>Ga0208297_1001090_pt1 | contig 32077 bp, 22 predicted proteins | sample LMS_cellobiose_e_FD_187367 | JGI IMG/M metagenome (GOLD analysis project Ga0208297, IMG submission 187367) | Rumen-fistulated moose microbial communities from Alaska, USA - LMS_cellobiose_enrichment (SPAdes) (version 2) | ecosystem: Host-associated > Mammals > Digestive system > Stomach > Rumen... | reverse complement strand
TTAGCAGTAATCTAACAGGGAGGACGCATCCTGCAAATTGAGCTATTGTGCGTTTTCAACCGTCAAATTGTACCCTGAAAAGTTTCAATCGCTCAAAACAATTGTGAAACAAATATTTGGAAGGGGGCGCATCCTGCAAAATGAGCTATTGGTCCTATTTTGCTTGGGGAGAGATATCACTGAAGAGTGATTATAGTTGGAGTACGTATAAATGGTGTAATGGGTATTGGGATGCGCTAACAAAATACAATTCAATAGTTTCCCTTGGTAAAATAGACAACAAAACTGAACTTGATTTATCGGATGATGCTGCATTTATGAATTGGGGGGGCAGTGGCGTATGCCCACAGATGCCGATTGGAAAGAATTACTCTTGGTATGCAGATGGAATTTCGCGTCGCGAGGTGGCCACGCTGGATTTATTGTTTCCAGCAAGTGGAACGACAACTTCATTTTCCTTCCAGCCGCAGGTAATTATGATGAAAAGCGTGTAGGAATGAAGAATGATGGCGGTTACTATTGGTCGTCATCACTTGGCGAATACTCCTCAAGCGCTTTATTCTTGTATTTCTTAGGTTCTCTTGTTTATGACAGTAGAAGCTCGTTACGGTATTATGGTTATTCTATTCGTCCCGTTTGCCACCCATAGTCAGAATAGGGCTTTACCTCAAAAATTGCAAAAAACGAATAATTAAAAAAATGGGATTAAGTTCAAATGTTGTATGGCATCAAACAGACATTGGTGGGTTGAAAGCTATCATAGGTGGTAAATCAATAAAGTATTCTTATAGCCTTGAAACAATCAATGGTGAAGAGATAGCTTTTCCTATGATTAGTTTTTGTGATATAGCTTTAGCGGATATTACTGAGTATTTAGGAAAATATGGCAAATACACCATAGGGTTTAAGCGAGACTGGGGAAGAAAGATACAATTATCTCCAGTCTGGTATAGAGATAAAAACGCTCTTTCTTTGCGAGAACAAATGAAAGTATTTAAAGAAATTCGAAAAAAAGATTCTTTTTCTTTATCTGAAAATGAAATAATGATGTGGTATTCAATCGCATATACTAAAAACCACACAGGGAAATTGTTGAAATACAATTTTGAGTCTTATCGCTTTTACGATGAAAGGGAGTTAAGATTAGTTCTATCATATGAAGACTTGTGCAATGCAAAAATAAAGCCATTTATGTCCAAGGAAGAGTACGAGGTATATAAGAAATCAAACAAAAAATCATCCTTGATTGATAAGAGTATTCCTTTTGAGTATAATGACATTGCCTATATTTTATATTCCGACAAGTCACAATCAAATAAAGTAAGGTCTTTATTGGGTGCTGAAGGAAAGAAAATTGTTTTTCTATCTTATGACCAAGTAATGCAAGATATAATAGGTGCTTCACACAATAGAGAAAGCGAGGAAAGAAGGTGAACTGGCGCTAGAAGGGCGTTGACGGACACGATTTAGTGGGAGATGGTCTTGGGTGACAATATACCGGGCATTAGCTCTGAAGGCACAATCCACGAATTTATCGTCGTCTGGGTCGGCAGCAATAAGGTGAAGGTGGTAATATACATGCACCATCCTTGTGTTTGGCAAGTCAAAGCGACATCAGCAAGCAGTTGGTATCAAGGACTACATCCATCACTGCTTATACGGAGTGCGCATGTGCTCGTTCTTCCACTCTTCCATCACGCTGTCATTGAGTTTGCCTTCTTCCCAAAGGCGGTCAAGAGCTTCTTCTGCACGATTGGCAAAATATTGGCCAAGAATACGACGAATGTCCTGCATCTCGCGCTCAGATTGTACTCGCGATGCAATTTCCAACATCTCTATTTGGAACGGAGTGAATGACTTTGAATGTATGGTAGATGCTTCCATAGCTGTTGATGATTTGGTGATTGTGGGGACAAAAGTAATGCAAAAAGATTGAAGAACAAAATACTTAATAAAAAAAGCTATGATTAAACGAGTCATTTTCTTCCTTTCGTGTATGCTGGTGATGATGACCGCCAGTGCAGGCGGGCGTCCGCAGTGGGTGCAGCGGGGCGAACAGTCGCTGAACGGGCTGCGCAGCACGGATGCGTATGAGTTTAAGATTGTAGTGTCGCAGGGGCGCAGCCTGGCAGACTTGAAAGACAACCGCCTCGGTGCGCTGGCCGACTATGTGGGCAAGCAGAACCAGATTACCGGGAAAGCGGTCAGCGAGGCGGTGAGCGAGCAGACTGGCGGTGACTACAACGAGAAGGAAACGTTCCGCATGGTTTTCAAGAACGAGTTTTCGACGGATGTCTTCTATGCCACACTGGTGGATGACTATTGGGAGCAGGCGGGGAACGGCGAATATACCTATTGGGCGCTGTTTGCCGTGTCGTCGAAGGCCGAGCCTTCTAAGTTCGACCGCTTCAGCACCTCTACGTCCTACGGTGCCGGGCCGGTGGCGTTGTCCGTCATCCCGGGCGTGGGACAGATTGTGAAGGGACAGAAGGCAAAGGGCATCAGCATGATGGGCGGCGCGGCCGTCGGAGCGGGAGCCATCGTCTTCTGCGAGAGCCAGCGGGCGGCCTATATGAGCCTTGCCCGCTCGCAGCCCGTTTTGCCCAGACGTATAAGACCAAGGCCGACAATTTTGCCATCGGCCGCAACGTGGCCGTCGGCGCCACGGCTGCGCTCTGCATCTATAGCATCGTTGACGCTGCCGTCAGTCCTGGCGCACGACGGGTGAAGGTGACGCCAAACGGGGTGGCGGTAACGTTTTAAAAATTAAAAATTAGGAATTGGTTTAACGATAACGATAACTCTGAACTATTTTTCTTAACTCTTAATTCTTAACTTAATTAATCCCCTTCGGGGCTTTTAGATAGGCTGCGGCTCGGAAATGCTCAAATAAATTTGGCATTTCTCTCGCCTTGCACTATCTTTGCCTGCTGAAAGTATTATAGCAGACAAAAGGACATGAAGGCATTGATACTGAATTCGGGCATGGGGCAGCGGATGGGCGTGCTCACATCTGAACATCCGAAGTGCATGACGGAAGTCTCGCCCACCGAGACCATCCTTAGCCGGCAGCTGCGGCTCATCGCCGAGGCGGGGCTGACGGAGGTGGTCATGACAACGGGCTACTACGACGAGGTGCTCGTCCGCTATTGCCAGTCGCTCGGCCTCCCGCTGACGTACCGGTTCGTCAAGAACCCGCTCTTCGACCAGACGAACTACATCTACTCCATCTACATGGCCCGCCAGCTGCTGATGGACGACGACGTGCTGCTGATGCACGGCGACCTGGTGTTCGAAAACCGTGTGCTCGATGCCGTCGCGGGCAGCAGGGAGAGCTGCATGGCCGTCAGCTCGTCGGCGCCGCTGCCCGAGAAGGACTTCAAGGCGGTCGTCCGCGAGGGCCGCATCGACAAGGTAGGCATCGAGTTCTCCGGCGACGCCGTGGCTGCCCAGCCGCTCTATAAGATAAACAGGGAGGACTGGGCAGTGTGGCTGGCAGAGATTGTCCGCTTCTGCGAGGAGGGCAACCGCAAGTGCTATGCCGAGGACGCCTTCAACCGCGTCTCCGACCGCTGCCGCATCGCGCCCATGGACGTACAGGACGCCCTTTGCGCCGAGATTGACACACCCGACGACCTCCGGCTCGTTTCCGCCAAGCTGCACGAGGTGGAGAACCGCGTGGTCTATATGTGCTTCTCGGCCGACCTGATACACAGCGGCCACATCGCCATCATCAAGAAAGCCCGCCGTCTGGGCCGCCTGGTGGTGGGCGTCCTCTCCGACGAGGCCGTGGCCAGCTACAAGCGCTATCCGCTCATCCCCTACTCCGAGCGTGCCTCGCTGTTTGCCAACATCAGCGGCGTGACCGAGGTGGTGGAGCAGCGTACGCTCTCCTATGCCGACAACCTGCGGCAGCTGCGGCCCGCCTACGTCGTCCACGGCGACGACTGGGTGACGGGCTTCCAGCGCCCCATCCGCGACGAGGTCATCCGCGTGCTCGCCGAGTGGAGCGGGCAGCTGGTCGAGTTCCCCTATACCGACGACGACAAGTTGCGCGAGCTGGACCGCCGCAGCCGTGCCCGGCTGGCCATGCCCGACATGCGGCGCGGACGCCTGCGCCGCCTCATCGACATGAAGGGGCTGGTGACTGCCATCGAGGCCCACAGCGGCATCACAGGCCTCATCGCCGAGAAGACCACCGTGCTGCAGGACGGCCGGACCTATCAGTTCGACGCCATGTGGATTTCGTCCCTCTGCGACTCCACCGCCAAGGGCAAGCCGGACATCGAGCTCGTCGATATGACCAGCCGCTTCCGCACCATCGACGACATCATGGAGGTCACCACCAAGCCTGTCATCTTCGACGGCGACACGGGCGGGCTGACGGAGCACTTCGTCTATACCGTCAAGTCGCTCGAGCGCATGGGGGTGTCGATGGTCATCATCGAGGACAAGACGGGGCTGAAGAAGAACTCGCTCTTCGGCACCGAGGTGAAGCAGACGCAGGACAGCATCGAGAACTTCTGCGCCAAGATAGCCGCCGGCAAGCGGGCGCAGAAGACAGCGGACTTCATGATTTGTGCCCGCATCGAGTCGCTCATCCTCGAGCAGGGCATGGACGACGCCCTCCGCCGTGCCCGCGCCTTCGTCGGCGCCGGTGCCGATGCCATCATGATACACAGCCGCAAGAAAGATCCCGCCGAGATATTCGAGTTTGTGGAGCGCTTCCGCAACACCGACACGGCCACCCCCGTTGTGGTGGTTCCCACGTCGTTCAACACCGTCACCGAGGAGGAGTTCAAGGCCCGCGGCGTGAACGTCGTCATCTACGCCAACCAGCTCACCCGCTCCGGATTCCCCGCCATGCAGCGTGCCGCACGCTCCATCCTGGAGCACCACCGCGCCAAGGAGTGCGACGACCTCTGCATGAGCATCAAGGACATCATCACCTTAATACCCGAAGAATGATTCCATCGCATTTTCTAATCCTAACAATACCAAAAAAATGATTTCACCGAAGTTTTTTGTTCAAACCTTGGTAGCGAACGGCATTGAGTTCTTTACCGGTGTGCCCGATTCGCTCTTGAAGAACGTCTGCGCCTACATGGCCGACACCATCGACAACCGTCACTACATCACCAGCGCCAACGAAGGAGGAGCCGTGGCCCTTGCCGCCGGCTATCACCTTGCCACTGGCCGCATTGGCATGGTCTTCATGCAGAACTCGGGCGAGGGCAATGCCATCAACCCGCTTGCCTCGCTCGCCGACAAGGAGGTCTATAACATCCCCCTGCTGCTGCTCATCGGCTGGCGCGGCGAGCCGGGCGTTCCCGACGAGCCCCAGCACGTCAAGCAGGGCAAGGTGACGCTGCCGCTGCTCGATGTGCTGGGCATCCGCCACGCCATTCTCAGCAGCGACGAGGCCGAGGCCGCCCGGCAAACCGAAGAGGCCGTACGCTTCATGCAGGCGACTGGCGAGCCGTATGCCTTGGTTGTCAGGAAAGACACTTTCGGGCCCTATTCACCCGCGGGAACCGACGACAGCCCGCTGACACTCTCCCGCGAGAAAGCCATCCAGATGGTGGCAGCCGCTGTAGGGCCGCAGGACGTCATCGTCAGCACCACGGGTATGATAAGCCGCGAGCTCTTCGAGTACCGCACAGCCATGGGCCAGAGCCACCGGCAGGACTTCCTCACCGTCGGCTCCATGGGCCACGCCCTGCAGATAGCCCTCGGCATCGCCCTGGCGAAACCCGACCGCACGGTCTGGTGCTTCGACGGCGACGGAGCCAGCATCATGCACCTCGGCGGCATGCCCATTGTGGGCTCGCTGTGCCCGGCGAACCTGGTACACGTCGTCTTCAACAACGGCGCACACGACTCCGTGGGCGGGCAGCCCACCGTTGGGCTCGACATCGAGTTCCCCGAGCTGGCAGAGGTGTTCGGCTACACCCATGCCAACAGCGTGGACGACGAGGAGCAGCTGGCCGACGTGTTGACTTACCTCCCCCAACAGGTGGTGCAGAACGATGGCCCCTACTTCCTCGAAGTCCGCGTGAAGAAGGGCAACCGCAGTGATCTCGGCCGCCCCACCACCACCCCCCTCGAAAACAAACAGGCCTTCATGGACTTCCTAAAGGAACGTTAAACATAAAACTACCCTTTTTGTCGATGCAGGAAATCATACACGGAATAGGCCATCTGCCCGACGTGATGGGCGCAAGGGCTGGAAAGGGCAAGGTGCTTCTCGTCACCGATGCCTCCTACCCTTTCCTCTCCATCAAGAGCGACGTCGAAGCCCTGCCCATGGCGGCGGTGCCGTTCTCCGGCTTCACGTCCAACCCCGTCTTCGAGGATGTCTGCCAGGGTGTCCGTCTCTGTCTCGACGAAGGGTGTGACGCCATTCTGGCCATTGGCGGCGGCAGCGCCATCGACGTGGCCAAGTGCATCAAGCTGGCCGTGCTGACCGAGGCCGGCACCCGCAGCCTCATCCCCCCCCTGGTCAGCAGCCCTGTGCCTGCCGACGGCAGCCGCCTCCCCCTCATCGCCGTCCCCACCACCGCCGGCACCGGCAGCGAATCGACGCACAACGCCGTCATGTACTACGAGGGGGCCAAGCAGACCGTCACCAACGACGCCATCCTGCCCGACGTGGCCCTGCTGGAGCCTGCCGTGCTGCGGACACTCCCCCTCTACCAGAAGAAGTGCACCCTCCTCGACGCCCTCTGCCAAGGCATCGAGAGCTGGTGGTCAGTCCATTCCACCGACGAATCGAAAGCCTATGCCCGCACGGCGGTGGAGACCATCACCCGCTACGCCGGCGACTACCTCGCCCGTGGCGACGACGAGGCAGCGGCACACATCATGCTGGCAGCCAACTATGCCGGACGCGCCATCAACATCTCCGCCACCACCGCCCCCCATGCCATGAGCTACAAGCTCACCTCCCTCTACCACCTGCCCCACGGCCATGCCGTAGCCCTCTGCCTGCCCGAGGTGTGGGACTACATGCTTGCCAACGCCGACGCCTGCACCGACCCTCGCGGCGCCGACTATCTGAGGAGCATCTTCGCCGACATCGCCGGGGCCATGCGTTGCAGCAACCCTGCCGAGGCCGTTGCCCGGTTCCGCGCCCTGCTGGAGAAGCTGGAGATGGGCCACCCCCACAGCACCTGCCCCGACGAAGAGCTCACCCTCCTCAGCCGCTCCGTCAACCCCGTCCGGCTGAAGAACAACCCCGTCCCCATCGACGAGTCCCGCGCCCGCACCCTCTACGCCGCAATTCTTTTTAGTTAAGAATTAAGAGTTAAGAAAAATAGTTTTGCTAACGATTACCCGCTTACAAAAGTATCGTCTGAACTACTGAACTCCTGAACTCCCTAATCGTAAAATTACTTAATTGAAAAATAAATCGTAAATAGTAAACAGTCAAATCGTAAATAAATAAAGTGGTTGACCAGAAACGCATAGCCCGCAACACCCTGCTTCTCTACCTCCGCATGGGGTTGGTGATGCTGGTGGGTCTCTACACCTCGCGTGTAGTGCTCGACGTGCTGGGCGAGGTGGACCAAGGCATCTACGACGCCATCGGCGGCGTGGTGGTCATGTTCTCGTTCCTCAGCACCACCATGTCCACCGCCTGCCAGCGTTTCTTCTCGTTCGAGCTGGGGCGCGACGACACCGAGGGCCTGCGCACCGTGTTCAGCCAGAGCCTCGTCATCTTCGTGGCGCTCGTGCTCATCGTCATCGTGGTGGGCGAGACGGCCGGGTGGTGGTTCGTCGAGCACAAGATGCGGATGGCGGGGCGCGACGACGCCGCCCGCTGGGTGTTCCACTGCTCCATAGCCGGCTTCATCTTCCTCCTCATGCGCACCCCCTACATGGGCATGATTATCGCCCGCGAGAAGATGAAGGTCTTTGCCTACATCAGCGTCTTCGAGGCGTTGGGTGCGCTGGCCGTCGCCGTCATCCTCCAGCGCTACGGCGCCGACAAGCTGAAGCTCTACGCCCTGCTGACCCTCGCCCTGCAGACCCTGACAACAGCCATCTACTGGCTCTACTGCCGCCTCTTCTACCGCGAGTGCCGCCCCACGCTCCGCTGGAATGGCCGACCCATGACGCGCCTCTTCCGCTTCACCGGTTGGGAGATGATGGGCACCCTTGCCGGTACGTGCAAGACGGGCGGCGTCAGCATACTCATCAACATGTTCTTCGGCCCCCTCTTCAACACCCCCTTGGGGCGGGCACAGAAAGTCTATATGACCATTGCCCAGCTGCAGACCAACTTCTACATGGCCGTCCGCCCGCAAATCATCAAGTCGTACGCCGTCGGCGCCATGGCCGAGATGGAGAAGCTCTTCTTCCAGAGCACCCGCCTCACCTACTATCTGCTGCTGGTGATTGCCGTGCCGCTGATGGTCGAGACGCCCTTTGTCCTCGACCTCTGGCTGAAGGACGTCCCCGCCCACACCGTCCTCTTCACCCGTCTGCTGCTGGTGGGCGGCCTCATCGACAGCTTCGGCAGTCCCCTCGGCGCCGTCGTCCAGGCCACGGGCCAGAACCGCCGCTACCAGCAGGGCGTCGGCGCCACGCTGCTCGCCATACTCCCCTGCACGTATGCCGCCTTCAAGTACCTCCACCTCGGTGCCGAGTGGGCGCTCATCCTCACCATCACCTTCTCCTTCATCGCCCAGCTGGTGCGCGCCGGCTGTGTCCGGCGGCAGACCGGCATCGACATGCGCCGCTTCTTCCGCGAGGTCGTCCTTGTCGTCCTCCTCGTCACCCTGCTCTCCTTCGCCCTGCCCCTCATCGTGGGGGCCGTCCTAACCCCTAACCTCTCACCCCTGACCAAAGCCCTCATCCATATTGTCCTTAGCATCCTCTGGACATCCCTCATCGTCTATCTCCTCGGCATCACCCCCACCGAGCGCAAGCACATCCGCGAGGTAGTGAAGCAGAAATGTCACTTCATTAATGGATAATGGAAAATGGACTTCTATAATGGAAAATGGAAAATAATCAATTGTCAATTATCAATTATCAATTGCGCCGAAGGCGCGAATTTCCTGTTCTTTTAATCCTACTGCTATCGCTGAGTCTCACCTCCTGCCGCGATGCCCGCTCCTCCCTCGGGAGAGGCTGTCAGGAAGCCCTCTCCCGCGCCGAAGCCCTCATGGAGGACAGCCCACGTGTTGCCCGCGCGGTGCTCGACAGCCTGAAAATCGTAAATCGGACTCCGAGCTTCGCTCGCCTGAACACCTCTAAAAATAAACAAGGAGTGAAGAAATCGTCAAATCGTAAATCTCTTGCCCTCTACGCCCTCCTGCGCACGCAGGCCGACTACAAATGTCGTGTCCGTCTGACGTCCGATTCGCTGCCCCTTATCGCTACGAACTACTACGGCACCAAGCGCAAAACCCAGCGTTCCGCCCTTGCGCAGTACTATCTCGGTTGCGCCTACAGCGACATGCACCGCGACCTCGATGCCATCGATGCCCTCCTTCGGGCTACCACCCTTTTCCCCGACACGACAAATAAGTATTATGCGTATAGTTTGTTTGAGTTGGGCAGATTGTACATGAATCACCAAATGAACGACGAAGCAATAGCAACTTTCAACCGTTATAGACTCTCAGAAGCTTGTAAGAGTGATTCCATGAACATTGGTTACGCAGATTATTATACGGGTATTGCATCTCTATATAAAGGAGATAACTTTCGCGCAGATAGTTTGTTTCAAATCGTTATTCATAATACAAAAATCCCTACATCGTCCCGTTATAACACTTACTTTCAATTAGCAAAGCTTTATTTTTATGAATGGCACAAGGCAGAGGAGAGCCTCGATTATATTAATCGTTACATCAACTACTTTGGCGAGAACGAAGCAGCTACAATATTAAAGGGAGATATTCTCTCTGCTATCCATCAACCCGAGTTGGCCTATAACTATTACAATAAAACATTGCAGCAAAGCACCGATATATATGCGATTTGTACGGCATATAAAGGACTTGCAAAAGTAACATCACAAATAAATAAAAGGCTCAGTTGCAATAGTCCGTGGATGAGCTGACACACCGCCTACCCAAACAATACCACCAAACGATACATGAAGAAAGGTAAATCCTGTACTCCTCTCAGCTGTGCTCTGAACCCCTTAATCTTTGAGTTGAGCGATTCCGCAGATGCATTGGTCGATCTGTTGATGAAGTAGTTAAGAATCTCTGTTTCCTTTAGCCGTATGGTGTCCCTGACGGATATAAGTTCCCTGATAAGGCTTTTGCCGACGTCCTTGCACCACTCGTCAAGCTTTGTCTTAGCTTCCTCTGGTGTGATCTTGCTCTTGAAGATGCTACGCAGCCTGTGCACAAGATTGTAGGCTGTCTCCATCCTCGGCTCCAGTTTGAAGAGGACTTTCATTTCTTCGGTCTGCCTTTCCGTCCATTTCTCTCTTGACTTCATCAGCGGATAGCGTACATGGGTGAGCAGTTCGGCCTTGGTCTCATAGACCTTCTTTCCCTTGACCTCAAGCTCTATCTTTGGCGGGGTGAAGCGTGCGTTCTTGCGCATGGGCTTTCTCCCACGTACCTTCCCCTTGTAGTTCTTGGGATGTTTCTTGCGGTAGTTCTCACGCTGCTTCTGGTTCCTGGCCAGCCGCTTCTTGAACTCGCGCTCCTGCCGCTTCAGTTCTGCAACGGCAGCACGCTTGATCTTCATGCGCATCTCGCCAAGTCCGTCGCCGCAGAGCTGCATGATGTGGAAGCAGTCGATGACGATGGTGGCCCAGGGGAAGGCCTGGCGGATGATGGAGTACATCGAGTCGGAGAAGTCCATCGTCACCTCCTTCACACGCCTGCGAATTTCCTCAGGCACCTGCATGAGCACCTTCAACACCTCCTCGGCAGTGGTGCCTCGGACGGCCGCTGCGAGCGTGCCGTGCTTGCCCTTGCCGGCCTTACGCGAGAAGAAAGTGAAAAGGTCGTCGCAGAGCATAGTCTCGTCGATGCTCATCTGCTCGTCAAAGTTCTCTGCCAAGAGGAGCCAGTCCTCAGCGTGTTCCTTCTGGTCCCACTGCTCAAAACCGCTCAGGTGGTGCTTGTAGGCACGCTCCAGGCTATTCCCGCATATCTTGAAGAAGCGACCAGCGGAACGGGCCGTCACCGGGTACGTATCCAAGAGCCTCTTTTAAAAAATCAGCGAATTCTGCGCTGTAACTTGTGCCTTCTGCGGCAAGTGGAATACGGTTCAGGATGATGTTCCCGCCATCTTCAGCCTGCCAACGGCGGCGGCGAACGTGAAGCACCACCTTCAACTCACGGAGAGGGAAGCCATGGATAACCCTAGACTCGGTGAAACCGTTAGGCTTCAGGTCGTGCCACTCCTCATTGCGGAGGTCACGCTCGTCCATGTAGACGTGTAGGAGGACTATCTCAGTTTGCGTCTCATCATACTTGCCGGTATGCTCTTCCTCGGCATTAGTTATCTCGAAGTACTTCAGCATGTCCTTGGGAAACATGTACTGAAGCAGTGATGTGCTGTCAAATGTGCTACTTTTCTTTGCCATGCTGCAAAGGTACACATTTTATCGCATATATGTATCGTTTGGTGGTATTGTTTGGGTAGGATGGTGTGTCAGCTCATCCACGGACTATTGCAACTGAGCCGGAAATGGCTGCTCATACTCGAAAAGAACTTCCAAATTTTCATAGCGATGGTGCTGCCATACGAAGGCGGCATCGCTGTCGTTATATATTTAAGGTGATGGACTGTGCTCCGGGTGTGAGCGTGACGGTGTTGTTGAACGTAAAGATGCGTTTAGAGGCGGCATTGAAGTATTTGACCGTGACGGTCTCGCCCTCCTTACGGCCGAAAACGCGCATGGCGATGGGCTCTGTGAACAGGCTTTCGCCGACCAGATGGAAGCCGCGGCACTCGTCGCCCACAAAGACGGCCAGCTGGTCGCCCTCTACGGGCACGATGCCGGCGGCCTCAAAGCCCGCTACGTTCATGGTGAGGTCCATGATGACGGGAAACTTCGGTGAGCCGTACGTGAAGTTGCCGTCAGCATTGGTCACGTCGGAGCCGAAGCTGATTCGTGCAGGACACGTAAACACCTGGCGCAGGTAGGAGCTGTAGTAACAGAGCGTGGCATCCTGCTGCTCGAGGTCGGGCTCGTTGCCGAACACCTTGATGACGTAGATGAAGGGATTGATCGTGTTGGTACCCTCCTCATAGTGGAAGGCAGGGCCGGACAGGCCGCGCAGCTCGTCGCCGACGAACACGGCCATGAGGTCGTTTACCAACGCGGCGGGCTTCAGCGCGTCCTCAATCTCCACGCGCACCACGGTAAAGTTTTCGTAGTCGTTGGCCATGGGTTTTTGCCAGTTGGGTTGCTCCTGATTGTAGCTCAGGTCAACGTCCCATTCGGGCCATTCGGCCGTCAGGAGAGAGGTGCTGCCTGTCGTTGTGTTGTCGTCATCGCCGGAGCAAGCCCCAAGCAGGAGGCTTGCCAGCAGGATGACGGTCAGTGAAAAGATATTTGTCTTCATGTCTTGACGTTATTTGATGAATACTTTGAACTTCGTTCGAGCTCGCTCACGTTCGGAAATGTGAGCGAGCTCTCATTTCTCTCACTTAATCGCGACCTTCTTGCCGTTATAGATATAGATGCCGCTCTTCACGGGGCGTGCGGGCAGCTGTATGCCGCTGGTGGTGAACCATCGGCCGTTCTCCCCTTCGCTGTCCGTGAAGCTGATCGTGGTCGGATCGTCGGGGCTGCCGACGACGTCGTTGGCCTTGAAGGTCATCACCTCCTGGGTCGCGGCGATGAGCTCGCCCTCGCGCTCGACGGCGAACCAGACAGGCTTCCGGTCGTCGCCACCGATGGTGAGGTAGAGCGGCTCAGCCGTTTCTGAAGCATCTGCAGAAGCTATGGACACAAGGGTGCTGCCCACCATCTCGCCGTCGGCAAAGGCCACGAGGCGGTCGCCCTCCTGCAGTTCGACGCCCTCGACCACAGCCGTGACGCACATCGTGCTGCGCAGCGCCGGAGCCGCGGCACGGGCGGCACCGCTGAACGACCAGTCATCGACGAACGTGCCGGTAGGCTCGTAGTACGGATAGAGGAACGACGTCGGGGTCTGACTCTTACGCAGCAGCATATAGCCCTGACCCGGCTTCATGTACTCCAGGCTGCCGCGCCAGCGACCGACGCCGCCGGTGACGGTGAAGTAGGCGAACTCGTTGTGGCTCTTGATGACGTCGCCGGGCTCGGCCTTGTCGTAGTAGTCGCTGAGGGCGGTCTCGACCGTGAGGTTCATCATGGGCGTGTAGCCGATGCCGTTCCATCCGGGCGACAGCTCGATGGTGCGCATGTCCTCCTGCTTGATGACGTTGCCCGCAATGGGGAACTTCACGTCGTCCTGCACCATGATGGCATAGGCATTCTGGGGCTGGAGGCGCATGCTCTCCACGTCGCCCGAACCAAGCCAGTGGCCACCAGCATAGATGAGTGTGACGTCGCTGTTCAGGTCGGTCAGCACGTTGTTATCCTGCCAGGGCAGTCCGTCGAGCAGCGTGTTCAGGTCGAAGAGGCTCTCGCTGGCCACGTTGAACGACACCCAGTTCCAGCCCTTCTTCAAGTCGAAGACCTGCACGTAGCTGCTGCCGCCTTCGAAGCGCACGGGCGTGTCCGTTCCGATGACGGCTGACCGCTGGAATGTGATCGTCTCGCCGCCGTTGGCGGTGAGCACCAACTCCTGTCCCGTGGCATATTGCCATATCTTGAAGAACAGCTCGCGTCCGCTGGGCTGATTGTCATAGACGGTCAGGTAGAGTCCGCTTTCGCCCGTGAGCGACGAGTAGCTGATGTTGGCAAAGCCGTGGCACTGGTTCTCGCGGTCGAAGACGCCGACGATGTCGCGGCTGTCGATGTCAATCTGTCCGTTCAGATAGACCTGGCCGGCAATGTTCATCGAGTTCTGCAGCAGGTCGCCCGGCACGTTCCATGCCCAGTCGGGCGTAGCGCCCTCGATGGTCAGGTTGATGTAGAGCGGCTCGGTGATGCCGTCTTCGTCGGTGAGGTAGATGATTTCGTCATACGAGCCAACGTTCAGGTTCTTGTTGACCGTGCCCCTGACAGTGAGGGCATCCTGAGGTGCTATCACGTCGCTGTAGTTGTCGAACGTGAGCCACTTCGGGCAGTTCTCGATGGTGAACGTGTGGCTTGTGTTTCCGGTGTTGTTGATGATAAGTGCCAATTGACTATCCTCGCCGTAAGGCATTGTCGTGGTCAAACGGTTTTTCGCCCATTGGAGCGAACTGTTCGACACATAGTAGCAGGCCGTGACGGGCGATGCCATCGCGTTGCCGTTCTTGTCCTCCACGTCGCGCACCGTCACGTACAGGTTGCGGCGGTTCAGTCGGGCCGCCTGCTCGTCGATGTTCACGAGCAGCTTATTGCCCTGGCCCGCGAAGCTGAACTTCAGGTTCTTCAGCTCCTCGTAGGGCACCACCGGCGCTGCTGTCTCGTTCGTGATGTGTTTCAACACTTCGTTGGGGGAACCGACGAACACGTAGTCGCGCATGGGCGTCGTCGTGGGTTGCTGCGTCAGCGGGTCGAGCTCATAGCGCACGTTGCCGTCGTTGTCGAGGTAGAGTTTCTTGCTGTAAGGATAGGCCACGAGCTCGATGTCGTTGTTCTGCTGACGCTCCTGACGGTCGAAGCTGAGGTAGGTCAGCAGACCGGCCTCGTCGCCGCTGGGACTCTTCGTCGCATAGCTCTTGATAAGCGTCAGGGGCAGAGCCTGCGCGAAGAAGCACAGCTCATCGACATTACCCTGCAGCCAGGTCTCGGCGTCGATGGTGGTCACACGACCGTCGGCATCAAGCTCATCGTAGCGCGTAGCACCGATGAACGGATGGCCGCCGTTGATGCCTCCGAGCGAGTCGGCGGCGAAGGTGGCCCGCAGCGTCTGGTCAACGTAGATATTGGCCAGGCCGTGGGCACGGTCAACAGTTATGGCATAATGGTGCCACTGGTTGTCGCCGAACGAGTCGCCGAGGCTGTATGCCTGTCCGTTCGAGCGGTATGTCAGGTTCTTTGCTTCCATGCCGATGAAGAACTGGTTGGCGCTGCCGATGTCCTCCTTGCGGCCACGTCCGTTGCTGACGAGCGTGGCGTCAGCGGCGGCGGTCTTGAACCAGAACATCAACGTGTAGTCCTGCTCGCTGGTACGGTTCATGGCGTTCTGCGTCAGCTCTACGCCGTGGTCGTCGGTGTCGAGGCTGAGCGACAGTCCGCGCGGCATGGCCCACGAGGCACCCATCAGCTGGGCGTTGGCCCCCTGCGTGTGGTCGATGGCATAGTCGCCCGAACCCTCGTTCATCGGGTAATAATCGACGAGACCCATCTCATAGCCCGTCAGCCGCTTGCTGCCGTAGGTGGTGCCTACCTGTCCGCCGGTCAGTGCGCGATACCAGATGCGGGCCTCCATCATGCGGCCTTCGTAGTACTGGCTGAGGTTGCGGTCGGTCTCGTTGGTGCGTCCGAAGATGAGCGGGCCCGTGCCGTTGTAGGCCTCCGTCATTTCGAAAGTGCCTATCTGCTTGCCGCCGTTATAGAAGGTCAGCTGTCCGGACTGCCCACCAGTGACATCGGGAGCCTTGATGGCCAGGGTCACCTGTGTGAACAGCCCCTTGTCGATGGGCTCTGTCGAGGTGAACCTCTGTTCGTCGATCACGGCCCGCAGCTTGAAGTCGGCCGTCAGCCAGAGCTGCAGCTGCTTGCCGTTCGTGCCGTGCGAGAAGAGCGGCATGTCGCGGCCCGTCTCGGAGGGCTTCACCATGAGGTCGATGGTGACGTCCTTGCCGCTGAAGTTGCGCTGCGCCTCGCTCTCCACGCTGGCCTGGCCCGCAAACTGGAGTGATACGGTCTCCGTGACGTTCGTGTTGTTCACCTCGCCCTTCACCTCGAAGTTGGTGACGGCGTTCAGGTAGTTATACTCGATGTCTTCGGAGAAGTTGAACACGATGTTGTCACCGACGCCCAGTATGCCGCTGATGGGTTCGGGTGTGCCGAAGATCTGCGGGCGGCGGGTGTCCTTCACGCCGCTGATAATCTTCGACGCTGTGGTGAGGAACGAGTTGCCGTTGCGGCAATAGAGCATGGCCCGTAGGTCGTAGGCTTTCTCCATCACCGTGCCGTCGCCGTAGAAGTAGGTCACGATGTTTCCGTTCTCGGGAATCATCTCGCGCACGCCGCTGGCCTGGGCCATCAGCGTAGAGTCGGCATAGTAGGAGCAGATGTTCGTCCAGTAGTTGTCGCCGCGTTGCGACTCCTTGTACTGGAACTCGATGTGGTCGAAATTGTGCTGATGCTTGTCGAAGCCGTTGATGGTGACGGGCAGATACCAGCCACGATTGTCGTCAAACTGCGCGTCGGTGTTCATTATCCACTTGTCGCCGGGCGAAGCAATGTTCACCGGGCCTGCCTCGTGGAGGTAGTGGACGTCGAGCGTCACCAGCTCTTCAATGTCCTGCGAGGCCAGTCCCAGACGGATGCCCTCGTAGTCGAAGCCGTCGCCGGCATAGATTTCGACCGTCTTCTCCATCACCTTGCCGGGATAGAGATATACGCTCATGCCATTGCCGTTGAGCGGAGTGCCATCGACATAGACCTTGGCGCCGTTGGGATTCGACTCCTCATCAAGATAGAAGGTGAAGCTAGCCAGCGAACCCGTGGCCGCCTCGGGCATCTCGCTCTCGTTGGTCAGATAGACCTTGAAGCGTGCGGGCTCGCCCATGGGCACACCGCTGACGCTCTGGCGGTCGAGGGTAATCTTGGGGTTGCTGATCTTCTTGGTGCGCTCGTCGAGCAGCTTGCCCTTCTCATAGAAGAGGGTGTAGCGGGCGTCCTCCCACGGGCTCGTGGTGGCACCGCCGCGTGTGCGATAGACGAAGCCGCGGGGGTAGTTAAAGTTGGACTTGTCAATGTTACGGGTCAAGTAGCCTTCCGCGTATTTCGTCATCTCTTCGAAGTTATAGTTGGTAAACACGTCGAGTACGTTGCCGGTGGCCACGTAGGCCGTGTCGGTCATCGCGCGCAGCACATCGATATTCAGATGTCCCGTCTTGGCTAATTCGATGGTGAAGCTCTCCTTGCGGCTGTAGGCCTTCGTCTCTCCGTATTTGTCCTTGGTCGTATAGTCCATGGTGGGCAGGATGCTGAACTTGAAGGTCTTGCCGTAGAAGGCCATCCTCGTTTCAAAGGCGGGATTCTTGTTGTCGCCCTTATTGGCTCGAGATGCCGTTGACGTCGTACTCAACTTATCCCACAACATAGAGACAATCTTCGATACAACCTTGACGCCAAGGATTGCACTGGCAGCCAGCCCGATGTCGGCACCGCTCTCTTCGAAGTAGGAGCCGCTGATGAAGCCGGGCAGGTGATAGTAGTTGGTGAGGGTGTATTCGCTCTCGAACGCCTCGCCGTAGGAGAGCCGCGAACCGCCGTCAACGTCGTAGTTGCCCACGAGGTCGGTGGCTCTGAGTTTCTCGTTCTCGTTTTCGGCAATCATCTGCACCCAGGCGTAGATGACCTGGCACAGCTCGGCAACCTCGTCGGTGGGCTGTTCGGTGACGCCATTGGGAAGATGGATGACGTAGTTCATTCCCTGCTCCTCAGGCATCGTGCTGGTGTAGTAGAAGACTTCGTCGCCCTTGGTGTTGACCAAGCCGAAGTTCTCGTCATCGGCGCTGACCAATGAACGATAGACGGGCTTGCCCGTGGCATCGGCCTGGGCCTGTGCCTCGGCTGCCGTGCCGGTAAACATGAGTGCCCGCAGCTCCTTCACCTTCTCGGGTATGAGCTGTGTGAGGATGTGCTTCTGCGAGTGGATGAAATTCGACTTCACCTGAGGTCCGTAGCCGATGGACTCATCGCGCACCAGATGATATTTCTTCTGGTCGGGGCCGATGCCCTCGGCAATGTGTGTCAGCGTGCCGTACTTGCCCTCGATGCCAGCCGTCTGTCTGCCGCCGAGGCGTCCCAGCATCTGCTGGTAGAGGCTGTCGGGGATGGCGCGGATGGTGCTGACGGGTGTCACCTGGATGTTCTGCACTATGCCGATGTAGAGGTCGGCGTCGGCGCCCACCATGGAGGGTTCGCTGCTGGTGGAGATGTCCTGACTGACGTCCATTGTGTAGGAGAAAGCCCTTTCGCCCTCCATGTCGAAAGCATATTCAAACTCAATGGGCGTCTCAATGTCCGAGGAGTTGATGATGCCGTTGGCAGATCCCACGCCCTCAGGAGCCGCCACCACGCCCTGGAAGTTCTCAAGCGTTGTTCCGGTGGTCCAGCTGAGCTTCAGTCCGCTGTGCAAGGCCATGTCGATGGTGTAGGTGAAGCGCTGGCGCGAGCCTTTGGAGAGCGTGGCGCTGCTGCCACCGCCGGGGGGATCGCGGAGCACGTCGAGGAGCATCGGCATGCCGCTGGTGAGTACATCCTTGGCTTCTCCGGTGGCAAACATATTAAATATGTATCCGCGGAGCGGTTCAGCCTCGTAGGTGGTGCCGTCCTGCGTGAGTGTCATCGTCACGGTGTGGAGGGCGTCCTCGCCGGTGAGCAGCTTGGTGGTCTGGTCGGCATCGAGGAGGAAGGTGCCGTAGCCGTCGCTGTTCAGCTGTACGGTCTGCTGGTGCACGCCGTTCTTCATGCCGTTGTGGATGGTGACCAGTCCGTTGCCCACGGTGACCATGTCGGCCTGGCCGGCGCTCCGGTCGTTGTTGTAGTAGTAGCGCTCGCCCACCTGTATCTCGATGGGGTACTTGCGCTCGATGCTGAACACGGGGTAACCGAAGGTGTATATTACCTGGCCGGTCGGGGCGAACTCAGGTCCGTGGTCGTCGGCTTGTACCGTAGCCTCATACGCCAGCGGCACGTTGAACTTGTCGCCGCCCACGGTGGTGGCCACATAGCTCTTGTCGCCGAAGTAGTCGAAGGTGTCGTAGCCTATCTGCCGGTAGCTGATTTCCACGGGGGCGTGGTAGATGCGGTTGTACTTGGCATGATAGACCTCCGTGGGATGATAGACCTGGCGCTTGTCGATATCGGTGTAGGTACCCTCGTGGACGACAGTGTCCATTTTCAGGCTGCTCGTCAGGTCGATGACTTCGCTGACCATGCCTTCCTGGAAGAGTGTGGGATAGCCTTCGCAATAGAGTTGCTGCACCTTCCAGCGCACGGGCGGCAGCATCAGCATGAACTCGCCGGTCTGCAAGTCGGGATGGACGACCATGCGCTTGCGCTCCACGTCGGCCGTGGTCTGATGGCCGGCGCCGGTGTGGGTGAACACGTCGTGGCGCTTGGCGACGGCGGGGTTCAGGTTGTCATAGACCAGCCACGAGGTGTTGTCGCCCTCGAGCGTGAGCACCATGGTGAGGTTGTCGCCCAGGTTGTTGCGCGAGAGGTTGTTGTCCAAAGGCAGGTCGCCCTGGTCTTTACCTCCGACGACACGTCCGATGAGCTTCACGCGGGTGGTGTCGTAGAAATAGGTCTGCGCCACGTTGTCGGTCAGCACCACGCCTTCGCTGCTCTTGTAGAAGCCGTCGTTGGCAAAGGTGTGGCCGTCCATCACCACCTGGATGACGGTCTTCACGTTGCCCAGCACGAAGAAGCTGGCTTTACCCTCGAAGTCGGTCTCCACGAAGCCGCCCCGGTTGTTGTGTACCTCATTGCCGTTGACGAGGAAGTGGGCTCCCTTGACGGGGATGCTCGTGCCTTCGTACATGACGTAGGTGCTGAACTGCATGCCGTTGGTGATGGTGAACTCATGCACCAGCTTGAGGTTGGACCTGTTGTCGAAGGTCACGGCATACTGCGTGTTCTCCAACTTGATGCCGCCCGTGGAGACGGGTGTCACCTGATAGGTGATGCTCTGACGGCCCAGGTAGGGCAGGTCCTCGGCCATGAAGAAACCGCTGTCGTCGGTCGTGACGGTGACGGTGGTGCCGAGCTGCTGGCGGTCGGCCTCGTCGGCAGGCGCTATCTCGACGGTGATGTCGGCCACGCCGGTGCCGTCGTTGAAGCGCACATAGCCTTCCAGTCGTCCCGTGTGCTTGCAGGCACCCTGTGCGACGTCGGTCTCGGTGTAGCTGATACCCTCGCAGTCGCTGGTGGCGCGGACCTTGTACTCATAGTCGAGCAGGGGCGACACGGTGTTGTCCTCATAGACCATCTGGTCGAGGTCGGTGGCAATGATGTCCCAGGTCTCAGTGCCCTTCACGCGCCGCATCACCTGGAAGAAGTCAACGGGGTTGCCGTCGGTCGTCCATGTCAGCAGCACGCTGCTCTGGCGAGTCTCGGTCATCAGCTCCTTATCCACCTTGCCGATGCTCTCGTGGTAGAAGGTGGGCAGCGTGGGTGTGGGATAGGTCTGGGTGGATGTGGCGGCCCGCGTGGTGGTGACGGGCACGACGCTGTCGCCGTCCTTCTTCCAGCCATTACCAAATGTGGCCAGCAGCTGGTCGGCATCCATTATACGTATGCCGCCGGTCTGCATCACGGGCACGGCCTTGCCGCCAGCGAGCTGCCATGAGCCGGCCTGCTCGCCGTTCATCCTCTCCACCACGGTGTTCTGGTTGTTCATGTTCTTGGCATCCTCGCGCAGAGCGTGCCAGTCGTGGGCCGAGAGGCAGAGCGTACTTCTGTCGTTATAACCCCAGGTATTCATGGAGTTGTTCCACCAATGCACCATCTGGACAGAGGAAAACTTATTGACCGAGAAGGTGCAGTTTTCATAGACGCGGTGGAAATACAACTGACAAACGTCACCGCGAAGCAAGGCAGAAGCATAGCCCTGGCAGGTAATCAGGCCGTCCGAGCGGCAGTCGGACATATAGACATGAGCATTGACGGCATGCCCCACCAAGCCGCTGGCATCTCTCTGAATGGAGGTGACATTGGCTGAACACCACACCTTTTCGATATTAATAACAGGATTGCCGGTAATTAGCGCATTGCCTATAAGGCCTCCTGTATATTGGTTTCCCTGGACGCTGCCTGTCACACGCAGGTTCTTAATGGTAACGTTCCCGACGGTGTGGAACAGGCCGAAATAGTTGTCAGAAGAATTTGAGAGGTCCACATTGATTGTATGGCCGTTGCCGTCGAACGTGCCGACGAAGGGAGCGTCGTCGGTTCCGACGGTGGTGGTGACGCTGATGTCGGTATTCATTACGGCATTCACCTCACTCTGCCCCTTGGCATTCGCCACGGCTGTTACGAAGCTCGTCCAGTCCGCGGCGGAGTTGATGACGATTCTGTCGGTGATGTCCCATCCGTGGATGTTCCAGTTGTTTGATTTGGCATCAGCGTAGGCAACGCCCCCGCCGGTTGTCCATACATAACATAATGCGGCATGGCTGACATTCTGGTATTCACCGTTCTCCAAGCAGTTGGTGATGCGGTTGCCAGAGTTGTCGTCGCCCCATCCGATGATGGCCCCGAAGTAGGTTCCCGATGCATAGAATACAGCCCTGCCGACGAAGAGACAGTTTCTGATGTCGTGGGAGGTACTAAAGGTGTGTCCCACGATGCCGCCGGCATAGAGACCGCTACAGCTAATTCTGGCCGACACGCGGCAGCCATGTATGACGTTGCCCTGGCCGCTGCTGTTGCCCACCAGACCCGCCGAGTGGTTGCCACCCGAGACGGAGCCTGCTACGTGGAGGTTCTCAATCGTGTAGTCTCTGGCGTACTTGAAGAGTGCCTGGTATGTACCTGAGCCACCGATGGTGACTGTCATTGTATGGCCGTTGCCGTCGAAGTGGCCGCGGAAAGGATAGTCGCTGTCGCCGCAACTCCTGCCGGTGGTAATGTCGGCAAAGAGGCGGGCGTTGACGTCGTAGTTGCCCTTGGCGTCGATGACCTTCTGCCGGAAAGTGTCCCAGTCAGCCTCGTTGTAAATGGGGAAGAAGTACGGCTCTACCTCGTCCCACGTGGCCAAAGGCGACGTGCCCCGTTCGACCACCATCTTGATGTCATAGTTTACGCAGGGGCGCGAGAGGGTCAGCACCTTGTAGCGGTCGGCCCGCTCGTTCTTGTTCAGCGCATACTCCATGCTATCGACCGGCTCGCCGTCGCGGTTGGTCATCCTGACACGCAGCAGCAGCTGGGCGCGGTCGTCCCACACGGCATTGCTTTCATCGGCATAGTCCCACGCCACGCGCACGGTATAGGCCCGCTCATCCTCCCAGCGGGCAGAGTAGCCAGCGATGCGGAGCAGATGCAAGCTCTCGACCACGCAGCCCACGCTGCTCACCGTCGGATTGTCGGTCCAGCCCCAGTTCTGGGTTATCATACGGCGCACGCGGTAGGTCAGACGGTCGAGCGTGCCGCCCCCCTTCAGCTGCTCACGGGTCACAGCACCTACAATCGTGCTGTCGGTATAGGTGAACGACTGGTTGTCGGGATCCAGGATGAAGGGCACCGAGCCGATGGTCACGAAGTCGTCCTCCTCGCCCGTCAGCGAGCGCTGCACCTCGAAGAAATCGGTCGCCATCATGTCGTCCGTGTTGGGATGGTTGATAGCCCAGTCCAGCCGCACCGAGCCCAGATGGTCGCCCAGCGCCGTGGCCGTCAGTCCGACGGGTATGTGAATCATCTTCAGATTCTGCGCCTCCGATGCCACATTCTCTATCAGGTAGTCGTTGTTGTCCATATAGCTCACCACCACGCGGAAATTGTCGTGGGGCACGGTGGCGTCCAGGTAGATGCTGCCGCTGTTCGAGTAGGCGGGCAGCGTCTCGGTAATGGCATAGCCGTTGAGGTCGGTGTACTTGTACTCGGCCTTCTCTATCTTCGTCGAGGAGATAAACCAGGGCAGCTCCAGCTTGCCCACCTCGCTAAGGGCTATGGTGGCCATCGTCACCTGCGGCGTCATCACGTCCTGGGCAGCGGGAATCTGGATGGTGACAGGGTCCAGACCGCTCACCTTCTCCTTCGAGCGGCCGTTGCCGTCGCGCTCCACGTCCCAGGTGAAGGTCAGCGTCTTGCCCAGCATGTTGTAGGGCAGGCGCCACACGGCATAGACGTTATACGTGCGGCCGTCGCTGTTGCTATAGACCAGTCGCTGCTGGTCGCCGTTGGCCTTGGTCAGGGTGAAGTGGTTGGACGAATTGCCTTGGGTGATGTCCAGGCTGCCGCCCACATTGGTACTGAAATGAATCCAGATGTCGCGGCTGCTGTCGGCGGTGTCGCCGTTGCGGCTCCAGTGGAAGACGGTCTCCTTCGTGTGCTCCACGTTGTCGTCGTCCGTCCACGTCACCTTCAGGTTACCGTCGGTCACCCAGCAGTCGGCCCCGTTCTGGTCATAGACAGGTGCCTGGATGCGGATGGTGTTCTGTCCGCTCATCATCACCTGGTACTTGTACGTGTCGTCAACATGTGTGGCCGCCACACGCCCGGCGGGCAGCCAGATAATCATCACGGACAGGAGCAACTGTCCCCAAAAAGATTTCAGTCTCACGGTCGAAGACCTTTCTTTCAAGCTGATATTCATATTTTAGCCTTTTATATTTTGTCGTTAAAGTTCGTTATGTCTCATTTCATCGACTCAGAGCGAGAACACTGCCTGAGACTGTTACCCCGGGACGGCTGTTCCGACGGTAATATACCGCAACGCTCCGCGCACACCTATCTCTGAATCGCTTTTGCGCGTGCAAAGTTACACTTTTTCCATGAAATAAATGTAACAAATGCAAAAAAGTTTAAAAATATAACCAAAAATGAGAACAAAAAGGTTCAAAATTATTTTTTTTTTGCATCTTCAAATTGGTACTCAGACAGCCAGTACTCATGACCTGTCTTGGTGCCATTCTCATCGACCGAGGGGCTACCGCTGTAGAAGTGGGTTATCTCGCCCTTATCCTGCGTAGATACCAGTTCGGCCGTGAACGGCAGGCTGACGGTTGACCAGCTTGGAGAATTTTGTGAAAACGGACCCCTGAAAACAGAAAGATGGTCCGCTGAAAACAAGGATGTATCCAGCAGGCCAAAATCGTCATTTTGGAGGGGTCAGTTTTGACCGTTATCAAACTCTCTTTTTACTTCTTTCTTGTCCTCATAGATTCACCAGTCAATTCGATACGATGTGCCGTATGTGCGATTCTGTCGATGATGGCATCTGCGATTGTTGGATCTCCGATTGCGTCATACCATCCGTCGACAGGTATCTGTGACGTTATTATCATCGACTTCCGGCCATGTCTGTCCTCAATGATGTCAAGCAGTATGGCGCGTTCCTTTGAGTCAAGCCCGAGGATGAAGAGGTCGTCAAGCACCAGTAGTGCCGACTTCTCAATCTTCTTCATGTCTGCATCGTATGTGCCCTTTGCCTTGGCTCCCTTGAGCTTGTTCATGAGTTTCGGTGCGCTGGCATAATATGTGCGCATGCCATTCTCGCAAGCCCTGTGTGCGAGAGCTTCGGCGAGAGTGCTCTTACCTGTCCCTGTCGGTCCGGTTATGAACACGTCTTGTCCTGCCCTGACAAACTCCAGGGTTGCCAGCCGTTCCAGTTGGTTGCGGTTCAGGTTGCGCGGTGTGTCATAGTCGATGTCCTCCATATACGCATTGTAGCGGAAGCCGGCCTGTTTGGTAAGGCGGTTCACCATCTGCGTGTAGCGGTAGTCCCATTCGCTGTTGAGTAGCATGGAGAGGAAGGCATCTGGTGTCATGTTCTCGGCCAGGGTGCTTCCGAGACTTGTCCTGAATGCCTCTGCCATACCGAACAGACGCATCTTGTTCATGAGGTCTATTGACTTCACGTTCATGTCCTTGTGATTCTGTGGCAGCACAGTGCTGCCGTCTTGTTTGTTTGCTTTCATTCTCTTCCTTGTTTTGATTGTTGTTTGACAGTTTGTCTGATTCGTTCTTGAAATAGCTCTTGCCGCGGATGTTGGCATGTGCCTTGGAGTGTCCGCCCGGCCTGTTCTCTTCTCCGCTTTCCGGCTCCAGGTCGTAATCCTCGCCGTTACGCAGCATCCATTGTATCTGCGTATAGCTGTACTCATGACACTCGTGACAGATATGACAGGCGCGGATGAAGCGCTCCTTCCCGTACTTGTCGCAGAGGGTAAGCATTCCCTTGAGCGTCCGGTATGCCTGCGGAGGATATTTCCTCTCCTCGGCCACGTCATGGAGGTACTCATACACTTCAAGGTCGATTCCGGTTGCTTTCTGGAGCAGATCCTCTATCTCAAGGTCGTAGTTCGGATGATGCCCGGGCAACTTGTGCGATGCCTTGGTGGAGTACTCGTATGGAGCGTCATCGCGTCTGTGCGATGTCACGAGGCGCATGTTGTAATACACAGAAATGGTGTCATCATCGTAGATAAGCTCCAGACGCTTGCCGACATATTTGGCCGGTACGCTGTAGTGGTGCCTGTTCAGTACAAATACCAGATGTCCGTTGACAACAGCGCCGCCAATGTCGCCGCCGCGTTCCTCGCAAAGCATCAGCGCACAGGCGACCGTCTTGCTTTGGCCAAAGCCATCGCGCTCACGAACACCATCACCCTCGTGCAAAACGCCAACAACGGCCTCATCCCCACCACGTGGGAGAACCGCCGCAACGTCGCTGCCCCCATGAGCTTCTGGCTGAACTGCTCCGTCAGCTCCACCCTTATCCTCCTCCGCATGTCCGACGCCATCGACCACACCCACCTCACCGCCGGCCTCCACCTAAAGGAATAGCTGACTTTTCTTGCAAATTTATTTGCTTTATCTTTCCCTAAGTATTATCTTTGCAGAAACAAATGGATATGAAGCGTAGCATACTCCTGTTTCCTGTGGCGGCCATCCTGCTGGTGCTCTCCGTCAGCTCGTGCCGCGATGCCGGCGTCCGCGACGCCCTGCAGCGTGCCGAAGCCCTCATGGAATCCGACCCCCACGCCGTCCGCTCGGTTCTCGATAGCCTGCAAATCGTAAATCGTAAATCGTCAAATCGTAAATCTCTTGCCCTCTACGCCCTCCTGCGCACGCAGGCCGACTATAAGTCGGGTGAAAAGCTCACCTCCGACAGCCTCATCCGCATCGCCGTCGATTATTACGGCACCCGTCGCAAGTCGCAGCACGCCGCCCTCGCGCAATACTATCTCGGCTGCACCTATGGCGACATGGGCCGTGACCTGGATGCCATCGAAGCCCAGCTCCGTGCCACTACGCTCTTCCCGGACACGACAAACAAGTATTATGCGTATAGTTTGTTTGAGCTAGGAAGATTATATATGAATCATCAAATGAATGATGAAGCTATCACGACTTTCAGCCGCTATCGTTTCTCAGAAGTATGTAAGGCAGACTCGATAAATATTGGCTATGCCGATTTTTATATGGGCGTCTCATATCTCTATAAAGGAGAAAACTATCTCGCAGACAGCTTATTCCGTCTCGTTATCCATAACACACAATTTCCCGAGCCTTCCCGCTTCAATACTTATTTTCAATTGGCAAAACTGTATTTATATGAATGGCACATGGCGGATGAGAGCTACGATTTTATCAATCGGTATATTAGTTATTTTGGAGAAAACGAGGTCGCTGTTTTATTAAAGGGGGACATCTTATCCGCTGTTCATCAGCCCGACTCGGCAGAGGATTTCTATAAGAGGACATTGCAGCAGAGTACCGATTTATATGCTCGTTGTACGGCTTACAAAGGGTTGCTAAAAACGACATCACAATTAAACAAACCCGATAGTATTCAAAGTTATGTTGACCAATATACACAGTTGTTGGATTCAATCTATGCGATAAATAGACAAGAAGAAATAGCAGAGATACAAAACAACCATGTCATTGAACTTCACGACCAGCAATTGAAAGCCCGTCATACGCGGTTTCTGCTATTAGGGGGACTTTTCTTCGTGTTGGCCTTTTCCGCTTTCGCCATTACCCTTTTATTAAATGACCGGAAGCGGAAAAATGAGAGACTAAGATTTGAACAGGAACTACGTGACATCAAGCAAAGGCACATAGACCAGAGTATAAAGGAAGAAACGGAAGCAGATGGTGTTGAATGGGAAGAAAGCAATGAAGATGGTTTTGGAGAGGGACAGGAAAACAACGTAACGGAAGCAAAAGAGAGCATTCCAGTTTCTCATCACCTTTCTATACAGCAAGAACGTATAGCACTCTATCGAAAAGAGTTCACGGACAGCCGATGGAAACGATTCTTCGAAGAAAGAAAACTCGATATCCAGTCCAAGAAGTTCATGCCGATGGATGAAGCAGAGAAATTCAAAGAATACCTCGATAATCTTTTTGCCGACGTCTTTTTGGATATGGTGAACGATAATGCAAACGTTACCCGCCAAGATATTGAATATTGCGCCATGACAATGCTGGGCTTCAACACTGCCCAGATTTCCTATTGTGCCCGCGTCAGCCTCCACTCCCTCCACAACCGACGCTATCATATCAAAGACAAGCTAACCGCCGACTGGTACACACTTGTCTTTGGTGGTCCGAAGTAGCCTGCTTCAACATCAATCATTGTATCAAACCTCCCAAAACGCCTCCCAAATCTCATGGGAGGTCTTTTGGGAGGTTTGATTTTTGGACGTTGAAAGCATTCCGTTCTACCTTTGTCCACGAAATTCAAAAACGATTCACGATGGACAGAGCAGATTTTTCATTTCTAGTAGCCTCATTTTTCTACGCATTGTTGGTGATGGTGGAGCGTATAGGGTTCATCACCGACCCCGCCATCCTCGAGCTCTTTGCCATTCTCCTTTGGGGAGTGTTTCTAACAACCACGGTGGTCAAGGCGAGATATTATTTAAGAAGAGCAAGCAACGTGTTGAGCATCATTGGTGTCATTTTGGCAGCGCTGGTGTTCTTCTTATCCATTTTCAATTTTATTAAATTCTTAAATTATTAAAAACATGAAAAAACTTAGTGTATTTTTCGGAATCCTGCTATTGACAGCAGGGAGTGTGTGGTCACAACGTATTAATGTACCTGTCGTATCCCAAGGAAATGGGGGGTTGAGCGACGGCCCTCGTTCTGTCGTCTTTATTCCAACTATCACACTTGATGGCGTCGAGCTAACGTTTGACTTCTCTACGACAACGGCATCGCAGATTATCATCATGGACGAAGGCAATCATTGTCAAGTAGTCTATTCAGAAAGTTTCTCTTCCACTACTCAGGTGGTTGTGGATTTAGAGGATGAGGGCATTGGCGAAGGCCGCTATTTGCTCTGGCTCTTTGCCTTTGGCCAGTGGTGGGAAGGAGAGTTTTTCTTGGAAGACGCAAATAACGAATAATATCTTGCAATATCTTTATAATGATATCACACCAAGATGGCAGGTGTTTAGTCTGTTGCCATCACAAAAAACAAATATTATGTTAAAAAAAATGTTTTATGTAGCATCTTTGGCATTGATTATTTCCTCCTGTGCAAAAGATGTGTTAGAGACGGAGGAAACAGTAGAAAACGAAATCCAGCAGGTGGAACTGAACGACTCGGTGAAGGACTCCCTAAAGGCTCAATTTGCCCGTGTGCTTTCATCCGTGGTTTATGAGAATGAGGATGTTCGTGAATTCCTCAAAACCGAGGCAGTCAAGCAGTTCGACAAGAACTATGACGTTCTATATGTGAGTGTCAAGGACAAACAAATTGGAGGTAGGGCGTTCCGTGACTTCCTTGTGCGGGAATCATCTGAAGATTTCATTCGCGAGGTAGAAAACGGAATTCCATTGCTGAATATCCTTTTCCCTAATCTTCCTATGTTCAATCTTTCACCAGAACAGTACGACAGCAAAGACGATGAACTTCCTGTTGCCGTTGTAAGAAGGAAGTGTAACGAGCTGTATTTTAACGGCAAGTGTACCGACAGGTTGGAAAAAGGTCAAATTCCTGGATTCCACACGCTTGTTGTTAATGAAAACACAAGAGTTATTGTAAACAACGATACCAGGCGTGGAATTTCCTCTTTTATATTCAAATCACCGAATTACGATGGAAATAGGAAAAATGATGGCTTTGCCACGCGTTCAACTTTGGTGCCTACATCTATTATTGGGGGAAAAGCAGCAACGGCATATATGTACTTCTACGCCGATGATTCAAGTATCTATTCCAAGGCACTTCAGAGAGACTATATTTACTATGGCATGAGTCCCACGTGCCAGACAGGAACCTTAAACCAGAGCATTAATGAATACTTAAGTTTTATTGAGGTAGATCCTAACGTCTATTTTTCAGTTACAGACGACATTCACCCAATTTCTCCGAATCCGAGTGATGACCCATACATCAAGGCAAATAGCGTAAGTAAAACGCATACTGATTTCACAGAGCAGGAGCTGATTGACGCCTTGTGGACGAGTGGTGCATACAACTTCCGCTTTGAAGTGCAAACTTCAAGCTATTCAAGTCCCCAAATCCTTTATATTCCCTTAAGACCAGAACAGCTTTGGGATTTTAATCTAACGAGGACATATCAGCACGAAACCTGGTTTACGCCCAAGAAATATACTTATACCATAAATCCTGCTGATTTTACAGCCAAACAGCATAAGCTCTTTTCGGAAAGAATCGCTTTAGGTAAATGGAACATCAAAACAGAATCCCTATATCGATATATCTCCATCTTGGAAGAGGATAATGGTACAACATCAACAACATCATACAGTTATGAATCTGCAATCGCACATTCAGATAAATTCTCTGATTCTGGAAAGATTGTTTTGGGTTTAGGAAACTCTTCTGTTCAAGGTAACATCGCAACAGAAGTGACCGATTCGAATAGCACAAGGACCATTAAGAATGCCACGGTGACGAGAGTTGAGTCGTCAGACCATCTTGGTAGTGTAAGAGTTTATTTTTATGACCCAATAGCAGATTACTCAGAGTTGGAAACGAGTCTTATGTACACCTATAACACAGGGTGTGTTAAGTTTGGTATTACAGCCTCACTCTAGCCCTTTCATTTACTATTCGTAAAAAGTGTGACATAAAACGGTGTTAAAATGAAAAAAAGTATAATTACATTAGTCACTCTCATTGTAGCAATGGGTGTGAATGTCAAGGCGCAGTCGGTTATTCCTGAAAAAGGAAATTTCGGAGTGGAAATCGGTTTGAATCCATTCACGGAGAATGGCGGGTTCAACCTTCTGGACAATGGCATAAAGCTGCGCTACTTCATATCGAACCACGATGCCCTGCGTCTTGGACTCGGATTCAACTTGGCAAGTGTGGAGGGGAGAACCGCGACCAGCCTTAACTCCGGCCATAGCCATTACAGCCTCAATCTCGGGTACGAACGCTACTGGGGAGTTTCTGACCGTACTGGTCTATACTTTGGAGCGCAAGCGGGATATACCAGACTATTTGCATTCTATGATGACTTCGCTGACGATAGGCATATGACCACAGACAACAATGGGCATGTTAGCGGACACTACTACATGGGTGGTGTTTTCACTGGTTTCGACGTCTATTTGTGGAAAGGTCTCTACTGCGGCGCAGAAGTTGGACTAAAAGCGGAGAGAATGAAGGAGAGCCAGAGTTCGTACACAACAGCTTCATCTGCGCATACATACGTTAACGCAGGCTTTTATTGCGAACCAGCCATCCGTGTGGGGTGGACGTTCTAAGCCCGTTCAGGCGGATTTGCAATCCGGCCGCGTTGAGAAGGGGATTTTTAATCCCCAGCCTGATTAAATGAAAAAAGATAGTATCGTTTTTGCATTTCGAACTATTTATCATTACCTTTGCCGCGAAATAAGATGAAATCAAAAAGAACAGTTATGAAATATCGGACAGAGAAAAAGGTGAGGGATTGCAACGGACGGAGCAGCGAGAGCCATCAAGTTTACTTGAATGGCCGAGTCGTAACGGACGAAGGCGAAGTCAAATCCCTCTATTCAACGCGGCCGGATTGCAAATCCGCCCGAACGGAGAAAACATGTTTAATAAAGACAAAGTGTATGAAAAAAACGGCTAATCAGCTCTTCTTATGGGGGACAATAGCTCTTGTTTTGAGCTTAACCAGCTGTAACAAAGAAAAACTACATGACACAGAAACGTCGCAACGAAACATCTTCGGATTCTTCATGGTGGACGGTGAACTTGGCTACTACACTTTCTCCGTACCAGATGTGTTTATGATGTACGTTGATGCGGACGGGTTCTTCTCCCCGAGTTTTGGCGATGGAAAGGCTGAAATTGTCCATGTGGGCGCCGTGAATGACTTGCTGGAAGTGGACAGGATTCCCACGAATGGATGGGAAGAAAGGGCAGAAATTCTTCCGCGCCATGGCTACATCGTCAGAACTTCTGGCATGACGGCTAAGGGCAAGTCGGTCAGCAGAAGCTATAACTATACCCGGATTTTCGTGGAAAGTTGTCTGCTGACATCTGAAGACGGGCATCGTTTCATCAACGGCGAGCTGAAAATAGAGAGTCCATGGAGATAGTATCAAAATAACAATAAACTAATTGAATTTAGTTTCGGTAGAAGCCAGCGCCCTGAAACGGCAAACGGTTTTTGATAGTTTGACACTTATAGACATTCTTTTTCTTTCGTTTTAAAAGATGAAGGTTGGTGAAAACGACGGATTGAAGGCGACTATGCCTTTCCCAACATACTTTCAGAAATCAGCTGTCAGCCGTCAGGCATTTTGATGTATGATGGAAGATGTATGATGTATGATGGAAGATAACCGTGAATAAAGAACTGTGAATCGCAAACCGTGAACCGCGAAAACGGGTGGGAAAAGACAAAAAGTAGTGGGATGTTTTCTCATTTCAATGGGCGGTTTATAAACACGGGCCGCGTTTACATAAACAGGGGCCGTGTTTACATAAACATGGGCGCTGTTTACCAAAAAGCTCAAACAAAAGGGAAAGGGTATCCTTGTAAGAACATTCCCGAGAAAACCTCCGTTGTTGTGGATTTGCAATCCACAACACATGAATGGGGGATTTGTAATCTCCAACCTGAGGACAAAGTAGATGGTGGGGGATTACAAATCCCCCTATTCATCGCAGACGGATTACAAATCCGC
>Ga0208297_1001088_pt1 | contig 32095 bp, 32 predicted proteins | sample LMS_cellobiose_e_FD_187367 | JGI IMG/M metagenome (GOLD analysis project Ga0208297, IMG submission 187367) | Rumen-fistulated moose microbial communities from Alaska, USA - LMS_cellobiose_enrichment (SPAdes) (version 2) | ecosystem: Host-associated > Mammals > Digestive system > Stomach > Rumen... | reverse complement strand
GCAGAGGATTGAGCAGAACCAGATGACCCCGCCCGCGATGCCCGGCCAGCAGAGCCAGGGGCAGCAGAACGAGATGACCCCGCCCGCCATGCCCGGTCAGCAGAGCCAGGATCAGCAGAACCAGACAACCCCGCCCTCGATGCCTGAGCAGCAGAGCCAGGGGCAGGAGAATCAGATGACCCAGCCCGCCATGCCCGGTCAGCAGGTCAAGGATCAGGAGAATCAGATGACCCCGCCCGCGATGCCCGAGCAGCAGAGCCAGGGGCAGGAGAATCAGATGACCCAGCCTGAGATGCCTGGTCAGCAGAGCCAGATTCAACAGAACGAGATGACCTCGCCCGCCATGCCCGAGCAGCAGGGCCAGAATAGCCAACTGCCGACCATGACTGTTCATACTGAAAACGGCGGAAGGCTAAATATGCGGGAAGCACCCGATATGAAAGCTGAAGTGATTGGTCGCTATCAGAATGGCACACAGGTGGAAGTCCTGGAAGTCGGCGATGAATGGGTGAAAGTCAACATCAACGGGAAAACCGGCTATATGGCCATTAAATTCCTGGAAGATGAAATGCCCACTGACCAGAGCGATGAGCACCCCGAGATGCCCGCGGATGGCCAGACGCCTCCAGAAATGCCTGCGGATGGTCAGCAGCCCGGCGACGGCCAGACACCTCCCGAGATGCCTGCTGACGGCCAGCAGCCCGGCGACGGCCAGACGCCTTCGGAAATGCCCGCGGATGGCCAGCAGCCCGGCGACGGCCAGACACCTCCCGAGATGCCTGCTGACGGCCAGCAGCCCGGCGACGGCCAGACACCTCCCGAGATGCCTGCTGACGGCCAGCAGCCCGGCAACGGCCAGACGCCTCCGGAAATGCCCGCGGATGGCCAGCAGCCCGGCAACGGCCAGACGCCTCCGGAAATGCCCGCTGACGGCCAGCAGCCCGGCAATGGCACGACGCCTCCCGCTATGCCCGCGGATGGGCAGATGCCTGGCAACGGTCATTTGCCTGGCGGAATGCCCGGCAATGAAAACGTGGAGTATACCGCGGCCTCTACTGTGACCGAGAGCACGAATGGCGCTGCCTATTCATCTTCCTCTGACGGCGAAAATGCCGTGCTCGTCAAGGGTGACAGCGTTTCCCTTACAGGCTCGACCGTCACCAAGACTGGCTCCGCCAGCGGAGAGAACGCCGATTTCACCGGTGTTAATGCCGCTGTCCTTGCTACTGACGGCGCGACCCTGACCATCGACGACGCCACCGTGACCACGGACGGCACTCATGCCAACGGTGTGTTCAGCTACGGCACCGGTACCACTGTGAACGTATCCAACACCACCATTACGACCTCCGGTAATAATTCCGGCGGCCTGATGACCACCGGTGGCGCGGCGCTGAACGCCAGCAACCTCACCGTCACCACCTCTGGCAACTCGTCTGCTGCCATCCGCTCTGACCGAGGCGGCGGGACTGTGACCGTGTCCGAGGGCTCCTACGATACCACTGGTGTCGGCTCCCCAGCCATCTATTCCACAGCCGACATCACGGTGTCCAACGCAACACTATCCGCCACGAATTCTGAGGCGGTCGTGATTGAGGGCGGCAACTCCGTCACCCTGAACGATGTGGAGATCACTGGCTCCAATGCGACCCTCAACGGCCAGTCCACACAAAAGACCAACGTGCTGATCTATCAGAGCATGTCCGGCGACGCCAGCGAAGGCAGCTCCACGTTCACCATGACCGACGGCACCATGACTGCCGAAACCGGCAGCATGTTCCATGTGACCAATGTCACCACGACGATCACCCTGGAAAATGTGGACTTCACCTACGCCTCTGACAGCAACGTCTTTCTGGATGCCTCAGCGGATTCCTGGGGCACCAGCGGCAAGAACGGCGGCAATGTGACACTGAATCTGGTGGATCAGGACATCACCGGCGCGATTCTGTCGGACAGTGTTTCGTCCGTGACGGTCAACCTGGACAGCGCCTCCACCTGGACGCTGACCGGCGACAGCTACGTGACGGCCTTTAATGGCGATCTGAGTCAGGTCAATCTGAATGGATACATCCTATATGTGAACGGCGTGGCTGTCAAGTAAGCCAATGCGCGCGGGGAGAAGCCACAGGACGGCTTCTCCCCATATATTATTAGGAATAAAGGTTCATTTAAGGAATATAGGGTATGATCTGCTTGTAATGAAGCCATGGTTCAATGAATGGAGGAACAATGCCATGAAAAGAATGATGATCCTGCTTCTTGCTGCCATAATGTGCTTGTCCGGCACCGCAGTGGCGGCGACCTTAGATGACGGCGCGGTGCTCAGCGGAGAAACGTTTATCGCTTCCGGCGACGATGAGAGCGCCATAGATCTGTCCGGCTCGTCCCTGGCGACCGTTACGAATGCAATCGTACAGAAAACGGCAGGCGACGCCTCCAGCGCCGACGCGGCCAGCTTCCGCGGCGTCAATTCAGCGGTGCGCGTCTACGACAGCGCCGTGCTGACGATCTCGGACAGTGTGATCGAAGCCAGCGCGTCCAACGCGACGGGCGTGTTTGCCTATGACGGCGGGACGATCCACATCAGCAACTCCACCGTGACCGTCACCGGCGGCGGCGCGGGCGGCGTCCAAGTGGCGGGCGGCGGCACGCTCATCGGCGAGAACCTCACCGTGACCAGCGCCAGCAAGGCGGCGATCCGCTCGGATCGGGGCGGCGGCACGATACTGCTGGACGGCGGCACGTACACCTCCACCGGGAAAAACGGCTGCCCGGCCATCTACAGCACGGCAGACGTCACGGTGAAGAATGCAACCTGTGTCTCCGAACAGTCCCGCGCCGTCATCATCGAAGGGAAGAATACCGTGACGGTGGAGAATTGCATCTTCGAAGGCAATGACCAGTCCTCCAAGGAGGGCAGCGTGAAGGCCAACGTGCTGCTCTACCAGAGCGCGTCTGGAGATGCCAGCGAGGGAACGAGCGTGTTCACCATGACGGGCGGCGAGATGACCTGCCACAGCGGCGCGATGTTTTATTGCACCAACACGGACAGCGTGATCAACCTGACCGGCGCGGCGCTGAACCTTTCGGAGGATGGCACCCTGCTGATCGTCTCCACGGGGCGCTGGGGCAAGGATGGCCGCAACGGCGGGGACTGCGTTCTGAACGCGGAAGATCAGGAATTGGAGGGAACAATCGCTGTTGACGCTATCTCGACCCTAGAGCTCAACATGGTTGATACGACTTACACCGGTGTGATTGAAGGAGAAGGCCGCGTGTGCGTAACAATGGACGGGGGCAGCACTTGGATGCTCACGGGAGACAGTTACATTTCAGAGTTCAACGGGGATATGGGCTGTGTGATCACAAACGGATTTGTGCTGTATGTGGACGGTGTTGCAGTAACCGAAGGTTGACCACAGATTCCTGTACACAACCGGATGCCCGTCCTTCTCCCCTCGGATATGGTGCCGGACTGGATCAATCCGAAATATAGCGCGGGCGACCTTTTGCGGGATGCGATCCTGGACGTTCAATACCGCCCGACAGAATCGGCAGCGCCGGAGCAAATTGGAATGGAAATATAAAAGCAAGGACAACCACACCCGGCATCATGCCGGGATCGTGGTTGTCCGTTTTACTTGGTGCGGTATCCGTCCTGATCCAGCGTCAGCATCATCTGGGAATTGCGCGGGCCGGTCAATACGCCGTTCCGATCCAGGGTGTATTCGCCGATGATGTAGGCGAAGCTGGGAGCGGCCTGGTAGCTGGGGTATGCGCCGATGATCTCGCCGATGGCGCTGGCCAGGGCCTTGCGGGCGCTGCCGGGTACGTCGTAGTGAATCTCCATGGTCTCGGGGATCGGTTCTTCTTCCTCCCCGGGATCATCCTCGCTGGCGGCCTCGGTGGGCTCGTCGGCGGCCTCCACCTCGTCCTGAGGGAATTCCTCAGGCTGCGGATCAGCGGCCTCATGGGGCATTTCCGGGGCGCCCTGCGCGGCATCCTCGCTCACCGGGGCGGTCATTTCGTCCTTCTTCGCGCGCGTCTTACGCTGGCGGGGTTCCGGCCAGGTTTCCGGAAGGGTGCCCGGCTCGAAGTAAATCTTGAATGTGATGGCTCCGCTCATCGGTACGTCGAATTTGAATTCTCGGCGTTTCCCGCAATACGCTCAAGTCCTATGCGCACACCCACGGCGTCCCGAAGAAGGGCGAATCCAAGCCCGTCTGTGCGCTTTGCGGGTGCAATATGAATCCCCGGGGTAAGCAGCGCTTTTGCTCCGACACCTGCCGCTATGCCTGGAATTATTCGCACCGGATTCTGAACGCGCAAAATGCCGTCAGGAAAACCTGCGCGCATTGCGGCCAGCCTTTCTACAGCTACCCATCCAGCCACAAGGTCTATTGCTGCCGGGATTGCTACCTGGCCGGGCGCTATGGAAGGAGGGCCTGATCCTATGGATAGGACGAATTCCGGCGACCTCCACTATTTTGCCGCCATTGCCTTCCTGGACGGAATGCTGGGCCGGGGCCTCATAAATGACGATGATTACTGCGCGCTTGAGACAAAATACGCAGCGAAATTTATGCCTTCCTTTCGACATGAAAAGCCTTGCAAAATCGCCACCCTTCCTATAAGACAGTCAGAACAGGAAGGGAGGTAATTCGATGGAACGCACCATCCGAAAAATCAACGCGAAAAAGCCAAAGATTCCAAAGCGCGAGCGCGTGGCTGCCTATGCCCGCGTCTCCATGGACAAAGAAACGATGTTCCACTCGCTATCCGCGCAGGTGAGTTATTATAGCGAATACATCCAGCGGAATCCCCTCTGGATTTACGCCGGGGTCTATGCCGACAATGCCTGTACCGGCACCCGGGCGGATCGGCCTGAATTCCAGCGCCTGCTCATGGATTGCCGCGCCGGGAAGATCGAAATCTTATCCTGCAAATTGATACAGTGCGTTGCATGAGCGTTTCGAGAGTGAACCCCGAGTACCGAAAAATGGCCGTCCGAGGACAAGATCATCACGAAATCCGTGAGCAGGTTCGCCCGCAATACGATCACGCTCCTGGAAGTCACCCGCGAGCTGAAAGGCCTCGGGATTGACGTTTTCTTCGAGAAAGAGAATATGCATTCCACCAGCGGGGATGGAGAGCTGATGTTTTCCCTCCTCGCTTCTTTCGCCCAGGAGGAAAGCCGCTCCGTATCCGAAAACTGCATGTGGCGCATTCGGGATAAATTCAAGGCGGGCATATCTTCCACCACAAAGATCATGGGGTATCATATGGATCACGGGAGGATCACGATTATCCCGGACGAGGCCGAAACGGTCAAGCTGATCTTTACCCTCCGCCGCCTCGGCTATGGCCGCCTCGCCATCTGTAAGGAATTGAATGCGCGCGGCATCCCGGCCAAATTTGGCGGCGAATGGGTGGAAGGCAGTATCACGAAGATTCTCCGGAATGAAAAGTATGTCGGCGATCTGCTGCTGCAAAAGCAATTCCGCGTGGATCATCTGGAAAAGAAGGACAAGAAAAACGAGGGCGAGCTGCCGCAGTATTTCATCCAGGACAATCACGAGGCCATCATCCCGCGTGAGACCTTCGATGCCGTGCAAGCGGATATAAAGCGCCGGGCGGCGGCATTGCCTGCCGGGCATGGGCGGCACATCACATATCCCTTCTCGAAGAAATTGGTCTGCGCCCATTGCGGGAAGAATTACCGGCGACGCTGTAATTCGGGCATTATCGCCTGGTCATGCGCCACCTTCATGACCTATGGCCGTGATAAATGCGCGGCCCGGCAGGTGCGGGAAAGCATTCTCGAAGAATGCGCGGCCCGGGCGCTTGGCCTTCCCGCATTCGATCCCGCCGCCTTTGAGGATCAGGTCGATCACATCACGGTATGCGACGAGCGGAAATTGATCTTCACCTTCCGCGACGGTACGACCGAAGAAATCACCTGGCAGGAACCATCCCGCGCCGATTCATGGACGCCGGAAATGCGGGCCAGGGCCGCAGAAAAGAATAGGAGGGGCTCCCATGAGTGAGGCGGTAGTGCGCAAGGTCATAAAGACGATCCCGGCGACGAGGGATCGGTATACGGCGACGCCGATCAAGGCGGAAACAAAACGCCGGGTCGCCGCCTATGCCCGAGTATCCACGGACGATGAAGAACAGCAGACCAGCTACGAGCATCAGGTCACGCATTATACCCAATACATCCAGGAACATGAGGGCTGGCTATTCGCCGGGATGTTTACGGACGAGGGCATCACGGGAACCAGCACCAAGCACCGCGACGGGTTCAATGCCATGATAAACGCGGCCATGGCCGGGAAGATCGAAATCTTATCCTGCAAATTGATACAGTGCTTTACCGATGACAACCGAGAAACCCCTTGGAATCAGGCACTTTGGAAGGCGGCCTGATTCTTTCATATCCGCTGCCAAAGGATACAACCTGGAAAGCCCTGAAAAGGCCTGGAATTTGGAGAGGGGTGTGCATATTTCAACGGTTATCTCGTTGAAATGTACAATCCGTTAAGAGGTTTCAAGATTTTACTTGCTATGCGTGGCCTTCCGAGTAATTGATAGCCCTGTGCAAAAGGAAGGAGGAAAACGCCGTGGTAAAGCAAGCACAACAGGAAGTCAATTATCGGCTATCCAAGTGGCTGATATGGAATACAGGCATAGAGCAGCTCCTGACTCCAGATGAAGTGGAGAACATTTTCAGGGAGCTGCTCTCTTTTTATGATCCGCCGACCAAATGTGTTGAACGGGTGCAAAGCATGTTTAACCGGGAGAACAGCACCCTGCCCTTCAAGTTCAGCGTAAGGCGTACACCACCTTTGTTTGCCTTACCTGCGGTAAACGGGTCACCGTTTACGGAAATGATAAGCGAAAGTACTGCAGCCACGATTGCTATATCGAGCACAGGTTTGGTCACCGCACAACAGTAGCTACAGCGGAATGATATAAATATGGCGGCGCTGGGATGTAGAGTCCCAACGCCGCCATATTTACAATTTTATGCTTGTCTTCTGCGAAAAATGGAATATAATATAGTTAGAGGCGGCTAACGAAGCTGTCTCCTGGTGTCGGGAACTCATGTTACGAGGTGTCATCGTGAAAGGCTATCGCTCTGTTCAAGAAACAGCAAGGAACTGGGGTATATCTGTGCGTTGGGTAAATCAGTACGCGTTGGATGGAAGGATCCCTGGCGCGACACGACTGGGCAGAGCTTGGGCGGTTCCAGAGGATGTAGTCAAACCGGAGAAGCACAAATCCGGGCCTAAGCCAAAAGAAACGTCAGAGAGAAGCCACAAGAATGAATAAACAGATGAGCACTTGGCGTGCATTATTTTTTGCAGATTAGTTAGCATATGCTAACATACGAGGTGAAACGAATGTCGATTAAGTATGAGGTGCTGAAAAAGCTTGTCGTAGCGGCGGGACTCAAAAAGCGTTGGCTCAGCGCCACGACGGAAGAACTCCTGGAAAACCGGAGGAAGCAGAACGCGAAGAACCGCATCCCGGCTTTGAAGGACGAGGCTTTTGAATTCAGCCGAATCGACGTCATGGGTTTTCCTGTGCTGAAGCTGATCCACAAAAGGAAAGCTGACCGTGCCAATCTGTTCCTTATCGGCGGCGGCATGATCAGCGCGCCGAGGCCCGCGTCCGTGAAAAAGGCGCTGCGGTTTGCCAGGGAAACGGGGCTGGATCTGTTCGTCCCTTACTATCCGCTGTGCACGGACTACCCGCTGACCAGGGCCTATGAGATGATCCACGAGACCTACAGGGTGATGCTCAGGGACTACGCCCCGGAGCGCATCTCCGTGCTGGGCACATCCTCCGGCGGGAATCTGGCGTTGGGGATGGTGCCTTACATCAACGACGGGCACGGGGATACCCCGATGCCGGGATATATCATGGCTGTCTCTCCGGGAACCTGCGTGGATAACGAGGAGGAGTGGCAGCGGATGCTGGCGCTGGACAAAAAGGACGTCGCCATTCCTGCCCAGTACATGAAGACCGCGGTGGAGGTCATGCGCCACGGGGACAGCAGCGTGCCGGATTACATGCTCTGGCTGCAGCGGGGCGACTTCACCGGCTGCCCCCGGGTGACCTTCATCTATAGGTCTGACGAGACGCTGTACGCCTGCGCGCCGTCCTTTGAGGCGGCCATGAGGAAATACGGTGTGGATTATCAGATGATCGTTGGCGAAGGCATGTTCCACTGCTATCCCGTCTTTCCCATTGTGAAAGAGGCCAGGGAGGGCTGGGAGCTGATGGTGCGGCTGATGAAGGAGGCAATGCCGGATGAATAAGGAACTGGACTGGCCCAGGATCGCCCATCTGATGAAGATCGGCATCGCGGCGGCGCTGATGGTGCTGGTCGGCGATATGCTGCTGGGCTGGGGCGTGCATGACCCGGCAAAGAGCGGCATGGAGGGCTTCCTCTCCGCCTACTTGACCCTGTCCGACGGCAGGAACTTCTGGTCCGCGCTGCTGGGGCTGATCGGGATCCCGCTGGAGGCGCTGTGCTATTTCGCCGTGTACCGGCTGATCGCGCCGTACTCCTCCCGCATAGCGCACCTGTATCGCAGCGGCATTCTGGGCGTGCTGGCCTTTGGCGGCTGCGGCGTGCACGTTCCCTGCCTGGCCAGCGTGTTCTTTTACAAGTACATGATGGCGGCCGGCCCGGAGACCGCCTTGGACGCCACCGTTCGCTTCGGCTTGTACTTCCTGCTGCCAGGGATGATCCTGTTCTTCATTTTCTGGCTGGTGCATCAGATCGCCCACATCGCCGCCTTTTCCAAAGGGCTGACACCATATCCGCGATGGTGCTGGGTCTTCTGCCCGGCGGTGGGCATGGCGCTGACCATGCTGCTCAAGCTTTTCCCGGAGACGCCGCTGCGCAACGCCCTGACAGCCGGCTGGATCAGCATCGGGAACCTGTGGATGTTCGTCGGCCTGCTGGCCGTGATGAAAAAAGCAAAAGGAGGCTCGGGAAATGAAAAATAAGAAACCAAATGACCTGCAGGTGCTGCTGGGCTATGCGGGCAGGCACAAGGGACTCACCTTCCTGGGGCTGGGCCTGTCGGCTGTGGCCATGATCCTTGGGATGCTGCCCTATATCTGCATCTGGCTGGTGGCAAGGGATCTGATCGCCGTGGCTCCCAACTGGACGGAGGCGGTGGGGATCGCCCGGTACGGCTGGATGGCCTTCGCCTTTGCCCTGGCGGGCATCCTCGTCTATTTCTGCGCCCTGATGTGCACGCACCTGGCGGCCTTCCGCACGGCGTCCAACATCCGCAAGCAGGGCATGGCGCATCTGATGAAAGCGCCCCTGGGCTTCTTTGACAGCAATGCCTCGGGCCTTTTGCGCAACCGCCTGGACGGCGCGGCTGCCGAAACCGAAACCCTGCTGGCCCATAACCTGGCCGACATTGTGGGCACCGCCGCTATGTTCATTGCAATGCTGGTGCTGATGTTTGTGTTCGACTGGCGGATGGGCGCAGCCTGCCTGCTGGCGGCGGTGGTGTCCATCGGCGCCCTGGGCGCCATGATGGGCGGCAAAAACGCCGGCCTGATGGCGGAGTATCAGGCCGCCCAGGACAACATGAGCAAGGCAGGGACCGAGTATGTGCGGGGCATCCCGGTGGTGAAGGTGTTCCAGCAGACGGTGTATTCCTTCAAGGCCTTCAAGCAGGCCATCGAGGATTACAGCGCCAAGGCGGAGTATTACCAGGCCGACGTATGCAAGGTGCCCCAGGCAATCAATCTGACTGCCACGGAGGGAGCTTTCGTGTTTCTGGTTCCCGTCGCCCTGCTGCTGGCTCCCGCCGCCCTGCGTTCCGGAACCTTTGCGGGCTTTGTGACCAACTTTGCGTTCTACGCCGTGTTCTCGGCGATCATCTCCACCGCCCTGGCTCGGATCATGTTCGCCGCCAGCGGCATGATGCTGGCCAGAACCGCTCTGGGCCGGATCAACCAGGTGATGAGCGCGCCGACACTGAAAATCACCGACCATCCGAAAGTCCCCAGGGACAACAGCGTGGTCTTTGACGACGTATCCTTCACCTACGACCGGGGCGGAGCTGCCCGCGCTGGATCATGTATCTTTCTCTGTAAAGCCCGGTCAGACCGTCGCCCTGGTGGGCCCCTCCGGCGGCGGCAAGACCACCGCGGCCAGTCTGATTCCCCGGTTTTGGGACGTCACCTCCGGCGCGGTGAAGGTAGGCGGCGTGGACGTGCGGGACACTGATCCTCATGTGCTGATGGATCAGGTGGCCTTCGTGTTCCAGAACAACCGGCTGTTCAAAGCCAGTATCCTGGAGAACGTGCGCGTCTCCCGTCCAGACGCCACCCGGCAGGAAGTGGAAAAAGCGCTGTCCGCCGCGCAGTGTGACGATATTATCGCCAAGCTTCCGGACGGCATCGACACCGTGATCGGTACGGAGGGCACCTATCTCTCCGGGGGTGAGCAGCAGCGGGTGGCGCTGGCCAGGGCCATCCTGAAAAACGCGCCGATTGTGGTGCTGGACGAGGCCACGGCCTTTGCCGATCCGGAGAACGAGGCCCTGATCCAGAAGGCCTTCGCCACACTGACGCGGGGCCGCACAGTGATCATGATCGCACATCGCCTGTCCACGGTGGTGAACGCGGATCAGATCATCGTACTGAACGAAGGCAGGGTGGCCGAGCAGGGCACCCACACTGAGCTGGTGAGCAGGAATGGCCTGTACGCCCGGATGTGGAAGGATTACAACCAGGCCGTGCAATGGAAAATCACCGCGGAGGAGGCGAGATAAATGTTTGGGAAAGCGTTTCAGCGCCGTTACGCCCTCACCGATCAGGGCGTGAAGAACACAAAGAAAGGCGCCTTCTGGACGGTGATCGTCAATCTGGTCGTCATGGGCGGCATGGGCATCCTGTACATGATGATGAACAAGTATATGGACACGCTGACACATGGCGCGCCGCTGCCCAATGCGTGGATATACGTCCTGCTGGTGCTGGCTTTTGTTGTGCTTTCGCTGGCCACCCACATTCAGCAGTACAAGGCAACCTACGGTCTGGTATACGGCGAGGTGAAGGCCACCCGCCTGAGCCTGGCGGAGCGGCTGCGGAAGCTGCCGCTTGGTTACTTTGGCAAGCGCGACCTGGCCGACCTGACCGAAACCATCATGGGCGACGTGAACCGGCTGGAGCATGTGTGGTCCCACTGTCTGGGATATCTGTACGGCTCCTATGTTTCCACGGCCCTCATCGCTATCGCCCTGTTCTGCTATGACTGGCGGCTGGCGATCGCCGTTTTGTGGGGCGTGCCGGTGGCCTTTGCCCTGCTGTTCGGCAGCAGGAAGCTGTCCCGACGGAATTCTGAGAAGCTGAAGCAGGACAGCCTTCTGGTGTCCGACGGCATCCAGGAAACGCTGGAAAACATCCGGGAAATCCGGGCCACCAACCAGGAGCAGCGTTTTCTGCAGGCGCTCAACGACAAAATCGACCGGCACGAAAAGACCAACATCCACGGCGAACTGGTCACAGGCCTGTTCGTCAACGGGGCCAGCGTGATCATGCGTCTGGGCGTGGCCACCACCATCCTGACCGGTACCGGCCTGATCCTCTCCGGACAGATCGACTTTATGCTCCTGTTCATGTTCCTGCTGGTGATCACCCGGGTGTACGCGCCCTTCGACCAAGCCCTGGCCCTGATTGCCGAAATGTTCATGAGCCAGGTGTCCGCAAACCGGCTGAACGAAATCTATGATACCCCCACGGCGGAAGGCACGGAACGTTTTGTGCCAAACGGGCATGATATCGAATTCAAAAATGTTGGCTTCTCCTATGACGACAAGCAGGTGCTGAAGGGCGTCAGCTTCACGGCGAGAGAAGGCGAGGTCACCGCCCTGGTGGGTCCCTCCGGCGGCGGCAAAAGCACCTGTGCAAGGCTGGCTGCCAGACTGTGGGACATCAATCAGGGACAAATCACGGTGGGCGGCGTGGATATTGCCACCGTTGATCCGGAAGTTCTGCTGACCGACTACTCGATGGTATTCCAGGATGTGGTGCTGTTTGACGATACGGTGATGGAAAACATCCGCCTGGGCAGGCGTGGCGCCACAGATGAGGAGGTGCGGGCTGCAGCCAGGGCAGCCAACTGCGATGAGTTTGTGGAGAAGCTGCCAAACGGATATCAGACGCCCATTGGGGAAAACGGCGCGAAGCTCTCCGGCGGCGAGCGCCAGCGCATTTCCATCGCCCGGGCGCTGCTGAAAAACGCGCCGATCGTGCTGCTGGATGAGGCCACCGCCTCCCTGGACGTGGAAAACGAAACCAGGGTGCAGGGAGCATTGTCCCGCCTGCTGCAAGGCAAGACCGTGCTGGTGATCGCTCACCGGATGCGCACGGTGGAGGCCGCCGACAAGATCGTGGTGCTCGCCGATGGCAAAGTGGCCGAAGAGGGCAGCCCCGCGGAGCTGATGGCGAAGGATAAGAGCATCTTCCGCCGCATGACGCAGCTGCAGGCAGCCAGCGCTGGCTGGAGCATTTAGGAGGAGACGGACAGCATGCAGTTTGAAGAGATGGGCAACATGAGGGGCAAAACGCTGATGCTCCTGCCGGGTACTGCCTGCGATTACCAGGCGAACTTCGGCACGGTGCTGGACAGGCTTGGAGAAAAGTATCACCTGATCTGCGTCAACTATGACGGGTTTGACGGAAGCAATGCAATCTTCCAGGATATGATCACGGTGATAGAGAAGATCGAGCGATATATTCAGGAACACTTCGGCGGGAAGCTGGACGGCGCTCTCGGCTCATCTTTGGGCAGCACATTTGTAGGGCAGCTGATCCAGCGTCAAAACATCCATCTGGATCATGGCATCTTTGGCAGCCCTGACCTCGATCAGAGCGGAAAGTTTAGCGCGTGGCTGCAGTCGAAGTTAGTGGTGCCTCTGCTGACAAGCTTTACTGGAAGCGAGAAAAAGAGGGAAAAGACCAGGCAAAAGCTCGTAAAGTTCTTTGAAATGAGCGACGAGGTGGCCCAGAAGTTTATGAACAGCTTCGCTAAGTTCAAGCCGGAATCCATCAAAAACGAGTATTACACTGATCTGCTTACGTGGCTTCAGGACGATATCCATGTTGATCATACAAAGGTGCATTTCATCTATGCAAGCAAGATGGGTGAAAAGTATCTGAAGCGCTACAAGAAATACTTCCGAGATCCGGAAATCCGGGAATTCGATATGCAGCACGAGCAATGGCTGTTCGGCGGGGAGCAGTACACCGGACCGGTGCTGAAGGCCATCGATGAGTTTATGGAGACGCCGGTATGAAGGATTATGTGAAGGAAGGGCAAAAGCTGCCCCTGTACGGCGTTGGGCCGATGATCGTGTTCGGCATGGGTGTGGTCACCGCCATCGGGATCATCCTGTTTTCCTATGTTTGGGAAATTGGCGCGCTGGAAACCCCATGGGCGTTGCTCTGCCGGATTGCCGGTGTGCTGCTGATCGTGTTGGGGCTGATTGTCTGGTTCATCGGGGCGCTGCGGTCCGACATGGACGCAAGTATCGCGGAGAATCGGCTGCAAACCAGTGGCATCTATGCCTGGGTGCGCAATCCCATGTACAGCGGCTGGTGGATACTGTTTGCCGGCATCTGTCTCCAGTGGCACAATACCTGGAGCCTGCTGACCATTCCTGTCAACTGGATGATCCTGACGCTTACTTTGAAGCTTACGGAAGAGAAATGGCTGCTCAATCTGTACGGGCAGGACTATGCGGATTATATGAAACGGGTGAACCGCTGCATCCCCTGGCTGCCCCGGAAAGCATGAGGAGAGTCTTGAAGATGAAAGTATTGGTATACGGCTCTGGCGTGATCGGCTGTTATCTGGCCCATGTGCTCTGCACAGCCGGCAATGATGTCACGCTGTTGGCCCGCGGGCAATGGAAAGAGCAGCTTCAGGAGAACGGATTAAGGATCCGCCATCATCTCCAGTGGAAGACCACGCTGGATCACCCGAGGGTGATCGGCAGCATTGAAGAAGAAAAAGCCTATGACGCGGTATTCGCCGTCATGCCCTACAACAAGATGCAGGCGATCCTTGAACCGCTGGCAGCCGTTCGTTCTCCGATTGTGGTGCTGGTAGGTAACAATATGAGCCCCGCTCTGATGCGGCGTGAAATACTGGATCGCTCTGTGTGCGAGAAGCAGGTGCTGTTCGGCTTCCAGGCCACCGCGGGCAAACGGGATCACGCAAAGGGCATGCTGGTCTGCGAACGGGCCGGCGTCAGCGGCATGGACATCGGCTGTCTGCACGGCGAGGCTGACGCCCCCACAAAGTCAAAGCTGACCGCCCTGTTTGGAAAAACCGGCTACAGGCTCCATTGGCAGTCCGATATGGAGGCCTATCTCATCTGCCATCTGGCGGCGGTGCTCCCGATCTGCTATGTGGCGTATGCGTGCAATGGAGATCTGACGACCTCCACGGGTGAGCAGCGGAAGCTCATGCGCATGGCCTCGCGGGAGGCGTACGCCATGCTGAAGGCACAGGGGATCCCGATCCTGCCGGAGGGTGACGATCAATACTACGCCCCCGGGATCAAGGGCGCGGTCATGCGGCTTCTCTATTTTGGCATGGCCAAGTGGAAAACCGCAGGTGATCTCATCGCCTGCGAGCATTGCAGGAACGCCTTTGAGGAGATGGAGATGCTGGACGTGGACTTCGAGAAAGTGCTTGCCCACAAGCCGGAATTTCCTATGCCCAACTGGCGCGCTTTGAAGGCGCAGATGCCGGGCTGGGATACGATCCGAAAGCAGTACGCCAAAGGAAGCAAGAAATGATAGTACAGAAAACTTCTGTTTTCCCAGCCTCGAGGGATGTTGTTTTTCAAAAGCTGCAAAGGCTGGAAACGCTCCAAACCATCGCAAAGCCTTACGCCACCTTTGAGCCTTTAGACAATACAGCGACTGCATGGATTGTTGGCAGTAAGTCTTCTTATCGTTTTATGCTCTTTGGCCTTATCCCCTTTGGTATGCACACCATCCGCATCGTGCGTCTTGATCCGGAGGGGATCAGCAGCCGGGAGGGCAACAGGCATGTGCCGGTGTGGAATCACGACATACTGCTCGTTCCGATCGATGAAAACCACACCGAATACACCGACAGAGTGGAGATCAAGGCGGGTTGGAAAACGATATTCATTTGGCTGTGGGCAAAGGCGTTCTACGCGCACAGGCAAACGAAATGGATCAGGCTGCTGAAAGAAGGAGAAGCGCAGTGAAAGAAAAGGACTTGCCAATCGACTGCAATCGGCACGCGGTCTACACAAAGAGTGCAAAGAAATGCGTGCTGCGGCTTCTGCACCGCTGGTATGACGAGCAGACCTGCGAACGGCTCTGGGAGAAAATCCAGCTGCAGTATTGCGAGTTTCTCAAGGATGAACCGCCCATGGCTGGCGCGAAGATCAAGGTCAGCATCTATGACCCGATCCTGATTTTCGCCTGGTACAAGGTCGTTCCGGACAAGCCTGAACTGGAGGAAGTGCAGCAGGACATCTTTGATTGCTTTATGGGGCCATTCGATGCAATGGGCAAGATCTTCAACCTCAACCGCAGGCTGGACAATCGCCTGGCCAGCCGTATCTTCCAGAAGGCCAATGACATCCGCGTTGAGGAGATCAAGCGTTTTCCCGGTTCGTTCCGGATGGGCTCCTGCTCCTATGACAGGGAAAACGGCGTGATCCGCTACAGCTTTACCCAGTGCCCCAACGCGGAATTCGCCAAGCGGCACCACATGGAGGACGTGCTACCCGTCATGTGCAACTGCGATCATATCGCCATGCAGAAGCTCCACGCCAGCCTGATCCGGGAAGGAACGTGCGTGGAATCGCCCTGCTGTGATTACTGCATCGTGGGAGACCGTCATCCCCTCGCACAGGGCTATGAGCTGGTGAGGAAGGAAAACGGCCTGCTGGTCAGCGTGAAGAAATAAGCCAGAGAGATATGTGCATCTCGGAATGACGCTTGACCGGGTGCGTGACTGTGGTGAGCGGTTCCATATGGCTGGCGCTACACCTGGCATAAGGACGATCCGAAGGATGAATTCAGATTCGAATGCAATGAATGCATCTACGCGAAAATTCTCGGCAGGCGCGGCCTGATGAAGCTCGGCGCCATGTGTTGCCACGCGGATATCATCAATTACGGCAACCTGCCCTATACTGATTTTATCCGCACACAGACGCTCTGCCAGGGTGGTGAGCTGTGCGATTTCAGATTCGTCCGCCATCAAACCGACGCCGGAGACGGTTGGAACAGAACAAAAAGCATTTGAGAGGGGATGGAAATATGGGACTGTTCAAAAAGTTTGTCAGCCAGACAAGGAAACCGGAGGGCTTTCTCGGGAAAGTGATGCTGAGCGGTATGAACTCCGGCCACGCCGTCATGGCCGACTGGGGCTTTTCCCACCTGCCGCCCATCACGCCTGAGAAGGCTGTAGACCTGGGCTGCGGCGGCGGGCGCAACGCCGGAGAGCTGCTGAAGAAATATCCGAAGGCGCATGTGACGGCCATCGACTATTCCGATCTGTCTGTCGAAAAGGCGAAGGCCTTCAACCAAGCGGCCAGTGCCGCAGGCCAGTGCGATGTGCGCCAGGGGGACGTGTCCGATCTTCGGCTCCCGGACAGCACTTTCGATCTGGCGACCGCCTTTGAGACGGTTTACTTCTGGCCGGGGCTGGCGAAGTGCTTCGCCCAGGTCGCCCGCATTCTGAAGACGGGCGGGATCTTCATGATCTGCAACGAATCGGACGGCGTGGATGATACGGGGAAGAAATACGAGGGCATCATCGACGGAATGAAATGCTATACGGCGGAGCAGCTCGAAACGGCGCTGAAAGCGGCGGGCTTTTCCGAGGTGACAAGCGATCATCATCCGTCCAAACCGTGGATCACCATCATCGCGAGAAAGTAAGGAGTTGGAATTTGCATGAAGCCTGATTACAAAAACTGGATGCCCAGGGGCATGGTGTATTCTTTCCTGTTCGCGGCCATCGGCTGCGGCGCTGCTGCCGTGGCATTTGGTCTGCTGCCGGAGGGCACGCTGAGAACCGTGCTGACCATCGCGTTTGCGGTGATCGCGCTTGTTTTCTGTGGGTTGACCGTCTGGGCTTTCAGCATGTACCGCGCCTTTGATTACAACGGAAAACGCCAGATGGCCCGGCAGATCATCGAGGGCACGGCGTCCTACGTGAAGCTGCCGGAAGGCGGCAAGGTTTTGGACGTGGGCTGCGGCAGCGGTGCGCTGGGCATTGCCGTAGGCAAGCATAATCCTAAGGCGGAGATTGTCGGTATCGACCGTTGGGGCAAGGAATACGCTTCCTTCAGCAAGAGCCTGTGCGAAAGCAACGCCAAAGCCGAAGGTGTCATCCGGATCACGTTTCGACAGGGCGACGCCACCCATTTGGATTTCCCGAACGAGACCTTTGACGCTGTGGTGAGCAATTATGTGTACCACAACATCCCCGGAGACAGGCAGAAATACCTGCTGGAAACGCTGCGCACGCTTAAAAAGGGCGGCACCTTCGCCCTGCATGACATTTTCTCACGTTCCAAGTATGGCGATATGCAGGCCTTTGTGAAAAAGCTCAAGGATATGGGCTACAGTCAGGTGGAGCTGATCGACACGACGAGCGGCAAGTTTATGAAGAAGTCCGAAGCCGCTTGGATGGCGCTGAGCGGCTCCGCGCTGCTGACCGGCAGAAAGTGAATATCATCTGAAAAACCTGCCTGTTGAAGGAGAAGATCTGATATGAAATACGCCGGTATGCCCATGGGCATGTGGATCCTGTTCCGGAGATCTTTCCGCGATCGTCTTGTATCCGTGTTTGGCTTTACTGAAGCAGAAGCAGCGCAGACCTTGACCATCGCAAAGCCGAAGTACCGGGAGATCATCGGAAAGCTGCCGAAGTTCGAGAAAGCAGACCGTTTCAAAATGAACATCGTCAACTGCGCCATGCTCTCAGCCTTTGTGCTTTCCATGAAGAAGAAGCCGTCCGTTGAGAAACTGACGGACTATTATGCAAAGTCCATGATGACCGGCCCCATGCGGTGGTTCTGTCGGATGGGCGGGAAGCGGAAATTCAGCGATAAGGACATCCGCGGCATGAAAGCCACGGCGTCGCTGAACGCCGCAGATCGGAATCCATATTCCTGGAACATGGAGTTCCTGCCCTATTCGGACGGCAGTGGCTACGAAGCCCGTTTCACCAGGTGCGGCATCTGCACCTTGATGAAAGAATTGGGCTTGTACGATATTATACCAGCCATGTGTCATTTGGACTACACCATGGCTGAAGCAGGTGGAGCCTGCGATTTTGTCCGCGAATACACCCTGGCCTCTGGCGGGCCTTACTGCGACTGTGGCTATAAGAAGAAAGCGGCACAATGATCGTTTTGCAATTGGTTTTGTTCTGTGGGTTGTTTACCCTGATCAGGAGCTAATCACGAAAGACGGGATCTACAAAACCTTTGTGGAAGGCAGGCAGGAGGCTGCTTCCTGGAAGATTGCATAATGAGATTTGATTTGTCAAGGGCATTTTCTGCCATTTGATCAAAAATATCAATCGTCCAAGCTGTCAAAATCGCATGGACGATTGATATCCTTTTTCAGGCCAATCTTATGATTTCAGATATCCTGCCTCCTGCAGCAAGGAGCGCATATATGCTGCGTATTTTTGCAGGGCATCCTCTGTCGGGCCTTCTCTGTCTGCCTTATCCGACATGGTACCCGCGATTTTTGCGGCTCCGAAGAAGATATTATGGGTGGGGATAGATCGCAACATCATCTCTCGAGCTCCGGCGGGGGTGTTCAGGATGGAGAGCACAATCTTGTTTTTTGGGCTGAAAAGTCCTCCCGCTGCCCGGGAGTAGACAATGATCATGTACCGCTCCGTAGCCGGGAGCAGCACATAAAGGTCTGTATAGCGTTTCAGGGATGGATCCGTGATAAAACTGTTATACTCCTCTGTGTTCCAGCGTTCGGTCATGAACTGCAGGAGTTCATCATGAGTGAATGCCCGGTTCGTAAGAATGACCTGTCGGCCTTTCATGTTGGCGCCTCCTTATTTTACCTTTGCATTTGTACAGCGATCGAGAATATACTTCTCCACAAAGTCAAAATCTGCGGCCTCTGCATAGACCTGATTGTGTCCAAGCAGTTGATTGACGTAGATCACATGCCTGCGGCGAACAGACTTAACCTTCCGCACATGCTGAAATACAGAGGATGAGCTGTTTCTTGTCGACGCCAGGATGCCGGTTCCAACCTGTCCGATATTGCCTGTGGCCAGCCCTACCGCCGCTGTCAGCCAACCGATAGCCTGGGATTTCTGGAACTCCTTTTTCATCTGCCTCAGTTCTACACCGTCCTCATCCATAGTAAAAAGAACCTGGTAAGACCATCCAAAAACAGCTCCAAGGACCAGATAGGCGACCGCCCCAAGCGCAAGGATTACCAACAGGAAAATGAGGATTCCTCTGGAAAACGACAGATAGTCTGAAGTGGTCCAGTAGCGGAAGTCGCCTCCGATCAGATTGATCAAGACCATAAACCCCATGACAATACCAAAGGAAAGCAGGAGGACCTTCATTACCGTAATCAGGACCGTCGGGTTTTTCAGCATCTGATATTCATATATCCAGCGGTATTTTCCGTCCGGGCAGAGATAGACATTTTCAGTGACCTTCTGTCCGGCAATGACTGCCTCGCCTTCCATCGTTCCGGCAGCTTGTTTCTTTCGCTTCTCATTATTGTTGACGTCCGGCTTCGGACTGGTGTCCGTTGCAGCTTCCGCCGGTTCGATTTGTTCTCCAGGTCCCGCCGCTGCTGCTCCATCAGCCGGTGCCCCGCAGTTTTCGCAGAACCGTGCGCTATCAGGGATCTTATGTCCGCAATTCTCACAATACATCGTATTACCCTTCTTTCCTTTTCCTCCAGTCAGGCAATCAACCTGCCAGATAACAGAACCATCATCCGACCGTCTGATAGGCATCTAAAAACAGCTCATGAACCTTATCTGCTGCAGTATTGTAACGCTCCGGCCATTCCATGTAACCCGTCGCCTCGATCTCAGTGCCGTCTGACAGGACAATGCGCAGAGTAAACCCGATCCCATCCGTGACAGCGGTATCCTTCCCGTCAAAGCCGTTCCAGCTCGCAACATCGTACGCGCGGAGGATGCTCCCCAACTGTCTGGAGAATCTTTTATCCACGTTCAGTGTACGGGCATCTTCTTCCTTTACACCCTCCGGCTTGATCACGGCGGTATAAGATCCATACTCAAAATCCAGCTGATAGACCGCCCATCTGTCATAATCGCTGCCGTTCGATTCCTGGAAAAAGAAATGCTCGACAGACCGTCCATCCTCCTTTTGGAATACAACGGAAAAAAATCTGTCCCCGGAAAACAGCATTGGGATCCTTTCCGGCGTCACCGTGTCCACGCCGGCTGTGCCGGAGCGCCCATCCTCTGACGCAAGGCCCATGTCAATCACGGCGGACTGTTCGCCGACCGTGATCTGCAGCTCATGGGCGATGTCATAACGGACCGGGAAGCTGCCGTGAGGCGGCAGGTTCCCGCTCAGAAACACATAGGTTCCTTCCTGCGCGCCTTCCGGCAAGCCTGTCAGCTCCGCCAGCATCGTATCAAAGTCGATCACAATGCTCTCCCCGTCACCGGAAAAGGTCATGGTTCCGTGCTCCGAGGTGAAAACGCCCTCGTGCACGGCGGGCGCAGGCGTATCCGGTTCATAAGGATAGTTGCCCGGATTCGCCCCGGTTTGCGTGCAGCCGCACAGCAGAAGCGTAAGCAGCGCCAGCCAAAACGCTTTTCTCATCGGACCACCACCTCGCTTTCATAGATTTGCCGCGGTGTCTGAGATTCACTCAGCTGCCCGGCGTATAGGTGATCGTCGGGACGGTGGGCTGCAGGTTCCGCACCTACTCCATCTGCCGGGCGATCACACTCTCATCCGTCAGGGGCTGGTCCATGACGTCGGGCAGATTCGGCGGACGGTACCGCTCCGGATCGGGGGTCCAGATGTCCTTCGATTCAGGCTCGCCTTGGAGCTCCAGCTTTTCGTTATCCATATTTGTTTGCCCCCTTGTTTCATATGATCGTCTCACTGCCGTATTCCGTCTTTTTCTTATACTCGGTATACTGCCATTTAAAGCCGTTGATCTTCTCCATTTGGTGCCCGATCTGATTTCCTATCACCGTTTTGCTCTTCAATACACGCTCCCGGGGATCAGGGGCGCTCTCGCTGTCAAGCGCGGTCTTTGCGGCAGTCCACAGAGCATCCAACCAGGAGAACATGCCCTCGTACAGCAGATCGCACAGCGCGGCGATGTTTTCCATGATATTGATCTCCGCGAAGTACCCGAAAATGCCGAGGATGATCTTGCCGTCCTCTACGCGCGCGGTCACGTCGAAGGGGTTCAGCAGACCGCCGCCCTCGTAGACGTTGCCGAGCTTTACGCCCAGATACCTCGTCAGCGCTTCGTACAGGACATCCTTCGTATCCGAGCCCAGCGGCTGCTCTCCGTCGTCGCCGTTGCCGCCCAGGAAGTAGCTGAGGGTAAGGCCGAGGATGACGCTTTTCTGATCGCCGTCCGCCTCTTCACCCAACCATTTCGCAAATGCTTCGAGAGCTGAATCGACCTCCGCGTGCACACCGTCCTTGGCCGCCTCTCTCGCTGTCTTCGCCGCGTCGAAGGTTTTTTGGCTCAGCTCGGAATAATAGACTCCCAGCTCCTTGTTGCTGAAATCCTGGAATTTTCCTTTAATGTTCGCATCGAAGGCCTTCTGACCGGCCTTGAACGCCGCCGCGTTGATCTGGTTCTTAAAGATTTTTTTGAAGAGCTCGCCGCACCACTGGCCTATCTTCTCAAACAGCGCTTTGCAGTACTTCTCTATGTATTTCAACACAAAGTCTTTCAAGGCTTCATAGCCAAGATCGGCGCAGGCGGCAATACAGGAGCGGAACACGTCGCCCTTCTCTCCCTTTTTGCCCTTTCCGTTATAGCCGAAGTAATGCTCCACATAGCAGATCATCAGGTACGTTGCAACGATGTAGCCGACGGCATTTTTGAGCTCCTCCATGACATTCGAGCGCAGAATGGCTTCATCCGGCGCGATCAGGATGCCGATGGCCGACGCCATGGCGTCCTCGGCGCTTTTGCATATAACGTCAACGATATCGGGCTCCGACCCCGAGGACCCGCTGACCGCATACTCGGGAGCGACGTACTCCATAAGGTTATATCGCTCGCCCAGATAGCTGCCCAGCATGTTCTTGAAGGGATTGATGAATTTTGCCGTAATCTTTCCGTAGCCGGGCCACTGGGCGTTCATGACCCACTCCATCGCCAGATCGCAGCTTTTCACCAGCGCGCCCGCCACGACGATGTATTTGGAGAACAGATCGGCCATCTGTTTTTCCGCGTCGCCCTGTTCCTGGTAGAAAACCACGGCCGCTTCCAGCAACCGATAGCGGATGTTTCGGAGCTCGGCGGCGGAGCACTCGCCCCGCGCGGCCTCGTGCAGCAGCTTCGAGAGTCCGGGATCCCCTGCGAGGCCGAAGAACTTGATGTCCTTCTTGATGCGCTCCATCTCGGCCTTCCGCTCGTCGTCGGCATAGATCCGCTTCGGCTCCTCGCCGAAGACCGCCATGGGCAGGTCGGCACTGTAATCCCGGCCTCCCGTCCTCCCCGCGTCCACTGCGAGATGCAGCTTCACCTCGTAGGGATCGCCCAAGGTGGGCAGCGTCACATCCGGATAAAACGCGACCTCGGAGGCAGTCTGGTATTTTGTATTATACTTAAAGTTCTCCTTGAACAGCAGCCCGTATTTCCCGTCGTCCGTGAGTTCCTTGGGCGTCCACCACGGCTCCTCAGCCACGACCGTGTGTCCTTGCCCATCCAGATAGGCCAGCGTCAGCGAGAAGACCGTGGGGGGTATCTTCGCGAAGCCCTCCGTCGAGTTTTCCAGCGGCAGCGTGCTGACTATCAGTCTTCCGTTCGTCAGCTTACCTTGGGCGGCCAGCCCCTCTGGGAACAGCCGGATGGAAATATAACTCCAGATAGTGATTCCGTCCTCGAATTCAGCCTCCACCCTGGCCCCGGTCGAAACCATGGCGGCGAAGATCCCGCTTTCCTTCTCTATGGGTGGCGTTCGGTTCTCGATGCAGGCATAGTATGTGAACTGCCATTGGGGATCTTTCTCATACGTGATTTTGAAACCATCATAATCCTTGAAGCGGATCGCCTTGGGCTCTTGGGAGGCGTTCGTGATGACGAAGCGCAGCCGCTCGCGTTCCTCGGCTCCGGCGATCATATCGACCTGATTGTTCTGGTTATTCACATCCCAGCGAGTCCCGTCCTCTGATATGGCAGGGAACGTGATCTCCGGCTCGCCCAGCACCTTAAAGACGATGTTGTTGCGGAAGACTCCGCCTTCTCCGGTAAAGGTAAATGTAAGGGCAGCTGTCTGCGCCTCAGAATCAGCGGGTATGCTGACCTCCGCACCCATATAAGTGTTCTGCATTCCTGCAGGCCTTACATTCATCCCCGTGCCGCTTACGGTGATCTTCGCGCTCAGGTCCGGGCGGTTGATCTCTTCGCCCTGAATAATCTCCACGATCCGTGCCCAGACCGTCACAGGTCTTGCACCTTTGCGGATGCCGTCGCCGAAGTTCTTATAGACCTTCATCTTGTAGGTCTTTCGCTTCTTTTCCTCCTCAGCGCCGTCCCTGCTGCCGCCGGAGGATGCGCCCAACGCGCCGGCCGCGGCTAGGGCACCGCCAAGACTTACCGCGATTGCAGCTGCGGTGTCGGAGCTGTCCCAGCCTTCTACCAACTCGTTCCATATCTCCGTGCCGATGTCCTCACCGGAGTCCGTGTCAGCGTTGTGGGTGACGGTCTGCCCCTGGGAGGACGGCTGTGCGGCGTCACGGTCTAATGCAACGTGTATACCGCACCCCATAAACCCATTACCAAAATAACGAGTATGCATAGGACCTTGAACCGAAACAACGATTTTTTCAATTCGTGCGTCCGACGGTATGGTAACTTTAATCGTCATCCCGTTTTCGCTTCGAGAAACGACGTTTACCCAATCCAGGCTTTCCTCTCTGGACCAGAACTCGGCAGATACGATAGGCTCGTCGCTGAAACTGCCTGTGTGTCCAGAAACTGCAAGACTTCTGCTGCTAGTCATACCAGTTTCGCTTTTCCAAGTTACACTGACGGTAAAGCTGTCTTCTCCGCTCATAGTGCCATAAAGAGCTTCTACATAAGTAGCAAGTGATTGCCCTTCGTCGTCGATAGATGTGATTGTTATACCGTCATATGAGAGAGTAATGGAATTACCACTATTATCGTTATCGGTAATCACTGTATGTTGTCCCCCGGCGGCGTAGGCGGTGAGAGGGACAAACAGCCCGCACAGCATCAGTGCGCAGGCCAGGAGTGCGAAAAGCCGTTTTCTGAATTGCTTTTTCATAACAGTCCCTCCAGTATACCCGATGCCGCGAGTGCCGTCGCCAGGGTAAAGCCGATCGCCAGCCCGGTGAGAAGGCCGTCGCATTTTCCACGCATGGCCGTGCGGACGTCGTTTGCTTTGCGGCTCGTCAGGGATTGCACCAGCTCGTAGAGCTTCCCTCTACCGCCGCCCAGCGCTTCCAGCGACAGGACCGCTCCGGCAATCCCCGCCATGGCAGTCGCGCCCGAGGCGTTGGCCGGCCCGACAAAAGCAATATAGACCGCTCCGCCGATCAGTATACCGAAGATGGTACTGAAAAAGCCGCGCTTTTTCCCATGACCGGTGAACAGTGCGCTGATGCCCTTGAAGAGATTTTTCAGCCCGCCGTTAAACAGCGAGACTAGCGCCGCCGCCACCGTGCCCTTGCCCAGCACGCCGCCCACTGCGCCCAAGGCTGAACGGTCAAAGCCGCCTTCCGAGAAGGTGAGCCATGAGAGTATTTTCACGATCTGGGAATCCGAGCCCCTGAACCGTGCCAGTACAAACCACAGCGCCGCCAGCAGTACCGTGCCGATCAGCGCGGATGGTTTCCTGAAAATACGAAAGATGCCGCTGAAGAAAGAGCCAATGCCGTGGAATATCCCACTGACGGGAGCAAACACTTTTGTGACAACACCACCCACATCTGCCAGACCGGGGATTTCCAGATCACCGAAATCAAGCTCCCCGACAGATGCAGCGGCAGTCAGTGTCTTTTCCCAGGGCATCACTGCCGGCTGCATGCGTGGGGCTTGATTTCCCGGGCCCGCCATGCGTGGGGCGGCCTGCATCGGCTGCTGAACTGTGGTTCTCTGAGGTCCTCGGTTGATCGCCTGTCGATTCTGCAGAGGAGAAGTCGCTCCCTGCGGTGACTGCCACGTCCGATTGGTTTGTTGCGGCACAGAAGGATTGGCTTGCCGCTTTATTTCCTGATGGGGTTCCGCTGTTACCAGAGCGCGCCCGCAGCGGCGGCAGAACCTCGCACCTTCCGCGACAGGATTTCCGCAATACCCACAGAATTTTGCGGCACTGTCAATTTGCGGAGACTTCCTGCCCGGTTCGTGGATCTGCCCGGCTGTCTCATCCCGTGCCGGCCGGGTAACCATGCCCGCTTTTTGCTGCGCCGGCATCTGCGATCCTGTAGAAGGCAGCGCAAATCCGCAGTTCCGGCAGAACTTCTCGTCCTGCATAACAGGACTTCCACAATTGCGGCAGAATTTCGCCATGGCCGCCGCACCTCCTTTCATAGCTCGTCCGGCGTCTGGGGAAGATCCTCCGGCGCGCGGGACGGGGTATAATACATCCACTCCAAAATCAAATACGTATCATTGTCGTCAAAATGCACCTGCCCGATTGCCCCGTCCGGAGACACGACGAAGTACTGGATCCCCTCGTTGTCGTCCGTGGAGGCCAGGTATCTGTCCTCCTTCCCGCACAAGCGCAGGAGCTTTTCAGCGCCGGTGAAGATGCGATTGTAATCCTCCCAGGTGGTCCACTTGCCTGCGGGATTGCGCTCGATTGCGAGCCGCGCAGCATCGGTCAGGGTCTGCGTTCGTGCGAAGTGACCGCCTGAGGAAGTCGCAGCCTCTTCCAAAGACACGGGTGCAGGCTGATATTTTCCTGCCATGCTCCCCGGCACGGGCGGCACATCCGGTACGTTTTCCGGCTTACGTGCAGCCTTAGCCAAATTATCATCGTGTAACGGCGGCAGGTTGCTTCTCATAAGAGGCGCAAGCCGCGCCCCGCACTCTGAGCAGAACGTGCTGTCATCCGGCAGTTTTGCTCCACAAAAATCGCAATACATGATGCTCTCCTTTCAAGGCCGCGCAAGATACATGACGGCATGGATGCCATCCGGCCATGATATCCGACCGACAGCGTATTCATGCCCGTTTGTATTCCAGAAGTCCGTGATCGTTACGCCGCCTGTGCCCAAGCCGTCAAACACACCATCTTTCCAGGTCCCGTAATAAAGAGAATCCGGAGAATGGTCTTCAAAGCCCTCGTCCGTTGCATTATTGTGGACATAGTCCCAGGTAATGCGCATACCCCGGCCTTGTTCATCCTCAGCAAAGGTACAACGGCACAGGCGTTCCATCGTGACGCTGTTTTCACCGCTGGGCTCGTCGATGATATATAGCTTCCAGCCCCCTTCGATCTCCTCAAAGCTTTCCAAGCGATCCATCCCGGTCGGCAGAATCCCATGGGCGATGTCGTAGGTCACCCAGTTAAAATCCGCCAGCGTCGCGGGCTCAAAGGTCTCATAGTCCTGCGGGTCATAATGCGGAGAGGGCTCGGGCTCCTGTGCCGGATCAGATGGCGATTCGTTTGTTTGAGGCGGCGCAGTGTCCGGCCCGGAATCAACAGTCATCGTTGTTGGAGGCTCTATATCAAAATCCTGCGGCATACCCTGCTCTGGCTTCAGCAGCGTCATGATCGAATCACCGTATTGGACGATCACAAAGGACAAAAGCACGACGCCCAAAATGACGGCGATCACGATGGGGATCGCATTTGATTGTTTGGAGCTTGGCTCCGCTTTCGGGTGTGCGGATGCAGACTCCGGCATGGGGGGTATGGGCGGTGGAGCTGCCGCTGCCGAAGTACGTGGAGTATAAGCGGCAGAAAATGACTGATTGGAAAGAGGCCTTCCGCAGTTTTCACAGAAAATGGAATCCGGCTCCAGAATCTCACCACAGAAGGGGCAGATGCTGTGATTGAGAGCAGATGCATCTGCTGCGTCCAGTTTTTTTCCGCATTCAGGACAAAATTTCGTCCCATTCGCGAGAAATGAACCGCAGTATGGACAGATCATACACACCCCTCCTTCTACAGATAGATTATTTCGATTCTATATTTCATTATAGCAGAACAACAATGGGAAGCAAGAATGGACAACTTTATTTCATTGAAATTTTGTTGTCCATATGCTATACTGTATTCATCTCATGATACAGGGGAAGATTACCACATCATGCTTTCAGAAAGAATTACCGCATTATTCACACTGCTTGGATGCAATAATACCGACATTGCCCTTTACGCCGGCTGCTCGTCTGGGAATATCTCCAAGCTCAAAACCGGTCATCGGGAGCCGAAGCCCACAAGCCGTTCGATTGCGGCACTTGCAAGCGGCGTCTACGGATACGCAGACTATGAAAATATGCTCCCCGCTTTGCAGGAGCTCTGCGGCTCTGCTGATATTACCAGGGACAGCATGATTCCCGCGCTGATTTCATGGCTCTATGAAACGGATGAGATCGTACTGCCTGCATATGCGGCTACGCCAAAGAGTAAAAGACTGCAAACCCTGCGGCGGCAGACCTTCGGAGAGCGTCTGGATCGCGCCGTAACCCTGCTTGGCTTTTCCAATAGTCAGCTCTCCGGGATTCTGAATATCGACGTCTCCCTGATCAGTCGATACCGCAGCGGCATATATTCCCCCCACGGAAACAACAGGCTTGCCGAAAAGCTGTCCGACGCTCTGGTATCCCGTGCGGAAAGGATCGGCAAAACGGCGGAGCTTGCCGCCCTTTGCGGGTCGGAAGCAGAACAGCTTAGTGCCGACATGGTATCTTCATGGCTCTATGATTTCTCTCCGGAGGAGGACAGCGCAGCGATCGCGCAGGTGCTCCTGCGTTCGCTTGACGAGTTTTCCCCTGACAAGGGTTTGCCAGGAAATGTCCCTAAGGTGCCCGAGACGACAGACGTGACACTCTATTATGGGACGGAGGGGCTTCGCAGCGCCGTGATACGCTTCCTGACCGATGCCGCCCAGGAGAACGAGGAACTGCTATTATACTCCGACGAGCCCATGGATTGGATGACCGGTGATCGGGCTTATTTCGCGCTGTGGGCATCTCTGATGGCAAAGTGCGTCAGCAGCGGCGTTCGGATCAAGATTATTCACAACGTAGACCGCGTGGGCATAGAGATGATCAATGCCATTCGAGGATGGCTTCCGCTATATCTTTCCGGCAGGATCGAGCCCTTCGTATTCCGAAGCTTCAGAAACGCCCGTTTTTACCATACGGTTTTTCTGCGCTCCGGCGGTGCGTGCATCCACGGCTTTTTCCCTGCGCAGGGGGGCGGCAACCGCTGGTATGAGTATATTACGGATAAAAAACGCTTGGACTTGTTGGAGCGGGAGTATAACTCCATGCTCTCCGACGCCTCGCCGTTTTTGAAGGTGTTTAGCGGCGCGGACGGTGAGGGGTATCGTTCTTACTGCACAGACCAACAGGGGACGAGGACATTCCTGCTTTCCGAGTTTCCCGTGTTCACCATGCCGGAGGAACTGCTCACGCGGATCCTCGACCGTGTTCAGATGGCAGAACCCCTCAAAGGCACTGCGTTTGACCTGTATAAGGGGATGCACAGCCGGTTCCGGGACTTGCTGTGGAAGGATGCGGTCAACCTGATACTCTGTCCTGCAGGAGCTGGTATCGAGAAGAGCAGGCGACTCAATTTCACGTTGGACTTGGTGAATCTTTCGATTGACTATACGAATGACGAATACGCTCAGCATATTTCTGCTGTCATGGATCTTGTAAAGAACGAAAAGAACTTTCATCTGACGCTGCTGCCCGAATCGCCGTTCCAGGAAATCCAGATTGCCATGTCTGGGGACGCGGTATCCGTGCTTCGCTGTAAAGAACCGTACACCGCATTTGTGTTCTTAAATTCAACGCTGACTAAATCGGTTTCCGATTACCTTTCCGAGTTGATCGGGAACTATGCCGCTGACAGACGCTCGACATTGGAGACATTGGATAAGCTGCGACACCTGAGTGGAAGATGATTCCTCTCTATAATTGTGTTGGATACATTACCGCTCCCATCCACGATCCTTTTGCTTCTTTCTTTCCGGCTGCCTCGCCAGATTGATCCGTTCCTTCTCCAACTCTTTTCGTCTGAGCCGCTCCCGGATGGATCGGGTCTCTTCTTCGCCCAGCATCTCCGCCACATCCCGCTTCGCGCCGATCATGGTCCAGAAATCATACTTGTCACCATAGGCGGCCTGAATCTTGCTTTCGGCAGAGGCTTCCTTCTGCGCTCGGATTTCTAGCTGTGCCTTGGCGAACTCATCGGGATCGAATTCTGCCGCCTGAATTTTCAGCTCGTTGTATTCCGAAAGGGCTGCGTCCAGCTCGATAGTGTATTTCTGCTCCTGCTGCTCCAGCTTTGCGAGGTTGGCTTCCATTGCGGAAACATCCTTTTTCACCGTGGCAAGACCGGTGTCTTCCGCATAATCCAGCATAGCGAGAAGCTGTTTCTTTTCAGAACGGAGCTCTTCCAGCTCTTCCGTCAGTTCTGCAATGCGGCGGGCCAGATCCCGGTGCTTCGGGATATTGAGCACCGGCGTTGCTTTCTTCTCGGAAAGCAGGGTGTTACGCTCTTTGCTTTTTTCCTTGATCTCACCGACGATCTGGGTATAGCGATCCAGCTCCGGCTTCATTACTTCAAGGCTCTTTGCAAGCCTATGTTTGCCCGTCAGGATATGACCAAGCTGATACTTAAAAATGATCATCTTTTCCCGCACGGACTCCATTGCCTCTGCAAGCGCCGGGACGGTATTTTTGACTGCCTGCAGCAACTTTTTCACCTGGTCCTTGAGTTCACGCAGCAGGGCATTGTCCCGCTTGATCTGCCGGTTCAGCTCACAGCGGTCAGAAACGATCCCCTTTTTCTCCAGAGCACGGGCAATTACGCCCTCGTGGACCGTCGGCTGTTCATCACGGCCCTGTTCAGCAAAGCTCCGGTGATCCACACGCTCGTCAAAACCATACCGCTCCAAAGAATGGTTGACCGCATTGGCCCAGGCTTCCCGCCAGAGGACAAGCTGCTCCTCGCTGTTCCAACGCTCGGAGATAGGGTTCTGCCTGCCGTACTTCGTGCTCTTCGGATGCTTGGAGAGGCGAGTGTAACCTTTTGCCTCCGCTTCGGAGGGGGCCATATATTCCTTCTTCCTGCCGACCTTGTACGGATATTGCTTTTCCCAGCCGTCGGCCTGTGCCTCTTTGAACTCAGCGGCTGTAAAGCCGCGTTCTTCACCTTTCCGCACACAGAGGTATTCCTTCTCCGTCTTATACTGCCAAGTGCCGTCCGGGTTCAGAGGACGTACCGTCAGCAGGATATGGGCATGGGGATTGTGGCCGGGCGGGGCCGGGTCATGGATCGCCACGTCCGCACACATCCCGTCGGATACGAAGCTCTCCTGAATGAAATCCAACAGCAGCTCTTTCCACTGCTCCGGCGTCAGTTCGATAGGCAGAGCCGGAACGAACTCACGGGCCAGGCGGCTATCCTTTGTTTTCTCGTTTTCTTCTACGGCATTCCAGAGGATCTCCCGGTCCTGCCACACGGCGGGAGCGTTTTCCGGCAGGAATATCTGCTCCCAGACAAGGCCGCCCTTTCGGGTGTAATCGTGCTGCACGCCAGCGTAATCATTGTAGATGGCGCTGCAGCTCAGATAGGCCGACGCCGCGCAGGCGGAACGGCCTGTTCCACGGCTCACGACCTTAGCTTCCAGATGATAGATCGCCATAATCAATCACGTCCTTTCTGCCCCCTGCAAGGGGCGGTTTTGTTTCTTTTGGCGCGGCAAAAGAAAATGGACGGTGCGGGGAAGCATCCGTCCATAGCTGCGATAAAGCTTCTGGTTGCAGGTTTTCGCAGCCGGGTGGCAGGTTGTCCCGAAAGAGGACAACGGTTTGCAGCGAAGAGGCAAACAAGGCGTAAGCCGTCTGCCAGCCGCACAGACAATGACGGCAGGGATATGCTGCGGCATTGTCTGGCGCTCTCGGCAGAGAGCGCGATCCGCCTCGCAGAGCGCACGGCCCGACCGAAGGAAGGGATACCACCGCCTGCTTCGCAGGTGGTGAGTAAGTGCGCCCTTCGGGATAAAAAAAGAAGGACGCTCCGGTTTCCCGGAACGCCCCCGTCGCAGTCATCGTAATGCCCATAGTAAAAAGTCCTCCAGTTTCGTAAGATCCATCTCAGCCGCAGCAGGATAGACCTTCTCTAAAATAGCGCCCTCCTGGATCAGCCGTCGCGTCCGGGCCTTCCGTTCCTTCACCCGGTCTCTGGCCTGCGCTTCCTCCATACGGTGCTTTGCCCGTAATAGTTTCTTCTCGTTCTCTGTCATTTTCGTTATTCCTTTCTGTCAAAATCTCAGTCATTAGCAGTAAAAACATAAAAAAGCACAGCCACTACCACGATCCCGGTACGGTTCTGGGAAAAGTGACAGTAGCTGTGCGTGTCTGTAGTATCAGTTCTGAAAAAAGAAGCAGTAAAACCGCTCCTGATTGGCAGGATCACAGACTGTTGATGAAATCCATAGCGATATCCAGATCCTCGTCGGTCATCGCCTGTTCTGTGGGAGGGGCTGTGGCCGGAACATGCTGCAGCAGAGCTGCCAGGCCGGAAAGCCCTGCACCGGACGATTGTAAGCCCTCACGGATCGTATCCAGAACCTTCTCAAGAAAAGCGTCCTCTTTCTCCCTG
>Ga0208297_1001086_pt1 | contig 32153 bp, 20 predicted proteins | sample LMS_cellobiose_e_FD_187367 | JGI IMG/M metagenome (GOLD analysis project Ga0208297, IMG submission 187367) | Rumen-fistulated moose microbial communities from Alaska, USA - LMS_cellobiose_enrichment (SPAdes) (version 2) | ecosystem: Host-associated > Mammals > Digestive system > Stomach > Rumen... | reverse complement strand
TCGTCTCGGTCATGCCGTCGGTGAGGCCTTCGGCATATGCCCAGCCCACATAGGGGGCCATCCAGCGCCCGGACACATCCGTCAGGGGGCAGTCCCCGCTGAAGGCGAGGGCCTCGCTCTCCTTCCCCAGCAGGCGGATGAGCATGACGAGGGACTCGGCCCGGGTGGGGGCCCTAAACAGCTCATAGCCCGCATCGGTGCCCTGGAAGAGGCCCAGGGAATTCAGGGCGTCGGCGGCTTCCTGCCGGGCGCTGTCGGCTGCCAGCACCGGCAGGGCCAGAAACAGGGCAAGGGCCAGCAGCAGCGCGCAGAAACGAATTCGGCAATTTGTCACCATTCGACGCCTCCCACATATTCAGGATTACATATATGATAATTCATTCAAAAGTCATTATACAAGGGCCAAAGGTAACTGCCAAAGGTCATGACTTTTGCCGGGGGACGAAAAAACCCCGCTGCCCGGAGGCAGCGGGGAAAAGGACTGTCGGCGCTTTAGCCCACGGTTTCCGCGGGCGCGGGGTCGTCGATGACGGCGTCGGAGGCGGAGAGAATTCCGCAGAGCTGGGAATAGATTTCCCCGGCCAGGAGCGAATAGCCCTCCACGGTGAAGTGGATGGTGTCGGTGAAGAGCTCCTCCCGGCCCTCGTTGAAGCTGTATGCGTCGATGACCGGGAGGCCCAGGGCCTCCGCCACGGCGATCTCCTTGTCAATGAGGGGGGCGAGGTTGTCGTTGTAGCTCACGCCGAACATCTCAAAGAAGGTGTGGGGCGGCAGCACCACGATGACCTGGGGGGCCTGGGGCAGGTCGATGTAGCTTTGGAGCAGGGCGGTGTAGTTTTCCTCAAACACGTCCCTGTTGGGGGACCAGAAGGCATCGTTGGTGGCCAGCATGACCAGCACGATGTCCGCCTGCGTCCTGATGGAATCGGCATATTCCGGAGAGGCCACATAGGGATTGGCCTGGAAGAAGTCGTCCTTGGGGTCCACGGTGGCGCCGCTGCGCCCGTAGTTCTCGGTGGCGAAGGTGAAGCCCCCGTCCGTCAGGGTGGCCATGACGGAGGGGTAGGACTGGGTGTTGGGGTTCGGCGCGGTGAGGCCGAAGGTGAGGCTGTCCCCCACGCAGGCCACCAGGTAGTCGGCCTCAGGGGCGGGCGCTCCCACCAGGGAGGCGGCGGCAGCGGCGTCCACGGCCCCGGCGGCGATGAGGGTCTCCAGCAGGGTCTCCCCGCGCCCCTTGCAGGGAACGGAGAGGGCTTCATAGCTCATGAGCACCGCGTCCCCCCGGGTGAAAGCGCCGGTATAGCCCTCTGCGGGGGCGATGCCCAGCTCCGCCGCGGCGGAAACCGCCCCGGAATAGCTGAAATCCCCCTCGCTGTCCCGGTAGCCCAGGGCCCGGAGCACGAAGGCGGCGTACATCCGCCCCTCGGCGGTGAGGTCCGGCTCAAAGCTCGTCTCGGTCATGCCGTCGGTGAGGCCTTCGGCATATGCCCAGCCCACATAGGGGGCCATCCAGCGCCCGGACACGTCCGCCAGGGGGCAGTCACCGGCGTAGGCGAGGGCTTCGCTCTCCTTCCCCAGCAGGCGGATGAGCATGACGAGGGACTCGGCCCGGGTGGGGGCACGGTCCAGCTCATAGCCCGCGTCGGTGCCCCGGAAGAGGCCCAGGGAATTCAGGGCGTCGGCGGCTTCCTGCCGGGCGCTGTCGGCTGCCATCACCGGCAGGGCCAGAAACAGGGCAAGGGCCAGCAGCAGCGCGGAGAAACGAATTCGGCAATTTGTCACCATTCGACGCCTCCCACATATTTAAGATTACATATATGATAATTCATCCAAAAGTCATTATACAAGGGCCAAAGGTAACTGCCAAAGGTCATGACTTTTGCCGGGGGACGAAAAAACCCCGCTGCCCGGAGGCAGCGGGGAAACGGACTGTCGGCGCTTTATCCCACGGTTTCCGCGGGCGCGGGGTCGTCGATGACGGCGTCGGGGGCGGAGAGAATTCCGCAGAGCTGGGAATAGATTTCCCCGGCCAGGAGCGAATAGCCCTCCACGGTGAAGTGGATGGTGTCGGTGAAGAGCTCCTCCCGGCCCTCGTTGAAGCTGTATGCGTCGATGACCGGGAGGCCCAGGGCCTCCGCCACGGCGATCTCCTTGTCAATGAGGGGGGCGAGGTTGTCGTTGTAGCTCACGCCGAACATCTCAAAGAAGGTGTGGGGCGGCAGCACCACGATGACCTGGGGGGCCTGGGGCAGGTCGATGTAGCTTTGGAGCAGGGCGGTGTAGTTTTCCTCAAACACGTCCCTGTTGGGGGACCAGAAGGCATCGTTGGTGGCCAGCATGACCAGCACGATGTCCGCCTGCGTCCTGATGGAATCGGCATATTCCGGAGAGGCCACATAGGGATTGGCCTGGAAGAAGTCGTCCTTGGGGTCCACGGTGGCGCCGCTGCGCCCGTAGTTCTCGGTGGCGAAGGTGAAGCCCCCGTCCGTCAGGGTGGCCATGACGGAGGGGTAGGACTGGGTGTTGGGGTTCGGCGCGGTGAGGCCGAAGGTGAGGCTGTCCCCCACGCAGGCCACCAGGTAGTCGGCCTCAGGGGCGGGCGCTCCCACCAGGGAGGCGGCGGCAGCGGCGTCCACGGCCCCGGCGGCGATGAGGGTCTCCAGCAGGGTCTCCCCGCGCCCCTTGCAGGGAACGGAGAGGGCTTCATAGCTCATGAGCACCGCGTCCCCCCGGGTGAAAGCGCCGGTATAGCCCTCTGCGGGGGCGATGCCCAGCTCCGCCGCGGCGGAAACCGCCCCGGAATAGCTGAAATCCCCCTCGCTGTCCCGGTAGCCCAGGGCCCGGAGCACGAAGGCGGCGTACATCCGCCCCTCGGCGGTGAGGTCCGGCTCAAAGCTCGTCTCGGTCATGCCGTCGGTGAGGCCTTCGGCATATGCCCAGCCCACATAGGGGGCCATCCAGCGCCCGGACACGTCCGTCAGGGGGCAGTCACCGGCGTAGGCAAGGGCCTCGCTCTCCTTCCCCAGCAGGCGGATGAGCATGACGAGGGACTCGGCCCGGGTGGGGGCACGGTCCAGCTCATAGCCCGCATCGGTGCCCTGGAAGAGGCCCAGGGAATGAAGGGCGTCGGCGGCTTCCTGCTGGGCGCTGTCGGCTGCCAGCACCGGCAGGGCCGTCAGCAGCATGACGGCCAGCAGCAGCGCGAGGGCGCATTTTAGAGTCTTTAACATGGCGATTCTCCTTTGGATGGATTGATATCGGAATCATACCGCTTTTCCGGTGAAAAAGCAACTTGCTCTTTTGCCCGGGATTTGATACAATATAAAATCAAGAAGAGCTTTGAAGCACCCAAAATACTTTACTAGGAGTGGAAGCCGATATGCTTAGTGCGAAACAAAACTTTTATGAGGCGGCCAAGGGCCTGAATCCCGACCGGTATGTCAACCAGTATGAGGCCATCCGCCTGATCCTCCATCCCGCGCTGTTCCACAGCCCCTCCCCCGCCTACGGCGAGGAGAACGTGAAGAATGCCTGGGGCGTCACCTACAGCTACCCCATCGGCACCCCCGGCGCCTTCCCGGTGCACAACCCCGACACCATCGTCATCAAGGACATCGAGCACTGGCAGGACTATGTCCACGCCCCCTCCCTGGACTTCCCGGATGAGGAGTGGGCCATGCTCAGGGGCATCCTGGACAAGGTGGACGACAACCTGGCGTACAAGACCCCCTTCGTGGCCCCCGGCCTCTTCGAGCAGTGCCACCACCTGGGGGAAATCCAGAACACCATGATTAACCTCTACGAGTATGAGGACGAGATGCACGACCTCATCAAGTACCTGCGGGACTATGAGCTGGGCCTGGCGGAGGGCATCTGCAAGAACCTCAAGCCCAACGCCCTCTTCCACCACGACGACTGGGGCAGCCGCACCAGCACCTTCATGAGCCCCGCCATGTTCGAGGACTTCTTCGTGGACGCCTACAAGGAGATCTACGGCTACTACAAGTCCCACGGCTGCGAGCTCATCATCCACCACTCCGACAGCTACGGCGCCACCCTGGTGCCCGCCATGATTGAGATGGGCATCGACGTGTGGCAGGGCTGCATGAGCTCCAACAACCTGCCGGAGCTCACCCGTCAGTACTGCGGCAAGATCGCCTTCATGGGCGGCTTCGACGGCGCCGACTTCGACACCGAGGACTGGAACCGGGACGACATCCGGGCCAAGGTCTTCAAGATGCTGGATGACTGCACCCCCAAGGCCTATATCCCCTGCGTGGCCCAGGGCGGCCCCGGCAGCATCTATGACGGCGTGTACGACGCCATCATCGAGGCCATCGACGACTACAACGTCGAGCACTTCGGCATCAAGAAGGAGGAGATCCTCCGCAGCCCCATCCAGTACGAAAAGCTGGGCTATATGTAAATCTCTGCGGCTTCCCGCGCCCCCGGCAAAAGCCGGGGGCGTTTTTCTGCCCTTCCGGGGGCGGTTTGGCTTGCTTTTCTTTTCATTATCCGCTACAATAAAAGTTAGGAAGATATCATCTTCTGCCCGGTATGTTGCACAAAACCATTTTTTGGGAGGAAACTGCCATGAAGCGGATGCTGGCCCTTGTCCTGACCCTCTGCCTGATGCTGTCCTTCGCGCCGCCGGTCGCTGCAGCGGGCGGGGAGAGCGGCCCCTGGAGCTACCGCTACGCGGGGGAATACGCGGACGACGCCATGTCGGTGTCCGTCTACGACGCCGCCGCCGGGGAATTCACCCTGCGGGGCTTTGAGCAGGATTTTGACCCGGAGACCTATGAGACCATATTCCCCTATACCGTCCCGGAGGAAAAGACGGGGGATTATTGGGTCCACACCTCTCTCGCGGACAAAAGCGAAATCTTCCCCGCGGGCGGGGAGTTTTACGCGCTGATTTTCCGCCCGGACTACCCGGAGAGTTCGCTTGCCATCCACGCCCTCAGCGAGAGCGAGATTGCGGGCGGCCTCACGGTGACGGAGGATATGTTTGCCTCCCTCGCCTCCCTCTCCCTTCTGGGGGAGGAGCCGGACTATTCCGGCTCCTCGTCGGCCATGTCCCAGCTCACCCTCTCCTGGCAGGCCGCCCGGGGGGGCGCGGCGGTGGATTTGAGCGAAATGCTCCTGCTCTGCACCGGCTACGGGCAGGGAAGCTATGCCCTGAACTGCACCCCCGGCTTCTTCTCCGCCGTCCGGGTGTATTCCGTTCAGGACTGGTCGGGGAGCGGAATGCCCGTCAGCACGGAGCCCGCCGTCGTGGACCTCGTGCAGACCGCGGTCACGGGCAGCTATACCTTCGATTTCAGCAGCCACAGCACCCGGGGCAAGCACCGCTTCACCGCCGCCCTCGCGGGGGAGGGGGAGCTCAGCGACCTCAGCGTCACCGCCCAGGGGGGCTTCAGCTTCAACCTGAACGACGGGAGCTTCTACATCACCCCCGGCGTCTATGAGATTTCCGCCGCCTTCACCGCCGGGGACGCCTTCTCCGGGGAGCCCATGGACCAGTGGGTCTATATAAGCCCCGATGTGGATTTGACCTCGGCGGATTCCGGCGTCACCTATGACAGCCTGGGGGCCTTTGCCTCCTTCACCCGCTCGCCCCTGGTCTATGCCGACGGGGGCTTCACCACCCTGCGGAGCACCGCCCCCGCCGCCGGGGAGACGGTCTATCTGGACTACGACATCCGGGACACCAGGGGCAACAAGCTCGCTGCGGTGGCCTCCATCGGCGCCTTCGACCTCTCTTCTTTTGAGATGCCGGAGGTAAGCTACCTCCGCCCCACCCTCTCCGCGGGGGGCAGCCCGGTGAGCCTCTCGGGCGGGGAGAGCCTCACCGGCCTCTCCTTCGCCGCCGCCCTCCCCACGGCGGAGCACACGGTTTCCCTGGACTATGCCCCCGCCCACTTTGACGCCATCAGCGTCCGGGACAGCTTCTTCCTGGACAACGCCGGGGGCCTTGCCGACGTCGGCCCCAACGCCCCCGGAAACCTCGCCGTGCGCGCGGACCGGGGGGCGAACACCGCCGTCTTCACCTACGACGCCGCCACCCATCCGAACCCCAACGCCAACGTCACGGAATACCGCCTCTACGTCGCCGACGGGAGCGGCGCGCCCACGGGGCAGCCCGTCGCCACGGCCACGGGCCTTCAAATCCTGCTGGCGGACCTCGCCGCCGTTGCCCCGGAGGACGCGGAGACCTTCTTTGTCCTCCGGGCCTGGGACGGCACGCTGGAATCCCCCGCCTCCAACGCTGTGCGGGTGGCCCCCGCCGACATGGGGACCCTCCGCTATGCCGCCTCCGGCGGGGCCACCCTGAGCGTGAGCAGCCTCACCCTGAGTCCGTCCAACCTGGGCGCTCTCACCCTGAATATGGACGTCTCCCGGGCCGTCACCGATCCCGTGGCGGTCCTGGAATACAGGACCCCGGCGGGGGCGGCGAAGGAGACCGCCGTCCCGATGACCTCCGCCGAGGGGGGCTATGCCGCCGCCCTCTCCGTCCCGGGGGACGCGGCCCGGCTCACGGGCCTGCGGGCGGAGTACACGACCCTCTCCGGCGCGGCGCGCAGCCTCTTCCTCCCCCTGTCCCTGGAGGTGATTGCCGGGGCCATGACCATCACCCTGGAGGGGCTGGGGGTAGAGGGTCTCAGCCTGGATTCCGCGGTTCTCGGCTCCGGGGCGCGTCAGCAGCGCTTTGATTCCCCGGCCTGGGAAATCTCCGGGGCGGACATGGTCATCACCCTGCCCCTGGTCTCCCGGCTGCTTTACGCGCCGCCGATGAACCTGACCGCCGACTTCCTCGGCACCCTGGGGCAGGGTGATGTGTCTCTTTCCGACATAGAAAATGACGCCGTCACGGTCTCCGCCGACGCCGTGCGGGAAATCTTCGGCGCCCGCTACGCCATCCCCCTGACCTTTGACGACAGCGCCCTCGCGGCGGACTGGCGGGCCACCGCCTTCCTGGATTTGTTCGCGGGCGGTGTGCCCAAAATCAGCCGCAGCTTCCCCGGCGTCAGCGGCGATACCACGCTGGAATTCTGGGCCGCGGGAAGCTTTGAAGGCTATGAGCTCAGCTTCCAGACGGAGCAGTCCGTCTCCTTCCGGGACACGGCGGGGGACGGACTCCACCCCCTGAACGGGGAGGCCCGCAGCTTCACCGTCACCCCCTATGTCCCGGAGAACGGCTCCCCCATCCCCATCACGTTGGACGGGGAGCCCCTGGAATGTGACGCCGCCCTGCTCCTCACGGATGCCCGGGGCCGCAGCTATGTCCGCCTCTTCTATGCCCAGAGCGGCCTCGCGGAGCTGACGGACCTCCCCGACGGGGATTATTCTCTCTCCCTCTATTCGGCGTCCGCGGTGGAGATTGAGCCCGTGACCCTGCACATCTCCGGCGGCCGGGCCGCCGACTGCCCGGAGCTGAAGCTTTTCTCCCAGGTCTATTACGGCTTCGGGGTGCAGAACCTGGTCACCGGCATGCCCGGCCAGGAGTACGCCGCGGAATATGAGGCCGAAGTTCAGCTCCGGGGCTCGGAGGAGTGGCTTCCCGCTCCCGTCACCGTGAGCTGGAGCTTTGATTTCGGCCTGGAGCCGGGCTACTGCGGCAATCTCTTCGTCGGCCCCTTCCGCACCGTGGACGTGCTGGATGAAAGCGGGGCGCTGGCCATTTCCCGGCTGCGCCTCACGCCGGGGAGCGTCTTCACCCGGCTGGACAGGAACAGCCCCCTCTATTTGTTCTATATGAGCCGCTCCATCCCTGTCACGGCCCAGCCGGTGGAGGTGAACGTCACCGGCGCCTCCGGCACCGTGGTGAACCGCCATAAGGACATCCTCAATACCCCCCGCTACGACCTGGAGGGGGAGCCCCTCACCTTCACGGGGGAGGCCCATTCCGCCCTGCGCATCCAGGTCAACTCCCAGGGGGCCACGGAGGGGGAAACGCAGCTGAACCTATTCTTCTTCGCTCAGGACAACCTGGGCAATCCCACCGGGGAAACCTGGTCCGAAGCCTTTATCCTGAGCAAGTACAACGAGGCGGCCAATCAGGTCGTCGAAAGCGCCGGGACCTATGCCCCGGGGGTCTACTCCGCCCTCTTCTACCTCGGGGCCCACGACGGGGCAAGGGAGGATAACTTCTTCTATTCCGGCGGGACGGTCACCGGCGCCGGGGCGCAGGCCGTCGTCTTCGGCCTGAACGGCAGCGAGACCGCCACGCTGATCATCACCCTGCCCGAGACGGAAGCGAAAGCGGGCTTCACCGCCGAGCTCCGCCCGGATATGCCCGCCGTTACGGAGGCGGACATCGCGGGCTTCACCCTCCGCTTCACGGCGGATGCGACCCTCTCCGGCGAGAGCCTGACCCTCACCCCCCTGGGGGGCTGGGCCGCCCCCGCCGGGGTTGCGGACCTGCGCGCATCCCTCACCCTGGGCGGGGCTGCCTGCCCGGCGGAGACGGCCCTGAACGCCGAGGGCAATCTTCAGCTCACCCTTCCTGCCATCCCGGCGGGAGAGACCCTGGAGGGGACTCTTCGGGTGGGCTACGGCATCGCCGCCGTCCCGGCGGACGGGAGCCTGATGCTCCGGGCAAGCCTCGGAGAGGAGACGGTCACCGCCGCCGCGAGCTGCATCCGCTTCCAGCACGACATCCCCTCCGCCTCCGGCACGGACACCCTGGCCCTGCGGGGCCGGGCCCCCTGGCCCGGGGAGGAGGCCTTCATCGCCCTCTATGCCGACGGGGTCCTCTCCGGCTGGTACGCCCTCTCCAAATACGGCTTCTGGGGCGGCGGCTACGGGGAGTATCGGGACCTCACCCTGCCGGACGCGGCCTCCGGCAGCCACGACTATGAGATTGCCGCCTACCTGCTCACCGGCAAGGCGGCGGAACTTCCCGCCACGGCGGAAAATCTGGAAAACCCGCTGTGCGTGAAGACCCTCGCCTACGAGCCCGCCGCGGCGGAGATTGCCCCCACGGCCTATATCTACCGCTATTACGATATAACGGCGGACAGCGTCACCACCTTCTCCGCCGCCGACGCCGGGGAGTTCCGCTCCTTCTACCTCTCCTTCCCCCAGACCTATGAGGGGGACTGGCAGGAGCTCACCCTTCTCTTTGACGGGGACGTCTCCGGGGAAATCACGGTGCCCACCGTGACGGTGGCGCTGAACGACTGTCTCGTTACCTACCGCATGGGGCTGGACTACGCCGGAGAGAGCGGCACCAGCTATTCCCTGCGCTGGAGCGCCGTCTACTTCGGGGCCATGACCGTGACCTACGGGCTCCGGCCCGAAAACGAGAGCGGGCGCATTCCCCGCCCGACATGGGAGAGCTTCCGCTTCGCCGACCTCTCCCCGGAGGAGCTGGCCCGGCTGCAAAGCGGCTGGGAGGAGCTCTGCGCCGATGCGGACCGGACCATCGTCAGCACCAGGGGCGGCAGCCTCTCCATCCCCGGGGAGGACGGCACCCTGAATATCCGGCAGACCACGACCCTCCGGGCCATGACCTGGGCGGAGGCCCAGACCTGGCTGACGGAGAACACGGCGGCCGCCGAAGCCCCGGAGGGCTGGGAGACGGGGGGCGACCTCCTCTATACCGCCGTTGCGCCCGCCGTGACCTTCGACGAGAGCGACCCGAACCGGGACATCTTCCGCCTGACCGTGGACAGCGCCTCGGTTTTCCGCACGGGGGATTTGTCCACGGAAGCCCGGCTCTTCAGCGACGACGACAAGCCCTCCGCCGGGGAGACGGTGCTGCTGGCCGGAACCCAGTTCGTGGGGGACTTCAACGGCTACAAGGGCTATATCGACATGGCCAAAAGCGCCATGGAGGCCTCCGGCGTCAGGGAAGATCTGGTGGCGATGGTCCCCCTCCAGGACGGGGAAACCAACCTGGGCAAGGGGCTCCAGGTCGTGGGCTATGTGGGCACCGGCCTGAACATCATCACCCGCTTCGCCACCGAGAGCGAGATTACCAAGGAGCAGCGGGAGACCATCGAAAAGCGCATTAGCGACATCAACGGCATGTACAGCTTCGCCATGGCCAAGTGCAGATGCAAGGGCAACGACGTGCAGGCGAAGATGCTCGCCCAGGCCCGGGATTCCTATCTCCAGGAGCTCAAACAGATGCTGGAGGGCGTCCGGGACGAGGAGCTGAACTGCGAAATCCTCAGCACCGCCAAGGACGTCAGCCTCGCCGTTGCCGGGGAGGCGGTGAACCCCATCGTGGGCTTCGCCATCGACAAGGGCGTGGACGCCGCCCTGGACGATTACCGCTATCAGCAGAACATCGAGCGCTACGACCGGGGGGACGACATCCTCGTCCGCTGCGGCGACGAGCTGGACCGCATCTCCGCAAGCTGCTCCCGGGAGGGCTGCAGGGAGGAGCCGCCGGAGATTCAGCGGAAGCCCGTGAAGACGGTGGAGGTCGATTTGGGGGACGACAGCCGCTGGGGCCGCCGCATCGAGCTGCGTCCGCAGATTTCCGTGGACCCCTCCGGCATCGTGTACGAGGGTTACCCGGAAAATCCCCTGGCGGGCGTGGAATGCGTCATCTATGAGTCCGCCGGGGACGAGACCGGCCCCTACCGGGAGTGGAGCGACGCCGACGCCTTCGACGGGCAGCGCAGCCGCATCACCACCGGCGACCGGGGCTGTTACGAGTGGTTCGTCCCCGCCGGGTACTGGAAGGTCAGCTATGAAAAGGAGGGCTATCTCCCCGCCGAATCCCAGGCCATGAAGGTGGCCCCCCAGTGGCTGGACGTGAATCAGAACCTGCTGGCCCTGGACAACGGGAGCGAAGCCTCCCTCCGCTCCGAGGGCGGAAATGTCATTCTCAGCTTCACGAAGCCCGTCATCTATGACGACATCCTCGCCGGGGGCTTCACCGTCACCCTGGGCGGCATGGAGACGCCGGGGAGCTGGAGCATCCTCCGGGGCGGCGAAGGCGAAATCTATGCCGACGGGGTCTCCGGCCCCGCCACCGGCACGGGGATGCTGGCGCGGGAGGTCTGCTTTACCCCCGACGAGCTGCCCGTCACCGGCACCGCCATCCGGGCGGAGCTTGACGGGGCGGGGGTGCGCAGCTACGGCGGCACGCCCATGGAGGCCGTGACCCTCACCGGCGCCATCGCCGGCGGCCTGAACCCCGCGGAGGGATGGGAGGACGTGTCGGGGAACGGCGCTTCTGCCGACGACGGCTCCGAGACCGGGGTGCTCACCCCGGCGGGGAGCGAGCTCAGCGCCTTCGACGGGGCCATCCGCCTCACGGCGGAGGCGGGCATCGTCAGTGCGGACACCAGGGTGACCTTCACCCGGATGGAGGCAGAGGACGCCGGGGCCCTGTCCCCGGCCTACGGGCTGTACTTCGCCGTTCAGCCCGCGGACACGGCGGAGGTCTTCTTCCGCCTGGATGAGAGCGCCGCGGCGGTGGAGGAGCCCCTGTTCCTGGGGCTCTGGGTGCTGCCGGAGGGGAGCGAAGAATGGCAGTTTGCCGGGGGTGCCTACGACGGGGAGACGAATTCCCTCGTACTGCTCACCCGCGTAAACGGCCTTTATGAGGCCCGCTATGAGCCCGTCTCCTTCCGGGATCTTCCGGAGGGGCACTGGGCGGCGGACTATATGGAAATCCTGGCGGCCCGGCACATCCTGCTGGGGGACGAAAACGGCGATGTCCACCCGAACGACTATATCACCCGCGCCGAGACGGCGGCCCTGACCGTCCGGGTGCTGGGGGCCAATTCCCTCCTGGGCCGGACGCCGGAGGTGCGGGACAATTTCCCGGATGTGACCACGGAGGACTGGTTCTGGTATGAGATGAACCTCGCGGCCAAGCGGGGCATCCTGGAGGGCTATGAGGACGGCACCGCCCGGCCCCGGGAGAACATCACCCGGCAGGAGCTGGCGGCCATCGTCGCCCGCATGGCCGCAGACACCGAGGCCCTGGCCCGGACGCCGGAGCCCGGAGTCCGGGACGCGGAGGCCATTGCCGGATGGGCAAAGACCTTCGTGGCCCTGCTGGAGGAGCTGGACTTTGTGGAGGGGGACGAGAACGGCAACTTCAACCCTGCATCCCCCGCTCGCCGCTGCGAGGTGGCAAAGCTCATGGTGAAGCTCATGGAGCTCTACGGCATGCTGGAATATGACCCCGAGGCCAAGGACCCGCCCTGCCTCACCTGCCCTTACTCCCGCTGAAAAGGAGCGCCCCCGGCTTTCGCCGGGGGCGGGAGGTATACATTGATAGCTGAAATGAACGGAGGCGGCACATGGAAAACATCTATTCCCGGGAGCTCACCATCCTCCCCAGCATGGCCGACAGCTCGGCCCGGCTGGGAGTGACGGAGACCTTCGCCCTATTTATGGACATCGCCAGCGAGCACGCCGAGACCCTGGGCAGCGGCCTCGCGGCCATGAACCGGCGGGGCCTGTTCTGGCTCACGGTGAAGACCCGCATCCGCTTTTACCGCCGACCCGGCCTCATGGAAAAAGTCACCGTCAGCACCTGGCCGGAGACGCCCTCGGGCTTCCGCTGCAACCGGGACTACACCCTCCGAAAGGGAGAGGAGCTGCTGGCCGCCGGGAAAACGGAGTGGGCCATCCTGGAGGTGAAGACGGGGAAGATGTTCTCCCCGGCGGAAATCTATCCCCCGGAGCTCCTGCTTCTGGAGCCCCCGGTGTGGGAGGACCGCTTCACCCGCATGGATTTGGATTTCACCGGGGCGGAGGAGCTGGGGCGCTACACCGTGGCCTCCGCGGACATCGATTTGGGGGGCCACATGAACAACGCCGCCTATGTGGGCATGCTGGAGCGGCTGTACAGCACAAAGGACTGGAACGCCCTCCCCATGCGGGAGCTGGAGGTCATCTTCCGCAGCTCCTGTTATGAGGGGGAGAACCTCACCGTGCTGCGCCGGGAGGCCGGGGAGGCGGCGGAATACTGCGCCCTCAAGGAGGACGGGAAGCCCGCCCTGCTGGCCCGGATGCTTTGAAAGGAGTGCCGAAAATGAAAGAAGTCGCCATTGAGAACGTGAAGGTCAATCCCGTGGCCGCCTTTGGGGACGACTGGATGGCCCTCTCCGCCGGGTCCGAGGGCAGCGGGAACGCCATGTGCGTGGCCTGGGGGCACCTGGGCTGCCTCTGGGGCGGGAGCCGCCCGGGAAAGATGATGCCCACGGCGGTGGTCTATGTCCGCCCCCAGCGGTATACGAGGGAGTTTATGGAGCGGGAGCCTATGTTCGCCCTCTGCGAGTTCGGCCCGGAATACAAAAAGGCCCTGGGCATCATCGGCAGCCGCTCCGAGCGGGACGGGGACAAGCTCGCCGACGCCGGGCTGACTCCTGTGTATGCCGAGGGGACGATGTATCTGCGGGAGGCCAGGCGAATCTACATCTGCCGGAAGGTCTATCACTCCGCTCTGAAGGAGACGTGCTTCACGGATGAAAGCCTGGTGGAGCGAAATTACCCGGAGCGGGATTTCCACGAGGTCTACATCGGGGAGATTGTGAAGGTGCTGGAGGCCTAAGGAAGCCCTGCCTTGGCAGGCGCAAAACCTCCCTGCCGGGCGGCAGGGAGGTTTTGCTGTCTCATTTCTCAGGTGGCGGCCTCGGGATAGGATTCCCGGAGGGCGGCGATGGCCGCGATGACCTTTTCATAATCCGCCGCCACGGCGGCGGTCATGGCGGGGAGATCCCCCTCGGGCTTGCCGGAGCGCAGGGAATCGCAGAGGGTGCTGCCGCTGCGACCCAGGTCCCCCAGGGCCAGGTTCAGGCTCAGGCCCTTGAAGTTGTGGGCATGGCGGAAGGCCTCCTCCCAGTTCTCCCCGGCGAGGGCGGCCATCATGGACGAGTAGCCCGCGGAGGCCTCAAACTTGAAAAGGTATTTCAGCATGAGCTTGTCCGCCATGAGGCGGGCGAGGGCCTCGTCATAGCTGCCGCCCACATGGGCATAAAACTCCTTCAGTGTCATTTCAGCGCCTCCTTGCTGCTGTCGGGAGCAGGGGCGAGGGCCACCTGCGCCGCAAATTCGTCATGACAGTCCACAAAGCAGCCGATGAGCTTGGGGTTGAACTGCCCGCACTCCCCGCCCAGGATCATGCGATAGGCCTCCTCCGGGCTGTAAGCCTTTTTGTAGACCCGCTCGTTGGTGAGGGCGTCGTACACGTCCGCGATGGACACCAGCTGCGCCGAGATGGGGATGTCGTCCCCGGCGAGCCGGTCCGGATAGCCCCGCCCATCCCACTTCTCATGGTGGTGGCGGCAGATCTGGCGGCAGTATTCATAGTAGTCCGCCTCCCAGATGTACTTGGTGCGCGCCAGCACCTCGCAGCCCAGGACGGTGTGCCGCTTCATGAGCTCGAATTCCTCCTCCGTGAGCTTGCCGGGCTTGAGGAGGATGGCATCGGAAATCATGATCTTGCCCACATCGTGCATGGAGCTGGCCAGGGCGATGATGTTCACCGTCTCCTCCGTGAGGCCGTACTCCGGGCAGGTCTCCATGAGGCGGCGGCCGAGGATGCGGGTATAGCTCCGGACCCGGTGGACATGGGTGCCGCTCTCCAGGTTCCGGGCCTCAATGACGTCGCTGAGCAGCTCAATGGTCCGCTCGTTCATCTCCCGCAGCTGACGGTTGCTGATGCGCAGCGCCTCCGCCTGCTCCCTGAGCTGCACCGTCTGGGCGGCCACCTGCTCCTCCAGGCGGAATTTATAGGTGTAAAGAGAGGCGGCGTTCCGCACACGATGGCAGACGAGGGCCGGGTTGAAGGGCTTCTTGATGAAATCCGCCGCCCCCAGCGAGAGGCATCTCGCCTCCGCTTCATAGGAGTTCTCCCCGGTGATGATGAGCACGGGGAAATGCTCGATGAGCCGCCGCTCCACCATGGCTTCCAGCACGGAGAAGCCATCGAATTCGGGCATTACAAGGTCCAGCAGGACCACGGCAATCTCATCGCCGTAGCGCTGCATGGCCTCCAGCGCCGCCATACCGTCGGCTGCTTCCACAATGCGATATTCGTCCTTCAGCATGTCAGAGAGGATGGTGCGATTGAGCGCCACATCATCCACGACCAGCACGATGTCTCTCAAGATCTGTCCTGCCCTTTCCGAAAGGGGATGGTGCCCTGTTTTTTGTTATTATACCTGACCCCATCCCGACATGCAAGGACAGATTTTGACCCGCCCGGGGAGCGCCGCCGGAGGCAGGCTCTTCGCGGGCCTTCCGCTCTTTTTTCAGAAAACAGTTGACTTTGCCGTGGGAATCCTTTATACTGTCTAAGCTTTCGAGCAATACGTGGAGAAGTCGCGTAGTTTGGTCGAGCGCGCACGATTGGAAATCGTGTATACCCCATAAGGGTATCGAGGGTTCGAATCCCTCCTTCTCCGCCACGGAGAGCCTTGTGCCACAACGGTTTCGAGGCTCTCCCCTCTTTTTTTAGCCTAATTTTAGCCTAATTGTTCAAAACCCCCATGATGTACTGCTCCATACGGTCTGCCGACTTTTGCCTCATTCTTTGTGAGGCATGTCCGTAGACATCCAGTGTAAAACTGGCCGTCGCGTGACCCAGGTTTGCCTGCACAGTCTTGATATCGTCCCCGCTTTCAATGGCAGCTACGGCATAACTATGTCGGAGGTCATGAAAGCGGGCGTTTTCATATCCGAGAGACCTGGCAATATCCTTGAAGTCTTTGTAGACTGTAACATGAACCAAGTGACCGCCAACAGGATTGGTAAACACCAGTTTTGACGGATTACTCCAGGCGTCTCCGGCAATCATGCGTTCTGCTTCCTGCTGTTCCAGCCGTGCCCGAAGGAGCTGAATGACATAGGGAGCAACCGTAATGAGCCTGGATCTGCTTGTTTTGGTGGGAGCGAGGATATATTCGCCTCCCACCTTGCGTGTCTTTGTGAGTTGCTTGTTGATGTACAGCGAGCAGCGTTCAAAGTCCACGCAGTCCCATGTCAAGCCAAGGACTTCGCCCTGCCGGAGGCCAGTAAAGAGTGTGACCGAATAAAGCGTTTCATATCGGTGACCGCGAATGGCTGCGAGGAGCTTCCGAATGTCATCCTGTTCCAGAGGTTCAATTTCCTTTTTATACACCTTCGGCAAATCACAAGCATCAGTAGGGTTGAACTTCAACTCCCCGATTCTGACAGCTTGATTCAGTGCTTTGTGAAGCACTCCATTGATATTTTTGACAGTCTTGGGGGACAAGCCTTCCTGCTGAAGCTGATTATAGAAGCGCTGTATTTGAAGGGTATTCAAGGCAGCCAATTTGATTGCACCCAGCTTCGGCTTGATATGCATTTTGCAGGTAGACCGATAGGAATCCTCCGTGTACGGTTTAACAGAGTTCATTACGTAAGTATCAAGCCAGAGATCCAGCCATTCTCCAAGAGTCAGCTTGGACGGCGCAATATAGCATCCCTGATTGATATCGTTCAATGATTCAATCATGCGCTCCCGAACATCCTTATTGGTCTGACCGGTAATGGAGTGCTGCAAGCCAGTTGCAGGATCTGTATATCTTGCTTGCCAGTAGGAGTAGGTTTTTCCACTTGTGTTGTGGGTAATTTTGCGAATGGAGCCGGTTCCATTTGATGACCGACCCTTGGTTTTTACACGCGGCACAAGGCCTCCTTTCTGCCGCACAGAAATATCACGAAGACATGATAGCATTCTGCGAGGCTGCTGGCAAAGGATTATTTTATCGCAAAAGAGATTTAAACCTTCACTCACATCTTCCCTCAAGGAAGTCCCGGAGCGCATCTCGCGGAATACGGAGCTGTCGCCCGACTCGAACACTGCGCAGTTTGCCGGACTTTAACAGAGCATATGCGGTGTTTCGTCCAATGTGCAAAACCTTCATCAAATCCTCTACGCACAAAGCAAGAGGAAGACCATCCAGACGCTGAAAACCGGGGCTCATAGAATCTCTCCTGTTCAAAATGTAGTCTTGCATGAGGCAAAAGGAAGGCTACGGGTAATAGAGCCAATCAAACGTGGACGATAAACACTTCAAACAAAACCAAAGTAAAAGCTCTCCGTGTTCTGACGGAGAGCTTTCATTTTGTGCAGCATAATCATAGCACAAATTGGTAGGAATTGGCAATACACAAAGGTCGGCAAATTCTGTGCAATTAGAGGGAAGCAGAGCGGAAGCTATAAGGAAGAACCGTTCGGCTGTAGATTCGATGTATAAGCAAACAACTCACACAAAAGGTCGATTGCTTTTGCTCTTCGTGTCCTGACGGTTCGCACAGTTACGCTGAGTTTTGCAGCGATTTGATCATTATCCAGGCCGTCCATATAGGTCATGCGGATCAATTCGGAGTCTCGTTCATCCATCAAGCCGATGTAATACAAGAGCCGTTCCTGCTGCTTTTCGAGCATAGCAAGATGGACTGCGATTTCATGCTTTGCTCTTTCATTTTCTTGACGAGCCTTGTCTCGATAATTCAGGGCAATATATAAAGTCTTATTGGAGACAGATCCTTTCGGCGTCCCTTGATGGTCGCCATGCCCAAAGGTGAGGACGTCAATCATATCCTCTTCTGATATCGTGGACGGGTGTTCCAATTCGTAGCGAAGAGCCTCAATATACCGCTGGGTTTCACGGAATTGAGTCAAAAGGGTCATGACCATAGTTTTGATGTTATCCATTGTATTCCTCCTATCCTTGGTTCATTGTGACTATGTAATTCAAAGGGGCTAATGTGACCTCGATTGAATGCCAATGGGTGAATCGGTGGCTGTTGCTGCAACTGAGTTGTTCATTACTGGAGTGGGGCGATAATAAAAAAGATTCGACCTTATTCCTCGATCCCCATTTTTGAGATGGGGAAATATCAGGAATAAAGTCGAATCAACAGGGAAAAGGGTATCAACCAATGCAAATACCATTTCTTGCCGGGTTGACCTGTAATAGAGAATCATTTTCCCTTTCCAAATATGCCACGGGGGAAATAGCTTGTCCCGTTCCGTTATACTGGCCCCTTTCCCATTTGAAGCGAGATCATATCTGCCGCGATGGTTGAACGGGCAGAAAATAGCTTTCACTATATCTATTGCCCGATATGATTAAAAAGGGACATCTCACTTGTTTTTATTTGCGAAAAGCGTCAAACTGCCTGTAGTATGTAATGCTAATGGATATTGATTCGCAACTATCGGTTTCAGGCCGTTTATCCGCTATATCTGTTCTTAGTCCCCCCCTTGAAAAGACCGTAATCACCAATTCCGGTAATCGCGGTCTTTTCAGTCCTATGTATTTTTGCTCCTCTACGGTGATTCGGATTGCACTTCGCCTCTTCGCCTTTTCATTTTGCGCTCTCTTCGCTCCACACAAAGGGCAAGTCAAGTGTAGCAGAAAAGGGCGTGAAGACATTGTTAACAACAGCAAGATGACGGCAGAGAAGTATGGAAGGGGTGGCTGTGTAAAGGGTTGGAAAACCATCTAACAAGCAACGAGAAGATTCATGCGGTACGAAGAAGATTGAACGTGTCGAAAAGTAATCCTCTCAATTATTGAGAATTTCTCTCTGTTTTGGTTTTTGCCTCTCCGCTACGTTTCGTTTATGGTGATAGTATAAGGCACCCATAATCTTTGGAAAGGGGAAATCGCCCTATGGATCGAGAAATGTTCATTGACAACCTGAATAATGCCCGGAAAACCCGAAATCTCACTCAGAAGCAGGTAGCTGAGGCCCTGGGTATTTCAGATCGAACTTATTCCAAATGGGAGACCGGGGAGACGGAGCCGGGGATCGAGCTTCTGTGCCGCATGGGGGAATTCTACGGCATGAGCCCCGCCGAATTCTTCAGCGATACAGCACCGGAGGGAAAGACCTCTGTCCACACGGAATTCGCAAGCCTGACGCCGGGACAGGCCATGCTGCGCCTGCGGGATGTGATGGACGAGGCATTTGAGGGGCAAAGTGACGCCGCTATAGCGATCAACAAGCGGTTGTTCGACCCTGAGGACACGGAGGCGCAGCGCATCTGGCTGGAGCCGCTGCCCGTGGAAACGGCCCCAGAGGACTTCATCGACGATCATATCGGCTTCAGCGATGGCTACCTGCGGCGCTGCTGGGACCGGGAAGTGAATCTCCGACTCCTGATGCTGCCTGCGGAAGAAGGCTTCGCCGGACTCTTTGAAGGCGCGGAAGATCTGACGGAACTGTTCTCCCTGCTGGGTCGCGCCAAGTTGCTGCTCCCCCTAATGGATGCGGCGAAGGAACGGCGGACCTACGATTATTTCACCTCGGGGCGTCTGGCGGAGGGAACGGGGTTGACCGCTGAGGAAGCGGAAAAAACTCTGAAGGCCATGGAGCTCTGGGGGCTCTGTGCCCGACACGAGGTGGAGACCGGCACGGGAGATTACTTCCTATATACCTGTGGCAACATGGATCTTCTCTGGGGCATCCTTGCTTTGGCCCGGCTCTTGGTACGGGACATGCGAGACCGGCGGGACGACTGGCGGAAGCGGGGTGAGCAGGCATGAGTCTAGGCGAAAACATCCGGGATCTGCGAAAGACCTTGGGACTCACCCAGGAGGCTCTGGGGGAAAAGCTGGGCATGGCGGCCCAGACTGTCAGCAAATGGGAGCGGGGCGAGAGCATGCCCGATGCGGCGCTGCTGCCGCCCCTGGCAGACGCCCTGGACTGTAGTCTGGACAGTCTCTTTGACCGCAGAACCACCCGCTTCACCGATGCGGCAAACGCATCGAAGGACTGGCTGCTGACCCTCACGGGGAAAGACCGATGGCTGGGGGCCCTGCGGCTGGGCCGGATCCTCCAGACATCTCTGGGGCGCTTTTGGGAGCACCCTGCCTTCCAGCCCGACCATACGGTGGATTTCTATGATGATTCCATTAGCGTCACTGGTCTCATCACCACCGATGAGGGCTTCACTCTTTCCTCCCGGAACGAGACCATGCCCTTTTTCGTACTTTTCCCGGAGCCGGAGGCGGGTTGGGGCCCGCTGCTGGAGGAGGATGTGCCTGAGTTTTGGGAAATGTTGGCAAAAGAGCCGGTGCGCCGGGCTGTCCGGCGCATCTATGCCGGTGAGATTCCCCAAACCTTTGACCAGAGCTGGGCCCTGGAAAAGGGCGGACTGGATCCGGAGACCCTGGCGGATTTGGAGAAGCTGGAGGCTGTCGGCGTTCTCCCCGCGCAGATTGACGGTGTGAAGAGCAGGATTTACTATTCCGATTACCCCTTGTGCCTGCTCATCGTGCTGCTTATGAGTACAGTGCGGAAGGATATGAACGTTGGCTTCAGCGCCTACGGCAGAAAAGCCCCTTTTTTGCGTGAAAAACAGAGCAAAGGCCCGAAAGATAATCGCTGATTTTCCATATTCTCCCTTTCACCATCACCTCCGGCGCAGTCGTGCCAGGGGTGATGCCTTTATTCTATTCAAAATAGATTTATTTGATTAATTGGTTTTTGATTCTACTAATCGTATCAGCTATACTGAACGTGAAAAATCTATCTGAAGCAAAGGAGAAGCGTCACATGGAAAAAACTGCTTTCATAAGACGCCTTGTTCAGGAACGCAGGGAACACGGCTATACTCAGAAACAGATTGCCGAAGCGCTGGGCGTCTCCAACCGCACCTATTCCAAATGGGAAACCGGGGAAAACGAAATGGACATCTCCACCCTCTGCCGCCTGGCGGAACTATACGGCATCTCCCCGGCCGCGTTCTTTGTGGACAGATGGAATCAGCCAGTGCTCCGACAGGAGCTGGCGTCTCAGCCCTTCCCGGAGGCGGCACAGCTCTGCCATGAATGGATGGGGGAAATGTACGAGGGACTCAACGAGAGCTTTCAATGCTCTGATATGAGAAGAGCTGTCGCGCCGCCCCCGGAGCCGGCGGTCAAGGGCACTTCCCGCGGAGAATACCCCGGCGGCGCGCTGTTCCTCCGTCATGTCGGCGCGGACGCCAACCTGCATTTGCTGCTGATGCCCTCAGAAGAGGGATATAGCTGGTTGCGTTCGGAGACGGAGGAGCTGGCGGCATTCTTCACCCTGCTCCAAAATCCCCAACTGCTGGAACCGCTGGTGGAGCCGGAGACCGAAGGGAGATGGGATTACTACACACCGGAGCACCTGGCGAAACGCGCGGGTCTCTCCCTTGCGGACGCGGAGAGAATACTGGAAACCTTGATGCGCTGGAACCTCTGTCACCGGGTAGAAGCCAAGATATCTGGAGGAGACAAACGATTGTATAGGGGCAGGGAGACGCGGCTTCTGCGTGCTGTCCTCACTCTGGCGCACTTGATAGTGAACCCCGATTTCCCGAAAGGAGACGAAGGGAAATGAGCTTGGGAGAAAACATCCGGAAGCTGCGGCGAGCAAGAGGCCTCACCCAGGAGGAATTGGGGAAAATGCTGGATATGACCGCGCAAACCGTCAGCAAATGGGAGCGAAGTGAGAGGGAACCCGACACGGAAATGCTGCCCAGGCTGGCGGATGCCCTGGAAACGTCGCTGGATCGGCTCTTTGACCGGCCCGTGACCCGGTATAACGAAGTGGCCACGGCAGCGAAGGACTGGCTGCTGACCCTGCAGGGGGAAGACCGCTGGCAGGGGGCGCTGCGCCTGGGTCGGGTCCTCCAGACTGTCCTGTGCGGCTTCTGGGAGATACCTGGCCCGCCTGTGACGGTGGAAAAAAACGATGCGCCGGAAATCCTCACGGGCATATGCGTATGCGACGAGGGGATCACCTTCTCCTCCAGGCGAGAAAGCCTGCCTTACCTGATTCTTCTGCCGGAGCCGGAGGGAGGCTGGGGGCCCCTGCTGATGGCGGACGAGACCGCCTTTTGGGAGGCGATGGGGCGCTCTTCGGTGAGGGAAGCCCTCCGGCAGTTGTTCTTCGGGGAGTTGCCGACTTTCTTCGATCAGGAATGGGCCATGGAAGAGGCCGGATGGGAAGCGCCGGCAGAGACCCTGGCGGGGCTGGAAGCCTTGGGGGTGCTCAGGCGGCAGCCCGCGCGGATCGACGGGAGAGAAACGGAGCTTTGCCGCCTGACGGTTCCTCCGCAGCTGCTGACGATCCTGCTCATGGGTACAATTAAAGAGGTCAATGACAAAGGTTTCAGTAGTTTTAGCCGCTCTGCGCCTTTGCTGCGGACACAAGATAACGGAGGTGCGGAATGAAAAACGTGAAATCCCTGTGGGCAGACATGCTCTTTCTGATCCGCCCCGTCTGGAAGCACGGGAAAATGCTGGTGATCCTGGAACTGACCGGCTCCGTGATCGCCTATCCCCTGGGCCTGCTGGCCACCGTGTCCGTGGCCCAGGCGGTGATCGACCGCCTCCTGGCGGGTGGGACGATGGCGACCGTGCTGGGAGTGGTGGGCGTTTACTTCCTGGTCTACGCCGTCTCATGGCTGCTGAAATCAGGGGTCCACAGCTTCTACATCAGTTGGAAGCAGGAAGCGGTCACCCGGCAAATCGACAAAGACATTTTTCAGCAGGCCCTGCGCACGGATTACCGCTGGCTGGACGACCCCGCCTATTTCCAGAGGCTGACTCTGGCGCTGACCAGCTATTCCGGCTTGGGCTATAACGCGCTCCGATCATCGGCGTCGTTTTTGGGAGGCGTCACGGGAAGCGTCGCCATGATTGGCGTCATTTCCCAGACCGGCCCGGCGCTGGCCCTGATCGTTCTCTTCTTCGTGGTCATCTCCATGCTGTTCAGGATGCGCAGCAGCAAACTCATCTCCGAGCGGCTTCCCGCATATACCAAGGTTGTCCAAAGGGAGGGCTACGTCTCTCGGATCTACCAGGACCCCGGCCGCGCAGCCGAGCTGAAAAGCACCCGGCTGCCGGAAAAGCTGGATAAGCTCTTTGAGGAGAGCACCGGGGAGTTCACAAAAATCTATCGGAACATCATGAATCGCGACGGTCTCCTGAGTCTGTGCAGCGAATGGACGACCAGGCTGGCGGATTACGCAGTCATCCTCTACGCTGCCTTCGGCTTGCTGACGGGGCGGATAGCCAGCGTGGGCGTCTTTGCCACCCTGATCGCCTCCGCCGCCGCCCTCTCCAATTCCATATCAAATCTTGCCAGTCTCAGCTACATCTCCGTCGAGGTCCGGGAAAGCGCCAAGCTGCTCCGAAGCTTCTACGAACTGGATTCCCCCATCGAAAACGGAACGGGTCAGCCGCCCGCTCCCGGAGCCCACGCCCTGGAGTTCCGGCATGTGAGCTTCTCCTATCCCAGCGGTGACTTCTCCCTCCGGGGCCTGGATTTCTCCGTGGCACCCGGCGAGCATATCGCCATCGTGGGGGAGAACGGAGCGGGCAAGACTACCATGATGAAACTGCTGCTGCGCCTCTACGACGTGAACGACGGGGAAATCCGCATCGACGGACAGCCCCTCAGTTACTATGATGTGCGGGCTCTGCGAAAGAGCATCGGCGTCGCCTTTCAGGAGAGCCACGATTATGCCATGAGCCTGCGGGAAAACCTTGGAATCTATACCGACGCTGACGACAAAACCATGCAAGCCGCCCTGCGCCAAGCGGGCCTGGAACGGCTGGAGAATGCTTTGGATACGGACCTCACTAAGGAATTTGATGAAAACGGGTCCGTCCTCTCCGGGGGTGAGAAGCAGAAGCTGGCCCTGGCACGCCTGTTCGCCGCCGATCTCGGCCTTCTCCTGCTGGACGAACCCTCCGCTGCCCTCGACCCCCTAGCAGAATACGAATTGATGCAGAGCCTCATGACCCTGGCGGAAGGAAAGACCGTGGTCATGGTGGCCCACCGGCTCTCAACCGTCCGGCACATGGATCGCATCTTGGTGATCGACCGGGGCGGCCTGGCGGAGGAGGGTACTCACGAGGAACTCATGGCCCGAAACGGCATCTACGCGGAAATGTTCCGCAAACAAGGAGAAAACTATAAGCTTTAGCGTTGCTGTTTGTGTCAAAGGGGCTGTTGCAAAATGTTTTGCAGCGGCCCCTTTTCGCGCCCAGAAGAGCAAGAAACGCCGGGAGAGTGTGGAAAATGAACCGCACCTCTCCCGGATTTTTGAACAACAAACCAAGCTCTGGCCTCAAAACCAGCGCCGAATGTGGAAAACCAGCCCCGTTTTCAGTTATGCAACCGAAATCTCGGACAAATGCGTTCGCAATCGCCTTCTGTCCCGTTTCATCCAGAGCTTTTTCAGGTCAAATGCCAGAGCCAAAAAGAATAGCTCTGTACGGATGTTCTTCTTTCCGCGTGTGAGAAAACGTCGAAAACCGAAGTCATTTTTGAGCAGTCCGAAAGCGCCTTCCACTTGAATAGAGCGACTTAAACGCAGATGGATTCCATATTCTGAGGTAATGTTTTCCAGCGAAGCCTTCCGCAGCTCCTGAAGTGTTTTGTTGACCCGGAGCTCCTTGGGCTGACCTGTGTCCTTCGCCTGACAGCACTTCTCCCGAACCGGACAGCCCGCGCAGCTTTCACAGCGGTACCATGCTGTTGTAACGTATATCCCGTTTTCCAGTTCTGTACACTCTCGGCGCAAATTCAATTTCCGGCCCTGCGCACAGATATAACTGTCATCCTCGGCGTCATAGACCATATTCTCCATGCGCCCGATCTGCTTTTTGAAACTGCTGCTTCTCTGCTGTTCGTAGTTCGCGGGCTTGATGAAGCTTAATTGCCCGTTGGCCTCAAGAAACAGATAGTTGCTAAACCGCTCATATCCGGCATCGGCGGTCACGGATTTGTACTTCTTCCCGTGCCTTTGCCGCATCGTTTTCATGAAAGGAACCATGGTTCCATAGTCCGTTCGGTTGGAGAACGCTTCAATGCCGGTAATGTATTCGCTGTTGACCCCAATCTGGACATTGTAGCCTGGCTTGAGCTGACCGTTCCGCATATGGTCGTCCTTCATCCGCATGAAGGTGGCGTCCGGGTCGGTCTTGGAATAACTGTTGCGGTCTTTGCCCATAATGGTCAGCTTTTCTTCGTATTCCCGCCATTTTCGCCGCAGCTCGTCCAGTGCTTCCCATGCTTTTTGCGCTTCACTTTTTCGTCGCCCGGCTCCATGGACGAAGCGGATCTCTGCTGCCGTATCTGAAAGATGCTGCTCCAGGTTCTCCAGACTTGTTAGTGAGGTTGCTGCATATACTTTTTGTTTTACCTTAGCAAGCAGCTTTTCTACGCTCTTTCGCCAGACAAAGGTGTACCGCCCGGCGCGGCTCTCCAGTTTCGTCCCGTCGATGAAGACGGTTTCGTAATCTGTTTCCCCCTGCGCCTCCAGATACCGCACGTACTGGTAGAACAGAACCTCTACTGCTTCCGCGCAGCGCCCTGTGCGGAAGCGCGAGATTGTGCTATGGTCCGGCACTGCCTCATCCCATAGCAACCACTGGAAGTCTATCCGGTAGCGGCAGGCCTCTTCCAGTTTTCTTGTTGTGTAGATACCGCATTGGTATCCATATACCAGAAGTTTGAACAGCACTCGCGGATTGGTGACCGATTTCCGTCCTCTGGACGAATACGCTTCATACAGTTTCCTGTAATCCAGTTCCTCAAGCTGGGCGCTGGTCAGCCGCACGGGTGCGTCTTCCGGTATGAAAAGTTCACTGTTCAGAGCAAATACCACTTGACCCTCTCGCTCATACAGCGTATATTTTTCTTGCGTTAATGACTGTTTCATTTTCACCTACAGCTTAACGCAAACAGAAGCACCAGCCAAGTCCTTTTTGGGCTCGTCTGGTGCTTTTGTTATTCGGCGCTATTTTGCAACGCGCCCTTTGCTTTTGATTTGGAATCCAGTGATTTGCTTTTGAAGTATTGTTCACTGCGGAACACTATTCAAATGATTTCGTATGGGAATTTTCCAATGTAATATCAAATAACCGAGTTCTCACTTTTGTTGATTAACGACGTATTCGTCGCTAACAACTAATCATCAGACATGCACCAGTTCTCAGAAAACGACCTCCAACAGAAGACTCACAAAGGAGGAGAATTGGAATCATTTCGACCCGTACGAGTCTCTGCGCTAATGCTGGTAAAGTACCTGTGGCATTATTCAACATTACTTGGGATACCCAAACGTAATTGTATCGGGAACGGAAATAAGTCCGCTCCCGATACGTTTCAGGTGTTGTAATCTTTTGAGTTTTCCAAACTGCAACAGGCCCCTTTGGGGACTTGGCATATAACTGAAGAGGTATCCTATCTAATTATACCCTTGTTAACGCCGAGCTCCAGAATCGTTTCCCGCAGCCCTTTGATGGCGCTGACGCCGCCGGTGCAGATAAACAACGCATCATTGGCGAGGAAGCTGGCGACATCGCCCTTGAGGGGGCCTTCCGTCAAAAAAGCTCTCTTCCGGCTCCGGTTCCCGGTGACATGTATCCAGGAATAACTCCGTGTGCCGTTCTCAAAATGTCTGTCTCTGCTGGAAAGCCAGCGGTATTTCCGGTTGGGATTTGTCTCATCGTCCAGCCGGATTTTCAGCCCCTGAATCTGGCTGTCCCTGTTTCGCACCGGAATCAGAAAACCGTTTGGTCCGGCAATCGTCCACCGGCCATATCGAGTGTAAAAACCGGGAATCCCTAAAAGCGCATGGTGGGCACCAACGAGCTTTGCCAGCAGCCGTCGGCTCTCCTCCGTGGTAGGCATGGACTTATAGGCGGCGATACCTTTGCTTCCGGCCGTGACCTTCGGCGTTACGAGGCATTCCGGATCCTTGACCTTTCCTTTCTTCAGGGAGTCCAGGAAAGCCCTGGACTTCTCGATCTCCTCCTTGATCTTGGCGATGGTGGTCTCTTTGGGGAGCGCAATGCTCTTGGTCACATCGCCGTACTTCACGGACCAGGAGACCTTCTTTCCTTCCTCCAGCTCCGGAAAATCGTCCGCTTTCTTGATACGGAGTTCCTCGAAGGTCATGGAGGCATCCGTGATCGGTTCTTTCGCGCTTCCGTACTTGAAGATGGCCGGTCTGTCAAAGAGGGATACCGGTTTCTCCGCTTCGGGAGCAACTTTTCCTTCTGCCGTTTCGGAATCGGGTGCGGTGCCGGTGGGACTGTCGGAAAAAGCCGCAAACAGATCCTGCTCCGTATCCGTTTCCTTCTCTGCCGGCTTCTCCGCCGTTTCCTCGGACGCAGATTCGTCCGGGGCAGCGGCCGTTTCCTCCGGCTCCGTTTTTTCGCCTGCCTCAGCAGGCTGCGGGACCGCCAGAGGGGGCAGCGGTGTGGAAATATCTGCGTCTCTTCCGAAGATCGCGTCAATGTCCAGCCCGTCATCCACCTCCTGAAATCCCAGGATGTCCTTGGGGTCACTCATGGTTTCGCGCTCCTTTCTTATTTTCGGACACAAAAAAGACCGTAACCACCCATACAGGCAATTACAGTCTTCTCGGTCCTATGTAGTTTTGGTATTTCACGGTCCGCTGCGGAGGCGTGGGGCGCACTTCGCCCCTCTGCCTTGTTCATTCCGCCCTCTTATCGCTCCGCCCTAAAATGCTCCGCCCTGAAATACAAGCTGAGTATAGCGCATATGTGGGGCTCTGTAAACTTGATAATTTATCAAGGGGAGGTGGGCACGAAGAGGCATCAACGTTTTTTGTTTTGGTTGTCCCCTTTGGAGAGGTTCATGAAATATAAGATGTAGGGGAGTATTCTGTCTGTGTTTTGAATTAATGGTATGGGAGAAATATAAAAATATGCCCAAAAGCACGATTTAAGTGATGTATTGCTGGCTTTAACAGTGCGAAATATAAGTCTTGTAAACACGAAGCGTTTTGATGAGCTCTCTCCTCTGAGGAACAATGGGTGTTGCTCTGCAAAGTAATGAATCGGTAAGTGATCCATCTGGTTTCTTCTCTGCACAGAATGCAAGGTGTGCCCTTACGGTATCAGCGTTCAGATTCCCTATCTCAATTGGCGATGATCCGATAAGGGATGGGCGGCAGAGTGTCGTCCTGCGCTAGTCCTACTAATGGTGCAGACCAAGTATAGCGATATAAGCAATCTCAAATATAAAAACTGGAGCTTTTGTCTTGTGTGCACCTTATATTCAACGTAATTCTCTGGATCGTCATAAAACACGCACAGACGTTTTACACTTCGCTTCTGGCATTTAATTCTTTCATTTTGCTACTTGTAGCGAAGTTATAGACTCGATTCGCCCATGTTTTGTATGATGTGTGTGCGGCGACTTCACTATTCTTTTTAAACTTCTGATAAACGCCACTTTTAATGACAAAGCCATATGCACTCTGATGTGTCATTTTATACTCTGTCTCTAGAATACGACAGATAATTGAAATTGAATCGACAAGCAAAGAATCATTGTTACTATTCAAGGATACCGGCAACTCCTTTACAAGCATTTTCATGTTAATATCGTTCCCTGCCTTTCAACTTTTATGTATATCTACAACTTTTTTGCTTAAGAAATACCAAGGATCGTTCCGTATGAAAAGAATACTGAAGGGCTCGAATTTGAGAGGTGTTGCCAATCGATATTGATAGAATCATACTACGAATCTTCATTTTATAGAACTTCTTAATACGGTGATCTAAGTGAGGATGTTCTTTTGTTACTAATATGTACTTCTTTAACGTCTCTTCAATCTTTTCTAAGAGTTTCGATATACCTGCGTCAGCAGGGACATCAACCACTATGTCAAATAATCGTCCATCGTTCATGTTACTGAGAACGTGTGGAAACATCGAATTCAAGACCTCGAAATACTGCTTGCCGAGTCTATTGAAAGCTACGAAAAACCTCCATTGGACTGAATTGTCTCTTAAATAGAGAATGTCCAATTTTTGTTTTGCGTTCTCTAAATCAAACTCAAATTCAACAACACAGGGTTTGCCGTTGGGTTCAGCCATCGTTTCTGCTCGTACGGCTGCAAATAGATAGTTCTCCGACAAGTAAAAGCCTTGCCCGTTATCAGTAAACTCGTCACCTTTCTCTAGTATAATTCCGTCAGTATAATTCCGTCTTCCCAAATACTATTTGCGCTATTCAAATCCGTTCCATGATAAAGAAACACTCACCATCACCCGTATCTAGTAATTTAGCATGTTAGCTTTTCTGTTGTCAACTAGCAACTGCAGCACGACTGGTTTCATTTGCAGCACGACTGGTTTCAATTCTCCCCTTATAGAGAGATAACCCTATTGAACCTTATACAGAATATGAGGAAAAAAGCAAAATGTCTACTAAGCGCCTGCTGGCACTGCATACCGGCAAAGGCCGAAACTTCGGAACGGCCATCCGGGACATTATCGACTATATTGAAAACCCGGAAAAAACATACAAGGGCCAGTTGATCTCCAGTTACCAGTGCAACGCCCGCCTTTTCTTCGATCTGATCGACCGTCGCTACAACAAGGAGGGCGCTTACCACATTGTCTTCACCAGCAACCGGAGCCCATCCCTAGTAAAGGGACAATTCAGATACCGAAAAACACGGTACCGAGGGCTGCGAAAACAGGCAGCAAAACTGAATATGATGTTTGCCCTGGCGAATCTCATTCTGGCTGACAGGCCCTGCCTGGCAGCTTGACTGAGCATTCCCTCGGCAGAAAAAAGCTGAAGAATTCCACACATTTGGGTGAAACGCAGCGCCGTACATGCTCGACGTTTTTTGCCTGTATATTGTGTGGTGTCGCCTTAATTCTTTACAATTTACATCTTCACCGGCATGAATCCCCACAAAAAAATGAGAATAGGAGCCAAATACAGCATCAAGTGCCACAAGACTATAATACACTACGATGTAGCTAGCTCGTTTATCATTCTTAGACAATCTTTTATATTGATTAGCATAGTTTAATTGTGCTGTATCCATTATTCGGAAGTACTTCTCTAGGTTATATTCTGACATGGCAAAAATCTCCCTCAACGTTTTTCTTCTATTTCGCTTCCCCCTTATATGCGGGAAGAAACGACATTACATCGCAATACCATAACACAGGATCAACAATGCCGAGCAAAACAGCTGTGCGCTGTTCTCTGATTTTTCCTGATTACGAGTCAGTTATGATTTTTGACTTCGTTACCGGTGGTGTGGAAGAGAGCGTGCAACTCATTCAAACGACTCTTTCGACTCTTTTTCTCTAATCTCTGCGGAGCCTTCTTTCTCCTGCTTATATAGTTTATTGCATGAAAAGCCTAAAAAGGGACAAGCGGGTGACGAATCATGTCGATTTCGTTATTTCAACCGGAGCCTATTGCGCCCCAAGGCCGGAGAGACCTTGGGGCGTGTTGTTTTATGGTATGAGGCGTTGTTCCGTTTGTTCGATGCGGCTCCAGCTCAGGCACTGGCCGCAGCGGTCACAATAGGCTTGATACTCCCGCTCCATAGTGATGCCGCAGCGCGGGCAGAGATAATAGGCGCTTTCTCCGCCGAATGTACTTCGATAAAGGATGTACTCTCTCACTTGCATAGGTCGCCGATAGGATGAGACCGAAAGAATGGTTTTCGCCAAGAGAACGGTCAGCCACGGGAAGATTCGCCGTTCTGCCGGAAGGCCATTCAAAAGCTCCTCCGCTTGCGCCCGCGTTGAAATGAAGTGTGTATTTTCCCGATGTGTGAAATGTTCCTTTACCACTGATTCGTTTTTCTGCTTGCCCATCCCGGGTAGCCTTTCCGCAGGATGCGCTGACACGGGGCAGACACCCCACAGAATACACCTCCAAACCTCCATAGCCCATCTGGCAGACCTCCTGCTCTCTAGATTTGAGCGGTGGACTTCTCGCTCTGCTGGATTAACCCGATTTCGAGCAGGGAGGGAAAGCGAATTGGTAAAGAAACTGGCTCCATATGGAATAATCCCTGGCCGGGCGTTTGCTCGGCCAGGGATTATCAGTTGTCAGATTAGACTTCGGGATGAATTAAGGTGTAGGGGTACTCGACCCATGAGAGGTGGGCGTGTTCTGTGTGATGGAATCACTGCCACCATTCTTCTCCGCATAGAAATAACAGGTAGCATAGTAACTCTTGGTGGAGGAGCCATCATAAGAGAGGTATGCGGCTTTTGCGCCAGAGTTAGTATTCATCATATCAGCCGCATAGTCAGGGTCTGTGTAATCAAAGGTCTCAACCAGATACCAAGTGTTGCCTGTCTTTTCGTACAGGTAAACATATTGGACTCCGATTTTGTCCATAGTCTTTGTGCCGACAATATAGAAATTGACCTTGACTGTATTACCACTTCGGGTAATCCAAGCGCTGGTTGCCGCGATATAGTCACTCTCTGTCATAGCAGCAAAAGCAGCCATAGAAAGAAGTATTGTCAATACAAGAACCAACGCAACAATGCGCAAACATCCTTTTTTCATCATTTCACCTCGTAAACTGAATCAATAATATGTTCCATTTACATAAGGAGAAAGGTACAATGAGTAAGACCAAAAAGCTCAGCAAGGTCCTGGCGCTGGTCATCATGCTGGCGCTGGTCATCGGCATCCTGCCCATGGGTGCGATGGCTGCGACCTACGGTGACGTGACGCTATCGATTCCCAGTGGAGAAGGCCTGAGTCTGTCCGCGCCTTCCATCAGCAATCAGAATACAACTTTCACGTATTCCGTGGTTTCTGCGGTATCGGGATACAAACCCGCGAGCTTTTCCCTCCAGATTGCGCCGGATGCCAACGTGACGGTCAGCATTACAACCCAGAACGGCGCAGTGATTACCCAGGACGGGACGATCCCCGGCGGCAATTACTGGCTGGTGATGCCTTCCACTTCAGGTGCTTCCAGCGTCACGGTCACCTCCTCCGGCGGGTACACCTACATTGTCAATTGTGAAGAACCCAACGGAGCGGACCAGGCCAGCCTCACCGGTCTCTACGCCTACCTCCCGGCTCCGGGCCAGTTCACCAACGAGGGCGTCAATACCGGCGGCTGGGGCGATGCTTTTGCCAGCCAGAGCAACGGCCTGAAGGACCTGGTGGGCACCGTTTCCAATACCGGCGTGTCCCTGGGCTTCTTCGGTGGCTATGTGGTGCTGGACCTCGGCACGACGGTTGATAATCAGAACGTCACGCACTATACCCCCGTTGAAAACAGCGCCAACAATCCTTACGGCATTGATTTCATCATCTATGGCAATGCCTTCGTGTCCAATGCCGAACCCGGCTGCGTACAGGTGGCGCAGGGTGCGGCCCAGTATGACGCG
>Ga0208297_1001084_pt1 | contig 32233 bp, 27 predicted proteins | sample LMS_cellobiose_e_FD_187367 | JGI IMG/M metagenome (GOLD analysis project Ga0208297, IMG submission 187367) | Rumen-fistulated moose microbial communities from Alaska, USA - LMS_cellobiose_enrichment (SPAdes) (version 2) | ecosystem: Host-associated > Mammals > Digestive system > Stomach > Rumen... | reverse complement strand
TCTGCTCCGATTTTGAATCGGATGCAAAGGTACGCATTTCAAGGTTCGGACAGGGTGTCGTCCTCCGAAAGTGCTGTGTATAAAGGGCATTTATGACTAATTTAAACAATTTTAAGAGACACTAATGAAACTTTCCAAGAAAAAAGTCAAACTCTGCGGCTGAGGGTGGCGAGTCTGCGGATAGAAGGAAGGTGATAAGAAATGTAATTAGAAAGGTGGAAGAAGGAAAAAGGAAGAAGTATGATGTTTGATGGATGACGTATTGTAGAAGTGGTGGAACGCCGGGCAGAGGAAAGGCGTTTCTGGTAAATGACGGCGTCGTTTATATAAATGACAGCGTCGTTTAAATAAATGACGGCGTCATTTAACAACGAAGTAGGAGGAATGTGCGCGGAAGGGCAATATGTGCGTGGAGGAAGGCGTAAGATGGGAGGAAGAAGTAGGTGTAGTGTTCTTTTTGGAGCAAAATATAGGAAAAGTATATATACTAACTATGAAAAAGGGGTGGGAAACTCACTTTTTAGGCACAAAAACCTATCGTTTTGCTAACAAAACAGGGGTGTTTTAGGGGTAAAAACGGGAAAAACGTGTAGAAAACGTGTAGAAAATCGGCAAATCGTGTAGAAAACGTGTAGAATATCGGGGCAAAAATGAGCGTAGATTATTGTGGTTCAGCAAATAACATAAAAAGCGTGTAGAAGTGTAGTAAAAAACACAAAATTTCTCTGCGAAGCAGACTCCCAAAAACCGCGAAGCGGCTTCTGAAACGTAATTTAGAACTTGAGAAAACGGCAGATTTTTCAAGGACGGGCATGACGTCGTCATTGCCTATTCTCGGATTCCGGGGGGATTGTCAAATCCGTTCCCTGATTATCTCTTTGTCGAGAATGACAACATTCATGCGCTCCACTTCTATCCGCTCCCACACATGCTCCACCACGTATGGTTCGTCGGCGAGGTATTTGTCAACTTGCTCGCGGCTTTCGAACTCCATGACGAGCATGGAGCCAATCATCTGTCCCTCTTCGTCGAGCAGACCACCGGCACAGACGACGTGCTCCTTCATTCTCTCCATGTTCTCGAAGTGTCGGGGACGCACCTCCATTCTGCGGGGCAGTTTTCCGGCTCCGTCGTAGGCTCTGATTACAAACTGTTTCATCTTCCTTTTCTTTTTGGCATTAATTCAAGTTTCGGGAGTTTTTCAGAATACATCATATTCGCGAAGCTTGAATTTAATAATTTAAGTTTCGGGAGTTCTAAATTTAGCTTTAGAAGCCGCTTCGCGGGAAATTTGACAAAATTAATAACAAAATTAAACAAAGTAATTCGTACGTTCATCATAGAAAAGACCTTTATTTTGTAAAATTTTGTATCAGATTTTGTTCAATTTCTGCCTCGAAGAGGCACTCTCATAAACTTCCGAAACTTAAATTAATAACTGATTCTGAAATAGTCGAGGGCGGCTTTGTATTGGTCTTGGGCTGTCAGGCAGGTGTCGGTCAGGTAGCCGTTGATGTGGCCCCATTCGCGCAGTCCTCTGTAGTAGAACATCTTGAGTTCGTCGGTGATGATGAAGGGAACGATGCCGCTCCTGAGACATTCCTTGAACATGATGAGCCGCCCGACACGGCCATTGCCGTCCTGGAAGGGATGGATGCGCTCAAACCGTACATGGAGGTCGAGAATGTCCTCGAGGCTGTGCTGACTGCCGCGATAGCTGGTTAGCAGGGCTTCCATCTGCTCTGCCACTTGCTCGGGTGGGCAGGTCCCTTCTCCGCCTACTTCGTTGGGAAGCCGTTTGTAATCGCCCACGACAAACCAGTTCATGCGGCTGTCGGACGTACCTGTTTTCAATACACCGTGTAGTTGCTTGATAAACTCGGGCGTCAAGTCTTCTGTGGCGTGCTCGATGACGAGGTCGATGCAGCGGAAGTGGTTTACCGTCTCCACGACATCGTCCACGTTCACGGCTTCGTCGGCGCCGAGTCCAATGGTGTTAGTCTCGAAGATGTAGCGTGTCTGCTCGTGCGACAGTTTGCTGCCTTCGATGTGGTTTGAGTTGTACGTGAGGTCAATTTGAGTCTTGTGATAGATGCCGCCTTTCAGCCCCATCTCTTTTTGCTCACGAAGGACAGCCAGCAACGGCTGTGTATCTTGACTTTTATTCATGACGTCTGCTTTTCGGATTAGCCATACATGCTTGCACTCGTTTCAATGGTGGGGCAAAGTTACTGAAAAAAATGTGAAGGAGAAAAGAGATTTGACGGCTGTGGGCTGAGGGTCAGGCCTCGGCTTCGGGCACGACGTCGGCTGCGGCCTTGGGTGCTACGGGAGCTTCGTCCTCGGTCTTCTTGCGACGGATGGTGCGCTTCTTCTTGGGCTTCTCCTCGGGGGCCACAATCTTCACGCCTGCCAGCTCGGGGTCTATCATGATGCGGCCGCAGTACTCGCAGACGATGACCTTCTTGCGCATCTTGATGTCGAGCTGGCGCTGGGGCGGAATCTTGTTGAAGCAGCCGCCGCAGGCGTCGCGCTGGACATAGACGATGCCGAGGCCGTTGCGGCTGTTCTTGCGGATGCGCTTGTAGGACATCAGCAGGCGGGGCTCTATCATCAGCTCCTTCTTCTTGGCCTGCTCGCGCAGCTCCTCTTCCTTCTGGCGGGTCTCGGAGATGATGTCGTCGAGCTCGCTCTTCTTGTCGTCGAGGGTCACCTCCTTGTCGGCGATGATGGCCTTGATTTTCTCAATCTCCTCGAGGCAGATGTGCTGCTTGGCGGCGCCGTCGCGCAGACGCTTGTTGGCCAGCTCAATCTCGAGGTTCTCGAACTCGATTTCCTTGTTCAGGGCGTCGAACTCGCGGTTGTTGCGCACGTTGTCGAGGTCCTTGGTGTACTTTTCGACGAGAGCCTGTGCCTTGTCGATGGTACGGCGATACTCGGCGTCCGAGGCCTTCATGGTGTTGAGGTCGGTCTGGAAGTTGTTCACACGGGTCTGCAGGCCGGCAATCTCGTCCTCGAGGTCCTGAACCTCAAGGGGCAGCTCGCCGCGCAGCGTCTTGATTTTGTCGATTTCGGAGTAGATGGTCTGGAGCTGGTAGAGTGCCTTCAGCTTCTCCTCCACCGTCATGTCCTGGGGGTTGATTTTCTTTGCCATTGTGTGTGGTGTTTATAAGGTTTGGATTGGATTTGTATTCAGTTGGGTGAGCTCGACGCGCAGATCGGGGAAGTGCTCGCTGAGCAGGCGCTGGAAGATGCAGGGGGTGAACTGCTCGCTCTCGTAGTGCCCCATCTCCACCATGAGGATTTCGTCGTCGTGTCCGAAGTAGTCGTGGTAGTGTATCTCGCCGGTGATGAAGCAGTCGGCTCCGGCGCGGATGGCGTCGCGCAGCAAGAAGGCTCCGGCACCTCCGCAGAGGGCGACACGGCGGATGGTGCGGCCCGACGGACGGTTGTGGCGCAGGGCGCCGACGGCAAAGCGCTCCTTCAGCAGGGCAAGGAACGTGGCTTCGTCGGCAGGCTCGGCAAGGGTGCCCACCACGCCGGCGCCGCCCTCGAGGGTGCCGACGCTCTTGTGCGTCAGCAGCTCCACGTCCGTCAGCCCTATCCGGCGGGCAATCTCGTAGTTGACGCCGCCGACGGCATTGTCCAGGTTGGTGTGGGCGGCATAGACGGCGATGCCCTGACGGACGGCCTGGATGGTGCAGCGCTCCACGTACGTGCGGCCCACGACGGCCTTCAGCGGGTGGAACAGCAAGGGGTGATGGGCGAAAACCAGGTTCAGGCCCTTCGCTGCCGCCTCGGCTATCACGTCCTCCGTGACGTCCAGACACAATAATGCCCCTGTAACATCCGCCTCTGTCAACCCGATTTGCAAGCCGGCATTATCGAAATCGTCTTGCAACGGCAGCGGCGCGAACTGTTCAAGGGCAGCAATAACCTCTTTGACTTTCATCCGTACCGGAATTTGTGGGGCAAAGGTATATATAAATAAGGAAAAAACAAAGCCCTGCGGAAAAAAATCGCAAAATGTCACGAAAAATTTGGTTTTTCGTCCAACTTGCACTAATTTCGCCCCCTCATGAAGTCGCCACGCAACAAGACCATCACGCTGACGGAGGCCGAGAGAAAGGAGCTGAAGAAAACCCTTTTCTCCGCCCGTCATCTGCCGGAGGATTTCACCGACACCACCATCCGTGCCGACCTCTTCAAGGTCATCGGCCGTGTCCCCGACCATTTTGCCGACCTCATCATCATCGACCCGCCCTATAACCTCGGCAAGACGTTCGGCAAAGCCACGTTCAAGGCGGTCTCTGACGATGACTACCGTGCCTACATCCGCTCGTGGCTGCCACGCGTCATCGACAAGCTGAAGCCCGACGGCAGCCTCTACCTCTGCGGCGACTGGCGCAGCAGCGTGGTTCTCTACAACGAACTGCGTCCCTTCCTGCACGTCATCAACCGCATCACGTGGCAGCGGGAGAAGGGGCGCGGCGCCATGCAGAACTGGAAAAACGCCATGGAGGACATCTGGTTTGCCGTTGCCGACCCGAAGAACTACTGCTTCAACACCGATGCCGTCATGCAACGTCGCCGCGTCATCGCCCCCTACCGCCTCGCCAGCGGCTCGCCAAAGGATTGGGAGGAGACGGCCGAGGGAAACTTCCGCAACACCCATCCGTCGAACTTCTGGGACGACATCAGCGTTCCTTACTGGTCTATGGCCGAGAACACATCGCACCCCACGCAGAAGCCCGAGAAGCTGATAGCCAAGCTCATCCTCGCCAGCAGTAACCCGGGCGACATGGTCTTCGACCCCTTCCTCGGCAGCGGCACAACCTCTGTTGTCGCCAAGAAGCTGGGACGACACTATTGCGGCATAGAACTGGACGAGACTTACGCTTGCCTGGCGGCCAAACGGCTGCTGCTTGCCGACGGCGACAAGACGATTCAGGGCTATACCAATGGGGTCTTCTGGGAACGCAACACGGCTCTCCTCCAACGAAACAACAAAAACTGATTATCCGCAAAGATACCGCTTTGATTGCAGATAATCATATTCTTTTCTTACTAAAAAATATACGAATTATCCCTTTAAAGCGGGGGGAATAGGATGCGGTTGAAGCGTAGATGGAGAAGTAAGGAGAGGGTGAATAATTAGGGTAATTGAATGATTTGAAAAGAAAAAGAGCAAAAATGACCTTCTGAGAATCGCTTCTTTTCGTTTTTTCGGAGAGTGGGACGATTTTTTCGAATTTTTGAAAAATCAGACACATTTGTTTCCAATTTCAAAACAGCCGTTTTAATTTGTAAACAAAAGAAAGACGAAATGTTTACAATTGAATCGTAAGACAGCCGAACAACAAGCGCAACGGAAAATACAAATGTTTACTTTTTAATTTAGAAATTGGTTCAATTATAACCCCACCTTCTTGTCTTGTCAACAAAACGCCACCAAGGCAAGAGCGCTTTTTACATATTAAATGCATTTTTCAAAAACAAAACTAAAACACTATTTTTCAGATATATTAAACAACAAAACTTCGATTTGATTTTAGATTGCATAAGAAAATCTGCATATTCTCCTATTTTCTGTTTCAACAAGAGCAAACACACTCGATTATAGTTTATATATCATTTGCTTAGACTAAAAACATGAATTGATTTTTAGTTAAAAACCGCCAAAGAAAATGGATGGTGCAAACCGATTTGGGTGAAGTTGTAAACAAAGAAGGAAAGAAGTGTTTACAAAATTCTTTTGTTCGAATGTTTTGTTTTGTAAAAAGTAATGTTTACTTTTGCAATCGCAATAAAACACTCCAAAATCGCGATGGAAAACGAACAAATCGACATCATTCTGCAAAACGAGGGCCTGAATGCCTCGCAGCTTGCCGAACGGCTGAACGTGCAGCGAGCCCAAATCTCGCACCTTCAGAGCAACCGCAACCGCGTCAGCTTAGACATTGTGAAGAGAATCCACCATGCCTTCCCCCACATTCGCCTTGAGTGGCTCATCGACCATGAAGGCGACTACTGGAATCCGGATGTGCTACCAACCACCACTCCACCTGCCGATGCTACTCCACCTGCCAGCTCTGCTTCATCTGCAAGTCCTTTGGGAGTCATGCGCGATTTGTTCGGAGAGCCGGACGAAACGCCTCAAATGGCGGCTGAGATTGCAAAAAATCCAGCCAAGGATACAGGAATCGCAGATTTTTTGAAGGAGAACGAGGTAAAAGAGCCTACTTTTGCCCCTAAAGAGGCTGGGGATCTGTCGTTTCAAGCTCAAAAAAAAGCTGAACGGAGAATCGTCGAACTAAAGATATTCTACAACGACGGCACCTACGAGACATTTGTAGAGCGCAAAGGGGAATCCATGCTGGTAACCACCAATCATGAACCATGACCATAAACCATGAATTATGACCCCAATAATCGGCTATTCCTCTATTCTGAGCAGGGCGCCGGTGATGGGATTCAGCTGCACCTTTGTAGTGGCTTTCTTTCCAAAAAGCTTCGATGACAAGGTTTCTGTCGAACCGAACTGTGGCATGGGGGCGACCTCATCCACATAGACGTTCGTTGCCGTATAGACGCGGATGTTCGACTTTGCAGGCAAGTTATAGACTATGCCATTGTAATTGTTGACCTTTTCGGCTGGTACGCTTTGCTTCTGCTGTTCAGTCTGTTCCCTTTCCTTACTGGTGGTCTTGTTCGTTTTCTTCAGGGAGAACACCGACTTCTTGGGCTGTGGGGCCGGCAGCTGGCCGGAGACGGGGTCGGCATTGGGATTGAGGTTCTTCACATCCAGGTAAATGGGCGAGCCCGCCATGTCGTCGGCATCGAGTACACCCAGTTTGCGCGAGAAACGGGCAGCCACGTATTTCGTCAGGTTCTTGTCGGGCACCACCTCAAAGGTGGCAGAGGAAATCTCGCGCGACGTAACACCCGTGAACAGTTTCAGCAACGCATCCTCCTGTTTCTGAAGGTTGTCAACCATCAGTTTCAGTCCTTCTCCATCGGAGGGCATATAGTCGCTTTCGCCCCGCATGAGGCTGTTCTTGCTGTCGCGAATCTCGTAGATTTCGCGCGCCACCAGCTCAGCCAGCTTGGCCTTCGAGGTTGCCATCAGCATCTCCTCCGTCATGTATGCACGGGCATCCTTCACTTCCCACATCGACTCGGTGGTAGGTGCGCTGACGTCCGCCGAAGCCATTGCAAAGAGCTCGCCGGCACAGATGGAGAGCAATGTGCCCTCGTCACTAAGCGAAACCTGCGGAGCTATCGAGTTGGAGTTGAAGGCGATGTGATAGCACTTCGACTCATCGGCCAGCGCCCTGTAGGCCACGCTCGCCGATAGCAGTTCGTAGTGCATATCCTCCTTGTTGGAGATATCCGTGAGGCGCATATAGCGGTCGGCATACTGGCAGAGTTCGCCTGGCGTGTAGGTCACCTTTTCAGTCGTCAGGGTGATGACGATGGCGGTCTTGGGCAGGAAATAGACGATGCCGTCCTTGCTCACGCCCGGCTCGAAATCCTTGACAACCGTCTGGCCGACGGACGGAAAGACGACCGTCAGGCACATGGCCAAGGAGAGGAAGAAAGAACGTATGCAAATAGACTTTTTCATTTCATATTTTTTTAACACGGCGCAAAAATAGGACTTTTTTCTGAATTTTTCTCTCCTCTTTAAAAATAATTGACAAAACTATGCTCTCCTTTGGTAAAAAAACACTAATTTTGGCCGAAAAATGTATTCTTTGCGGTATGAAGGAAATAACAATCAACGACAAGAAGTTTGCAGTATCCATCCCCGAATCATACATTCAGGGAGAAGTGAAGAAATTGGCTGCCCGCATCAGCCACGACCTTGAGGGCAAGAACCCGCTGTTCCTGGGAGTGCTGAACGGCAGCTTCATGTTTGCCGCCGACCTGTTCCGCGACATCACCATTCCGGCACAGATATCGTTTGTGAAGCTGGCATCGTACGAAGGCACCGCCTCCACGGGCGTCATCAAGGAGGTTATCGGCCTTTCGGAAAGCATAGCCGGACGATGCATCGTCATTGTTGAAGACATCATCGACAGCGGCCTCACCATGCAGAAGCTGCTCGAGAACCTGGGCACGCGCGAGCCGGCTGAGATACACATCTGCTCGCTGCTACTCAAGCCCGAAAACCTGCAAGTCGATCTCGACGTCGAGTACGTCGCCCTTCAGATACCCAACGACTTCATTGTCGGCTACGGCCTCGACTACGACGGCTGGGGACGCAACACACGTGACATATACACCGTCGTAAATGAGTAAACAGCAATCTGTTAAATCAGAAACAATAAACCACATTTGAATTACACCCACTATGCTTAACATCGTTATTTTTGGAGCCCCCGGCTCCGGCAAAGGCACCTACAGCGCCCGCATCAAAGAGACCTTCCAACTCGAACACATCTCCACTGGCGACGTCCTTCGCGCTGAAATCAAGAACGGCACCGAACTGGGCAAAACGGCTAAGGGCTACATCGACAACGGCCAGCTGATTCCCGACGAGCTGATGATTGGCATTCTGGCCAACGTCTATGACCACCTCCCCGCAGGCTGCAAGGGTGTCATCCTCGACGGCTTCCCCCGCACCATTGCACAGGCCGAGGCTCTGCAGGCCATGCTCACCGAACGCGGCGAGAAGCTCGCCTGCGTTGTCTCGCTTGAGGTGAGCGAAGAAATCCTCATGTTCCGTCTGCTGCGTCGCGCCACCATCGAGGGACGTGCCGATGACAACGAGGAGACTATCCGCAAGCGCTTCGCCGTCTATTACAACCAGACCAAGCCCCTTGCCGACTTCTTCCGTAAGGAGGGACTGCTGAAAGAGTTCACCTACACCGATGAAATCGGCCCCGAAGGCATGATTAAGAACATTGAAGCCTACATAAAGACGTTGTAAATGCCCGAAACCAACTTCGTTGACTATGTGAAGATATACTGCCGCTCAGGCAAGGGCGGCAGGGGTTCCACGCACATGCGCCGCGTCAAATATAACCCCAACGGGGGTCCTGACGGGGGTAACGGCGGACGCGGAGGCCACGTCATCCTGCGTGGCAACCGCAACTACTGGACGTTGCTCCACCTGCGCTACGAACGTCACGTCTTCGCCGGCAACGGCGGCAACGGCTCGCGCAACAAATCGACCGGCGCCGACGGCGAGGACAGGGTCATCGACGTCCCCTGCGGCACGGTGGCCTACAACGCCGAGACGGGCGAGTACCTCTGCGACATCACCGAGCACGGGCAGGAGGTCATCCTGCTGCGTGGCGGACGCGGCGGACTGGGCAACTTCAACTTCTGCACCCCCACCCGTCAGGCACCGCGCTTTGCCCAACCCGGCGAGCCCATGCAGGAGCTGGTGGTCATCCTTGAGCTGAAGCTGCTGGCCGATGTCGGCCTGGTTGGTTTCCCCAATGCCGGCAAATCAACCCTGCTGGCTGCCACCAGCGCCGCCAAGCCCAAGATTGCCAACTATCCCTTCACCACCCTCGAGCCCAACCTCGGCATCGTCAGCTACCGCGACGGCAAGTCGTTCGTCATGGCTGACATCCCCGGCATCATCGAGGGGGCATCCGAAGGGCGAGGCCTCGGCCTGCGCTTCCTGCGCCATATCGAGCGCAACAGCGTGTTGCTCTTCATGATACCCGGCGACACGGACGACATCCGGCACGAGTACGAAGTCCTGTTGGGCGAGCTGGCGCAGTTCAACCCTGAGATGCTCGACAAACAACGTGTGCTGGCCATCACCAAGAGCGACCTGCTCGACGAAGAGCTCATGGAGATGCTCGAAGAGGATGGGGTGCCCGCCGACATCCCCCACGTCTTCATCTCCTCCGTCACCGGCATGGGCATCACACCCCTCAAGGATGTTCTCTGGCAGGCCCTCAATGCCTCGTCGATGCTGACAACCCACAGCAGCCAGGAGCTCGTGCACCGTTCCAAGACCGAACAGGAACTGGAGGAAATCAACGCTTCCTCCCCGCTCGACATCCCCGCCATGCCCGATGACGAGGACTACGAAGACATCGAAGAACTGGAAGATTTCGAATACGAATTCGAGGAGTAGAGGTTGGGGATAACGACTGATAATTAAGGATTAAGAAATAAAAACCGATTCACATCGGACAGATTCTGAATGAACGACATAGAGAAAATACTTGAACACGGCATCAGCTTTTCCGGCTCCTCTGCTCCCAGAGAAAGCCAGGAGAAGAAAGTGAAGACGAAAGCCAAGAAAAAAGAGTATATCACCGGACAGCACTTCAGCGGTGCGGCCAAGAAAAAGGCCGACATCCGTCGCCGCCGAGCCAACCGTCCCAGTCAGCGCAAAGGATGAACACACAGAAAGAATCTACCTATGCCCTGCTCGTACAGCAGGCACAGGCCCTTGTCGAGAACGAAGCGGATGAAGTGGCCAATATGGCCAATGTCTCGGCACTCATACACGAGACGTTCCACTTCTGGTGGACAGGCTTCTACCGCGTCGTTGGCGACGACCTCGTGCTTGGTCCCTTCCAGGGGCCTATAGCCTGCACCCGCATAGCCCCCGGCCGTGGTGTCTGCGGAGCCGCACGTGAGCGGCGTCAGACGGTCGTTGTGCCCGATGTGGAGCAGTTCCCCGGCCATATCGCCTGCAGTTCTGCCTCCCGCAGCGAGATTGTCGTCCCTGTCTTCAATGCCGCAGGCGAAGTGACCGCCGTGCTCGACATCGACAGCGAACACCTCGCCACTTTCGACGACACCGATGCGCACTACCTCGAGCAGATTGCTGCCCTTTTCACACGATAAAAAAACACTCTAAGTATAACAATGAAAAAAATTCATTTTCTGGCCATTCTGATGGTCTTGTCCACTCTTTCGGCATGGGCCGACGAGACAGCAGACAAAGTAAAGTACGTCAATCCGATGATTGGCACCGAAGGCATGGGGCACACCTTTCCCGGCGCCTGTGCTCCCTTCGGCATCGTGCAGCTCAGCCCCGACACCGACACCATCCCCCACAACGTGGGCGGGCGCTACGTGGGTAAGGTGTATGAGTATTGTGCCGGCTACCAGCACACCGACAACACCATCGTCGGTTTCAGCCACACCCACCTGAGCGGCACGGGCCACTCCGACCTCGGTGACATCCTCATCATGCCGCAGACAGGTGCTCTGCAACTCAATCCCGGCACGGCCGACAACCCCGACGGCGGCTACCGCCAACGCTTCTCACACGACACCGAGCGAGCCGAGGCCGGCTACTACGAGGTCACGCTGGCCGACAATGGCGTCCGTGCACAGCTCACCGCCACACAGCGCGTGGGCATACACAAATACACCTATCCCGAGGAGGCCGGACAGCGCATCATCCTCGACCTCACCCACGGCATCTACAACTACGACGGCAAAGTGCTCTGGTCCACGCTACGTGTTGAAAACGACACCCTGCTCACCGGCTACCGCATCACCAATGGATGGGCACGTTCCAACTACACCTACTTCGCCATCTCCTTTTCCAAGCCCATCCGTAGCTATGGCTACAAGGACAAGAAGCGCGAGGCGTACAGCGGCTTCTGGGGCAAGTTCGACCGCTACCACAACTTCCCCGACATCGCCGGACGAGGTGTCATCGCCTATTTCAATTTCGACAACCGTTCCGCTGCCAATCCCCGCTTTGGCGGAGGCAACGGTCGTCGCCGCACGGCCGAGGGCACGAAGGAGAGCCCCGAGCTGGTGGTCAAGGTAGCCCTCTCTGCCGTCTCGACCGAAGGAGCCGTCAAGAACCTCCAGGCCGAGGCCGCCGGCAAAACGTTCGACGCCATCTGCGCCGAGACACGTCAAGCCTGGGAACGGGAGCTCTCCGTCATCGACTGCACCGGCACCGACGACCAGAAAGCCATGCTCTACACCTCGCTCTATCACACCATGATCAACCCCTCCATCTATATGGATGTAGATAAGCAATACCGCGGGCTCGACGGCAACATCCACACCGCCGACGGCTTCGACAACTACACCGTATTCTCCATTTGGGACACCTACCGTGCCGAGCATCCGCTGCTGGACCTGCTGAAACCGTCGCGCAACACCAACATGGTGAAATCCATGATCCGCCATCAGCAGCAGAACGTCGTGGGCATGCTGCCCGTGTGGAGCCTGATGGGCAATGAGGGGTGGTGCATGACGGGCTACCACGCCGTCACGGTGCTCGCCGACGCCATCGTCAAGGGTGCCGACATCGACACCGACGAGGCACTGCGTGCCATGGTTGCCACCGCCACCAACCGCTACTTCCCCAGTGTGCGCGACTACAGCCGTCTCGGCTATGCCCCCTATGACACCGACGGCACGGCAGCCTCCAACACCCTTGAGTACGCCTTCGACGACTGGGCCATCTACGCCGCCGCCAAGGCAGCAGGCAACGAACGCATAGCCAACATGTTCCTGCCCCGCGCCCTCAACTACCGCAACACGTTCGACACCTCCAACGGCTTCGCCTCGCCACGCTATCGCAACGGCGAGTTCAAGAAAGACCTCGACCCCTATCAGACCTACGGCGAAGGCTTCATCGAAGGCAACTCGTGGAACTTCTCCTTCCACGTGCCACACGATGTCTATGGCCTCATACGCTGCATGGGCGGTGAGGAGGCTTTCCGCGACAAGCTCAACCAGCTGTTTGCCATGGACCTGCCCGAGAAATACTATGCCGACAACGAGGACATCACCGCCGAGTGCCTTGTGGGCGGCTATGTCCACGGCAACGAGCCCAGCCACCACGTGCCCTACCTCTTCGCCTGGACCACCACCCCGTGGAAGACACAGGAGTGGCTGCGCACCATCATGAACAAAATGTACCGAAACGACATCCGCGGCCTGGGCGGCAACGACGACTGCGGCCAGATGTCCGCCTGGTATATCTTCTCGGCCCTCGGTTTCTACCCCGTCGCACCCGGCACCGACCAGTACGTCCTCGGCGCCCCCTACCTGCCCTACTTGAAGGTCACCCTCGAGAACGGCCGTACCATCGAAGTCAAGGCCCCGAAGGTCAGCGACAAGAACCGCTATGTGCAGAGCGTCCGCATCAACGGCCAACCTTACACCCGTCTCTATGTCACCCACAGCCAGCTTGTCGAAGGCTGCACCATCGAGTACGTCATGGGTGCCAAGCCCAACAAGAAGCGCGGCCTTGCCGCCACCGACAAGCCCTACTCGCTCTCCCCCGCTCCCATGCAGGCCACGGGCAAGGCGACGTCGTCGTCCATTGCCCGCCGCATGTCCACCCAGCTCACCCCCGAGGACAAGGAGTGGAACAAGCACCTGCAGGACATCCGCTTCATCGACCAGAGCCCCCAGACGCAGGGTGCCGAGATTTACCACGCCCTTATCCCCGACCCCGACCCCTACATCCGCAGCGTGGCCCGCGAGGTGATGCGCTGCCTCTACTGGACGCCCGCCGACAGCATACCCATGCTGCGCCGTCTCGACTACATCCTCCGCTCCGACCCCGGCATCTCGGCCAAGGGCGGCGGTGGCGGCTACGTCAACATATTCTATAGCACCGACCACGTCGAACGCTCATTCCGCGACAACGACACGGCGCGCGTCGATTTCGAGACTCGCGGCGTGCTGCTTCACGAGCTCACCCATGCCTTCCAGCTCGAGCCCCAGGGCATCGGTCCCTATGGAGGCCCCAACAAAGCGGTCTGGGAAATGGTTGAAGGCACAGCCGATGCCGTCCGCGTGGCCTGTGGAGGTTTCCACGGCGAGGCCGACCGCCCCAAGCGAGGCAGCTACCACGACGGCTATCGCTACATCGGCTACTTCTTCAACTGGGTGCGCGAGAACAAAGACCCCGATTTCATCCGTAAGATGAACCACACCTGCCTCACCGTCGTGCCCTGGAGCTGGGATGGCGCCGTACAGTCCGTCCTCGGCCCCGACTACACCATCGACGGCCTCTGGCACGAGTACCAGGTTGCCATCGGAGACATCAAGGAATGAAATTGACAATGGACAATGGATAATGGACAGTTATAATAATAAGGAGAAAAACATCATGATGAAAAAAACAACATTCCTGACAGCACTCGCCACATGCGTGCTGCTTCTCTTCTCATGCCAGCCTAAGGGTGTGGCCCTTTTCAACGGCAAGAACCTCGACGGCTGGGAGCTGGTGGGCGATGCCCATTGCACCGTCAGTCCGCAGGGCTATCTTGTCACCGAGGGAGGTACTGTGCGCAACAGCTACCTCTGCACCACAAAGGAGTACAAGGACTTCGAGCTCACCTATGAATTCCTGCAGGAGGTCGATGGCAACACCGGCGTCTTCTTCCGCGGCTATGTTGACGAGAAAGGCGGGCTCCACGGCGGAGAAGTCGAGATGGGTCCGCACGGATGGAACAACGGCGGCATCTTCAGTGCCGTCAACTTCCAGAAGGTCATGACCATCAGCGACGAGCAGGATCGCGTGCTGCGCACGGGCGAATGGAACACCATGCGCGTTGTCATGCAGGGCAGCCACATCCAGACGTGGCTCAACGGTGTCGTCATGGCCGACATCGACGACGAGCCCCTCGGCAAGCTCTCCGGTCGCCTGATGCTGCAGGTAGGCGAAGCACCCACACGCGTCGTCTGGCGCAACATCCGCATCCGCGAACTGTAGCCCCCCGGCAACTCTCCGCAACCAACGGCTAAAAGCATTTTGTAAATAAAGGCTAAAAAAAGCCATTCGCGTTCAGGTGTACCATTTTTATTGTATCTTTGCACGATTTTACACTGAATAATCGTCTTCATTTCATGACCGCACCATACGACAACCCGTTTCTTGCCACTCCTCCGACGCCCCACGGTGCCCTGCCCCTCCCCTCCATCCGATTGGAGCACTACGAGCCGGCCATCATGGAGGGCATCCGCAGGCACGATGAGGAGATACGTCTCATCACCGCCTGTGCCGACAGCCCCACGTTCGACAACACCATCGCCGCCCTCGACTACAGCGGGCAGCTGCTGGAACAGGTGAGTACGGTGCTGATGAACCTGAACGAGGCGGAGACCAGCGACGAGATGCAGGAACTGGTGATGCACCTCACCCCCATCCTCACCGAACACAGCAACAACGTCACCCTGAACGATGCCCTCTTCAAACGCATCGAAGCCGTCCATCAGACGGCCGACCGCAGCCGTTTGTCACAGGCGCAGCTGCGGCTGCTCGACGACACCTACCGCGCGTTCGTGCGGGGCGGGGCAGGCCTCGGCGATGACGTGAAGCGGCGTTTCCGCCAACTCACGGCCGAGCTCGCCCAGCTGACGGTGCGCTTCAGCCAGAACCACCTGAAGGCAACCAATGCCTTCCGCCTCAACGTGACCGACAAGGAGCTCCTCGACGGCATCCCCGAGACGGCCATGGCCGCAGCCGCCGAGGAGGCAGCGGCGAAGAACGAGACCGGCTGGACCTTCACCCTCCACGCCCCCAGCTACGTGCCCTTCATGACCTACTGCCGCAACCGCGACCTGCGTCGGCAGCTCTACATGGCCTACAACACCCAGGCCACCGAGGGCGAGACGAGCAACGTGGAGGTAGTGCGGCAGATTGTCAACCTGCGTCTCGAACTGGCGCAGCTGCTGGGCTACAGCACCTACGCCGACTACGTCCTCGAGGAGCGTATGGCGGGAGACCTCCAGCACGTGAACGCCATGTACGACAAGCTGCTGGCAGCGTATATGCCAGCAGCCCGCAACGATGTGGAGGCCATCCGCCAGCTGGCGGCAGAGGAGGGCGAGGAGTCTTGCCTGATGCCGTGGGACTTCTCCTACTATGCCGAACGTCTGCGGAAGGCCCGCTATCAGTTCGACAAAGAGAAGCTGCGTCCCTACTTCAAACTGGAGCAAGTCATCGACGGCGTCTTCGGCCTGGCCACGACGCTCTATGGTCTGTCCTTCAAGGAGAACAGCTCCATCCCCGTCTATCACCCCGACGTGAAAGCCTATGAGGTGCTGGACGCCGACGGCACTTTCCTGGCCATACTCTATGCCGACTTCTTCCCCCGCGAAAGCAAGAGCGCAGGAGCCTGGATGACCAACTACAAAGGGCAGTGGCACAACCCCGACGGCACCGACAGCCGTCCGCACGTCTCCATCACCACCAACTTCACCAAGCCGACGGCCGGCAAGCCATCCCTGCTGACCTACGACGAGGTAGAGACCTTCCTGCACGAGTTCGGCCATGCCCTCCACGGTATATTCTCCGCCACCACCTACCCCTCGCAATGCAGCCCCAACGTAGCATGGGACTTCGTGGAACTGCCCTCGCAGATTATGGAGAACTTCGGCACTGCGGGTACATTCCTCCACACGTTTGCCCGCCACTACCAGACGGGCGAGCCCATCCCCGACGAGCTGGTGGACAGCCTCGTCCACGCCAAGAACTTCAACGCAGGCTATGCCTGCATCCGCCAGGTTAGCTTCGGCCTGCTCGACCTCGCCTGGTACACGCGCACCGAGCCCTTCACAGGCGACGTCATCCGGTACGAGAAGGAAGCCTTCTCCCCCACCCGTCTGCTGCCCGAGCTGGCCGACACGTGTATGAGCGTACAGTTCGGCCACATCATGTCGGGCGGCTATGCAGCAGGCTACTACAGCTACAAGTGGGCTGAGGTGCTCGACGCCGATGCCTTCAGCGTCTTCACGGCCGACGGTGTCATCAGCCCGCGCGTGGCCAGGCGCTTCCGCGACGAGGTGCTCAGTAAGGGCGACAGCGAGCACCCGATGACGCTCTACACAGCCTTCCGCGGACAAGAGCCCACCATCGATGCCCTGTTGCGCCGCGACGGCGTCTGCGCCCGTGGCGCAATTGATAATTGATAATTGAATTAAGTGAACAAATGTTTTTAAGTGAACAGAGAACAGTGAACAGTGATCAGATAATAGCTTGGCATTCGGCTCCTTTGCAATTATCTGTTCACTAAATAAAAATAATGGACAATGTACAATGGATAATTATCAATTATCAATTATCAATTATCAATTGCGCCACAGGCGCAGACGCCTCTCCCTCTGTCTGGCGCTGGCAGCCCTGCTGTGGTCGTGCCATCCGTCGGACGACATCGACGACATCTTCACCCCCCACGGATGGAGTTTCACGGGCTTCTGCTACACCCCCAACTGGAACAGCAACCGTAGCTCGCTGCTCGACATCCAACTGACGGGATTCGAGGAGCACCACCTGAACACCCTGGCCTTTCTGCCGGGCGGCGTGGTGGAGCTCAACATGCCGGGGTGCAGCCTCACGGGACGGTGGGCAGCTGACGGCCGCGAGCGCACCCTCACCCTCACCGACTTCAAGGTCACGGCGGGAAGCATCGACGCCCTGTCGCCCTATTCGCAGAAATTCTACAAGGACCTCTGCGCCACAGCCTGGTACCGGGGCGACTCAAGCTACCTGCAACTCTTCGACGCAGGCGAACACTACTACCTCCTCCTCGCCCCCATGAAGAGTTTTTGATTCACAATTATCAATTCATGAAACGAACGACAATGGATAAATTCGACAAACGCTACATGCTGATGGCCGCCGTCTGGGCCGGCAACAGCTATTGCGAGCGCCGCAAGGTGGGCGCCCTGATAGTGAAGAACAAGATGATTATCTCCGATGGCTACAACGGCACCCCCACAGGGTTCGAGAACATCTGCGAGGACGAAGCCGGGGCGTCCAAGCCCTACGTGCTGCATGCCGAGGCCAACGCCATCACCAAGATAGCCCGCTCGCACAACAGCAGCGACGGAGCCACGCTCTACGTCACCGCATCGCCCTGCATAGAGTGCGCCAAGCTCATCATCCAGTCGGGCATACGCCGCGTGGTGTATGGCGAGCTCTACCGCCTCACCGACGGCATCGACCTGCTGAAACGCGCCGGCATCGAGGTGGACTACCTTCCGATGGAGGAGTGCAAATGAGCTGTTACGACAGAGAAACAACCAACTGAATAGCAAACGAGAGAAACGAAATGAAATCTTTTTGGCCTAAGGCGCTGGCCATCGTGCTGGCCGCCCTCATTGTTTACCTCACCGTTGTCCTCACCCGCTCGTGCACCAGGGTGGTGAACCTGCAGACCACCGACAAAATCGACGGTCTGCTGCGGCTGGTGGAACGGAATTATGTGGATGCCGTCAACATCGACGACCTCATCGAGAAAGCCATGCCCAAGGTGCTGGCCGAACTCGACCCACACTCCGTCTATATCCCGGCCAAGGACCTCGAGGAGACCAACGGCGAACTGGCAGGCAGCTTCAGCGGCATCGGCATACAGTTCACCATCCAGAGCGACACCATCTACGTCAGCAACACCATCCACGGCGGCCCCGCCGAAAAGGTGGGCGTCTTCCCCGGCGACCGCATCGTCACCATCGACGACAGCCTCTTCGTAGGCCCCAAGCTCACCAACGAGTCGGCCATGAAGCACCTCAAGGGCCCCGGCGGCACCACCGTCACCATCGGCGTCAAGCGCGGCGGCGAACCGGAACTGCTGCCCTTCACCATCGTCCGGGGCAGCATACCCGTCAAGAGCGTCGAGGCATCCTACCTCATCGACGGCAAGTGGGGATTCCTCTATATCACCAAGTTCGGCGAGACAACCTATGCCGAGACGCTGCTCTCCATCGCCTCTCTTCTGCAACAGGGCATGCAGGGCATCATCATCGACCTGCGCGACAACACCGGCGGCTACATGGGCGCCGCCATGCAGATGCTCAACGAGTTCCTGCCCAAGGGGCAGACCATCGTCTATACCGAGGGCGAGCACTCGCCACGCCACGACTACAAGGCCGACGGCTCGGGCACCTGCAAAGAGCTACCCATCGTGGTGCTGACCAACGAGTACAGTGCCTCGGCCAGCGAGATATTTGCCGGAGGCATACAGGACAACGACCGCGGCACCATCGTCGGTCGCCGCACCTTCGGCAAGGGACTGGTGCAGCAGCCCTTCGAGTTCAGCGACGGCTCGGCCGTACGCCTCACCATTGCCCGCTACCACACCCCCAGCGGACGATGCATACAGAAACCCTACAGCCGGGGCGACGACGAGGAGTATCAGCTTGACGTCCTCACCCGCTACGAACACGGCGAGTTCTTCTCGTCCGACAGCATCCGTCAGGACACCACCGAGACGTTCTCCACCCTCGGCGGGCGAACCGTCTATGGCGGCGGAGGCATCATGCCCGACATCTTCGTGCCCCAGGACACCACGGGCTACAACAGCTACTACATGGCCCTCTCGCGCAGCGGGCTGTTCCGCACCTACACCTTCAACTACACCGACAAGAACCGCGCCACCCTGTCCAACTACACCACCATGACGACGCTGCTCAGCTACCTCAAGACCACCTCGCTCAAGGAGGGATTCTTCGCCGAAGCCAGCCGCAAGGGCGTCCGCACCCCCTCCGCCGCAGAACTTGCCGAAGCCGACGAGCGCATCGAGAGCGTCATCTACGGCAACATCATCTACAACATGCTGGGCATGGACGAGTATGTGCAATTCCTCAACCGCTCCGACCCCGCCGTGCAGCGTGCCGTGGATGTCCTTTCCAAGGGCGAGAGCCGCCCCTCGAGAGATTAGGAATTATTATTTAGTTAAGAATTAAGAATTAAGAATTAAGAGTTAAGAAAAATAGTTTTGCTAACGATTACACCCATACAAAGGTATTGTCTGTACTCCTGAAACTCCTGAACTCCTGAACTCCAAAGAAATGAAGAATAGCGTGTTTTACTTCCAGTGCGACTATAACGAAGGAGCCCATCCGCGCATCCTCGAACGTCTTGCCGAGACCAACATGGATCAGACCCCCGGCTATGGCGAGGACACCTACTGCGCCCATGCCCGCACCCTCATCCGCGAAGCCTGCCAGGCCCCCGCCGCCGACGTCCACTTCCTCGTCGGCGGCACGCAGACCAATGCCACCGTCATTGCCTCCGCCCTCCGTCCCCATCAGGGCGTGGTATGTGCCGACAGCGGACACATCAACGTTCACGAGACCGGCGCCGTGGAGCACACGGGCCACAAGGTGCTTGCCCTGCCCTCCGCCGAGGGCAAAATCATCGCCCACCAGGTTGCCCGCACCCTCAAGGGCCATCGCGACGACGTCAATGCCGAGCACATGGTGCAGCCCGGCATGGTCTATCTCTCCCTGCCCACAGAGCTGGGCACCCTCTATTCGCTCTCCGAGCTCACCGCCATCAGCGACGTCTGCCACCAGTGGGGCGTACCGTTGTTTGTCGATGGCGCACGCCTGGGCTACGGCCTCATGTCAGCCCGTTGCGATGTCACCCTCCCCGACCTTGCGCGGCTCGCCGACGTCTTCTACATCGGCGGCACCAAGCAGGGCGCACTCTTCGGCGAAGCCGTCGTCATCACCTCCGACGCCCTGAAGCGCGACTTCCGCTACGCCATCAAGCAACACGGCGGCATGCTCGCCAAGGGACGTCTGCTGGGCATACAGTTCGAGACGCTCTTCACCGACAACCTCTACTTCGACCTCGCCGCCCATGCCGACCGCCTGGCACAGCACATCCACGACGCCTTTGCCGCCAAGGGCATCCCCTTCTATGTCGATAGCCCCACCAACCAGCAGTTCCCCATCCTCACCGATGCCATGCGGCAGACACTCGACCGCAGCTTCGTCTCCGACTTCTGGCTCCGCCTCGACGACACCCGCTGCTGCGTCCGCTACTGCACCAGCTGGGCCACCACCGAGACCGCCGTTGAACGACTTGTCGAAGCCATCCGCACACTCTGAAGAATGAAAAACTAAAAAATAAGAATGAAAAATAATGACACCTACGAACAGACGCTCCACCGTCTTGCCTCCCGCTGCTCCGGGGCCGAGCTCTGCACGGCCGACATACAGCGCAAGCTCGATGCCACCGGCCTCACCGACGAGGAGAAACGCCGTCTGCTGCGCCGTCTCGTCAGCGAAGGCTATGTCGATGACAACCGCTATGCCCATGCCTTCGTACGCGACAAGTTCCGCTTCAGCGGCTGGGGAAGGGTGAAGATTGCCCAGGGGCTGCGGGCGAAACAGATTCCGGCTGCCGACATCGACAACGCCCTGACGGAAATCGACGAGGACGACTATCGGCAAACCCTCCGCGGCGCACTGGAGGCCAAGCGGCGCAGCGTACAGGGCGCATCAGCGTACGAAACGAACGGCAAGCTCATCCGCTTTGCCCTCTCCAGGGGGTTCGAGAGGGATGCCATCCTGAAGGAGCTACGCATGAACGATGACGACTGACGTCCCTCTCCCACCCACAGACTTGACATAAGAGCGTATGCTACTGGCCGACATAGGCATGCTGCTGTTTCCACACCACTGCACCGTCTGTGGGGCCAAGCTGCAGAAGAGCGAAAAGAGTCTCTGCACACCATGCCTGCGGCGGTTGCCGAAGACACACTTCTCCCCCACCGGCCTGAACCCCATGATGCAGCGCTTCGTCGCCTATCCCGCTGTCCGCCACGCCACCGCCTACTTCTTCTATACCCACGGCAATGCCTATACGCGGCTGATAACGGAAGCAAAGTACAACGACCATCCTGCCGTCGGGCGCTACCTGGCACGTATGGCAGCCGGGGAGCTGGAGTCCACAGGCTTTTTCGACGGCATCGACGTCATCCTGCCCGTCCCCCTCTCCGTCCGCCGGAAACGTCACCGCGGCTACAACCAGAGCGAATGGATATCGCGGGGCATCGCCGACGTCACGGGCACACCCCTCGACACCCAAAGCCTCATCCGCCACACCCACAACCGCACACAGACCACCATGCACCGCGACGAACGCTGGCAGAACGTCCAAGGCATCTTCTCCGTCCGTCACCCCGCGAGGCTGGCCGGAAAAGCCGTCCTGCTGGTTGACGACGTCGTCACCACAGGGGCCACGCTCACTTCGTGCGTCGAGACGTTGAGCCACGCTGTTCCGGACATACACCTGTCCCTGTTCACCTTAGCCTGCACACGCGAGGAGTAGCCACCGCCCCCACCGCCCTGTGGGCGACAAAGCTGAAATGGAAAAATGCTACAATGCTGTCCAGAAGATTGTCCGAGGAGGATAAGCAACTATTTCCTGCAGACGACGAAACGTGGCTTGCCGAACATGTCCTTCTGCACACGGACATCCGCATAGCCCCGGAGGGTGAACAGGTGGGCGGTCTCGCAGGCAAAGGCGGCGTTCACCTCCACCGCCATCCATCCGCCGCCGGCCAGCACGTCCGTCCGGCCCAGCCTGGCCAGCGCGCGATAGAACAGCAGCGGGTCGGCGTCGGGCACGAACAGGGCGAGCGACGGCTCCCAGTCCGTGACGCGGCGTTCCATCAGCACGCGCTCCATCAGGGGAATATAGGGCGGATTGGACACGATGCAGGTGATGCCCTTGGGCAGCAGGCCCCGCGCGGCTTCGGTGTCGAGCACATCGGCCTGGACGAAACGGATGTCGGCACCGGCTGTCCGGGCGTTGCCGCGGGCTACCGCCAAGGCGTCTGCCGACACGTCGCACGCCACGACGGATGTGGCGGAGCATGCCTTCGCCACGCCGATGGCAATGCAGCCACTGCCCGTGCCCACGTCGAGCACCGTGGTGACCGCGGGCAAGGCGGCCACGAGCGTCACCAGCTGGGCTGTTTCGGGACGGGGGATAAGGACTCTCCTGTCAACACGCAGTGCCAGGCCGCCAAAGGGTGCCGTGCCCAGCACATACTGCAGGGGCTCGCCTGCCCTGAGCCGCCGCAGGGCGCGGTGGAGCCATGCCTGCTGTACGGCGGTGAGGGGCACGGAGCCGCGCAGGTAGTAGGTGCTGTCGCTCACCCCGAGTCCTTCGCAGCAGAGTGCCTTGGCGACGGTGCGCAGCTCGTCACCGCCATAGATGCCGTCCAGGGCCGCACGGATTTCTGTCAGCAACCAGTCCATGCGCTTCGTGCCTCTCTCCGTTATCCGCTATAGACCGTCAAGGCGCCAGACAATCAGTTGAACCAGCGGACGTAGCAGAAGTCCTGACGGTGGGCCATGTCGGGATGCTTGGGATAGAGGCGATAGGCGGTCTTGAACGTTCCGGCGTTGTTCATCTCGTGGACGGCCTCGAAGGTGAAGATGTTGTTCTCCCTGCGCACGAGGTTGAGGGGCTCCACCTTGTAGATGTGCTCGGCGCCGTCGGCATCGGTGGTGATGGTGACGAGCTCCACGCCGACGGCATCGTCGAGGCCCTTCTCGTCGAGCACCACGCGGATGACGTGTCCCTTGCCGTTGTGTATGCCTTCTTCCATCTCGTCGAAGTGTGTGCAGCTGATGACCTCGATGCTGTCCCAGCGCTGGGCGACGGTCTCCTTCCATGCTGCCAGCTCGCGGGCCTTGGCGCCGTCGGCAGCGCTCAGGTAGTGGAAGCGGTTGGCCAGGGGGGTGTAGAAGCGGCTGTAGTAGTCGTCGAGCTGACGCTTCATGGTGTAGTGCGGGGCTATGCGGGCGATGCTGTTCTTCATCACCTTCACCCAGCCTTCGCTGAAGCCCTTGTCGCCATGGGCGTAGTAGAGGGGCAGAATCTCGTTCTCGAGCATGCTGTAGATGGTGGCGGCGTCGAGTTGGTCCTGATAGTCCTGGTTGGCATAGGTGCGGCGTTCGGTGAGTGCCCAGCCGGCTCCCTCGCGGTAGCCCTCGTACCACCAGCCGTCCTTGACGGAGAAGTTGATGACGCCATTCATCAGGGCCTTCTCGCCGCTGGTGCCGGAGGCTTCCTGCGGACGGGTGGGTGTGTTGAGCCAGATGTCAACGCCGCTGACGAGACGGCGGGCGAGGTTCATGTCGTAGTTCTCGAGGAAGATAATCTTGCCGAGGAACTCGGGACGGCGGCTGATGTCGATGATGCGCTTGATGAGCCCCTGCCCTGCCCCGTCGTGCGGGTGGGCCTTGCCGGTGTAGATGAACTGCACGGGATAGTCGGGGTTGTTGACGATGCGGGCCAGGCGTTCCAGGTCGGTGAAGAGCAGGTGGGCTCGCTTGTAGGTGGCAAAGCGACGGCCGAAGCCGATGAGAAGGGCATTGGGGTTGATTTTGTTCATCAGGCTGACGACACGGCTGGGGTCGCCCTGGTTGCGCAGCCAGGTGGCACGGAACTCCTCGCGGATGAAATCGACGAGCTTGCGCTTCAGGCCCATGTGGGTGTTCCAGATTTCGGCGTCGGGGACGTTGTAGATGGCTTCCCAGATGGCGGCGTTCGACTGGTCGTGCATGAACTTCCGGCCGAAGTACTTCTTATAGAGTGTGCGCCACTCGGTGGCCACCCATGTGGGGAAGTGGACGCCGTTGGTGACATAGCCCACGTGGCTCTCCTCGGGGAAGTAGCCTTTCCAGATGCCGTTGAACATCTTCTTGCTGACGTCGCCGTGGAGGAGGCTGACGCCGTTGACCTCGCCGCAGGTGTTGCAGGCGAAGGTGCTCATGCAGAAGCGTTCGCCGCCGTCGCCGGGGTTGGTGCGTCCCATGTCCATCAGTTCGGGCCACGAGATGCCGAGCTGCTCGGCATAGCCGCTCAGGTACTTGCCGAAGAGCCCCTCGTCGAAGTAGTCGTGTCCGGCGGGCACGGGGGTGTGGACGGTGTAGAGGCCGCTGGCGCGGACGAGCTCCATCGCCTCGTTGAACGAATAGCCCTGACGGCGGTACTCGCACAGGCGGTAGAGGTTGCAGAGGGCGGCATGGCCTTCGTTGCAGTGGTAGATGTCCTTGGTGATGCCGAGCTGCCGCAGGGCTATCATGCCGCCGATGCCGAGCAGGATTTCCTGCTTGAGGCGGTTCTCCCAGTCGCCGCCGTAGAGCTGCCACGTGATAGGGCGGTCGTACTCGCTGTTGAGGTCGTTGTCGGTGTCGAGCAGGTAGAGGGGCACGCGGCCGACCTGAACCTTCCAGAGATAGGCATAGACGTGGTAGTTGATGTAGGGGACATCCACCACCAGGGGCTGGCCGCTGGCGTCGAGCACGCGCTCGACGGGTATCTGGCCGAAGTTGGAGGGCTCGTAGGTGGCTATCTGCTGACCGTCCATCGACAGGCTCTGGGTGAAATAGCCCAGACGGTAGAGGAAGCCCACGGCGCACATATCGACGTTGCTGTCGGACGCCTCCTTCAGGTAGTCGCCGGCGAGGACGCCGAGGCCGCCTGAGTAGATGTGCAGGCAGGCGTTCAGGCCGTATTCCATGCAGAAGTAGGCCACGCTGGGGCGCTTGGTGTCGGGCTTCTCAGCCATGTATTTCGTGAATTTGTCGCGCACGCTCACCATGCGGCCGATGACGTCGTCGTCGTCGGCAAGCTGCACCATGCGTTCGTAGCTGAGGCGTTCGAGCATCAGCACGGGGTTCTTGCCGCACGTCTTCCAGAGCTCGGGGTCGAGGCTCTTGAAGAGGTCGCGAGCTTCGGGATTCCATGCCCACCAGAGGTTATGGGAGAGTTCGTTCAGGAACTGCAGTTTTTCGGGCAGACGGCTTTTCACCGTGATTTCCTTCCAGTTGGGGGTGTTGGAGTTGCTTGTCTGTAGTTTCATTTTCTTTTTTTTGATTGGGGATGATGAATTACACTTGTTACTATCCTCTTTTGTCTGTTGCGGAAAGACGGGGATTCGAACCCCGGAAACCCTTTAGGGGTTTACACGCTTTCCAGGCGTGCCTCTTCAGCCACTCGAGCATCTTTCCAGTTCTTTTTCTCAGGCCAGCAAGCGGGCAGGGGCTTGGAACTGTTTTTCAATCATCCATTGTCCATTATCCATTGTCCATTGCGCCCCGTGGCGCCATGAGGGCGTGTTCGTACGCCTCGCGGTAGTGGGTGGCAAACACTTTCCACAGCGCCTTCTTCGACAGGGCTGCTGCACTCGCGCGCATGTTCTTTATCTTTTCGGGCGAGCTGGTGGCGAAGGCGCTGATGCAGCGCACAATCTGCTCGGCAGCCTCGTCGAAGTTGCTGTCTGTGCGGTGCACCACCTCCACGCCGAAGTCCTCGTCGGCCATCAGCTTCGGGTCTGCCTCGCGCTCCGCCTGCACCCACAGGCCAAAGCCGGCCAGGTCGGTGGTGATGGTGGGCACGTGGAAGGCGATGCTCTCCAGCGGCGTGTAGCCCCACGGCTCGTAGTACGACGGGTAGATGCCGATATCGTTGCCGATGAGCAGGTCGTAGTAGTTGAGGTTGAACAGCCCGTCTTTGCCGTCGAGATAGCACGGCACGAAGATGATGTTCACCTTGTCCATCACCTCGGGCCACGCCTGCCAGTGAGGGACGTTGATGAAGGCTATCACCTCGCGCTGCAGCCCGCCGCGCTCGCCCAGGCGGCGCAGCGACTCCAGCAGCAGGTCGAAGCCTTTGTTGCGGAACTCGAACCGTCCGCCCGTGCCGATGATGAGCGCGTCGTCGGTGAACGTCTTGCCCAGCAGGTGGTTGGCCTTGTCTATCATGCAGCGGCGTGCCTGACGACGGCGGGCGGTGAAGGCAGCGCCCTTCGGCACGAAGTCGTCCTCGAAACCGTTCATCAGCACCACGTCGGCCGGCTTCTCCAGCAGCTGCGCGCACTCGCGGTTCGTGATTTCGCTCACCGTCGTGAAGCAGTCGGCCCTGTGGGCAGCCTGTTTCTCCACGCTGTGCTTCGACTCCATGTTCAGCTCCCGTGCCATCTGGTCGCCGAAGTAGCCGGGCAGATAGTCGTAGAGCGGCTTGTTGTTGCCCGCTATGCTGCGCCCGATGCTGGTGGCGTGGGTGGTGAACACGGTGGCCACCTCGGGAATCCAGTGCTTCAGGAACATCATCCCCAGGGCCGTCATCCACTCGTGGGCATGATAGACCACGCGGAGCGGGCAGCCGGCCGACGGCATGCGGCCTGCTATCTCGTGGCGGTAGAAGCTCTCCGCCACCTTGGCGGCAGCGTATGAGAACATGCTGGCCTCGTCGTAGTCGCCGTAGCCGTGCAGCGAATCGACGCCGAACAGCTCCCACGCCTGCCCGTAGATGTCGTTCTTCAGCACGAAGAAAGGGGTGAAGTCCACCAGCAGCGCCACGGGCTGCCCGGGGATGTTCCACCGTCCGGCACGCACACGCAGCCCCTCCTCCGCCGCCACCTTCAGCCAGTCGGCGTAGAGCGAGCGGTCTTCGGCAAAGAGCGGGTTCTGCGAGAGCGGGTTGGAGGGCATCATCTCGAAATCAGGGCCGATGAAGATGAGGTTCGGGCAAATCGTCTCCTGCAGCGTCTTGGCATGTGTAGAGAGTACGGTATAGATGCCTCCCACTTTATTGCAAACCTCCCAACTGGCTTCAAAGACGTAATCGGGTGTCCTTTTTTCTGCTTTCATCAGTCCATTTTTCGTTTCAGGCTGCAAAGGTACGATTAAGCGAGCGAAAAAACAAATATAATTTGATTTTTAACTGCGTTTTCGTCCGTCACGACTCGTCACGACTCGGCCATCCAAGCAAGCTTGATGGTTCTCGCTGCTCCGTCCGTTCGGCAATGGCTGTAAAACTACATGGAGTAGAGCTGCTTGATTTCCGACTCCGAGAGTATGCGGTTGTATATTCTCACGTCATCAAGGCATCCGTTGTACTTATAATAATATGAGCTCGCACTCCCTCCAAAATACAAATCAGAAGACACCTGATTCTTGTATTCTGCAGACAGATTCTCACTACTCATGAGTACTCCGTCCAAATATAGCGTAAAGGTTTTTCCTTTAACCTGTGAGGTAAGCATGTGCCATTCGGAAGGAGACGGTTCACTTTCGTCTTCATAAAATGTACAAAATTGAAATTCGCCGCTTGTATTAACTATAGCTGTTCGGAATTTTTGTATAAAGATTGAACCAGGGGTTTCTTCATCGCCCATCCTCATAAATATCTCATTCTTTTCTTTCTTGTCTTCGTAATAGAACCACAGATTAATAGTCCATTCGTCCAATTTCAGCTTGTTAGAGAAAGGGACAGAGATGTATCCCTCATTTCCTCCTAATGTTCCCGGTGGTGTGTTGAGGAAATATACGCACTGTGATTCGTTTTTGTGTCCTTCTGTTGAATAAACATTCCCGAAAACTTTGCCATTCAGTTTATGACCGCTTTCGTCGTTTGCGTTGCCTTCGAAGGGGTAATATGCAACTAATCCTTCAGATAAAGGGTCGCTTTCTTTCTGGGGTTTTTGAGAACTACCCCCTGCATCCCCAAAGAACAAATCCGCCAGTATCTCCTCATTGTTGTTTTTATCGCATGAACTGAAAAGACACGCCGCCAGGACAAAGAGAAAAAAAGTCTTTTTCATAGGAAAACAGTTGTTTTTTTATTGTTGCATTGCATCTACATTAATTTCATAATGGCCGTCTGGCCTGAGGTCAAGGTTATCGATACCAGTCGGAGCCAACAGCCCCCCGAATCCTTCCCTATAACTAATCCAAGTGACCTTGTCGCCTTCGTCAGCGGGCCAGCTGATGATTACGTTTCCCTTGTCACCTACTCTGAATGTACCATCGCCATGACGAGTAGATAGGAATCCCTCTTTTTCCCAGCCAGCATCAATTTTGTTACATTCAATCGAAGAGCCATCGTTATGATAAAGACGGACAGAACAGGTGTACATTTTCGTAGTCTTCGTGCTATTCCTGTCTGTCTCATCTTCGTCCTCCTCCTCATCGTCCTCGTCGGAGTAAGATGAAGACGATGAACTGGAACGGTCATTGGCATTTTCAAGTATCCGGGTCCATTCTGCATCCCATTTGTCCTGCTTGTATTCCTGGTTGCGGAAAAAGTCGACAGTCCTTGCCTCGGGCAGACCGTTTACGGCCATGGCCAGCCAGGCATCCTGTTCGGCAAGCCGTTCTTCGGAAAGACTGTCCTCGGCCAGCTCAAAGCGGGTTTCCGCATCGCCCAGGGTGATGGTCGAGGACACTTTCACCAGGTCCAATACGTTCAGTCCTCCTGCTATGGTATCGAAGTCCTTGTCCTCGAACTCAATGAGAATGGCATACGGCATGGTCTGCCCGGCTAAAAGAAGCGGGATGACGTATTTCTTAGACAGCACGGCACCCAGCTTGTCCACTTGAGTGGCTCCACCGGCAAAAGAACCAAACATGTTCACAATCGCGCCTAAAAGACCGCCATTCTCTATTTGCTGTACTTGATATACGTTGGCGTAAATACGCATCCCAAGAGGCAGATCAAACTTTGTACTGTTCTTTAATTCTCCATATATCAGGAATTGCAGTTTCCCTTCGTTCCTGACCATTCCTGCAGCATACGCTGAAGTTTTCCATCGCTCAAAATCTTCACTTGTGGAATTTAACGAGTGTATGGAGACAACCGTAATGCTGTCGAGCTGGTGTGAGAGCATTTCCTTAGCAAATGCGGTGAAATAGTCGGCGTCCAACCCTTCTTTTTGGGCATAGCTTTTGCCGACAATCCGGCCTGCGTTAGCAATGACGTTCTTGCCCTGAGCATAAAACTTGTCGGCTAAATCCCACGCTTTCAAGGCAAGGTCATGTTTCTTGTTTTCGTATGTCAGCCATGCATATTTCTCGTTAAAGTCATCCAACTGGCTCATGTTTTTATAATTGCCCATATCCCGCACGCCTATGAAATAGTTTCTCCGGATGCTGTCGGCAACACCCAACAGATCTGACTCGTTGAGGTAGAAATCCTTATCATATACTTCCGACAGTTTCCGGATTTCTTCTGTTTCGGGAGCTGTCCGGAAAGCGTGACATACCACGTCCTTATTGTTCTTCGAGTCGGGGTATTTCTGATGGAAGGTTATGGCTTCAGAGGGGGTTCTAACCAGACTGACGAACAGGTTCTCTACATCTGATGCCGGCTTGGGATACTTTGCCAGAGCCGATTCAAGTTCCTGGAACGTGGGACTTTCTTCGATGTATCGGTTCTTCAGACTCTCTGCGTGTGCTGTCCCGGGATATATCTGCAGGAGAAGAGGCAAGTCGTTCCTTTTCAGGTTCTGCAATCCCTTCTCGACGGTTTTCTCGGCGTAGAAACTGTTGGGGAATACTTTTACGAAGTCCCGGACATCATCGATGTTTTTTACCGCGTAGTCTCGTTCGGCGGCTGCATTGATAATCCTCATCTTGCCGCCCGCAAGTTCATCCAAAATGATATAGCCGTCTCCAAAAGCCTTTCTGACCCATTTTTGATCATTCCTTGGTTCCTCCATGCTCCCATACTTACAGATAGCGCTGGAGATATACGAGGCTCCGGTGCCGACGAGCGTGCCCAGAATGATGTTGCCGGCCGTGGAGCTGACATGCCCGTTTTCGGTCTGTTTAACTAAAGGCCCATAGGTATATCCTGCAATGCCGCCTGCAATCGGCATACCGAAGTCGAAAGCCCATCCGATGGCATTGTGCTTCTTCTTGAATCTCGGCTCGTTGATTACGATTCGTTGGTTGTAATCGGCCTCGCTGATACCCGAAGCCACAGGCCGCAGCGTTGTGCATGATTCTCCAATAAAGCTGATGACCAACAGCCAAAGCGTGTGTCTGAATAATTTTTTCATTGTCTCTTAAAAATTAAATCCCATACCAAAACTCAATGCACTGAACTGTTTACCGGTATTTGTGGGCAATGTCTGTTTATATTCAACCAGGAAAAGGGTACGGGACAGGTACAGCCGCGTTCCCATCTTAATGATGGCGCTGCCTGTTCCCGCCGTTGATTTTTCCCCCCAATAGAGTTGAGAGGTTTGATAACCGACTCCTACGTATGGTGCCAGAAAGTCGGAAATACGGCCTATATAAGGCAGTACGAAAGCATCGACATAGAACTCTATGCCTGTGTGGCCCACGTAAGTGTCGTCATCGTCGGACAAGGTGGGCGCCTTGTATGACGAGTAAAATCCTGTCGCCTCCAGCGCTAAAGGATAAAACAGGATGTGTGAAAAGGACATCTCAAGGTTCAGCGGACTTTTTTCAAGAACTCCTTCCTGCATGGCTTGAAAGAAATTATAATTAAGGAAGCTCTCTCTTCTCCATGCGTAATGGAATGCATTGCGGCCAAATTCCCTCAGTCCCCGTTCCGGGCCATCGTAGGTCGAGCCACTGTCGATTTCCACATTGTTGTCCGACATCTGTCCCAATGTGGGCAGGACGAATAGTGCGCAACTCACCCAAAGCAGGCATTTTCTTTTGTTATGCATACATGTCTTTTCTCCCGCCATTCACCCTATGGCAGGAAATCAGTTTTGGTCTTTAGGTTTTAAAAAGAAAAGAGCGTGGGTGAAGTCCGTCTGCTTACCCCGCTTGTGGGCTCTGGTAACCTCGTCTAAGGGTAAACACTCAGCTAGCCCACGCAAGGAATATATCGGGTCTGTCGATATACTCTGTGTGCCCGCTTCGTGCATCATCTCCTAAGACTCTATAAATTTACTAGATTCACAAGCCGAAGATAACGTCGAATACGTCTTTCCTTTTGGCCAAAGCCTACACGAGACCCAGCCGCATTGTCCATTATGTCATTGACCCCATGCCCAACTGGGCTAGCGTCAGTGCAAAGGAACAATGAAAAATCGAGAATCGCAAGAAAAATAAGAAAAAAGTTGAATTTCATCCTTCGTTTTCATGTCTTATCCTGAAAAAAAGTTGACTCGGAAAGGAGTCAACTTTTTTTCAGGATAAGACAGTGTAGTAGGGAAAACAGTTCGCCCAGTTCGTTTTCGTCTGTCGCGACTGACCTTCGCGCCTTTGGCGCAATTGAAACTGATAATTGACAATTGATAATTAATCTCCCATTTTCCATTGTCCATAAATGAAATGTGGCTCTCGCTGCTCCATCCGTTTCCCTTGTCATTATTTTCCGCGAGTAGGAGACGGTTTATAAACACGGGCCTTATATAAACAGGGGCCGTGTTTATATAAACAACGCCCCTGTTTATAAACAAACGCCTACGCCCCGAAAAAGGATGACTGCTTCCGAAAAACAGAAGACCACTACAAGAAAAAGAACCACATCTTCTAAGAAAAAACAAAAAAATGCTACATTGCTACATAAAACATCTTTACATATTGATTAAAAACCATTTAAGCTATGTAGATACCCCAAAATGCGGCGTATAGCTCATTTTGCAGGATGAATTTGAGTGGTAGGTGTTCAATAGCTCAAATTGCAGGATGAATTTTTTGAGGTATCCATTGCCGTTTTCTTTTGAAGTTTGTACCTTTGCCATGCAGTCTG
>Ga0208297_1001082_pt1 | contig 32265 bp, 27 predicted proteins | sample LMS_cellobiose_e_FD_187367 | JGI IMG/M metagenome (GOLD analysis project Ga0208297, IMG submission 187367) | Rumen-fistulated moose microbial communities from Alaska, USA - LMS_cellobiose_enrichment (SPAdes) (version 2) | ecosystem: Host-associated > Mammals > Digestive system > Stomach > Rumen... | reverse complement strand
CCGTTCAGGATGCAGGCCAGGTCACGGAGCTTGAAGTAGTTGTTGCCGTTTACGTTGTAGTGGGCAATCTCCACCGCCTCGCCGTCCAGGGTCACGGCCTGGTTGGAGACCATGCACTCGATGGCGCCCGTGTCCACGGTGCCGGGGAAGGCGGAGAAGGGCTGGTCGCCGGGGAGGCTGGCAAAGTTGCCGGGAGCTTCCTTCTCAAGGAGGAGGAGCATGCTGCCGTCGTCCAGCTGCAGATAGTGCTCACCGAAGCCGGCAACGCTGTAAAACTCCCCGGCCTTCAGGGTAAAGTCCGTGGCGGCGCCCTGATAGTTCAGGGTCACGTCCTGACTAAAGGAGACAAGGCCGTCGGCGTCAAACCAGAAGCCGTACTCGATGCCGGTGCCGTAGCCGATGGAGGCCAAATCGAACACCGTGATCAGGTCGTCCACGCCGGTGGCCGTCATGGTCAGGGGCGCTCCGTTATAGGCGGCGTCCGGGGTGACGATCAGGCAGTCCGCCGGGTCGGGCTCGGCCACGGGGGTGAGGACCTTGGCAAACTTCGCGGTGACCAGGGTGTTTCTGGTGACGGGGGCGGAGAAATCAAACTCGATCTCCTCGCCGCCGAGCCAGGTGTACCAGCCGATGAACCGGTAGCCCTCGAACTCGGGGTAGAGCGGCTCCGCAGCGGTGCCGCCGTTTTCCACATACTGGGAGGCAAACACCTCGTTGACGTTGTTCATGGTGTCACGGAAGCGGACCAGCCAGGGGCTGACGATGTGCATGAGCTTCCCGTCCAGGGTAACGTAGTCGTAGGTCAGGCCGCCGTCCGCCCCGATGGTGACGATGAGGCCCTTGTTCATGATGGAGGCGCTGCCGCCGGTGGCGTTGGTGTACTCGAAGTCGGAGGTGCAGCCCGCGGCCAGGTAGGAGAAGTTCAGGGTCTTCACCGTGCCGGCGGCGTCGATGACGACCTGATCCCCGGCAAACTTCGGCTCATAGTAGTTGTCGTCATACTCGGTGTGGTTGTGGCCCCAGAGCAGCACCACGTTGGGGTGCTCGTTCAGCACGTCGATGACATCCCCCGCGTAGTTGGTGACCCGCTGGGAGGAACCCCTGGTCCAGGTATGGATGGGATAGTGGGTCAGGATGAAGATGGGGATGTCCGTGGGGGCAGTGCTGAGGTACTCGGCCATGACGGCGATGTCATCCGGGTCATAGTGGCAGGCGTAGGTGGATGCCCCCTCGCCGGCGCCGAAGCAGTAGATGATGTAATCATCGGTGCGCACCGCTTCGCCCAGCTGCTTGATTCGCCCGGTGACCTCGGGGTAGTTCATAAACTCGGCCTTGTAGTTGCCGCCGCCGGTGGGGAACCACTCGTGGTTGCCGTGGGTGTAGACGACGGTGCCCATCTTCCCGGCGGCAATCTGGCTGTCCGTATAGGCCATGACCTCGCCCACCCAGGTCCAGTAGTCCTGGGCATTGGTGGCACCGCCGGAGCCCAGGTCGCCGCAGAAGCCGACAGAGTCGATGTAATCCACCCCGACGGCGGAGACCCAGTCGGCCAGGTTCATGTTCACGCCGTTATAATGGATATCCGAGGAGAAGGCCAGGGTGATGGAGCCATCGGCGTTCTTCTTCGCCGTTTTGACCACGCCCTCGGGGTCGGGGTAATCCGGCTTCTCGGGAGCCTGGACATGGCTGGCCTCGCCGTTCACCGAGCCGGGGAACTCTGAGAGGGGGGTGTCCGCCGGGGTGCTGGCATAGTTGCCGGGGTCCGTGCTGTCCACGATCATCCAGGAATTGCCGTCGTCCAGGGTGACGGAGAATTCGCTCCAGGAGACGGTGACACCGTTCACGCCGCTGTACACGCCTTCGGCGATGGACTTCACTTCGCCGGCAGGCACCAGCACCTCATCCGTGCCGATGGCGTTGAAGGCCGAGTCAAAATACTGATGGGTCAGGGTCACGTCCTTGTCGAAGGAGAAGGTGCCGTCTCCATCGAACCACATCGCATAGGTGTAGCCGAAGCTGCCCGGTGCGCCGAAGAGGCTGCCGATGTCAAAATTCGTGAATTCATCCTGCACGCCGGTGGCGGTCATGGTGACGCTCTCGCCGCCGATGGTGGCATCCGGCGTGATGGTCACCTCTTCCGCCGCGCCGACAACGCCGATACCTCCCAGGAGGGAGACCAGCATTGCGAGCGCCAGCAGCAGCGACCAAAGCTTTCTGCTGTTTTTCATACTCATTCCATCCTTTCATGAAATACTGTTTTGCCTGTAGTCTGCATTATATGGCAAAGCTCACAAAAAATCAATTCATTTCTTGTCTTTCTTTGGATAAGTTGTTGCATCCATATAAACTGTTCCATCGCAAAACACACCGGAGGCGCTGCCGCGTCTCCGGTGTTGAATTGTATGGGAGGACTCTCTCCCCGGGGAATGCCGTCACCAGTCCCAGTCCTTTTCAGAGACGGGGATGACCTCCCGGCGGGACTCCGAGGCGATGCCCGCTGCCAGGAGGAACTTGCGGAAGGGCTCCAGCCGGGGCATCAGCCGCCCGATTTCGGCGGCAAAATCATCGAAGCTGCCCAGGGCGGCATCCGGGAAAGAGAAGGATACCAGCCAGTTTTTGTACCTTAGCCACTTCGCCGCCGGGTGGTCCGGGGCATAGCCCCGGGGAACGGTCTTCAGCCGATCCCCCTCCAGGGTGAGGCCGCCGGAGGACAGAATCTCCTCCCACTCGGCCTGGTTGGCGGCGATATAGTCCCGCACCCGGTTCACCGCCGCGGTCTCCTCCAGGAACATACCGGTGCCGAAAATGGTATCCCCCGGGGCCACGGAGAGAAAATAGCCGATGGGGAGCCAGCTCTTGCGGTCCGCGGAGATGTAGGCGCGGAAGGAGGGGTTATAGGGCGGAAGGTTCCTGTGAATTCGCGCATCCCGGGGAATGCGGTACATCCAGTCCTTCGCGTTCATGTAGAGGATGTCCCCGCCGATCTCCGGGCTTTTCTCGGCGATGACATAGCGCAGCTGCTCCAGCAGCCGGAGGAAATCGGCCCTGGCCTCCTCATAGCGGCCGTGGTTTTCGTGGAACCAGGCCCGCTCGTTATGGTCCCGCAGGTCGGCGCAGTAGGAGAGCATTCGGTCAAAGGGCATACAGCATCACCTCGGAATGATTGTAGCAAATATTTGAAAAAAATCAATTCCGAGCCGCTTCCCTTGCGTTTTCCCCCCACTTCTGCTATTGTGAGCAAAAGCGACCCACTTCCGTCACAGGAGAAATACCATGGCTCGAAAGACAAATTCCCGGAGCACGGGAAACTATCTGGATACCAGGCTCCCCCTTGCCCTGGCCCTGCTCGTTCTGCTGGGGGTGCTGATTGCATCGGCGCTCCTCCTTCTGCGCACCATCCGCCCGGTGGAGGTCCTCGCCCCGGAGCCCACGGTGACCGCCGAGGCGACGCCGGAGCCCACCCCCTCCCCCAGTCCGACGCCCACGCCGGAGCCCACCCCGGAGCCCACCCCGGAAATCGACGTGGCGGCGGCCATCTATGCCGCCAGCCTGGACAAGCCCATGGCCCGGGAGCCGGAGGAGTGCCTCCGGCGGCTGACGGAGCTCAGCGAGTTCGACAGCCGCTATCTGGACGTGTGGGAGATGCGGGAGGAGCTCCCGGAGGACCTGCTCATCAGCATCTGCAACAACCCGGAGCTGCTGGAATTCGTGCTGGGCTATCCCGGCACGGACAGCAAGGGCTATTTCACCGAGGAGGAGATCAGCGGCGAAAAGCTCCTGCTCCTCCAGTCGGACCCCCGCTGGGGCTATCATATCTACGGCAGCGGCTGCATGACCCTCACCGCCTGCGGCCCCACCTGCCTCAGCATGGCCATCCTCCACTTCCTGGGCAACACCGAGGCCACCCCCGACGCGGTGGCGGACTGGGCCTACGACAACGGCTACTATGTCTGGGGCGCGGGCTCCGCCTGGTCCCTCTTCACCGACGGCGCGGCGGCCTGGGGCCTCAAGGGCACCCAGCTCACCCTCTGGGACGGGAGCATCAAGGCCGCCCTGGACGAGGGAAAGTGGGTCGTCCTGGTGGTGGACGAGGGGGACTTCACCGCCTTCGGCCACTTCATCGTCCTCTATGATTACGACGAAAACGGCTACTTCGTGCTGGACCCCATCAACTCTGCCCGCAGCAGCCTCCAGTGGACCTATGAGCGCATCCAGGGGCAAATCAGCAACCTCTGGTCCCTGGAGCCCGCCCCAGAGCCCCCGCCGAAGGAGGAAACGCCGGAGGCTCTCCCGGAGGAGGCCTCCCCGGAGGAGATGCCCGCCGAAGAAGCGATTGAGGAAGAAGCTCCTTAGTTCCCATAGGAAAAACCGCCTGCGGCGCACTGCCGCAGGCGGAATTTGTATTCGCTCACAGGAGCATGACCCCCGCCGCCTCGCAGGCGGCCAGGGTGCCGGCATCCCAGATGGAGGCCTGGACCTCCCCGATGTGGGCCTTGCCCAAGAGCAGCATGCTCAGGCGGCTCTGCCCGATGCCGCCGCCGACGGTGAGGGGAAGCTCCCCTGCCAGCAGCAGCTTGTGATAGGGCAGCTCCCGCCGCTCCTCGCAGCCGGCGGCGGCGAGCTGGCGGGCGAGGGACGCCGCATCCACCCGGATGCCCATGCTGGAGAGCTCCATGGCCATGCCCAGGGTCTCATACCAGACGAGGATATCCCCGTTGAGGGCCCAGTCGTCATAGTCCGGGGCGCGCCCATCGTGCTTTTGCCCGGATTTCAGCGCCCCTCCGATGCCCATGATGAAGGCGGTGCCGTGCTCCCGGAGATAGGCGTTCTCCCGCTCCTTGGGGCTCTTGTCCGGGTACATATCCTCCAGCTCCTGGGCGGTGACGAAGCTCACCTCCCGCGTAAGCTTCCCCAGGGGGTGAAGCTGGGGATAGATGGCCTGAATGGTATCCTGGGTGTCGCAGACGGCAGTGACGATGTCCCGCACGGTGGCCTTCAGGAATTCCAGATTCCGCTCTCCTGGGAGGATGACCTTCTCCCAGTCCCACTGGTCCACATAGACGGAGTGGAGGTTGTCCAGCTCGTCCTCATCCCGGCGGATGGCGTTCATGTCCGTCACCAGCCCTTTGCCGGGGCGGAAGTCATAGCGCTTCAGGGCCAGGCGCTTCCACTTCGCGAGGGACTGCACCACCTCCGCCCGGGTGTCGGAGCGGAGAATGTCGAAGGAGACGGGGCGCTCCACGCCGTTGAGGTTGTCGTTCAGGCCGCTGTCCTCGGCCACGAAAAGCGGGGCGGAGACCCGCATCAGGTTCAGCAGCGCGCCCAGCCGGTCCTCAAACAGGCGCTTGAGGAGGGAGATGGCCTTCTGTGTATCGTAGATGGAGAGCAGACTCTTGTAGCCCTCGGGAATGACGGTGCGCATACGCGTCCCCCCTTTATTTGAATAAATCGCATTGTAAACCCCCGGCCCCGGAAAGTCAATGCGCCTTTTGCCCGTTCATGCGCCCCCGCCGGAAAAGAGCCTGAAAAACCGCGGGAGAAAATGCTTGTATCGGCCGGGAAATCCTGATATAATGATATAAGGAGTATTGTGATTCACTATCACTTTGGAAAGGATGATACGTTTGGCCAAACTCACCAGAATGATCTTCGAGATCAACGGCGTACCTCGCCCTGTGGTCGTTGATCCGGAGAAGGACAAGCTGAGCACCGTGCTGCGTCGCATCGGGCTGACCGGCGTCAAGGTCGGCTGCGGCATCGGTGTCTGCGGCGCCTGCACCGTCCTTGTGGACGGTGAGCCTGTGCGCTCCTGCACAAAGAAGATCTCCAGCATCCCCGAGAACAGCAAGATCCTGACCATTGAGGGCATCGGCGCCCCCGGCCGGCTGCATCCCCTGCAGCAGGCGTGGATCACCTACGGCGGCATCCAGTGCGGCTTCTGCACCCCCGGCTTCATCACCTCCGCCTATGCCCTGCTGCAGAAGAATCCCAGCCCCACCCGGGAAGAGGTGCGCGACTGGTTCCGCGTCAATCACAACGTCTGCCGCTGCACCGGCTACAAGCCCATCGTGGACGCCGTCATGGCCGCCGCGGAGGTGCTCCGGGGCGAAAAGACCATGGAGGACATCACCTATCAGTACAAGGGTGAGGACATCTATGGCTCCAAGTTCCCCCGTCCCACCGCGCTGGCGAAGGCCACCGGCCTTGCCGACTACGGCGACGACATCGCCCTGAAGATGCCCGACGGCGTCGCCTACCTGGCCCCCGTGCTGGGCGAGGCCATCCACGCCAACATCATCGACATCGACATCAGCGAAGCCGAGAAGATGCCCGGCGTCATCAAGGTCATGACCGCGAAGGACGTCAAGGGCGCCAACAACGTGGACTTCCCCGCCGTCGTGCCCCGCCAGCGGGGCAGCGGCCTCACCGAGTTCCCCGTCATCTGCGGCGAGAAGATCAACCGCATGGGCGACGTGGTGGCCCTGGTGGCCGCCGACACCCGGGACCATGCCCGGGAGGCCGCCAAGAAGGTCAAGCAGACCCTGGAGGTCCTGCCCGCCTACATGACCCTTCCCGAGGCCGCCATGCCCACGGCCATCCAGCTCCACAAGAACGTGCCCAACTTCTACATGGAGCAGCCCTGCTTCAAGGGCGACGCCCCCGGCGTCATCGAGGATGCCCCCATTGTGGTGGAGGGCGCCTTCCACAGCCAGCATGAGCCCCACCTCCCCATCGAGCCCGACACCGTGCAGGGCTACTGGGGCGTGGACGGGATGATGACCATCCAGTGCAAGGCCCAGGCCCTCACCGAGGCCCAGGAGGGCATCGAGCAGGGCTGCGGCATCCCCAAGGACAACATCCGCGTCATCATGAACACCGTGGGCGGCTCCTTCGGCTACGCCGTCACCGCCAACACCTATGCCCTGGTGGCCACCGCCGTGCAGAACCTGGACATGCCCTGCAGCATGACCCTGAGCTGGGAGGAGTTCCAGCACATGTCCGGCAAGCGCAGCGCCACCTACACCAACGGCCGCCTCGCCGTCAGCAAGGATGGCAAGATTCTCGCTGCCGAGTATGACTGCGGCCTGGACCACGGCGCCTACGGCGTCGTCGCCGGCAAGATTTTCAACAACCTGGTCTCCGTCGGCTTCCACGGCTATAACATCCCCGCTTTCCGGGGTCTGGCCCGGGGCGTCGCCACCAACCAGGGCTTTAACGCCGCCTACCGCGGTTTTGGCGCTCCCCAGATCTATACCTGCACCGAGGCTCTCATCGACATGGCGGCCGAGGCCTGCGGCATGGACCCCTGGGAGTTCCGCTACAAGAACGCCGCCCGCCCCGGCGATCTCACCATCAACAGCATGCCCTACCACGACTACCCCTATCCCCACATGCTGGAGGTCATCAAGCCCTACTACGACCAGTACAAGGCCGAGGCCGAAGAGGGCAAGAATGCCGGCAAGGCCATGGGCGTCGGCATCTCCATGGGCGGCTTCATCATCACCATCGGCATGTTTGACCAGGCCGAGGTAGCCCTGGAGCTGATGCCCGACGGAAGCATCACCTGCTACGACACCTGGGAAGACGTCGGCCAGGGCGGCGATATCGGCTCCCTGACCCACACGGTCAAGGCTCTGGAGCCCCTGGGCATCCGGCCCGACCAGGTGCATCTCGTCATGAACGACACCAAGACCTGCCCCGACACCGGCCTCGCCGCCGCCTCCCGCTGCCACTACATGGGCGGCAACGCCATCATCAACGCCGCCGAACAGCTGATGGCAGCCATGAAGAAGGCCGACGGCAGCTGGCGCACCTATGACGAGATGGTAGCGGAGAACATCCCCGTGAAGTATATCGGCCACTATGACCAGTTCAACATTGGCCTGCCTCCCGGACTGGACCCCAACACCGGCATGGGCGAGAAGAACCCCACCTATATGTACAACGTCAACACCTGCCTCGTGGAGGTGGACACCAATACCGGCAAGACCCAGGTCAAGCGCTGGACCACCGTGGCGGACGTGGGCGTCATCGGCAACCGGCTGGCGGTGGACGGCCAGGCCTACGGCGGCCTCAGCCACTCCATCGGCTTCGCCCTCAGCGAGAACTACCTGGCCGACAAGAAGACCAGCAACCTCGCGGGCGCCGGCGTCCCCACCATCGACGTCATCCCCGACGACTACAACGTCATCTATATCGAGACCCCGCGGCCCAACGGCCCCCAGGGCTCCTGCGGCTGCTCCGAGTGCTTCCAGTCCTCCGGCCACATGGCGGTCATCAACGCCATCAAGAACGCCTGCGGCGTGCGCATCTATCAGCTGCCCGCCACCCCCGACAAGGTGAAGGCGGCCCTGAAGGCCAAGGCCGAGGGCAAGGAGGAGAAGCCCGAGTTCTGGTTCCTCGGCTCCGATTTCGAGGACGAGCTGGAGCTCATCAAGGCCAATCCCATGTAATGAACGGCCCGTAAAACGGCCAAGGCAAGTCTGAAAGGTCCGGCCCCGGCATCTGCCGGGGCCGGATTTTTTCCTTGAAATCAGAATCGAAGTATAGTATAGTATTGCCGTTGTCAAAGCACCCGCCGGTGTGATGGAATTGGTAGACGTAGCGGACTCAAAATCCGCCGATGGCAACATCGTGGGGGTTCGAGCCCCCCCACCGGCACCAGATTGGAAGGATTCAGCCTTGTACCGTTTCCGCGGTTTGTAAGCGCCGCGAAAACGGTACATCCGCTGAGTCCTTCTTCCTTTTTAAATGACGGTGAGGGGAAATATCATTTTTCTTCCATCAATTGATGATTTTTGATTGATGAAGGTGTATAATACGGTCGGAAACCGGATTGTGGAGTGTGCCATGAAAAATCCTCCTTTTGAAATCACACAGGCAATGCTGACTGACGCGGCGGAGATTGCCGAGCTGGTCGGTCGCCTTTCTGCGGGAAAACTGTCCTCCAGCCCGATCCTGCGGCGCACGAATCGTATCCGCACGATTCAGGGCACGCTGGCCATTGAGCAGAACACCCTGAGCTTGGAGCAGGTCACGGCTGTGCTGAACGGCAAGCACGTGATCGCGCCGCCCCGGGATATCGCCGAAGTCAAGAACGCCTATACCGTCTATGAGACGATGGCGGAGTTTAATCCCTATTCCGTCGACTCTCTGCTAACCGCTCACGGCGCGATGATGCACGGCCTGATTGACGAAGCGGGACTGTTTCGTTCCGGCGCGGTGGGTGTCGCGGACAGCGAAGGCAACATCCTGCACATGGGCACGCTGCCGCGATACGTGCCGGAGAGCGTGGAGCAGCTTTTGAATTGGGTCAAGGACAGCGACCTGCCCATGGTGATCAAAAGCTCGGTGTTCCACTATGAGTTTGAGCTCATCCATCCCTTTGCCGACGGCAACGGGCGAATCGGAAGACTGTGGCACACGCGGCTGCTGGCCGAATGGAATCCGCTGTTCGCCTGGCTTCCGGTGGAGTCGATCATCCATAACCGGCAGCGGGAGTATTACGACGCAATCAACGCCTCCAACAACGCCGGCGAGTCCACGCTCTTCATCGAGTTCATGCTCTCGGCCATCAAAACCGCGCTGCTGGAGGCGTCCGGGGTAAAAGGAAAACCGCTCGGCAAGAACGCGCAGAACGCGGCTCTCCGGCGGCAGTTTATATTGGATTATTTGAAGGATAATGCGCTGATTCGGAACGCGGACCTGTGCGAAGGTCTCGGCGTTTCTCCGGCAACGGCGAACAGAATTTTGCGGGAGCTGTGCGAGGACGGCACCCTGGAACGTGTGAGAGACGGCAAGTTCTGGGCGTACCGGTTGAAGGACGCATAGGGAGCAGGAAAACCGGTGCTGAAATGGAGTGCACTTCATATTTGCGCCATCCTTTTTCAATCACACATTCGATGCTGATGGAAAAACCGTTGCCGTGAAGGAAATGAGGGAAACACCATGAGAGAGCGGATTGTAGATAGTGATATTAAGCTCATACCATATTATAGGAACGATGAGGCATCACTTCCATGGTATCAGGATCTGGATGTATGCAAGCAGGTCAACAACAGGGATGAGTCTTATGATATAGGTCTTCTGCACGGTATGTATGATTATCTTAGCGCTCATGGTGATTGTTACTACATAGAATACAAGGGAAAACTGGTGGGGGACGTTTCCCTTAGCGATAATGCAGAAGTCTCTATTGTCATCTGCAAAGAATACCAAAATCAGCAAATTGGCAGGCGCTGTATCAGGGAAATGCTCGTGCTTGCAGCAGAAAAGGGCCTGGACACGGTGAAAGCGAATATTTACTCATTCAACACCCAGAGTCAGCGCATGTTTGAAACCATCGGCTTTTATAAAACTGCGGAGGAGTGGTATCAGGCAGACATTTCACCCGCTGCAATCCGCAATTGACCGTACACACATCAAAACGGGCGCGAAAGTGGGGTGCCAGTATAATGAACACGGTATGGTCGGAGGAAATACAGGGGGTTCTCACCCTGTATCTGAGCCGAAAGCTCCGGTTTGACGACGTATTTTTCCCCCGGTATGAGCCTCTCTTTGACCTGGATAGGGGCCGGGCGCTGAAGATTCTGGAGCTGGGCTGCGGCCCGGGGGCGCTGGCGGGGGCGCTGCACCGGTGGTATCCCAGGGCGGAGATCACCGGCATCGACCGGGATTCCAATTTCGTCCGCTTTGCCAGGGAGAATGAGCCGGGCATCACCTTCCTGGAGGGGGATGTGACGGCCCTCCCCTTCCCCGATGGCAGTTTCGACGTCACCATCTCCAATACCGTGCAGGAACATATCGAGCCCGGGGCCTTTTGGGGCGAGCAGCGGCGAGTGCTGAAGCCCGGCGGGGTCTGCCTCTGCCTCTCGGCAAGGAAGGGCGTGAACTGTCCCTCCCCCTCCCTGGAGATGACGGCGGAGGAAAAGGCCTTTTGGGACAGCCTCCCCCCGGACGACACCCTGGAGAAATATGGGGTCTGCCGCTATCCCATGAGCGAGGCGGAGCTCCCCGCCGAAATGGAGAAGCGCGGCTTTGCCCGGGTCACCACGGGCTACGCCATGATTGACCTCACGCCGGACGACCCGAAATACCCCCCGGAACTGGCGGAGGCGATGATGGAGGCCCAGCGCCAGGGGGCGCTGGAGGCCATCCGCTCCGCCCATTCGGACCATGACGGCGCAGCCATCGCGGCGGTGAACGCCAGATTCGATGAGCGGCTCCGGCTGTACCGCAGCGGCATAAAGCAGTGGGACACCACCACCTCCGTCACCATGATACTCCGGGGCATCCGGGAATGAACCAGCCCCCGGAGCCCCGAATGTTCCGGCCCGGCTCCCGTGCTGGCGCACGGGAGCCGGGCCTCTTCGCCGATGCCTCCAAACAAGAAGGACACGGCCTTGCGACCGTGTCCTTCTTGTTTGGAGGCGCCACCCGGAATCGGACCGGGGATAAAGGTTTTGCAGACCTCTGCCTTACCTCTTGGCTATGGCGCCTTATGCGGGATAGAGTATACCACACATCCGCCGGGCGGTCAAGCAGAAATTCTGCCGCCCGTTACTCCAGCATTCCGAGGAACTCCTCCTCGGAGATTACCCGCACCCCCAGGCTCTCGGCCTTTGTGAGCTTGCTGCCCGCGTTCTCCCCCGCCACCACCACGCTGGTCTTTTTCGACACGGAGGAGGAGGCCTTGCCCCCCATGGCGAGAATCCTCGCCTCCGCCTCGCTGCGGGAGAGGGTGGAGAGGGTCCCGGTGAGGACGAAGGTCATGCCGGCAAAGCGGGTGTCCCCCGCCTCCTCCCGGCTCTCCATATCCACCCCGGCCTCCTTCAGCCGGGCGATGAGGTGCTTTGCCTGCGCCCCGGCGAAATAGCCGGTGATGTATCTGGCCGTGATGGGGCCCACGTCCTCCACCGCCTCCAGACTCTCCCCGTCGGCGGCCATGAGGGCCTCCATGCTGCCATAGCGCAGGGCGAGGGTCCGGGCGGCGGCGGTGCCCACCTGACGGATGCCCAGGGCATAGAGCACCCGGGCCATGCCGGCGGACTTGCTGCCCTCGATGGCCCGCAGGAGGTTTTCAGCGGACTTTTTCCCCATGCGCTCCAGCTTCTCCACCTCCTCCGCCCGGAGGCCGTAGAGGTCGGCGGGGCTGCGGAGCATCCCGGCATCCACCAGGGCCTGCACCAGATTGGGGCCCAGGCCGTCGATATCCATGGCGTCCTTGGAGGCAAAGTGGGTGAGGTTTCGGGTGAGCTGGGCGGGGCACTCGGCCCCGGTGCAGCGAAGGGCCGCCCCCTCCTCGTCCCGAATTACCGGCGCGCCGCAGACCGGACAGGTATCGGGAAGGAAATAAGGCGCCGCCCCGGCGGGGCGCTTCTCGGGCACCACGCCCAAAATCTCCGGGATGATCTCTCCCGCCTTGCGGATGCGCACCGTGTCCCCCACCCGGATGTCCTTTTCCGTGATGAAATCCTGGTTGTGGAGGGTGGCGTTCATCACCGTGGTGCCCGCCAGGCGCACGGGCTCCACCACCGCCTTGGGGGTGAGGACGCCGGTCCGGCCCACCTGGACGGTAATCTCCTTCAAAACGCTCTCCCTGATTTCCGGGGGATATTTATAGGCCACGGCCCAGCGGGGGGCCTTGCTGGTGCTGCCCAGATAGGCCCGGTCCCCGAGTCGGTTCAGCTTCACCACCGCGCCGTCAATGCCGTAGTCATAGCTGTCCCGCTCCTCCCCGATGGCCCGGATGCGCCTCAGACAGCTTTCCCCGTCGGAGGCAAGGGTCCAGGGCACCACGGGGAAGCCCAGTTCCTTCAGCCACGCAAGGCTCTCGGCATGGGTGGTGAATTCCCGGCCCTCGGAGAGCTGCACATTGAAAATGAGGATATCCAGCTTTCGGGAGGCCGTCACCCGAGGGTCCAGCTGGCGCATGGCTCCCGCCGCGGCGTTGCGGGGATTGGCAAAGAGCTTTTCCCCGTTCAGCTCCCGCTCCGCGTTCAGCTCCTCAAACACGGTGAGAGGCATGAACACCTCCCCCCGGACGACGAGACGGCCGGAGACGCCCGTGAGCCGCCTGGGGATGCTGCGGACGGTGCGGAGATTTTCCGTCACGTCCTCCCCGGTGCGCCCGTCCCCCCGGGTGGCCCCCCGGACGAAAACCCCGTCCTCATAGAACAGCGCCATGCTGAGGCCGTCAATCTTCGGCTCCACGGTGTATTCCCGGGTGACGTTTTCCTGCTCCGTTTTCAGGCAGAAATCCAGCAGCTCTTCCTCGGAGAACACGTCGTTCAGGCTCTCCAGGGGCACGGGGTGGCTGACCGGGGCAAAGAGGCTCCCCACATGGCCCCCCACCCGGCGGGTGGGGGATTCCGGGTCATCCAGCTCGGGGTGGGCCGCCTCCAGCACCTCCAGACGCCGCAGGAGCCGGTCATACTCCGCGTCGGGGATGGTGGGGGCGTCCTCGTCATAGTAACGGCGGCTGTGCTCCGTGAGCTCGGCCCGAAGGCTGAGGATTTCTTCTCTTTCGTCCATGGCTACCTTCCTCAACTCAAAATATCGTACATTTCCAGGGGTTCATCCCATTCTTCGCCGCTCTCGAAATACATATAGCTTTCCGGCACCCGGCCCACGATGACCGTCTCGGAGAGGGTGATATCGGTGTAGACCCAGGCGGTGACGGTCCCGGCGGGGACGAGCACCCGCACCTGGGCCCGCAGTTCCAGCAGCACCCGGTGGAGGGTCTGGTTGATACCCGCATCGGTGAAGCGGCTGGAGAGCCGCGCCTCCGTCTCCGTGACGGAGAGGATGCGAATGGGAATCTTCGGCCCCATGCCGGAGAAGAAGGCGGAGGGCAGCAGATTCCCGATGGGGACGCTCAAATCCGCCACCCCGGGTTCGGAGAGCCGCCGCGTCACTTCCTCCGTAAGGCCCGCCTGCAGCTCGTTCAGGGCCCGCATATCCGTCAGGGCGGCGGTGACGCTGCCATCCTCCCCCTTCTCCAGCGTCACGAGGCCGCCGTAATCCCCGGCGGCCATCAGCTCAAGAACGGAGGTCTGCACCACCCTCGTCACCCGGTTTTTTGCCCCCGCGGAGGCCATGTCCCGCACCAGGGGATCGATGCTGCGCACCAGCGTCAGCCCGATGAGGAGGAGCCCCAGCAGAATGAGCAGCCGCCCCAGGATCCGCAGTCCCCGGCGGGACCGGTGTTCCGACGCCATAGCCACACCCCCGGGATAAGGCTATGCGTCTCTGTCAGCAATCAGAACCCCAGCAGCTCCTCCGCGGCCCGGAGGATGCCCAGCTTCCCGGACTCCCAGGTGAGGCCGCCCTGGAGATAGGCCCGGAAGGGCGGACGCATGGGCCCATCGCAGCTCAGCTCGATGGAAGCGCCCTGGATGAAGGTGCCGGCGGCCATGATGACCGGGTCGTCATAGCCGGGCATGTCCCACGCTTCCGGGGTCACATAGCTGTCCACGGGGCTGGCGTGCTGGATGCCGGCGCAGAAGCGCTTCAGCAGCTCCCCATCCCCGAAGTCCACGGACTGAATGATGTCGCTGCGCCCATCGTCCCAGCGGGGGAAGGTCTCATAGCCCAAAAGCTCCAGCAGCGAAGCGGCGTAAACCGCCGTTTTCAGTGCCTGGGCCACGGTGTGAGGGGCCATGAAAAGGCCCTGATAGAGACTGCGGTTGTGGCCCAGGGTGGCCCCGATCTCCCCGCCGATGCCCGGCACCGTGAGGCGGAAGGCCGCCGCCGTCACCAAATCGGCCCGCCCGGCCACATAGCCCCCCATGGGGGCGAGGCCGCCGCCGGGGTTTTTGATGAGGCTGCCCGCCAGAAGGTCCCCCTTCGGCTCCCGCTCCTCCACAAATTCCCCGTAGCAGTTGTCCACCACGCAGGCGGCGCCGGGGTTCACCCGGTGCACGATGTCGATGATGCGGTCGATCTCGGAGACCGTGAGGGCGGGGCGGGCGGTATAGCCCCGGCTCCGCTGGATGAAGACCTCCTTCACCTTCGGGTCCGCCGCCGCCTTTTCGATGGCGGCATAGTCCGGCTTGCCCGCGCCGGTGAGCTCCACGGTCTCAAAGGCGATGCCGTAGCTCCGCAGGCTGCCGGGAAGCTCATCATGGACCCCCAGGGCGCTCCACAGGGTATCATAGGGGAGGCCGGTGGCCAGGAGCAGGGTGTCCCCCGCCCGCAGGGGGGCGAAGATGGCGCAGGTGATGGCATGGGTGCCGTTCTGGAAGCTCAGGCGCACCAGGGCGCTCTCGGTGTCCAGGACCCGGGCGAAGATGCGCTCCAGGGTGTCCCGGCCCAAATCGTCATATCCGTAGCCGGTGGAGCCGGCGAAGCAGGCCTCGCTCACCCGCTCCTCCCGAAAGGCCTCCAGGATGCGCCCGGTGCAGACCTCCGAGACCCTTTCAATCTCCTGAAAGCGGGGGCGGATGCGCTCCTCGGCCCGGGCGGCCAGGGCGGCAAATTCTGTTTTCTCCATTATTGTCTCTCCAAAAAGGCACGCACAAGGCGGTAAATATTCTCAAAATCCTCCGTGTTCCCCACACAGGAGGGGGAGTGGATATAGCGCACGGCGGCGGACACGGCGGCGACCCGCGCCCCGGATGCCCCCCGCTGGAAGGCCGAGGCGTCCGTGCCCCCGGAGATCCAGGTCTTGGTCTGCCAGGGAATGCTCAATTCGTCTGCCAAGGCGGTGAGAGAGCCATAGAGGCCCCGGTCATAGATGCTGCCCCCGTCCATAAAGGGGATGACGGGGCCCTTCCCCGGGGCGCAGACCCGCTGGTTCCCCTGCTGGGAGGGGAGGTCGGCGGCGGTGGTGCCCTCCAGAATGAGGGCGATGTCCGGCTGCAGCCGGTTGGCGGCCACGGCGGCGCCCCGGCAGCCCACCTCCTCCTGAACGGTGAAGGCCAGCCAGGCATCCACGGGGAGGCCGGATTCCAGCAGCGCCAGCATCACGGCGCAGCCCACGCGGTCGTCGATGGCCTTGGCCCGCAGGAAGCCCGAGCCAAATTCCGCGATGTGGTCGTCAAATACCCCGGTGTCCCCCAGGGAGACCAGCTTTTCCGCCTCGGCGCGGCTGCGGCAGCCGATGTCCACCTGCATCTGCGTGGTCTTGGGCACCTGCTTCCGCTCGGCATCCGTCGTCAGGTGGATGGCCTTGAGGCCGATGACGCCGGGGATGGCCCGGTCCCCCACGCTGACCCGCTTGCCGATGACCACCCGGCGGTCCACCCCGCCGATGAAATCGAATTTCAGATAGCCCTCGTCGGTGATGCCGGTGACAATGATGCCCACCTCATCCATATGGGCGGCGAGGAGGAGCTTTTTCTCCGGTTTCCTTGCCCCCCGGACACGGATGAGCAGATTCCCCATGGAGTCCTCGATAATCTCGTCGGCAGCCTTCTCAACACGGGCGCGGATGAATTCCCGCACGGGGCCCTCGTTCCCGGAGGGGCCGGGCAGGGCGCAGAGCTCTTTCAGAATGTCCTTTATCATTTCAGCCACCCTCCCCGGATAAATGCGGTGATAAGGTCCGCGGCGGCCTCGGCATCCCGAAGGCTCGCCGTCTCCACCGGGCTGTGCATATACTTCACCGGCACGGAGACGATGGCGGTGGCGACGCCGGCGCGGGCAATCTGGATGGCCCAGGCGTTGGTCCCGCTGGAACGGGGCATGACCTCCCTGGCATAGGGGATGCCCGCCTTTTCGGCAGCGTCCATGAGGGCCTTTGTCAAAGTGCGGCTGGCGTTGGGGCCCACGCCGACGGTGCAGCCCTCCCCGGCGGGGAAGGTCTCCGCCTTGTCGGCGTCGGGGGTGCGGGCATGGGTCACGTCCACGGCGATGCTGTAATCCGGCGCGATGGCGAAGGCGGCGGGGGCAGCGCCCCGCATGCCCACCTCCTCCTGGGTGCTGATGAGCACCGCCAAATCGAAGTCCAGGGGCTCGTCCTTCACATCATCCAGCACCTGGAGCACCACGGCGGCGCAGAGCCGGTCGTCCAGGGCCCGGGACACGAAGTTATCCCCCTGCAAATCGAACATGGGGCCGTAAAAGACGCCGGGGGTGCCCAGGGGCACCTTCGCCTCCGCCTCGGCCTGGCTCATGCCCAGGTCGATAAAGAGGTCCTTGATTTCCACGGCCTGCTCCCGCTGCTCGGCGGTGAGCACATGGGGCGGCAGGCAGGCGATGACGCCGTAGAGCTCACCCCCGGGGGCGAGAACCTGCACCTCCCGGCCCGGCAGGGTGCGGGCATCCAGCCCGCCCAGGGCGGAGAATTTGAGAAATCCCTCCGTCACCTCTGTGACGATGAAGCCCACCTCATCCATGTGGGCATCCAGCAGGAGGGTCTTCGCCCCCGCTTTTCCGCACTTCTTTCGGACGATGACGTTTCCCAGGGCGTCGGTGCTCACCTCGTCCGCCAGGGGCGCCAGCAGCTCCCGCACCCGGGCGGCAACGGGCTCCTCAAAGCCGCTGGGAGCGGCGATGGCGCAGAGCTCCCCGGCTGTTTCCTTGATGTTCAACGGTTTCTTCTCCCCTTTCAAAGGGCATTTACGATTTCCTTGAAGCGGTCGCCCCGCTCCTCAAAGTTTTTGAACTGGTCAAAAGAGGCGCTGGCGGGGCTGAGGAGCACAATCTCCCCTTCCCGGGCGGCCCCGGCGGCGGCCAAAACCGCCGAGGACAGGTCCTCCGTTTTGATAATCTCCGGCTGCGGGCCGGGAGCGGCGAGAACGGCGGCCATGATCTTCTCCGCAGTCGCGCCGCAGAGCACCAGCACCCGCACCGTCTCCCCAATCAGGGGCCCCAGGTCGTCATAGGGGATGTGCTTATCATATCCCCCGGCAATGAGGACGATGCCCCGGCCCGCGAGGGCTTTCAGCCCCGCCGCGGTACGGGAAGGGCTGGAGGCGATGGAATCATTGATGTACTCCACTCCCCGGAGGGTACGCACCGGCTCAAGCCGGTGGGCGACGCCGGAGAAATCCCGGGCAACGGTGCGGCAGACCTCTTCCCCCACTTCATCATAGACGGCGCAGAGGGCGGCCATCCAGTTTTCCACGTTGTGGAGGCCGGGAAGGCGGATATCCTGCCGCTTCAAAATGGGCTTTCCCCGGAAAAAGACGGTCTCTCCGTCAAAATACGCGCCCTCGGGCTGCTGCTCCAAACGGCTGAAGAAGCGGACACGGCCCGGCGCGGACTCCCCACAGGCACGGGAGCCGGGGTCATCCCGGTTCAGCACCAGGAGGTCCCCCGCCCGCTGCCCCAGAAAGACGTTCCTCTTGGCCTCGGCATATTCCGTGAGGTCGGTGTGCCAGTCCAGATGGTTGGGGCGGACGTTGGTGATGACGGCGGTCCCCGCCCGGCCATGGAGGCTCATGAGTTGGAAGGAGGAGAGCTCCAGCACCGCCGCGTCCGATGGGTCCATTTCCGGGATGTGCTCCAGGAGTGGAAAGCCGATGTTGCCCCCCAGCCACACCCGCTTTCCGGCAGCCTTCAGCAGCTCGGAGATGAGGGTCGTGGTGGTGGTCTTCCCGTCGGAGCCGGTGACGGCGAGAATGGGACAGGGGCAGAGGTCGAAGAAGACCTCCATCTCGCTGGTGAGCACGGCATCGGGCTTCAGAGGGATTTTGTCCGGGCGCAGGCCGGGGGTACGGAAGATCACATCCTCGGTGAGCCCCGCCAGATAACCCTCGCCGCTGACCGTTTCCGCTCCGGGGATCTCCGGCAGCGCCCCCTTATCCCGGACGGTGACATCCAGCCCGGCATCGGTGAGCAGCTTTGTCAGCGGGCGGTTGCTGATGCCGTAGCCCAGCACGGCGATTCTCTTCCCCTTGAGATTGTTCAGATAGTCCGCAAGCGTCATTCCGCTGCCTCCCATCGCGCATTTTTCTTTCGCTCTCATTATATGCCCGGGAGCGGCAAAATTCAATCCTTGACAGGCCCCCCGGCGTGGTTTACAATGCCTCCGTGAGGAAACAGGGCAGTCGCGCGGTCACTGCGAAAGCGTGCCCGTGAGGAAAGTCCGGGCTGCACAGGGCAAGGATAACGGCTAACGGCCGCCGAAGGCGACTTCAGGAAAAGTGCAACAGAAATAAACCGCCCCGCGAAAGCGGGGTAAGGGTGGAAACGTGGGGTAAGAGCCCACGGGACGGCGTGGAAGCGTCCGTCCCTGTAAACTCTATCCGCAGCAACACCGTGGTACGGGGGGCAACAGGTCGGCCCGGCCGTCCCCCAGGAGGTGGCATAGAGCGCACCGGCAACGGCTGCGCCAAGATAGATGACTGCCGCGCGCACTCGCGCGTACAGAACCCGGCTTACGGTTTGCTCACAGAAAAGGCCCCCGGCATCTGCCGGGGACCTTTTTTATACTACTATTCAATAAGAAGAGGACAAAGATTTACGAGATGAATTTGTGCCAGGCGAGGCGGCCTTCGCAGAGCATAATGAAGATATATGGTCAAGAAGGCCAACGAAGCATGGCGCAAATTCAGCCGTAAAGATTGTCTGATTTCTATTGAATAGTAGTATTATTCACGCGGCGTGCTGCCGCCCGGCGTTGTCGACGGTGGTCTCCCCGGGGAGCAGGAGCCGGGACACGGGGACGATGCTGTATCCCTCCCGGATCAGATGCTCGATGATGTCCCCCAGGGCCTCGGGGGTGTGGAGGGCGGCGTTGTGGAAGAGGACGATGCTCCCCGGCTGCACCCGCTGGGTCACCCGGGCATAGATGGTTTTCGCGTCGTAGTCCTTCCAGTCCAGGCTGTCCACATCCCACTGGACGGCGGTGACGCCGATGCTCTCCACTGCGGCGATAACGTGGTCGTCATACTCCCCGTAGGGGCAGCGGAACAGGGTGGGGCGGATGCCGGTGACGGCCTCAATCTTGTCGGAGGCCTCGTTCAGATCTGCGATGATGGCATCGGTGCTGAGGCTGTTGAAGTGGGCGTGGTGGCTGGAATGGTTCATCACCTCGTGCCCGGCGTCCGACAGGGCCTTTACGCTCTCCGGGTATTTCTCCGCCCAATCCCCCACCACGAAAAAGGTGGCGCTCACCTGATACTTCCCCAGAATGTCGATGAGCTGCTGGGTGTCCTCATTTCCCCAGGCGGCATCGAATGTGAGGCTGACATACTTCCCGTCCCGCTGGACGCTGTAAACCGGCAGCTTCCGGCTGGCGGCCGTGGCCCCCGCCACCGCCGGGTTCAGCGCGAAAGCGAAAATCGCCGCCGCCGCCAGGGCAACCCCCACGATGCTGAGATACCGGGTGCTCAGAAAGCTTCTCTTTCGTTTTCCCGCAAGCAGGCGCATAGTGATACCCCTTTCCTGTTTCTTCCACCATTTTATGCGCATTGGGGGCGGGGCTATGCGCCGAAATCCCCGCTTGAAAGCGAGGCTCCTATCGGGTATAATCTCATAAGGATGAAGAAACGGAGGTCTTGCGCATGAAGATCATCACCCTTTGCCGGGAATACGGCGCGGGCGGCCACTCCATCGGGCGGCAGGTCGCTGCGGAGCTGGGCATTGAGCTCTATGACAAGGACATCATTACTAAGTCCGTGGAGGCCATGGGCATCGACCGGGAGGACCTGGAGAAGACGGAGGAGGGAATCAGCCGCTTCGAGGCCGTCATCCGGGCCATCACCCCCATCGCCTATGAACTGAAGGACACCATGTTCGAGACCCAGAGCGAGGTCATCCTCCGCCTGGCGGAAAAGGGGCCCTGCGTCTTTCTGGGCCGCTGCGCCGACGTGGTGCTGCGGGAGGCGGGGGTCGACGCCCTGAACGTCTTTCTCTATGCCGACGAGGCGCACCGCTCCCGGCGGGTGGGCGAGCTCCTGGGCACCACGGACAGGGGCGAGATCGCCCGGGCCCTCCACAAGACGGACCACGACCGCCGCAGCTATTATACCTACTATACCGGCATGTCCTGGGGAAGCCCGAAAAACTTCCACCTCATGCTGGACACGGGAGCTTTGGGCTATGAGCTCTGCGCCAAGCTGATCTGCGAAGCGGCGCGAGGATAAAGCGTGTCGACGACGTCGCCACGCTTCAAAACGCAAACGCTCCGCTGGTTTGCGTTTTGAAAAGGCTGCGCTCCGCGCGTCCTAATTTGGCGGAATGTCGATTGTCGCCGCAGGGCGGCAACAACCGAATGATTCCGCCAAAACGTCCTTCTCAAACAATGAAGCTTTGGCTTCATTGTTTGAAAGAGGAGGCGCAGCGGAATGACTGAGCTTTGCCCCGTGGGGCAAAGCGAAGGATATGGAGCTTGTGCCGACGAGCACGCGCGCTCCGCGAAAGGTATTTTTCGCGAGGCGCATGTCTCGTCGGAGCACGGGCGAATGGCGAGCATCCGTCCTGCGGACAAATGCCCGCATGATTCCCCCGGCTCCTCCTCTCCAAACCGAAAGCTTGACTTTCGGTTTGGTAAGGACGTTTCGCCGGAATCTTCAAGCAGCGAATGTGTGAGCCGCGCCGTATTCCGGCGAATTAGGACGCCGCGCCTGCGGGCGCGAACTGCTCTGCATAAGTTCGGCTGACGAAATCATAGATTTCGAGCCTCACTTATCTGCGAGGCTTTTTCCAATGAAAAACGGGCATGGACGAGATTTGTCCATGCCCGTTTGGTTTTTCTTCGGCCTATGCCTCCGCGAGGCCCTCGGAGATGCCCAGGCAGACGATGCCCACGATGACGGAGATGACGCAGGCATACTGGGAGACCTTCAGCTTCTCCCGGAGGAAGATGCGGCTGAGGATAACGGAGACGATGCAGTAGGACGCCACCATGGGGGCGGCAAGCAGGGGCTTCTTCGCCATGGCGTAGACATAGAACACCTGGCCGAATTCCTCGCAGAGGGCGGCGATGCCCTTGTTCCCCTCGTGCTTCGTGAAGGGGTTATAGGGCTTCTTTTCCTTAATCAGCAGGAAGATCCAGGCGACGATGCCCGCCAGCAGGAAGGTGAGGCCGTAGAGGATGATGACATCGATCTCCCCCAGGCCGAGGCCCACCTCTTCGTCCAGGATGACCCCGTCGGCGGCGGTTCCGATGGTGTCGAAAATGCAGTACAGCAGCGGGAACAGCAGCGCCAGGGCGCCGAAGCGGTATTTCCGCTCCGAGGGGGCCAGCTCCCGCTCCCCCCGGGAGAGGCGCTGCTCCACAAAGGCAAGGGCCACGACGCCGATGACGATGAGGACGGTGCCGGCGACATCCAGCCCGGAGAACTCATCCCAAAAGCCGGTGATGCGCCCGGTGACCAGGAAAAAGACCAGCATGCACACCATGCTCAGGGCACCGGAGGCATTCTGCACCGGGGAGACGATGGAGAGCTCCAGATAACGGAGCCCGGCATAGCCGATGACCATGGAGATGATGTAGCACAGGGAGGCGGGGGAATACTTCACCGCGTTGGTGAGGATCTCCCGGGGGGACATGCCGCTCTCCGCCAGGGGCAGCAGCGCGAAGGCGCAGACGCCCATCACCAGCCCCACCCAGACGGCAATCTTCAGGTGGGAATAGCGGTCATCCTCATCCGTGCCCCGCTTGTAGAAAAGGTCGGCACAGCCCCAGCCCAGGGTGCAAATCAGCGCGAAAAAGAACCAGCTCATAATTGTTTTGCTTCCTATTCTTTCATTTTGCCGGAATTTTCCCGAACAGGGGAGAATTATAGCACAGAGGGAAAGCGGGGTCAAGGATTGGGCGGTCTCCCCCTAGCTCCCGATGAGCCAGGTCATAATCACTGCGTCGGAGGCGGTAATGTCCTCCGGCTGGATGTCCAGGGCATAGCTGCCCGCGCCGTCGGCGGCGTTCCCCTTGGCCAGCAGGGCGCGGCCCATGGGCTGCACCTCCAGCTCCGAGCGCGCATGGGAATAGTCGATGGAGGCGAGGGCGCCCAGCCTCACCCCCGCAGCCTCCGCCAGGGTCTCGGCCTCCGCCCGGCCGTTTTTCACCGCGTCGGCGATGAGGGCCTTCTTCACCGCCTCGGGGTCGGAGACGGTGTAGCTGATGTGGAATTCCGGCCTCGCCTCCCCGTGGGCCAGGGCATAGAGGACCCGCCCCAGGAGGTCGTTGTCCACGGGGAACTCCAGCTTCAGCCCGTGGGTGAAGCGATAGCCTTTAAACTGCTGCTGCCAGCGCCCCTTGTCATCCTGAACGCTCTCATATTCGCTGTCCACCTGGAAGCTCAGGGTCTTCAGCGCCTTGGGCTCGAAGCCCAGGGCGGCAAGGCTCTGCCGCAGGTCGGCGGTGTCCCCGGCGGAGCGGCTCATGGCCTCCTCATAGCTGGGGAAAACGCCGGTGAGGGTAAGGGTCAGTCGGGTGAGGTCCGGCGGGATGCGGATGCTCCCCCGGGCCTGGACCCTGATGGTTCTCTCTCCGCTCATGCTTCTCTCTCCTCTCTCGGTTTTTTCATGCCGTCAAAGCGCCGGAGCAGGGCCAGCATCTCCTCCGGCAGACGCCGCTCCCCCTCGGCCCGGAGGGAAGCCGGCACGCCGAAATACGCCTCCGCGACAGCCCCGGCGATGCAGCCCATGGTGTCCGTATCGCCCCCCAGGGAGACGGCGAGGCGGACCGTGTCTTCATAGTCCTCCCCCTCCAGAAAGGCGATGACGGATTCCGGCACGGAGCCCTGACAGCTCACGTCAAATTGGTAGCCGGGGCGGATGCCGTCGCAGCTGCGGGCGAGGTCATAGCCGAATTCCCGGGTGATGTAATCCCGAATCTCGCCCTTGCCGCTGCCGGTCCGGGCCAGGAAAACGGCGGCGGCGACAGCCTCCGCCCCCTTGATGCCCTCCGGGTGGTCATGGGTCACGACCGTGACGGCCCGGGCGGCGGAAAGGGTCTCCTCCAGGCTGTCGAAGAGCCAGCCCGCGGGAGAGACCCGCATGGCCGAGCCGTTGCCCCAACTAAAATAGGGGCGGGGCTCCTCCTCAAACAGCCAGCTATAAAAGCGCCCACCATAGCCCGCCCGGGGATAGCGCCGCCCCCACTTCTGCATGGCCCGGACGGCGGCGGAGGCCACCGCCTCCCTCCCCTGCCCCAGGGTGTCCATCAACGCCTCCGCCACGGCGACGGTCATCACCGTGTCGTCGGTAAAGCAGGAGGCGCGGGAGAAGAGGGGAAAGTCCCGCCGCTTCATCCCCTCCGCAAATTCATAGGGCGAACCGATGATGTCGCCCAAAATCGCACCGATCATGTTCATTCCTCCTTTTGGCAGCAGTCTACCGGAAAAACCGGCCCGGGAGGTCGCCCGTCAGGGGACATTTTCTCCCCGGCCCTCCAAAAACGCCGCCAGACCGGGAAGGGCGGCGATGACCGCTTCATCCTCCCCGGCGGGCAGCTCGTCGGTGCGGTGGCTGCAAAGGAGGGGATAGATGTCCCGGCAGCCGATCTCCCGGAGGATGATTTTCGCCGTGGCATAGGCCCGCTCCGGCTGCCCGGTGCCGCCCCCCACCAGCAGGACCCCGCCCCGCTTCTTCTTCGGCAGGGGCTCCTCTCCCCGGAAGCGCCGGGCGGAAAAATAGGTCTGAAACCGGCTGCACAGGCTGAGGAGCGGCCCGGAGAGCTGGGAAAACCAGAGGGGCGACGCGATGAGGACGCTGTCGCACTCCGGCAGATAATCATAGATTTCTTCCATATCGTCCCGCAGGACGCAGCCCGCCCGCTCCCGGCAGGCCCGGCAATCCACGCAGGGAGAGAAGGCGCGGCGGCAGGCGTCAAAGCGGCGCACCTCCCCGGTGATCTGGGGGATGAGCCGCTCCAGGAGAGCCGCCGTGTCCCCCTTTGGCCGGGGGGAGCCGTTCAGAATCAGTGTTTTCATACCGTAATCATATTATTGGACGATGGCGCAAACGCCTCTCTCTGCAGCACAAAGCGGGGCCCCTCCTCCCCGAAGGCGCCGGTGGGGCGAAACCCGCACTTTTGGAGGACCCGCTGCGAGGCGGTGTTATGGGGTTCAGTCTCCGCCTCCAGGGACTTGACCGCCGGGTTTTCAAGCGCCCAGGCACAGGCTGCCTTCACCGCCTCGGTGGCGTAGCCCCGCCCCTGATGCTCCTCCAGGATGCCATAGCCGATTTCCGCCCTTCCCTCCGCGTCCAGCCCCTTGAAGCAGAGGTCGCCCACCGGCGTCCCGTCCTTCCTCTCGATGACCCACATGGCATACCATTCCCATTTCTCAGGGTGTTGCAGGGAGAGGGCCAGCATCTCCGAATAGGCCGCCCGCAGCTCCGCATCCGGCGCGGAGGCGATGGCCGCCTCCATCTGCGCCCGGTCGGCGGGATAGATACCCAGACGCTCCGTTTCCATCCGCATTTCCTGTTTTCCCCGCCCGCTCAGGAAAGCTGACCGGGCAGCTTGAGCTTCACCTTCGGGGGAAACGCCTTGTCAAATTCCTCCACTTCCCCGGCGTCCACATAGTAGCCCCGGGGCGTCTGATACACGCCGGTGACGCCGCTGAGGTAGCCGGGGACCAGCTCCCTGCACAGGAAGAAGGAGTCGTCCGCCCCCTCCGGCAGATCGTGGTAGCGGATGCCGAACTTGCGGGCATAATCGAAGCCGCTCTTGCCGTAGAAGCCGATGTTGCCCTCAAAGAGCACCGCGCCGTAGCCCAGCGCCGCAGCCTTTTCCAGAGAGTAATCCAGCAGCAGCTTCCCATAGCCCCTGCGCTTGAGCTCCGGCGTGATGCCGATGGGGCCCATGGTGAGGATGGGGATGTCACCGCCGCCGTCGGCATTGATGACCGTTTTCATAAACATATTCTGCCCGATGATCCGGCCCTCCCGCAGCATGACGAAGTCCAGCTCCTTCACGAAGGCGGGGTCGTCCCGGAGGACGTGGATGACATAGTGCTCGCTGCAGCCCGGGTGGTAAACGTTCCAAAAGGATTCCCGCACCAGGTTTTCCACTTCCCGGTATTCCTCTTTCTGTTCCAGACGAATGATGATATCGCTCTTGTCCATTGTGTTTCTCCTGAGTGTTCTCGTTTTTCAGCGCCCGGGGCCCGGCAGCGCGGCGGAGCCGCTCCTGCGCAAATCCAGGGTGAAGGTGCTGCCCTTGCCGGGGCTGCTCTCGACGCTCAGGGGGATGGAGAGGAGCTCCGAGGCCTTCTTTGCCAGGTAGAGGCCAAGGCCGCTGGACTTCTGTCCCAGGCGGCCGTTCAGGCCGGTATAGCCCTTTTCAAAAATGCGGGGCAAATCCTCCGGGGCGATGCCCACCCCCGTGTCGGTAATCCGCAGCAGCCCCTCCCGCTCCTCGATGGCGACGCCGCCGGAGGGAGTATATTTGACCGCGTTGGAAAGGAGCTGGTCCAGGATGCAGGTGAACCACTTTTCGTCCGTGATGATTGCCAGGGAGGTGGGTTCATAGTCCAGCCGGAGCCGCTTCCCCACGAACTGGGGCGCCAGCTTCCGCACAGAGGCGCGGATGAGCTCATCCAGCGGGTATTCCCGGATGACCAGGTCGTTTGCCCCGCTGCCGATGCGGATGTATTGCAGCACCATTTCCACATACTGCTCGATACGGGTCAGCTCTGCGGTGAGCCGGCGGTTTTCCTCCGTGTCGTCGGACATCTGCAGGCGCATGACGGCGATGGGGGTTTTAATCTGGTGCACCCAGGCGGTGTAATAATCCAGCATGTCCTGCCTCTCCGCGGCGGCCTCGGAGAGCAGTGCCTCCGAATGGGCGCCCAGGGCGGCAATCATCCGCTGATAATCCCTTTCGCTGAGGGACCGCGCTTCGGGGAGGTCACGCCACTGGTCGCGGATGGCGGCAAGGGCGCGCTCCCGCTCCTCACTGCGCCGTTTCTCCCGGAAAAAGTCCGCCAGCAGCAGCGCCGCCAGCAGGAAGGCGCCCAGGATGGCAGCGTAAACCAGCGGCTCCGCCCGGAGCCGGTACAGGGCAAAAACCGCCCCGCTCACCGCAATCAGCACCGCGTAGACCAGAAGGGCCACGCGGTTTTTTCGCAGCACTTCCCGCCAGATCTTCATGGGATGATATACCCGCTGCCCGGTCTCGTCACGATGACGCCCGAAAGACCCAGCCCCTCCAGCTTGCGCCGCAGGCGCGTCACGTTCACCGTGAGGGTGTTCTCCTCCACAAAGCAGTCGTCGTTCCAGAGCCGCAGCATCAGCGCGTCCCGGCTGACGATTTTGCCCCGGTTCTCCAGCAGCGTGCGCAGGATGCGGAATTCGTTCTTCGTCAGCTCCAGCTTTTCGCCCCCCAGGGTGACGCTGCTGTCCTTCAAATCCAGCACCGCGCCGTGAAACTCCACCGAATTCACGCTGCCGGGCAGCTCATAGGCGCGGCGGAGGACGGCCTGTATCTTGGCGGTCAGCACCATGGGCTCCACGGGCTTGGCGATGAAATCATCCCCGCCCATGTTGATGGCCATGACGATGTTCATTCCGTCCGAGGCGGAGGAGAGAAACACCACGGGAACGGCGGAGCTCTTTCGCAGCTCGGAAGTCCAGTAGTAGCCGTCCCGGAAGGGCAGCATGATGTCCATGAGCACCAGGTGCGGGTCATAGGCGCGAATTTCCTCCGTCACGCGGTGAAAATCGGTGACAAGGCGCGTCTCGTTTCCGGAGCGCTCCAGCTGCCGCTGCACCTCCCGGGCCAGCGCGGGGTCGTCCTCCACCAGAAAAATGCGGTACATCTCATCCCTCCGAAATCGGCCGTCAATGCACGATTTTATAGTATGTTTTTGCCGTCAGCAGGTAAACCGCCGTGTACGCCAGGGCAAACACCCCCAGGGTGACGAGGCTGCACAGGACAAAGAGCTGCGTGTTGGACAGCATCAGCATCTTCAGCAGCTTCAGAAGGATTGGGAAGGCGAAGGCCGTGTGCACCGCCGCTGTGATGAGGGGCAGGAAAAACTGCAGAACCAGCTGGCTGCCGATGGTCTTTCTGACCTCCCGCGCCTCCATGCCCAGCTTCTCCATGATCTGAAAACGCTCCCTGTCCTCATAGCCCTCGGAAATCTGCTTGTAGTAGATGATCAGGATGGTGGAGAAGAGGCACACGAAGCCCAGCAGGATGCCCAGGAAAAGGAAGGTGCCGTACATGTCCAGCATGCTGTGCCGCGTCTCCCACTTCGAGTCCAGGCTGATGCTGAGCTTGCCGGGATAAGCCGCCCGCAGCTTTTCCTCCACGGCCCGGTCCAGCTCCATGCCGACGGCTTCCGCCGCCTTTTCATCGGCAAAGGTCACGCCGATTCTTCCGGTGTATTCCGAGGCGAAAGCTCCGTAGGCTTCCTTCTGGGCATGATAGATGCCCTCCAGCACCTTCTCGTCCGCCACCACGACGCCCACCTGATCCACGATTCCGGCCACCGCGCCCAGGCTGACGGGGAAATGGGTCAGCTGCTCCCGCACCCGGTATTCCTTTCCCGCGACGGTCAGGGTCTTGGGGGCGTCCCGCAGGCTCCCGACGGAGGAAGAAATGCGGCAGAAAGCGATCTCATCCTTCCCCAGGTTAAGCGCACCCGCCTCCGCTCCCAAGGCGCGGGCATAGGTGTCCTCGGTTATGAAGAGCGCGCCGGTGAGCTCCTCCATTTCCCAGCCGCCCTCCACCTCGGTGCGGGTGAGCAGAGTATCGTCCTGCAGGACATAGGTCACCTCCAGCATGTCCGTCCATTCGACGTCCCGGACTTCAAGGCCCTTCTCCCCGGCGGCTTCGGCGACGATTCCCCGCAGCGCCTCAAAAGAGAGGTTGGTGATCTCCTCCCCCTCGGTGCGATAGGCCGAGAGATAAAACGGCCGGGGATAGTGGGCATCCAGGGTATCCTGCACGCCGCTGTAAAGGCTGACGGTGGTGGAGATCATCACCAGCACGCCGGTGGCGAGGATGGCGATGGAGGCGAGGCCCACGGCGTTCTGCTTCATGCGGAACAGAAGGCCCGCCACGGCGGGCATATGCCGCTTGTGATAGTAGAAGCGCCGGTTCCTGCGCAGGCATTTCAGGAGGAAGGTGGTGCCGGTGACGAAGAGGAAATAGGTGCCGAGGATGACCAGCAGAACCGCCGCGAAGAAGAGGGACAGGGCCTGCAGAGGGCCTTTCACCGTGAGGGCGATGGCATAGCCCGCCGCCAGGCTGATGGCACCGATAATCAGCATCACCCATTTGATTCTCGGCTCCTTCTCCCCCGGGTGAGCGCCGGCCAGCAGGTCCACCGGCTTCATGCGCCGGATGGTGAGGCCGCTCACCAGAAAGGCCAGCAGATCCAGCCCCAGGAAAACCAGCGCGGAGAACAGGACGGTGGGGGCGCTGAGGTAGTAAAAGCCCGCCACAACCTCCGCCCGGAGCAGGTTTCCGATGAGGAGAGAGGCCGCCTTGTAGAACAGCATGCCAAAGAGGAGCCCCAGGAGGATGGACAGCAGAGAGGTGAGCAGGGATTCCGCCCACAGTACCCGGATGATATGGCGCTTCTCCATGCCCAGGACGCTGTACAGCCCGTATTCGTTCCTGCGCCGCTTCATCAGGAAGCTGTTGACATACAGGATGAGGATGAGGGAGAGGAGACCGATGACCACGGCGCCGAAGATCATGAAAAAGGAGAGGTAGGACCCGCCCAGCGCCTCCGCCAGCCGGGAATCCAGCGCAAGGGTGAGGAGGATGTAGAAGCAGCCCAGAAGTCCCGCTTCCGCCAGGACGCGGGGAAGATACAGCCGCAGGTTATTGCGGATGTTCTGGGCGGCGATTTTGAAGAAAAAGCCCCGTTTCATATCCCCTCACCTCCCCGTGCGCAGCATGGTGAGGGTATCGGAGATTTTCTTGTAAAGCTCCTCGTTGCTCGCCTCTCCGCGATAGAGCTGGTGGAACACCACCCCGTCCCGGATAAAGAGCACCCGGCCGGCATGGGACGCCGCGTCCGCGGAGTGGGTCACCATCAGGATGGTCTGCCCCCGCCGATTCATTTGGGCAAACACCCACAGCAGCTCGGCGGAGGACTGAGAGTCCAGCGCGCCGGTGGGCTCATCCGCCAGAATCAGCCTCGGCTCCGTGATGAGCGCCCGGGCAGCGGCGGCCCGCTGCTTCTGCCCGCCGGAGACCTCATAGGGATATTTGTTCAGGAGCTCCGCGATGCCGAGGGACTCCGCAATCGGCTTCAATCGCTGCTCCAGCTCCGCGGCGGGCGTTCCCCCCAGCACCAGCGGCAGCAGAATGTTGTCCCGCAGGGTGAAGGTATCCAGCAGATTGAATTCCTGGAACACAAAGCCCAGGTTATGGCGCCGAAAGGCGGCAAGCTCGTTTTCCTTCACGGCGTCCAGGCGCTTTCCCTCCAGCTCCACGGTGCCGGAGGTGGGCTTATCCAGCGCGGCGAGGATGTTGAGCAGCGTCGTCTTCCCGGAGCCGGACTCCCCCATGATGGCCACATACTCGCCGCTCTCCACGGTGAAGGAGACGCCCTTGAGGGCCTGCACCTGCGCCCCGCCCAGGCGGGAGGTATATGTCTTTTTCAGCTCGGTGACTTTCAGTAATTCCATGGTCGCTTCCTCCGTTTCGTTTTGTACCTGTATGATACCGAAACGGGCGCGCTGCCGACATCGAATCGGGTGACAGCGCTGTGACAGTTTTGTAAGGCGGTGGGGGTGCTTTGACGGGCGGGGTGCTTTGCGGCTATTATACCAAATCCTGCGGTTCCGCGAAGCGGGAGCAGGATGGTAATCATTCAAATCCCGTATAATAGCCGTCTTGCGGCTATTATATCGGACTCGCGGATACAGTTCAAGCTGTTTGAAGCGGCACCGAAGATTCACGGAAAAAGTTACCGGGTGTAGCGTGCGCTCCGGCTGCAAAAAAGAAAGGCGTAATGCTTTTCCCAAAAAGGAGAGACGGATATGCCCGTAACGGAAGTGAACCAGAATACTTTTGAATCCGAGGTGCTCAAATCCGAGACACCCGTTCTTGCCGATTTCAGCGCTGAGTGGTGCGGCCCCTGCCGGGCCATGAAGCCCATGCTGGAGGAGCTGGCGGCATCGGAGCCCGGCTGCAAGCTCGTCTCCGTGGACGTGGACAGGGAAAAAGGGCTGGCGTCGGAATACGGCGTCACCTCCATCCCCTGCCTTGTGCTGTTTCGCGCCGGCCGGGAGGTGCGGCGCAGCGTCGGTCTCCTTTCCCGGGATGCCCTGAAAGCCCTGGCGGAGAGCTGAATGCGCGCCGACATCGCCATCGTGGGGGCGGGGACGGCGGGGATGACCGCCGCCATCTATGCCCGCCGGGCGGGGAAAGAGGTGCTGGTGCTGGAGGCGGCTGCCCACGGCGGGCAGATCGTCAATACCCCCGACATCGAAAACTATCCCCTGGCCGCCCACATCTCCGGCTTCGACTTCGCCGAAAAGGTGTTTGAGCAGGCCAGGGGGCTGGGTGCGGGATTTCTGTATGAGGAGGTGCTGGAGCTCCGCGCATTGGAGGGGGGCTTTGCCCTTCAGACGCCGAAGGGCGTCCACTTCGCGGGGGCGGTCATCCTCGCCGCCGGCTCGCGTTACCGCAGGCTGGGCCTTGAGAATGAGGAGCGGCTGACGGGCCGGGGCGTGTCCTGGTGCGCAAGCTGCGACGGCGGCTTCTATCGCGGCAAGTCCGTGGCCGTGGTGGGGGGCGGCAGCACCGCCCTGGGGGAAGCGTTGTGCCTCTCGGGGCTGGCGGAGAAGGTGACCCTCATCCACCGCCGGGAGAGCTTCCGGGGGGAGGAAGTGAGCCTCCGGCGGCTGAGGGAGAAGGGCAACGTTCACTTTCTCCTGAGCAGCCGCGTGACCCGGCTCCTGGGGCAAGAGCGCCTGGAGGCCATCGAGGTCGCCGGGCCGCCGGAGACCGGGCGGCACATCATCCCCCTGGACGGTCTCTTCATCGCCATTGGCCGGGAGCCGGTGTGTGGGCGCTTTGCCCCCCTCGCGGCGCTGGACGGCGAGGGCTATGTGCTCGCCGGGGAGGACTGCCATACCGGCACGCCCGGCCTCTTCGCCGCAGGGGACTGCCGCGCAAAAGCCCTGCGCCAGCTGGTCACGGCGGCCGCTGACGGCGCCATGGCCGCCACGGAGGCCGCAAAGTATCTGAACCGCCGGTGACTTTCGGGGCGCAATTCGCAGGGAAGTTTTGCAGCTGCTGCAAATTGCGCTTCATCGGAGTGATGATGCATTGTAAATGCTAATATTTACTTGAGCCATTATTGCAAAAATGCTAGTGAATATTTGAGCCACCAAAAAGGCCGCTATATAATGGGAACAACCTGTTATGTGGAGGCGAAGAAAGGTGGTAACAACGGT
>Ga0208297_1001081_pt1 | contig 32296 bp, 31 predicted proteins | sample LMS_cellobiose_e_FD_187367 | JGI IMG/M metagenome (GOLD analysis project Ga0208297, IMG submission 187367) | Rumen-fistulated moose microbial communities from Alaska, USA - LMS_cellobiose_enrichment (SPAdes) (version 2) | ecosystem: Host-associated > Mammals > Digestive system > Stomach > Rumen... | reverse complement strand
TGATGATGAGCGCGTACTGGTCGATGCCGCGGCTGCCGCAGGTGATGGCGATGCGCGCGCCGGGCTTGATGGGTCTGCAGGTGGCCTCGAGCTCGCGGCGGAGGGTACCGGCCACGTCCTCGAGCACATCGTTGTTGAAGGTCTGGCGGACCCTGGCGACTTTCGGGATCTGGTAATCCTTGAGGAGGTTGCTGATGCTGTTCACGGGAGATCGCCTCGTTTCTTTTTTTGTCGGAGCGCGCGGGGCGCGGGATCGGTCCTCAGCGCTCCCGGTGATCCTCGGTGACCGCGCCGGCGCGGTAGGCGTCGAGCAGGGCGCTGAGGTCGCTGATGCGGGAGCGCAGCTCGCGGCCCATATCCGTGTCGGAGAGGTGCTGGCGGCTCTCGAGCCGCTCAAAGACCTCGGAGGTGGAGGTGATGTCGAAGTTGTCGCGCACGGCCCTTTCGTGTCCGGCGAAGGGCTGGTGGGAGACGATGCGGTAGCTGCGGGAGTCGTAGATGAGCGTGTACCCGGCGATACCGGAGGTGGGCTGATACGCCTTGCAGAAGCCGCCGTCGATCACGATCAGCCGCCCGCCGCCCTTGATGGGACTCTCGCCCTTCTTCGCCTTGACCGGGATGTGACCGTTGATGATGTGGCAGTGCGGCCCGTCCAGTCCGAACTCGCGCAGCAGCAGCTCGCACACCTGTGGGTCGTGATAGAGCGTGTAGTAGGCGTTCTTGGGCTCGGCCCAGGCGCTCTCGTCCGCGATCAGGCGGCGCTCAAAGGTGGTCATGCGGTCGCGGCCGAAGATGGGGCTGTTGCGTCCGGCCCAGAGAAACCACAGAAAGTCCATGCCGAGCTGCCGCTCCGGCGAGCCGGGACGCAGGTAGTAGGCCTGGCGCGCGGCGGTGTCGGCATAGTCGAGGAAGTCCTTGCCGCGCCGCTCCGTCCCGTCGAGGCGGAAGCTCATCAGCGCGCCGTCCGCCGTCATGGGGATGCAGCCGTGGAAGAGCAGGTTGCCGTTGTGGATCTTGTAGAGGCTGCCCTTGGAGTAGAGGAAGCGGATGTGTTTTTGCAGCTTTTCGCTGCGCTGGAACGAGGCGGTGAGCTGGTCGATCACGGCGCTCTCCTCCGGCGAGAGGGCGTAGGGATCCTTCGGATCGACGGTGGGGAAGTCCGTGTCCTCCAGCGGGTAGGTCACGCCCCCGATCGTGATGCAGCGGTTCGCGTAGTCGATCTTGTCGAGCAGCAGCCGGTCGTCCATGCCGTATTCCGGGTGGCGGAGGATCTTCTGCCCCTCCAGCTTGAAGAGGATCACGGTGATCGCCTTGTGCATGCGCGCGGAGAGCAGCTTGTCCTTCTCGGAGTACTGCCCCGCGTCGTCCCCGGTGAGCTTGACGGCGAAGCGGGATACGTCGCAGTTTTGATACACCTCGTTGGCAAAGACCGACAGCGGGCGCAGCGAGATGCCGTAGCCCGTCTCCACGACCTCAAGGTTGTTGTAGTGGATGGAGTTGGAGAGCACGGTCGCCACCAGCGTGCGGCTGCCGGAGGCCGCGCCCATCCACAGCACGTCGTGGTTGCCCCATTGGATGTCCACGCTGTGGTATTGCAGCAGCGAATCCATGATGATGTCCGCCCGCGGGCCGCGGTCGAAGATGTCGCCCACGATGTGCATGTGATCCACCGCCATGCGCTTGATGAGCGCGCAGACCGCGCAGATGAAGCTCGGCGCGCTGCCGGTGGAGATGATCGCGGCGATGATGTTCTCGAAATAGTCGCGCTTGTCCTCCTCGCCGCTGTCGGTGTGCAGCAGCTCCTCGATGATATAGGCGTAGTCGCCGGGCAGCGCCTTGCGCACCTTCGAGCGCGAGTAGCGCGCCGACACGCTGCGGCACAGCGCGATCAGGCGGTGCAGCGTGATGCGGTACCACTCGTCCGGATCGGCAAGCTGCGGGCGCAGCAGCTCGAGCTTCTCCTCCGGGTAACAGATCAGCGTCGCCAGCTGGTCGAGCTCGGCGCGCGGCAGGCTGTTGCCGAACAGCTGATCCAGCTTCTCGCGCACCACGCCGGAGCAGGAGTTGAGGATGTGCAGAAAGGCCTCGTGCTCGCCGTGCACGTCGGAAATGAAGTGCTCGCAGCCCTTGGGCAGGTTCAGGATCGCCTGCAGGTTGATGATCTCGGTGCTGGCTGCGCGCACGGTGGGGTACTGATGCGAGAGCATCCTGAGGTAGCGCAGCTCGGCTTCGGTAAAGGTCTTGCGGGTCGGCATAACGATCTCCCTCCCGTCACGTCGGTCGGATTCTGTTGGTATCATGATATCGAAAACCGCGGAGGCTGTCAATCGGAAAGACAAATGCCCCTGCACGATTGACGGCGCGCGGCGCTTGTGTTACAATCAAAGCCACAAAACGGGAAAGGTGGATACCCTTATGAGCGAGAAGATCTGCGTGGCCGGCGTCGGCGCCATCGGCGGCGTGCTGTCCGCCATGCTGGGGCAGAAATATGCCGATTCGATGAGCCTGATCGCGCGCGGCGGGCGCGCCGAGGCGCTGCGCCGAAACGGCGTGGTGCTCCACAGCCAGTTTTACGGCGAGCGCGTCGCGCATCCGGCGCGCATCGCGGCGCAGGCGTCCGAGCTTCCGGTGCAGGACTATATTTTCGTCTGCGTCAAGAACTATTCGCTCGACCAGATGGCCGAGAATCTCCGTCCCGCGGTGGACCGTCACACCGTCCTCATCCCGGTGATGAACGGCGTGGAGGCCGGCGACCGGCTGCGCGCCCTGTTTCCCGAGGCGATCGTCTGCGACGCGGTGATCTACACGATCTCCGGCGCGAATCCCGACTATTCCGTCACCCAGCGGGGCACCTACACCTATGCTTTCTTCGGCAGCAAGGTGCGCGACGAGGCGCATCTCGACGGGGCGCGCCGCGCCTGCGCGCTGCTTCAGTCCGCAGGCTTCGACGCCCGCTGGAGCGACGAGATCAACACCGAGATCTGGAAAAAATTCATCACCAACTGCGCCTTCAACACCATGACCGCGCGCCACTTGAACACTGCGGCGGACATCCGGGCCGATGAGGGCCTGCGGCAGGACGCCCACGACCTGCTGACGGAGGCGAACCGCGTGGCTGCGGCCGAGGGGGTCGACCTGCCCACGATCGTGGAGGAGAAGTATGCCTTCATGATGGAAAAACAGCCGCCCGAGGCCACCAGCTCCATGGCGCGCGACATGGCGGCCGGCCGCCCGCTGGAGTACGATACGTTCTCCGGCGCGGTGATCCGCAAGGCGGAGCGCCACGGGATCGACGTGCCGGTGACGCGGTGCTACCACGAAGGGCTGATCGCAATGCTCGAAAAGAAGGACTGACTGGTACGCCCGGCGGGCCGCGCTCCGCGCGGCCCGCTCTTTTTCATTTCAACAGACAGGAGGACGACTCATGCAATGCATTCTGACCAGCAGCTCCGTGCTCCCGGGCACGGATACGCTGAATCCGGCCAACGGCCTGATCGACCGGCTGCGCGCCTGTCTGCCCGAGCCGTGCGCGGCGCTCTTCGTCTGCTCCGATCCGGACAACCGCGAGCGCACGGACCGTTTTGCCGCCGCGGTGCGCGCGAGCTTTGAGAAGGAGGGCTTCGCCTTTTCCCGGTTCGATGTGCTCGACGGCAGGACGCAGGCGGACGCGGCGGCGCTGGTGCGCTCCGCCGGGCTCATCGTGCTCGCGGGCGGCCACGTGCCGACGCAGAACCGTTTTTTTGCGGCGATCGGCCTGCGCGGCCTGCTGCGGGACTTTGACGGCGTCCTCGTCGGCATCAGCGCCGGCTCCATGAACAGCGCGGAGACGGTCTACGCGCAGCCGGAGCTTCCGGGCGAGGCGGTCGACCCCGCCTATCGCCGCTTTCTCCCCGGCCTCGGCCTGACGGAGAAGATGCTCCTGCCCCATTATCAGGCGATCCGGGACGACGTGCTCGACGGCCTGCGCGTCATGGAGGATATCGCGTATCCTGACAGCCGCGGCCGGGAGTTCTACGCCCTGCCGGACGGCAGCTATCTCTATTGCGACGGGGATCGGGAGGAGCTCTGCGGCCCGGCGTATCGCATCGCGGACGGCGTGCTGACGCCGCTTCCCGCCGGGGAAAAGGCGGGTGATCCCGCATGATCCGCCGCCTGACCTCGCTGGATGAGCACCGCGCGTTCATCGCGGATTTCGTCGGCGACCCTGTGTTCTCCGACCCGATGCTCGCCACGGCGGAGGAGCTGGAGCTCAATCTGCTGCGCGCCGTGTCGAAGCCGAACGACCATGTCCTCGGCGTCTATGAGGGCGGCTGTCTGACCGGCCTGTTCGTCTTTCTGATCCTGCCGGAGGAGCGGTATCTCGAGATGATCGTGGGCCTGTCCCGCGCCGCGGCCGCGTATGAGGAGATCGCCGCCTGGCTCGAGGCCGAGTGCCCCGGCTATCAGGCCGATTTCGTTTTCAACCCGGCCAATCCTCTGCTTCGCTCGCTGCTGGCGCGCAAGCGCGCCGCCTTTCTGCCTGAGCAGCGGTGCATGGTGCTGGCCGGGCCGACCCCCGCGGCGGACACCGCCGGCGTCGAGCCGCTCTCCGCGCCGTATCTGGCGCAGTATCTCGCCCTGCACGGCACGGACGCATACTGGACCGGGGAGAAGGTCGTCGCCGCGCCGGAGCGCTTCCGCGTCCTGCTGGCGATCGAGGACGGCGCGGTCGTCGGCTATCTCGACGTCACGAACTGCTTTGCCGAGAACGAGCCCTACGACCTGTTCGTGCGCCCGGAGCACCGGCGGCGGGGCTGGGGCCGCAAGCTGATGGCCGCCGCGATCGAGCGCAACCGCCCGAACGGGATGATGCTGCTGGTGGACGCGGACAACGCCCCCGCGATCCGGCTTTACGAGTCCCTCGGCTTTGCGCCGCGGCCCGACCGCAACAACCTGACCGCGACCTGGCACATCGCCTGACCGCGATGCCCCTTTGAAACAACGGGCCCGCCTCCGGCCGGAGGCGGGCCCGTTCTCTTTTTTCCTTTGCCGCCTCAGCGGTTTTCGATCTCCTCGATCAGCGCCTGGTAGACGATGTGCAGGTTTTCGTTCTCCATGCGCAGGTTGTGCACCAGCGTCGCGGAGACGGACATGAGCAGCTCGAGCCCGATGGTCGGATGTTCCCGGCAAAAGCGCTGGAAGGCGTCGTAGCCGAGACTCAGGGTGCGGCAGTCCGTCTTCGCGCGGACGGTGGCCGAGCGCTTGCCGCGGTCGATCAGCGCCATCTCGCCGAAGGAGCAGTGGTAGCTGTCGAGCAGCGAGGCGGTGACGTAGGCGTCGCCGTAGGGCGTCGTTTTCAGCACGTCCACGCTGCCCTCCAGCAGCAGGAACATCTCGTCGCCGGGCTGGCCCTCGCGCAGGATCTCCGTTCCCGCCGGGAACGTCCGCTCCTGCATGACGGCGGCAAGCTGGGCCAGATCCTGATCGGACAGCCTGCTGAGCAGCGGGAAGGTCTTGAGCCCCTGGATCATTTCGTTGCCGGAATCCATCATATCTCCTCCGCGAGCACGATCATGCCCATGTTCGGCCCGAGCACGTAGTCGTCGGGCGGGTTGAGCAGCGGGTGGTTGAGCTCCGCATCCTTGACCATCTTCAGGTTCTGGATGATCTCGCCGTAGTTGCTGGACTTCATGGCGTCGGCGAGGATGGAGTGCTTGATGGTCTTCTCCGCGCCCATGTTCTCAAGCACGCCGAGCGTCAGGATGCCCTTGTCCTTTTTGCAGTGCGCGGCGAGCTCGGCGTAGGTCCTGCCGCGCCACGCCTCCTCCACCGGCAGGATCTGGATGCTGATGCCATTCCCGTTGTCGAACAGCGCCCGCATCACGTTGGCCATGCCGGTGTAGTTCGTGGCGGTGGAGAGGATGTAGCGGCTGTACTCCTCGGTGTAGATCACCTCGTCGCAGTGCTGCGCCTCAAGATAGTTGCGGTAGCGCTCCGTCTGCACCAGCGCGCAGACGTGGCAGCGCGGGTTGAGCGCCTTGATCATCAGCGTGCACACGAAGATGCGCGAGTCGACCAGCTCGGCGTCGAGACTCTCGTGCGCCTCGCCGAGGACGAGCGCAGTCGAGGCCTGCCGGATGTTCGCGTTCAGCAGGGTCTGCTCCTCGGTGAAATCCCCGCGGATGTAGTGGAGACCCTTGAGCTCCTTGTCCATCAGCAGGGTCTGCATCTTGAGTTCGCTTACGTTGTTCACGATCACGATGTCCTGCGCGGTCAGCTCGCCCGACTTGCGGAGGACATCGCAGATCAGCGTTTTGATGTCGTTCTTCCAGCCGAAGATGACGACGTGGTCGGAAAGATTCTGCACCTTTTTGATCCTCCTTGCCGGACTGTTGCTGTAAGCGTTGATCCTGGACGAGACGAAGCCGATGATCGTGGAGAGGAACAGCATGCTGAACAGCACGAAGATCATCAGCACCGCGCGGCCCTGCCAGCTTTTGGGGATGTAGTCCGTGTAGCCCCTGCTCAGCACGATGTTGACGTTGTTCCACAGCAGGATGTCCCAGAAGGACTTCTGCCCGTTCGGGCCGATCTCCACGCTCCAGTAGAGGTAGCACAGCGCCGTGTATGCGGCGAGGAAGCCGAAGATCACGGCCGCGAAGGACTCCGACGTTCGCCGTCTCAGTTTTGAAAGGTACTTTTTGAGTTTCATGGTCGTTTCCCGTCCGTCCGCTCCGTCCCCGGCGGGCGCCTGTCGAACGCCCGCCCTTTTTATCCATTATACGGCGTTTTTGCCGAAATGTCCAATGATATTTCCGCGCCGCGCCCGGCGCGCGCCTTTCTCGCGCCTTTCTTTTGACAAACCGCGCGGAGTGCGATATGATTTGACCGCAAAGAATCTCGCGAAGGAGGGATCGTTTTGTACAATTTCGAGTTCTGTGTTTCCACGGAGATTTTCTTCGGCAAGGGTCAGGTCGTCCGCCTCGGCCCCGCCATCAAAAAGCGGGCGGACAGGATCTTGCTGGTCTACGGCGGCGGCAGCATCAAGCGCAACGGCGTCTATGACGACGTGGTCGGGACGCTGAACGCCGCGGGCGTCTCGTTCGTCGAGCTGTCCGGCGTCGAGCCCAACCCCCGCATCACGACCGTCAGGAGGGGCGCGGCCCTCTGCCGGGAGCATGACCTGCAGGCGGTGCTGGGCGTCGGCGGCGGTTCGACGATCGACTGCGCCAAGGTCATCGGCGCGGCCGTGCGGTATGACGGCGATCCCTGGGAGTTCGTTGCGGACCGCACGAAGATCACGGACTCTCTGCCCATTTTCACCGTGCTGACCGCTGCGGCCACCGGCTCCGAGATGGACAACACCGCGGTCATCTCCAACCTGGAGACGAACGACAAGCTGGGCACCGGCCATCCCAGCATGCTGCCCGTGGCCTCCGTGCTCGACCCGGTCTATACCTACACCTGCTCCGCCCACCAGACGGCCGCCGGCACGGCCGACATCATGAGCCACACGTTCGAGAACTATTTTTCCCGGGCGGACGACTTTGCCCTGCTGGACGGCATGGCCGAGGCCATCCTCAAAACGTGCATCCGGTACGGTCCCGTTGCGCTGGAAAAACCCGACGACTATGAGGCGCGCGCCAATCTGATGTGGGCCTCCTCCCACGCCATCAACGGCCTGATCGCCAAGGGCAAGGCCGACGCGTGGAGCGTCCATTCCATGGAGCATCAGCTCAGCGCCTATTACGACATCACCCACGGCGACGGCCTTGCGATCCTGACGCCCGCGTGGATGCGCCATGTGCTGTCCGACGCCACCCTCGGCCGCTTCGTCCGCTACGGTGTCAACGTCTGGGGCCTCGATCCCGCCCTGCCGGGGCGCGAGATCGCCGAGCGGGCCATCGACCTGACGCAGGACTTCTTCGTCCGCCGGCTGCATATCCCCGCCACGCTGCGCGAGGTCGGCGTCGACGGGAGCAAGCTGGAGCTCATGGCGCAGAAGGCGTCCACAAGGGCCCTGCAAACCGCGGCCTTCGTGCCGCTGTTCCCCGAGGACGTCCTCGCCATTTATCGGAGCTGCCTGGGCTGACCGCCCGCCAAGGCAGCCGCAGCAAAAACGAAGGCGCCCGGAGAGCGTTGCAGAGCAACGCTCTCCGGGCGCCTGTCAGCCGGATGTTTATTCCCACTCCATCATACAAAGGCTGACTGAAACAGTTTTGTATGGGTGATTTGGCTCACGCTATTCTGATTGCTTCCATTATCCATCGAATATGGGCTATCCGATTTTCTGTTGCCAAAGTGTTGCCACGGTTTTCGCTCGCGGCAAGCGCCATGACAAGCAGATACCCGAAAGTGATGACCATATTATAACGGAGGATTTCAGAATGGACAAGTACATTTTTGACGAGACCAACGGCCTGTGGTACGAGCGCAGCGGCGACTATTACTTCCCCTGCCTGTCCCTGCCGGAGCGCAAGCCCGTCGGCGTCTGGGGCCGGCGGTATCGCCACTTCCTGAAAGAGCATCGGAGCGCGACCTATACCGCGATGCTCCTGAGCGGCGCTCTTGACGATCACCTTGTCGAGATCGACCGGCAGGCGGAGGAAATGCTCGACCGGCTGACAAAGCAGATGGCGGCACGGGAGGGCATCACCGAGCAACTCAAGGCCCGCGATCAGATGGCGTGGGTCGGTGCGATGAACAGCATCCGCACGAGAGCGGAGGAGGTGGTCTGGGCAGAGCTGATCTATCAGTAAAGTAATAAAACCAAGCGAGGGCTAACCTATTCAAAATCAGTTAGCCCTCGCTTATGGCGGAGCGGGGAGGGTCTGCACCTCCTCACGGCACTTGTTAATTGCTGTCTTGCGCCCAATCAGTAACCATTGTTTCGGCTTTGGCCACTCCGTGCGCGCCGCTTACCACTAAGCCAGTTTGATTTTCCATTGACGTTGCTCCTTTCATGGTCAGCAATGCTGACGCTATTGTCATTGCGAGGGAGACTGTGCCAATAGGGATTCCGATGTGAAGGGCTACAAGGACAGCAATAACCAACAATTGTTGTAAAATGCGCATTAAGTGAGTAATAACTATTCTACGCCAAAAACAAAAGAAGTCGAATCTGCTTTTTGGGGATAATCGAGTGTGTTCCCCTGATCAGCCTTCAAATCAATTTCAAAATCAGTCATGGAAATAGGTATCGGAATTATAGGATCGTTTTGAAAAAAACAACTTATTATATCTTTGTTCCACCCCGCTTTAGATAATGCATTCTCTATTGCTTCCATATTTTACACCTCCAAAAGCTATCGCCAAGAAATGGTCTGAGTTTTTTCTATTTCACCTGTGGAAGTTGAATTACTTGAGACAATTCGCTACGGAATAGGGAATAATTCTCGGAAATAAATATTTTATAGATGGGATGTCTTTCAAACACCCAATATAACAATGCCCAGAATCTTCTGATAGCTGGGCTCAACCCCGGAGTATCTTCAGGATGGTCAATTTTTAATCTACAGACACTCTCTGCAACATCGCGTGTAATACCTCTTGAATGAGTTTTCCATATGGAATGATCACATAATTGTCTCGCTATTTCCGCAGCCCGTTTGTTCTTATCTTCAATTGTAACTTCTGCTCCTGTAGATGAATGCTTAGCCCAATCCCTAAATTTGTAATCTCGTAAATAGCTGGTTACAAGACCGATTGAATAGTTACTTGCATTAGTAGCGTTTCCAATTTCTTTTGGATCTAAGTTTTTCAGGATTTGGATATCTGTCCAGTTAGGCTGGCATCCTTTTGAAAGCGCATACTGGCCACGGATTTGTATATCTGCGAGCAATGTTAAAATAGACTGTGCTGGAACAAAACGTCCGTCTTTTGAGGGAACTTGCGGATCAATAGGGCCGATGCAGGCACTTTCATCCATAATGATTTCATCTCCAGACAAGCAAAAAATGGTACCTGCACTCATGGAGAGAAAAGGAATTATAAAGCCGACTTTGTCAAAGCGCTTTCGCATCATATTCACATAATGCGAGACCCGCTCGGCCGATCCACCCGGTGTAACCAATACTACATCCAATTCGCTTGAACTGCTATCAACATTCCGCAGCATTTCTAAAAACGGCAAATCATCTGTGTTATCAATTCCCGTTTGTGATCTGATACTATTGTTCACCATATTAGCTGCATAGCAAACAACAGGTCGTTTTCTGATCGTTGATATTGCATGTAGGCCGCGCTTTATTTCGTTTGCAATATCCATCTTGTCAGGCAAGCAATCTATAATGCTTGAGTATTCTCGCCCTTCAACCATCTCATCTAACAAAGAAGATACCATTCGCTTCCCTGGCGTTTCTGTTAATATCTTAGCCGGAGAAGGTGGCTGAGAGCGTTGCATAAGCATCGCTCGATTTGCTCTGTTACGATTCCCTTTTCCCAAGAAAAACCCTCCCTTTCTCTATGTTTATGCTTAATATCTGTTATAGTTCAACACTAAGAGAGCCATCTATGAATAATGCCGGATATGAGAGTTGAATGATAAGATCATTAAACACAACAATGTACGAGAAGACCGTTCCCTCGCCAAAGCGATCATGCAACAAGGTCTTTCCATCAGGGCAGAAGCTCACTTCGTCTGGCAAGGAGCGCAAATATGGAAGTTTCAGTACGGGTGTTTGGCATTCAGGAAAGCTTGCTTCCAGTGCAACAATCTGCCCCTCTCCAAAAGCCACGTGTCGCACAATGGCACCAGGAGGAACGAGGGGCGGTTCATTATTTCTGTTCATAGTACTTCCGCTCAAAATTTCTGCCGTTTTTTCCGAGACAGTGTCGTTAATAAACTTTTTCCAAGCGGGAGCCTCTAAAATGTCTCTCCGGGACTCACATTTAACAAGCAATGCCCGGAGCTTCTCGGGGCTTGCTTTGTCAGATTCAAACATTGCCACAAAGAATTTCTGGAATTGTCCCAACGTCAAGGGCACGATGTCAAGCCGCTGCTTCACGTCGTCCTTAGCATACCAAATGCCATGCCTGAATGTTTCAGCGGTGTTCGTGTCAATTCGGACTGCGATAAACATTCCATATACAGGTTTGTCATATTTCAGAACTGCATCCGACACATGCCGTCTAACAGGCTCACCCTCCATTGCTTCCTGACGAGAAGATGTTGACATAGTTACTTCTGTCAAAATGGTAAAATCGTTAAACTCGCAGTACAAATCTCCCTTTCCGCCTCCAGCAGCGGATACGGGCAAGAAGTCAGAGTCCAATTTGAATCCTCGAACCTCATAAGGCTTATTGGCCAAATGATCAATGGCAAGAGCGGCTCTCCAAAGCGTCCATTCAAGGTATGCCGGCGTTTCGTCTTTCGGAACCTCTATGGCGTTATCTTCGTCATATACCAGTTTTCCTCCGCCCTTTATGATAAGGGACATATAATCCGCAATCTCTTTCCATTGATTGCATTGGTCTTCGGCGTACTGAATCTCATCCGTTTGGGCGAGAATATTTTCCAATCTCTGCCTCGCAATGTTTACTTCCGTTGCCGTGGTCAAGGGTAGGTCGGAAATATCAAACAGAATATGCCTCTCTTTCATCTGCTTAACCAAGTCATCAAGCAGATTTTTTGCAACGTCCATGTCATCAGTGGGCAGAGGTGCTCCCGTGCAAAGCATTTTATACTGCTCAATGATTGGTTCGGTGCTCGCGGTAGCCTTTGCAAGCTTTTCCGCCAATATGTGCTTAGTGGGAACTATAATAAGACCTCTGCCTTTGCGCTGCAACACGCCAGAAATGCGGAGGTACCTCATATTCATGTCGCTGTATTCAAAAAAATTCTCAACTTTCTTATCATAGTGTTCGCCGCGCTTGATAATTTCTTGTTTATCAAAAGTGGGCTTTGCGGGAGCCAAAGACCGTCTGTTTCTCAAATCTAGAATATTATAAACCACGTCTTTAAGGTTGTAATTGGGATTGGTAGTTTGTACCCACAGAGCAAATTCAATTCTGCTGAGTTCGGAAGAACCTGTTTCCTTCTCAAGCTCCAGCATAATAGCTAACACCCATCTCAAAGGAGAAAAATAGCCTTTTCCCTTCGGCATAGAAAACTGTTCAACGCTCATTGCCCGGAGAAAGCAGTCTTGAACGGCAGAATAAGTATCAGCATTCAGAAATGCATGGCCAAAAGGTGTAATGTCATCTAATTCCCCCAAGTTCTTTTGCTGTCCATTCCTCTTATGGATTTGCGGGTAGATCAGTCCATTTTTGGCAAACATAAGGCGCCACTTTCTGGCATGACTACCGTCGTCTCTACCATTCTTATTTTGAATAATGCCTTTGCTGTCAAGAAGTCTCGTAAAGCTAATCTCAGTTTCCTTGCTGCGTAGATTTCCCACAAAAGGAGAATCAAAGAAAACGCGGAATCCTTCTTGAATTCTATTTGGATTACGGAGCCCGTTGTTGCCGACTTGCCATATGCTGATCTGCTCATTCATAATATCACCTAACATCAATACCCGATAAACAAATACTCCTGCACCGCGTTTCTGTGTGTCTTTGCATCACTTTGATTACCAAAAGAATACCGATAGTCCACAGGAATAACCTCAACGTGTTCCTTGTGCTTTGACATGATTGCAGTCATTTCATCCTGCGTTGGCAAGCTGTTTGAAGAATAGGAAACCAACAACACGCTCTTGGAAAACTTCTTGAACAGCAGATCAAACGCATCCACTGCGCCCTTTCTCGTGGAAAACGGCGTCGGGTAGGATTTGAACTTCTTGGTCTGCGTATGTTCCTGGATTTCGACACCTTTCCAGTCTCGTGCCAGTCCTTCGACAAAGTGATAGCGCCGGACATATTCGTTGTCGGAGAGCGGCGAATAATAGGGAGGATCAATATAGACCAGCCCCGGTTGCACCAGACGCAGATCCATCGCGTCGCCGTGTCTGGAACGATTTGCCTTCCCGTTATCGAAAACAGCGTTATTAATTGCGTCAACGGCATCTAAGAAATGCTGCTCCAAAGACTTCTGCAAGTCCTTTCGTCCGTCGTTATAGCGTTCGCCGGTGTATGTGAAGATGCCACGCGGGCGCTTTTTTGTGCAGGCTCGAATCAAAGCGGACATTGCAATCGATTTTTTATATGGATCGCGGATTGCCGCAATATTTGCTCGCAGCGTGTCAATCAGGTTGTTGTCGGAATCCGAATAGTAAAGTCCTCTAAAGGTGTTTGCAACAAAGTGATCGGTCTCGTGTTGCGGAAGTAGCAGCGCCTTGGCATCGTCGAGCGGCAAGGTTACGCTGTTGTTCTCAATCATAGCCTTTGTGAACGTCGCGGACATTGCCATGTAGTCGTTACTGACCACCGCTTTTCCCTGCGACTTGAACATATAGCCGACAATGCCGGAGCCGGAGAACAGATCAACCGCAGTGTCAAACTCAAACTGAGAGGCGACCGACCATATCTCAGAGAGCAGCTTGCTCTTGGAACCCATGAACCGCGTGGGCGGGTATTTGGAAACTTGCTCAGGTAGCGGCTTCGGAAGCAGTTTAATCTGAGCATGGGATTTCGGCGGAATCGTGACGATGACGTCCTCGCCCTTCCGATTGCTACCGCTGCATGAAATATAGCGTTTTGTTTGGATAACCTCAATGTTAAACGGTGCATACAGCTCATGCACCAACGGGTGATTCGAGTTGGTCAAGATGACATGACAACCGCGCTCATGCATCCGCATGACCGTCTTGGCAAGCTCAACGTGATCTTCCTCATAGAACTGCTCTTTGGTATACCGTTTGAAATCGGAGTATTCGGAAATCGGCAGATAGGGCGGATCGAGAAAGATAAAATCGCCTGGCTTTGCGTAATGATCCAGCACAAGCATATAATCGCCACAAAGGATTTCCGTGTGCTTCAGCAAAGCCGACGCTGCGCGGAGCATATCGGCATCACAGATTTTTGGATTGCTGTATCCGCCATACGGAACATTAAACTGACCGCGCTTGTTCACACGGTAAAGCCCGTTAAAACAGGTCTTGTTGAGATAAATCGTCCTCGCCGCAGCCTCGGCGTGCGTCATTGTCTCCCAGTCCAAGCCGCGCACGAGGTAAAACATATCCTTTGTGTTTTGGTACGTCTCCAACTGTCGGATGACCGCTTCAACATTGTCCGACACCTGCCGGTACATATTGATCAATTCCGGGTTGCTGTCGGCAATCAGACCGTTTTCCGGCTGAAGCGCAAAAAACATGGCGCCACCGCCGACGAACGGCTCAATATAGCGATTATAGGATGACGGCACCTTGGGCAGCAACTCGCCGAGCAGCTGTGTCTTGCCACCCGCCCACTTCAGAATGGGCTTGGGAGCAATGATTTCCGCACTTTTTACCGCTTGTTCCACCACTTAATACCGCCTCCTCTCGCAAAAAAATGAACAGAATAACCCAAGATAAACACAAGTATAGCATATATTGTAACTCATATCAAGACAACACGGCCTCATCTTTTTATAAGATTTTATAATTTGTGTTACATTTTTCTCTATCCCGCCCAAGCGGCTCTTTATCCGCTTTCCCACCCGCTGTTTCACCGCACCCCGACATCGTGACTGTGCCTCAACACCCGCCTCTGCCGTTTCCGCTCCGCCTCCTGCTCCCGGATCGCCTTGACCTGTTCCTCCACCCTGTCCGCGCCATAGCCCCGGCACAGGGTATCGTAGTCCGCCGCAACTCGTTTCAGCCCTCTGTTTTCCTCCGCCAGACGGTCAACGGATTCGTCCAGCGAGGCATACTGCCGTTGGAGCCGGTTATAGTTGTTGCTCAGTCGGTTGAAGCTCTCCCTGAGATCCAGATACCTCTTGAACAGGGCACGCAGGACATCGACGATCTTCTTGTAGAGCGGTTTGGCTTTCTTTTCTCGGTAGGTTCTCGCGCTCTCCAGCGTACCCGCTTCGGGCAGCACGCGATCCACATCGTCCGAGAACTCCCGCGCCAAATCCTCGACGGCCTTGGCATCCAGCTCTGCCGTTCTGAGCCGCGCCTCTGCCTCCCGCGCCCGCCGCTCGGCATCCTCTTTCAGCTCGTTTTGCCGTTGCGTCTCAGCCATTGCCAACGCTGCGGCATCCTGAATTTGTGCGAGGCGCTGCTGCTCCTGCTCCACCTTGAACTGCGTCACCGTTAGATGCTCCTCGGTGCTGCCGACCTCGCCGCGCTCGATGTCCGTATACCCTGCGGCGACCATGTGCTGATAAAAATCGTCCTGCAGGACACTGTACGACTTTTTCAGTACCGGCTTGCCGTTCTTTTGGAGCAGCGGCTCACCAAATTCGTCCATTGCCGGTTTCGACGCCCATTTCTTGCTCCGGCTGACCTGCGTGATGACCTCCTTGACAGTACCACGCAGAGTGGGGTCTTTGCACCGCTTTGACCACAAAATCTCCTTTTTCACCACCGGCACATAGACCACATGGAGGTGATAGTGGTACACGTCCTCGCCCAACTGCTCCGACATGGCGCGGTTGCGCTCGTCGGCGTGCATGACGGCAGAGAGGATGTACTGCTCGCCGCCGACAATCTCCACCGCCGCCCGGTACGCTTCCTCATAGAACTGCCGCGCGTAATCATATCCACCGTGGTTATAGAAGTAGGCGGAGTTGACGTCGAACACCAGCTCGCAGAACTTTGTGGCGTCGGACTTCAGGCCGCGCGTCGAGATGACCTTTTCCTCTTCCAGCTTGCTGAACATCCTGACATAATCGTCCGTGGGCTCTTTGAAGTGGACATTGTACGCCGCGCGCTCCGGCACGATGTCAGGATTGACATAGGTTTTCTTTTCCCGCTCGTTATGCGCCTGCGTGTTGCCGATGTTGGCATTGGACACGTTGACGTTGCGGACACAGGTACGGTCTCCCGTATTTCTTGCCATCGTAGATCACTCCTTTCGTTGAGATACGCCCCGCGGGGGACGGGGGAGCACTTCCTGCAGGAAGTGTAATAACCCACTATGACACTTTCAGCCCAAGGGCTGCAAAGTGTCGTGGGCTCTCCGAGGGGGCTGCCGGGAGCGCCTGCCCGCTGCGGCGTCCAGACACTCCCGGAGGGGCGCTGCCCCTGTCAACTGCGGTTGACTCCCCGGCAGGACTGCCCTTTGTAAAGGGCACCCTGCACCCCGCCTAAACTTTTGCGGTGACGATGATGACGATGGTGACGATGATTTTGACACCGGCACTACTCCTGAAAACATCGTCATCATCGTCACCTATCGTCACCCTGCCGCGCGGCGAAGCGTGAGGAAGCTGCCGTTCTTGTTGCGCTTGGCGGCGTACTCGACCTGATACAACTCCGCCAGCTTGTCCCTTCCGACGTTCAGCCTCCGGGCAAGCTGATTGGGCGGAATGTCCTCCCGCAAGGCTGCCGCCAGCTCGGAGGCGCGCCCCTCCCATGAGGGGCTTTCCTCCGTCAGAAGCGCCGCCACCTTTTCGAGCAGCGGGTCGGGCGGCGCTTTCCAAAGCTCCCGCTCCGCATGGTCGAGCTGCCACGCTAACGTTTCCTCGTCCCGCAGCAGGTGGAGGCGCTGGTCGGGCTGGTCGCGGCCTACCACGTCCAGCGTGGCGTTGAGGTCGGTGCGCTTCTCCTTGCGGAGCAGCAGCGCACCGTCCGCGCAGCCGAGCAGGCCCGTCGTGCCGGAGATCATGTCGAACTTGTCGTCCGCGGGCTGCTTGCGCGTGTGATGTACCAGCAGGAGGCAGATGCCCCGGCTGTCGGCGAAGCTCTTGAGCTTCCCGATGGCCTCATAGTCGTTGGCGTAGCTGTACGCCTCGTTCATCGCCGCGCGCACCTTCTGAAGCGTGTCGATGATGACGAGCTTCGTGTCGGGATGCTCCCGGAGGAAGTTGTCGAGCTGGTCGGTGAGCCCGGCGTCGATCTGATTCGACGCGATTGCGAAGTGCAGGTCGTCCGTCCCCTCCACACCGAACATCCGGGACATACGCCTTTGCAGGCGCGCGTAATCGTCCTCCAACGCGAGGTAGAGCACCCCGCCCTGCCGGACGGGGTACTCCCAGAGCGTTTGTCCCGTGCTGACGTGGTAGGCGAGCTGGGCGACAAGAAAGGACTTGCCGACCTTCGGCGAGCCTGCCAGCAGGTACGTTCCGACGTAGAGCAGGCCGTCGATCAGCGGCGGCTTGCTCGGGAAGGAACAGTCGAACAGATCGTTCATGGACAGGGTGTTGAGGTGCATCGGGTCGCAAAAATGGTGGACTTCCAGCAACTTTTTCTTGTATTCCGCGTCCTCGTCTGTTATACTGCTGTTGTCTTGGATGAGTGGCTGCCCCGCGTCTGCGCCAACAGATGCGATCAGGGCAGTCATTTCTTTTGTGTCGTTCATTCTGAATCCTCCTTCATTCCTTTCATGATTTCCGCGATCATGCCGATCACATCCAGCAGGTCGGCGTCCACGCCCTTACCGGCTTCGATGCGCCGCAGCTCGTCCAGCACGGCGGCGAGCTGGTTCCGCAGCGCCTTGTAGACTCGCGGATTGCCCTGCACCACCACCGCGCGGTCGGTCAAACGCCGCGTGATGTAATCCTGTTTGGTCAGCCCCGAGAGCCGCACGGCGGTCTCAATCAGCTCGTCCTCCTCCGGCGACACCCGGAACGCGACGGTGACGTTGCGCCAGCGGTTGTGCTCGTCTCTGTTCTTTGCCGACATATTCAATTCCCCCTTTCCATGTTCAGCTTGTCCGCCATTTCCGTCTGCCTGGACGGGAACAGATGCGCGTAATGATAGGTGATATCGACGCTCTCGTGGCCCACGCGGTCGGCAATCGCCGTGGCGCTGAAGCCCATGTCGATCAGCAGAGACACATGGCTGTGCCGGATATCGTGGATTCTGATCTGCTTGACGCCGGTTTCCTTGCACCCGCGCTCCATCTCACGCTTGAGGTAGTGCTTGCTGACCGGAAAAATGCGCTCGTCAGGTGCGGCGTTGTAGAGCTTTTTCAGGTAATCCCGCATTTCGTCGCAGAGGAACTGCGGCATGGTGATGACGCGATTGCTCTTTTCGGTCTTGGGATCGGTAATCACGTCTTCCCCCTTGAGCCGGTTGTAGGTCTTGTTGATGGATACCGTACCCCGCTCCAGATCGAAGTCTGCGCTTGTCAACGCCAGCAGCTCGCCCTCACGGATACCGCACCAGTAGAGCATTTCAAAGGCGTAGTAAGACAAGGGCTTGTCCATCATGGCGTCGGCAAACTTCAAATACTCCTCTTTCGTCCAGAACAGCATCTCCCGGCCTTTCTTTTTTCCCATACTGCTTACCTTCCTGCACGGGTTTTCCCGCAGGTTGTAAAAGCGTACCGCGTGGTTGAAGATGGCGCTGAGCTGGCTGTTGAGCGACCGCAGGTAGGTCGGCGAATAGGGTTTGCCGTTGCTGTCCCGGTAGTTCATCAGCTCGTTTTGCCAGGTGATGATCTGCTGCGTGGTAATGCTGTTCATTTTCAGCCTGCCGAAGTATGGCACCAGCTTGGTGCGGATGATATGCTCCTTGGTGGCCCATGTGTTTTCTTTCAGCCGGATCTTCATATCCTCGGTGTATCGTTCAACGAAGCTCTTGAAGGTCATATCCAGATCGGAGCCGAGCTTGCTGAGCTGTTCATGCTCCCACGCCTGTGCCTCGCGCTTGGTTTGAAAGCCGCGCTTCTGCGTCTGCTTTCGCTCGCCTGTCCAGTCCGTGTATCGGTAGATAACACGCCAGGTATTGGTTTTTCCTTCCTTGTAGACCGCCACGGTCAACCGCTCCTTTCTTCCCTGCCGTAGCAGAATTTTTCTGTGAAGAACTTTCGGTTTACCCGGCCTGATATGGTCAGGTAGCCCTTCTCCTTCAGCTCGGTGTTGAGCCTCTGGACGACCTTGTACGCATAGGACTTGGAAATGCCAAGCTCCTGCGCCACGTCCTCCACGCGCATAAAGCTGTTTTCGTTCATGTCGGATGTCGCCTCCTTCTGTTATGATTCCGTAGCTAAACATATTTGTTTAGCTTAACTGGCATTATACTAAACATATTGCGTTAAGTCAACGAATTTGCCATTGTCATACTAAACAAATTTATTTAAGTTATCTTGACGAACCTAAACATATCTGCTATGCTTGTGATATCACTTTAGGGAGATGTTTGTTATGGCGATGGGTGAACGAATCCGTTTCTTTCGCACGCAACGAGGCATGACGCAGAAGCATCTCGGACAGTTGGTGGGCTTTTCGGCAGCTACGGCAGACATCCGCATGGCGCAATACGAATCCGGCAAGCGGACGCCAAAGGCGGATATGATCGAGAAGCTCGCCTATTATCTGGATGTAGCCCCGGAAGCCCTTACTGTCCCCGACACAGACAACGATTACCTTCTCATGCACACCCTGTTCGTCTTGGAGGACAAGCGGATGCTGAAAATCAGCAGCATCGACGGCGAACCCTGTCTGCGTTTGGGGCGGGACAAGTACGGTGCCTTTGACCGTATCGCTGAAAGGCTGCGTGACTGGCAAAAAGAAGCCGAGAAGCTGGAGCGGGGCGAGATCACCAAGGAGGAGTACGACCACTGGCGCTACACCTATCCCGCAGTCGAGGCGGAACGCGACAAGGCGGCAATGGACAGGCTGCGCAAGGCGGAAAAGGCGAAACAGGCCGAAAAAGAATAAAATAATCGCTATCCGATCACAAAAATCAGATAGCGATTATCAGATGAATAATGGAAAGCTGTTGCCAAATCGTTGCCACGCAGGGCATCGGAGAGGCACAAATGCTTTATTTCAGCGGCCTCCCGCGGGCGCTTTTCTCATTCCAGCTCGATCGTGCCCGTCGGCTTGGGCGTCAGGTCGAAGAGCACGCGGTTGACGCCCTTGACCTCGCTCGTGATGCGCGCGGTGATGTGCTGCAGCAGGGCGAACGGCACGTCCTCCACGGTCGCGGTCATGGCGTCGCGGGTGTTCACGGCGCGCAGGATCACGGGCCAGTCGTAGCTGCGGAGGCCGCCCTTCACGCCGGTGGACTTGAAGTCGGGCACCACGGTAAAGTACTGCCAGACCTTGCCCTCGAGGCCGTTCTTTGCAAACTCCTCGCGGAGGATGGCGTCGCTCTCGCGCACGGCCTCCAGCCGGTCGCGGGTGATCGCGCCGAGGCAGCGCACGCCGAGACCCGGGCCGGGGAACGGCTGACGGTAGACCATGTTGTCGGGCAGGCCGAGCGCCTTGCCGACCACGCGTACCTCGTCCTTGAAGAGGAACTTGAGCGGCTCGACCAGCTCGAACTTCAGATCCTCGGGCAGGCCGCCGACGTTGTGGTGCGCCTTGACGGGGCCGCTTTCCAGGATGTCGGGATAGATGGTGCCCTGGGCGAGGAACTCGATGCCCTCGAGCTTGCGGGCCTCCTCCTCGAACACGCGGATGAACTCCGCGCCGATGATCTTGCGCTTTTTCTCCGGCTCCGCGACGCCGGCGAGCTTGTCGAGAAAACGGTCGACGGCGTCCACATAGATGAGGTTTGCGTCCATCTCATCGCGGAACACGCGCACGACCTGCTCGGGCTCGCCCTTGCGCAGCAGCCCGTGGTTGACGTGCACGCAGACGAGCTGCTTGCCGACGGCCTTGATCAGCAGCGCCGCGACGACAGACGAATCCACGCCGCCGGAGAGCGCCAGCAGCACCTTCTTGCCGCCGATCTGCGCGCGCAGCGCGGCGAGCTGCTCGGCGATGAACGCCTCTGCCAGCGCGGGGGTGGTGATGCGCTCCATGGTTTCGGGACGAACGTTGTTGGGCATAGTCAGATCCTCCATACGATCAGGATACGGCCGAAGCCGGGCGGCGGAACGCCGCAAAAATCACGGCAAAATCATACCGCAGCCGACGGAAAATGACAAGAAAAATTTTGCGCGTGCGGCGGCGAAAATTCCGCTTGCATCATGCGCCGGATGCGGTATACTGAAGAAAAAGACCGACCGAAGGAAAAGGAGAGATCCCCATGCCGCAGTTTGACGCATTCCGATACGCCTATCCCTCCCGCCGCAACGTCGTGTTCGCGCGCCGCGCGATGGTCTGCACCTCCGTGCCGCTGGGCGCGCAGATCGGGCGCGACGTGATGAAGGCCGGCGGCAACGCCATGGACGCCGCCGTCGCCATGGCGGCGGCAATGCCCCTGCTCGAGCCCACGGGCAACGGCCTCGGCAGCGACTGCTTCGCGCTGATCTGGGTGGAGAAGGAGAAGAAGCTCTACGGTCTCAACGCCAGCGGCGTCGCGCCGATGGCGCTCTCGGCCGAGAAGGTGCGCGCCATGGGCTACGGTGCCATGCCGCGCGAGGGCTGGCTGCCGACGATGGTGCCCGGCGCGCCCGCCGGCTGGGCCGAGATCCACCGCCGTTTCGGCACGAAGCCCCTGCGCGAGCTGTTCGCCCCCGCGATCGCCTATGCGCGCGAGGGCTATCCCGTGCCGGTGAACGTGGCCAAGCTCTGGAAGAGCGACTGCCGCCGCATCGAGGGTGCGATGAAGCGCGACCCCGCGCCGTTTCAATACTGGTGGCAGTCCTTCATGAAGCCGGACGGCACACCCTACGCTCCCGGCGACCTCTTCCGCTGGGAGGATTACGCCCGCACGATCGAGGAGCTGGCCGAGACCGACTGCGAGAGCTATTACCGCGGCGCGCTGATGGAGAAGATCGTGGCCTTCAGCCGCGCGACGGGCGGGTACTTCTGTGAGGACGATTTCCGCAATTACCGCCCCGAATGGGTGGAGCCGATCACCGCCGACTACAAGGGCCACACGGTCTGCGAGCTCCCGCCGAACGGCCACGGCATCACGGTGCTGATGGCGCTCAACATCCTCAAGGGCCTGCCCCTCGGCGAACAGAAGGACAGCGCCGACACCTATCACAAGATCCTCGAGTCGCTCAAGCTGGCCTTTGCGGACTCGATGACCTACGTCGCCGACCCGCGCTATATGCGCACGAAGGTGGCGGACATGCTCAGCGAGGACTACGCCGCGCGCCGCCGCGCGCTGATCTCCGACCGCGCGCTGACGCCCGAGGCGGGCGATCCCTCCTGCGGCGGGACGATCTATCTCTGCACCGCCGATCCCGAGGGCAACATGGTCTCCTTCATCCAGAGCAACTACAAGAACTTCGGCTCCGGCGTGGCGGTGCCGGGCACGGGCATCTCGCTGCAAAACCGCGGCGCGGACTTCTCGCTCGATCCCGCGCGGGACAACTGCCTCGCCGGCGGGAAGAAGTGCTACCACACGATCATCCCCGGCTTCCTGATGAAGGGCGGCGAGGCCGTCGGCCCCTTCGGCGTGATGGGCGCCTACATGCAGCCCCAGGGCCACGTGCTCGTCGTGGTGAACACCGTGGATTACCATATGAACCCGCAGGAGTGTCTCGATGCGCCGCGCCTGCAATGGGTCGGCGGGAAGAAGATCCAGCTCGAGCGGGAAGTGCCGGCCCATATCGGCCGCGCCCTGAGCGACATGGGACACGAGGTCGAGATCGTGAACGAAAACACGGCCATGGGCCGCGGCCAGATCATCTGGCGGACGGAGAACGGCCTGCTCGCCGGCGGCACGGAGCCCCGCTGCGACGGCACGGTCTGTGCCTGGTGAGGAACGAAACGAAGAAGGCGGACGCCCGCAGGCGTCCGCCTTCTTTTTGCGTTTGTCCCGCCTCACAGCAGCGCCGCGAGGATCGCCGCCTTCGTCACCAGGCCGAGCAGCACGTTCTCTTCGTCCACGACGGCGATGGGCAGCTTTGCCTCCGTCGCCGCGGGGATCACGTCCGCGATGCGTGTGTCCGGGGCGACGGTGACGAGCTCTGCGTGCAGCGCGTCGGCGATGCTCTGCCCGGTCTGCCGTGCGCGCAGCGCCTCGTCGATGGAGAGCATCCCGACGAGGCGCAGCTCGTCGTCGATCACCACGACAGAGGAAAGGCCGTTGTTCCGCATCTCGCGGATCGCCTGCTCCGCGCCGTCGTGCACGCGCACGATGCTCGACGGCGTGATCATGATGTTACTGACGGAGACGACGCGCGTCCGATCCGCGCCGCCGACGAAGCTGCGCACGTAGTCGTCGGCCGGGCGGACGGTCAGCTCCTCGGGCGTGCCGACCTGGACGACGCGGCCGTCCTTCATGATGCAGACCGTGTCGCCCATCTTGAACGCCTCGTCGATGTCGTGCGTGATGAAGACGATGGTGCGCTTCAGCTTGTGCTGGATCTTCAGCAGCTCGTACTGCATGTCGCGCCGGACAAGGGGGTCGAGCGCGGAAAACGGCTCGTCCATCAGCAGCACCTCCGACCCGCCGGCGAGCGCGCGGGCGATGCCGACGCGCTGCCGCATCCCGCCGGAGAGCTGGTCGCAGGACTGGTGCTCCCAGCCCTCGAGCCCGACCATGGCGAGGTATTTCATCGCCTGCTTTTCGCGCTCCGCCCGCGGCACGCCCCGGACCTCGAGCCCGTAGGCCGCGTTGCCCAGCACGTCGCGGTGGCTCATCAGGCCGAAGGACTGGAACACCATCGAAACCTTGTCGCGCCGGTAGGCGAGCAGGTCCCGCCGATCCATCTCCCGCAGATCCTGCGCGCCGTAGAGCACGCGCCCCTCCGTCGGCGCGGTCAGGCGGTTGAAGCAGCGCACCGCCGTCGATTTGCCCGAGCCGGACAGCCCGATGATGACGAACACCTTGCCCTTGGGGATCGCCAGGTTCACGTCCCAGAGGGCGACGGTGCAGCCCGTCGCCTGATAGACGGCCTCCTTGTCCGCGCCGGCGCGCATCATGGCCGCGGCCTCGGCCCGGTTGGGGCCGTAGAGCTTGCAGACGTGCTCCATCCGCAGCAGGATCTCATCGCTCCGCGCCATTGCTGTCGCCTCCGTTTCCGCGGCCTTTTTTCCCGCCGGGGATGCTCTGCGTCAGCCGGTCGAGCACGATCGCAAGGATCACCACGCAGCCCCCTGCCACGAGTCCCCGGCCGATCTCGATGCGATTGACCGCGTTGAGCACCTCCATGCCGAGGCCCCGCACCCCGATCATCGAGGTCGTCACCACCATGGCCATCGCCATCATCAGCGTCTGGTTCACGCCGGTCATGATCGTGGGCATGGCCTGGGGGATCTGCACCTTGCGCAGCGTCTGCCAACGGGTGGAGCCGAAGGCCCGCGCGGCCTCCACCACCTCGCGGTCCACCTGCCGGATGCCGAGGCTGGTCAGCCGGATCACGGGCACCACGGCGTAGATGACTGTCGCGATCACGCCGGAGGCGCTGCCCGTGCCGAACAGCAGCAGCGCCGGGATCAGGTAGACGAACACCGGCATCGTCTGCATGGTGTCGAGGAGCGGACGGATGATGCGGTTCGCGCGTTCGGAGCCGGAGATCAGCACCCCGATGGGGATGCCGAGCACCAGCGCGATCAGCACGCTCGCGAGCACCACGGCCAGCGTGACCTTCATCAGCTCCCACAGGCCCAGCGCACCGATCAGGCCCAGCAGCGCCGCGTAGAGCGCGCCGCGCTTCCAGCTCCTCCTTGACCGCCAGCCCAGCGCGCCCGCCAGCAGCAGGAGCACCGGCCAGGGAATGAAATCGAGCAGCAGGCCCGTCAGCCGGACGAGTCCCGCAAGGAACGCCTTGATCGCGGAGAGCGGCCCCGCCGCACGCACGGCGAAGCCGCGCACGGCGCCGTCGATCGCTGCCGTGTCGAGCCGGAGAAAGGCGGGAAAGTCAAAAAAATTCATCGTTCTCCTCCCGCTCAGTCCAGCGCGGCGCGCAGCGCCGCCGCCTGTTCCGCCGTCAGCCATGCGTCGATCAGCTCCGGGTGCGCTGTCGTCAGCAGCCAGCGCGCCGCCGCGGTATAGTCCGCGCCGGTGTCGTTCATGTAGGCCAGCGCCTCGCTGATGATGGCGGAGGATGTCCGAAAGCGCGCGAGGAACGCGCAGAACTCCGGCTGCGCCGCGGCGAACGCGTTGCTCGCCGCCACGGTCACGCGCACCGAGGGGCAGGCGCCCCAGCCGTCCCGATAGCGCGCGGCGTCATAGGGCTCGTCCTCCAGCAGCACGAAGTCGTATTTCCCCAGCAGCCACGTCGGCTCCCAGTAGTAGGCGAGGATCGGCTCGCGCCTGTCCCAGGCGGAGATCATCGCCGCGCTCAGGATGGCGTCGCTCCCGCTCTCAAAATAGTTGTAGCTGTCGTCCAGACCGTAGGCGCGCACCTTGCGCGCCATGATCTCGGTGATCTCCCAGCCGGTCACGCCGCCGTAGATCAGCCCCCGCGCCGGATCCTCCGGATCCGGGAAGAGCGCCGCGTGGGATGCGAGGTCGCGCACGCTTTTCAGCTCCGGGTGCGCCTCGGCCACGTAGCGCGGGAGGTAGAGCCCCTGGCGGTTGTCGTCGAAATTGACGCCGAGCTCTGTGAACCTGCCCGCGGCGAGGTCGGCGGCGTAGGTGGCGAGGTTGTCGGTCCACTCCTCCATGTGCACGTCGATCTCGCCCTGGAGCAGCGCCTCGTGCGAGATGGGCGTGGAGCCGGGCGTCTCCTGCCAGCGGCAGTCGAACACGGTCTCGGCCACGAGGCCGGCCAGCGCGTTGTTCAGCTTGATGGAATCCCAGCCCACGTCGGCAAAGGTGATGAGGGGCCTGCTGTCGGCGGTCCCGCCGTTCCCGCGCGCCCCGCAGCCGGCGAGGACGAGCGGCAGAAGCAGCGCGAGCAGCAGTCGGTTCGTTCGTTTCATGGCGGCCTCCTTTCGTCGTTGTGCGGCGGCGCACCGCCGCGCATTGGATCCGGTTCCTCTTGCAAAGTGACTACTTTTATAGTACAATAAAGTTGTTACTTTGTCAAGCGAGCGGTCTTTCGCGAAAAAAGGGTAGGCATCCGGCGAAAAGTGTGGTATCATCCATCCTGTCGGGGCGTCTGTCCGCCCCGGCGCGAAGAAGGAAGACGGGAGGCTGCGGCCATGAGCAGGAATCATGCGGATTCGGTCCCGAAGTATGAGCAGATTGCCATCGAGGTGGCGCGCCGCATCGTGGACGGGGAGCTCGCCGAGGGCGAGCGCGTGTCCGGGCGCTCGTCGGTGTCGAGCAAGTATCATGTCTCGCCGGAGACGGCGCGCCGCGCCTTCTGCATCCTGGCCGAGCACGAGGTCGTCACCGCCGAGAAGGGCAGCGGCATGCGCGTGCGCGCGCGGGAAAACGCGGCGGCCTTCCTGCGTGGCATCGCCGAGCGGAAAGACATCGAGACCGTCAAGCGCGCCGTGGAGGAGAGCATCGAGCGGCAGAAGCAGGAGATGGAGCGGCTGAACACCAGCCTTGCCGACCTCATCACCGCCACGGAGCATTACCGCGCCATGAACCCGCTCGCACCGTTCATGATCCGCATCACGCGCGCGTGCCGCTTCATCGGCAGGACCATTCGGGAGGTACAGCTCTGGCAGCAGACGGGGGCCACGCTCGTGGCCGTCCGCCGCGACGGCGAGCTGCTGCTCTCGCCCGGTCCCTACGCGACCTTCCGGGAGGGCGACGTCATCTATTTCGTCGCGCAGGACCTGTCCGACCGGCGGATCCGGGAGTATCTCTATGCCCCTGCGGCGGAGCCCGCCGCGGACTGACCGTGAAAAGAGACGAAGACGGCGCCTCCGGCTTTTGCCGGAGGCGCCGTCTTCGTCTGCTTCCGCGCCGCATGATTCACAAAAATCGATTGATCGGAGCGCGGGCGGGACGGCAGGAAAAACGGGGAAAAACGGAGAAAAAAAGTGCCCCGCGCACCGCGCGGGGCCGGTCGTTTTTGCGCTTTTCCGCCGCGTCCGCTCCGCTTTTCCGCCGCATCTTACTCCCACTCGCTCCTGGAAACCGTGAGCTAAACGATTTTGTATAGGTCATTTAGCACAGATTATCAGGATTATTCGCATTGCCTATAAATCTTGGACTATCAAGATTTTTGTTGTCACTGTGTTGTCAGCGACACTGCGTAAAATCAGATTGAAGTCAACAATAAAGCAGTTTAATCTATGATATATGCATCTTTCCATTTTTTAAATGTGGATGATTTTATTAAATATAAATCACCCCGGCTACGTGTCATAGCAACATACAGTTTATTCCGTGTAGAAATAGGTATTTTCTTGATCGAAAACTCCGTTTCGGAAAGCTTTTCAAAGTCTTTTGTTAAAATAACGCAAGCACGATCTACGGTATCTCCTTTGGAGTACGACCAATTTAGGGCTGAAAAAGAATACCTTGCTGCATCGCTATATACCAGTTTGGTAATCTGATCATTGCTTAACACCTCGTCAGCAAAATCATCAGCCAAAATAACTTGCCCTGCATTGTCACCGGCAGAGGAAATATCAATCTCTAATTTCCTGCTTACATAATTGCACACATCTGTGGAACATCTTCGAGATTTGGATAAGGTAGTTGTATCTACTTCGAAACCGGACTTCAAAAGTTCTCCCACAAAAGTGGAAAACGGGACATCGCCTTTTTTCGTTTTAAATCTGAATGTTGAACAGATCCCGTAATACAGATTTATCTGCAGTACGATACTGTTGGTTCAACACTGTTTTAATAGCATCCAAAATGGTGCTTTTCCCTGCTTCATTCTCGCCAACGAGGATGTTCATATGTTCATTGAAATTTACATCAAGAGTGTTGAATTTCTTGAAACCTTCAATGTGTATCGATTTGATATAATTCACCTAATCACCGCCCCAATATAATGTGACTTATTGTATGTAGACTTTTTGTGTTCATCCTCATTATAATATAAACATTGGAGGTTTGCAAGCATGGATATTGTTAGAGTTTTCGGCAGCAACCTAAAGAGGTACCGAACAGCATTAGGGTTATCTCAAGAAGCATTTGCCGAAAAGTGCGGATTGCACCGAACATATATCAGCGCAATTGAATGCTTCCGGCGGAGTATTGCTCTGGAAAACGTTCAACGCATTGCAAATGCGCTCGAAATAGAGCCGTACAAACTCTTTTTGGAGGAAAATAAAGATGTCTGAAAAAATCAAAGGCATTTTGTTACAGCACAAAGGAAAAGCAAATGCCATTACTTCAAAGGAAGTTAGCAGGAAAATGGGATTTCCGATGGAAGATACCCAGGCGGTCAGTCGGAAAGCCATTTGGGAGACTGCAAAAAAATATGGGCTTCCTTTAGTGTCGTGTAATAGAGGTTACTTCATTGCAGAGACTGACGATGAAATGGCCGAATACAATTCCAATATCCAGAGTCGTATTGATGGAATGGAAGAAACACGAAAGATGGCTAACAAAAACTATCAGGAGTGGAAGAAATGAATTACACCCTTAAAAACAAAAGCATTGTTGCCTATAACGAAAGCAACGAATTTGAATTTCCCAAGTACACTTCGCAGCTTATTAACTGGGCAAATCAGAATGCTCAAGGAACAAGGCCGGTAGTGGTTGGACAGATGTCAGAACTATTTCCGGAATTCGTAGCCACCGGAGAAGAAATCACTATTGAAAACTGGCGCAAATGGTATATAGAGAGATATCCGGATGCTTTTGATAAAGCAACGGACAAGATATTTGCTCAGGTACAAAATCTCCGCAATGCGATACCTTTGATTGACAAAGAAATGGTAACACATTGGGTTGAGGATCTCGTGATTAACAAGACCTTCAATGGCATGTATGTACAGAAAGCCATTTTAGCCTCTCTCGCTGAGAGAAAGGGAACCACGTTTAGATTGGCGACCCCTGCTGAAGAATCTATCGGAATTGATGGCTATGTGGGCGATATCCCGTACTCTGTCAAGCCCGATACATACAAAACAATGGGACGTCTTTCAGAGACTATTGATGTAAAGATGATCTATTATACCAAGACTAAGACTGGTTTGAAAATTGAAGTAGAAGAATAACCCATGTATGGCTGCCAATCGGCAGCCATACTATTTTTACGGATTATACGGGAATGGAGTTTAGGAATTTTGATTTACAGGAATAGTCAAGCGAAACGTCTACATCCACAAAACCGGTGCGAATCAAGTGATTATTTATGAACGTCTTGTTATCCAGGTATACATAGCAGAGCAGATTGTTTTCACTATCATATTTGACAGAGTCATATCGCAGGAAAACTTTACGCTTTTGGAACTTCCCCTTCAAGAAATCTACAGCTTCCTGGGAGTGGCGTTTGTTCTCTTTAACGCCCAACAGTTTTACGATAAGGCCGCTGCTAAGCTCGATTTTCTCAGGAGATATAACTTGTTTTACCGAAAACAAATCATCCCGCTTTGTTGAACTCCCATCTATTGAAGAACCGAATTGGAGCTTTTTTACATCAATTTTCTTGTCCATCCTGTGCGGATCTCTGAAGATGTAGGGAAGCCTGTCAAATGTTGCATTATTTCCTACTCTATCTTCAAAAAAGAATACTTGAGATTCCTCCTCATTGAACGACAGTTGCTCTTCACATAGTTTACTTCTGATAATCGGAGCAAACGATCTGTTAATCTCATAACCGATAGAATTCCGCCCCAAATGCTTCGCTGCCAATGATGTAGTGCCGCTCCCCGCAAATGGGTCAAGCACTGTTTCTCCGGCAAAAGAAAACATCTTGATCAAGCGCTTTGGCAGTTCCTCAGGGAACATAGCAATATGTTCATACTGTTTTACGCCGTTGAAGTGCCAATGAGAAGAAAAGTACTCTCCCCATTCTTCTTTTGTGATAATAGAACGTTCTTTCTGCTCTTTTGTCGGTTTTGGTGCATTCCCCAACTTCTTAAAGAGAAGGATAAATTCATAATCCATCTTCAGAATACCATTTCTTGGATATGGGAAACTGCCCATAATTGCACCGCCACCAGAGGTGTTCATGGTAGTGGTCTTCTGCCATATAATTGCTCCCATATAGTCCATACTAAGAGACTCGCAAAATCGGATAATCTCCGTACGAATAGGGATTACTTTATACCTGCCATAGTATACGGAACGAGCAAACTGATCGCCTATGTTGATACACATTCTGCATCCGTCAGACAGCACACGATAACATTCTTGCCACACCAGATTTAGGTTGTTTATATACTCTTCGTAGCTGTCATTAAAACCTATCTGGTCTTCTGTCCCGTAATCTTTGAGCTGCCAGTATGGAGGGGATGTAATGATCAATTGTACAGACTTATCTTTTATTTCATTCAGTGATCGACTATCACCAAATATAAATCTATGTTCAGTCATTTGTATACCTCTCTATTTGACTTGCTCACCATTAGCCAAGACAAAATACTGTTCGTAGGTTACACCTAATGCATCAGCAATCCTGTTTAGCTCATCTTGCGTGATGGTATTTCTTTTTAGTTTTGCATTGAAGTTCTGTGGTGATTGATTAATCCTTCGGGCGAGTTCAGATAAACTCACCCCTGTTCTGACACACAAGACTCGTATTTGTTCTGAGGTAGTCATTTTGCCACTCCCTTCACTCATCGACATTGATATTATAAAACATTTAGTTGATGTTGTCAATCTTAAAAAAGAAAATGGCAGCGAGGATTGCTCCACGCCGCCGTAATCTTATGCGTAGATCAGATCGTTGTTCACTATCTCCGTTGCCCGATTTCGGATGTTGTTCATCCGCTGTACCCACAGCATTTGATCCTGCGCCTTGAGCTGTTCGGTGACGCCCTCACGGGAGGCCATTTGTTTTACCATCTCAAAGAACATATCCTCTGCCTGCTCGTTCAGATCAGCAAGATAACCGTTCAGCTTGCCGGTGATCTGCAACTCTGTGTACAGCGCCTTGCGGTGCTGCCGGAGATATCGCAAATGCCGTTGTCCCCAAATGCCGATGGGGCGCTGTTCTTCGTGTGGCACGGTCAGACACGGGAGATAATAGTCCCCGTGCAGCTCGTGCCACAGCCCGTTCTTTTCGTCGTAGATTTGTTTTTCCATTGTTTGACCCTACCTTTCATAATCATAGCTTCTCTGGCGTTGCAGCCGTTTTGCCTGTTGTGCTTCTCTGGCCTGTGCCACCAGATTATCGACCTGCTTGCTCCCGAACACCTTCCGAAGAAGGGCATAATTCTTGTTCTGCTCCCGCAGGGCGGTGTTTTCCTCTTTGAGCCGGTTGTTACTTGCTATCAGATGTTCGTTTTCCTTATACAGCCTCCCATTTCTTTCGTTGATCCGGTGGTAGCTATCCCAAATCTTTGCGCACTGTACAATGAGGCTTTTTATCATCTCTTTTAGCTTTTTGATCAGCGGCTCGGCAAATTTGGTCTTATAGCTCTTGGCCGTCATAAATGCCTGCGGCTCCGGGAGCTGATACTCGGGATCCGAGGTAAGCTTTTGCTCCATTTCATAATAGTCATGCTCTCCATCCTTTAGATTGTTGATTCGTTTAGCCAGGATATTGAACTCTGCTGACTTGTCGGTCAGCTTTTGTTCCACGGCGGCGAGTTCCTTTGTGCGCTCCTGTTTCTTGTAGTCGATCACGCTCAAATGCTCCTCGTGGGTACCTTTCTGCTCCCATTCAAAGCCGTATCGGAACATAGCAATTGCAAGCTCTTTCTTTTCGGACAGTACCCATTGATTCCACTCCGTCGCACCACGAGTTCCGCCACGGAAGCCCTGAGCGGCAAGGGCTTGTTTCAACGATACCCGAGTATCTAGACCACGTTTGCTCCCAGTAGTGAAGGGAACGAAATTCAAATCACTTCCTTTCTCTGTATTCGGCTGTGCCGTAGCAGGTCTTTTCCATGAAGTACTGTTTGTTGACCCGTCCGGCGATGGTTAAGAATCCTTTGTCCTTAAGCTCTGCGTTGAGCTTCTGAACGATCTTGTAAGCGTAGGACTTGGAGATTCCAAGCGTTTCCGCCACTTCGTCCACCTTCATGAAAGTGTTGCTCGCCATGTTTTACCTCCTTCCGTTCCGTTCTATATTCAGTTGTTTTCTTTAGTGTCGGAATACTTTCTTGCCGCCTTCCGATTTGCCCGGGCGGATGTGCCATTACCGTGACACACGACGGTTGAAACTTAAACGATATTGTTTAGTTCCCGCCCATTATACTAAACGCATCTGTTAAAGTCAAGAGGCTTTAGAGAAAATACTAAATATTTTTGCTTAATATATTCTTGACATTCATAAACACATATGCTATACTTGAGTGCAAGTACATAAACATAAATAGGAGGGTTTTCCTATGGCGATTGGCGAAAGAATACGCTTTATCCGCAACCTGCGGGGCATGACACAGAAATATCTTGGTACATTGGTCGGCTTTCCGGAGAAGACCGCCGATATCCGCATGGCTCAATATGAGGCTGGTACA
>Ga0208297_1001080_pt1 | contig 32347 bp, 22 predicted proteins | sample LMS_cellobiose_e_FD_187367 | JGI IMG/M metagenome (GOLD analysis project Ga0208297, IMG submission 187367) | Rumen-fistulated moose microbial communities from Alaska, USA - LMS_cellobiose_enrichment (SPAdes) (version 2) | ecosystem: Host-associated > Mammals > Digestive system > Stomach > Rumen... | reverse complement strand
TCAAGAACGACTACAAGGTTGAGCAACCGGAGATTTCAACGGAATGGGTCGGCGAAGGTACGCTTGAAGTGACGCTCTTCACGACCAAGCCAGATGACCGAGTAGAGGATGCCCAATACTATTACGCTCTTCGTAGCTGGGATTGGTGGGACGGTGATTTCGTGCAAAGCGATGAAACCATACTTTACGACGGCAAGTTTACCCTTAAACAGGCCACGCACATAACATCTGTTGCTGTTCGTGACGGCTGGCTCAATTCAGACATTACAGACGTAAACTTCTACGACGGTTATTATCTGAACCACCCAGAATTTGGATGGGACTCCAGCACCCGCGAACTGACATTCAGCGCAGCGGAAGGAGCAACAGTTTATTATACACTTGATGGAAGTGACCCGAACACGTCCGAGACAAGGAAGAAGTACGAGAGTGCCATCACCCTCACCCGTAACGTGAACGTCAAGGCCATCGCCACTATGCCGGAACACTTCAATTCGGAAATACACTCCTTTGGTATCGGCGACGTCTATTATCCCTTTGAGATAGCCGGCGTTTGGTACCGCATGGCGGACTATACAACCGAACCGGAAGTGTATGTTTGCAGGCCTGGCAATGACGGGGCGTACAGCGGAGCCGTCACCGTTCCTGCCACCATCACCATTCCCGCTGCCGTTGATGTCGTCGGTACGACCTGCACGGTCACGGGCATAGCCGGTGATGCCTTCCGCGGATTCACGGAGCTGACCTCCGTCACGCTGGACAACGAACTCACCTATATCCCTGTAGAAGCATTCCGTGATTGCACGGGACTCATCTCTGTCACGCTGCCATCGACGGTTAACTACATCGACGACTATGCTTTCTACAATTGCACAAGTCTCAGCGGCGACTGGACATTCCCCGCTGGAATGACATACGTAGGCTATCAGGCATTCTATGCCACAGCCATCAACGCCCTCACCATCCAACCCACGCCCGACGAGAAAAAATACGTTACAGCATGGACTTCAACAAACCATAACGACAACTCTTCGTCTGAAGCAACCATTACAATCTCAACAGAAGCGGGCTCATCGCTATCCTTCAACTGGAGTGTAAGCAGTGAAGGTGGCTGCGACTATTTAAGAATATATTTAGATGAACAAGAAATCGTAAGTGCAAGCGGCGAAGAAAGCAACTTCTATAGCAGTGAGGCATTTAGCGAGGGTGGAGTCCATACATTAAGAGTATCATACAGCAAAGACGGAAGTGCCAACAGTGGTCTTGATACAGGAGGCATTTCTGATATTTCTGGAGTGAAGGAAGCGTATGTCCTTTCATCTATCCAAATCAGAGAGTATGCTTTCCAATCTTCAGGAGTGAAGTCTGTTGACATACAGCGTGTAGATGTTAACATCCACAATGAGGCCTTCAGGGACTGCAATAGCATCGAATCCGTCAAACTCAACACGCGTACTGTCGGAAGCTGGTTCAGTGGTAAGGGATCTATAAAGGAGGTTACTTTCGGTGATGCTGTCCAGACCATTGGCAACAATGCTTTCAACAGTTGCACGGCGTTGGAAAACATCATTCTTCCCTCCACGTTGACTACCATCGGAGCAGAAGCGTTCAGACAGTGTCACCTGCTCAAGGCCATTACCTTGCCTTCAAGTGTGACCTCCATTGGTTACTGCGCCTTCTGGGATTGTGAGAACCTGACATCCGTGTTCGCACAGGGCAGCACGCCTCCCACCTTCATCGACGGCACCACCGAAGTCTTTAGCAACATCAGCAATGCCACACTCTATGTGCCCGAAGGTTCCGAGGGCACCTACCAGTCTGCCGATGTGTGGAAGGACTTCTCCTCCATCCAGACCTTCAGCGGCGACATGCCCTGCGCACAACCCACGTTTTATTTGGAGAACTTCACGCTGACAATGTCCACGCAGACCGCAGGAGCGACTATATATTATACGAATGACGACAGCGACCCCGCTACTTCAACAACAAGGATGGCCTATACCGGCCCCATTGATTTCCTTCGTAACGACACCATCCGTGCCATCGCCTCAATGGCCGGCATGAGCGATTCTCCTGTCTCGGAGTTCATCAAGAACGACTACAAGGTTGAGCAACCGGAGATTTCAACGGAATGGGTCGGCGAAGGTACGCTTGAAGTGACGCTCTTCACGACCAAGCCAGATGACCGAGTAGAGGATGCCCAATACTATTACGCCCTTCGAAGCTGGAATTGGTGGGACGGTGATTTCGTGCAAAGCGATGAAACCATACTTTACGACGGCAAGTTTACCCTTAAACAGGCTACGCACATAACATATGTTGCTATTCGTGACGGCTGGTTGAATTCAGACCTCACCGATGCCAACTACATGGATGGCTATACGCTGAACACGCCCGAAATCAAATGGGATGGAGATACTAAGACCCTCACCATCAACCCGAACAACGATGATGCTACCATCTATTACACCCTGGATAGCAGCGACCCGAACGAATCTCCCTCGCGCAAGACGTACAGCAAACCGTTCCAGATGCTCCGTAACCAGTTGGTGCGTGCTATTGCCGTGAAGAGTGAACACTTCAACTCAGCCATCGCCGAAAAAAACATCACCGGTGTTGACAGCCGCTTCGAGAAGGGCGGTATCTGCTACCGTCTTGTCGATGACACGGAGGAGGACATCGTGGAGGTTACTGGCCTCATCAACGGACAGTACTCGGGCGAAGTCAACATTCCCGAGACGGTGGAAAACGGCGGCAAGACCTACCGCGTGACGCGTATCGGCGACAACGCCTTCTACGACTGCGACGACCTCGCCACCGTCAGCATCCCCTCCAGCGTCACATCCATCGGCCGCGAAGCTTTCAACGACTGCGACGGCCTCGTGCAGATAGACATCCCCGGCAGCGTAGTGGAAATCGAAGCCAATGCGTTCTATAACTGCCGTGGGCTGGAGACAGTCTCCTTCCACGAAGGTCTGCAGACCATCGGCGAATATGCGTTCTGCTACGACGCGGCATTGAAGGACATCGCCCTGCCCTCCACCGTCAGCTCCATCCAGAACAATGCCTTCATGAACTGCAGTAACGCTACGACGCTGACCCTTCCCGCCGCCCTGACCTCCATCGGCAACTCAGCCTTCGAGGGCCTGAAGTCCATCACCTCGCTCACCCTCCCCGCCTCGCTCGGGACGATTGGCGACCGTGCGTTCTATGGCTGCACATCCATCGCCTCACTGTCCATACCCGAAAGCGTCAAGACCATCGGCGCCGCCGCCTTCTCGCACTTAGAGTCGCTGACCACGGTCACGTTGCCCGATGGCCTGACCACCCTGCCCGACGAGATGTTCAGCCATTGCTACATGCTGCAGTCGGTGACCCTCCCCTCCACTGTGCAGCAAGTCGGACAAGGGCTCTTCGCCAATGACCGCAGCCTCTCACAAGTGATTGTACCCTTCGGCGTAGAGACCGTCTCCGCCAACATGTTCTATGGTTGCACGGCGCTGGCCAACGTGCAGATTCCCTCGTCGGTGACGGCCATCGAGGCCAATGCCTTCCGCGACTGTAAGGCACTGGTGAACGTCGTCCTTCCCGTTTCGCTGTCCTCCATCGGCAGCTATGCCTTCATGGGTTGCGACGCCCTTGCCACTGTCTATTCGCTGAATCCGACGCCGCCCACGATAGACACCGGCAGCAACTCCTTCACCGGCGTCACCTCGCATGCCACAGTCTATGTCTCCACCGAGGAAGCCAAGAAAGCCTACGAGAATGCAAACATCTGGAGCCTGTTCTCGGGAGGAATAGAAGTCAGAGCCGGTGGCGAGCCCTGTGCACAGCCTCTTTTTGACTATAAGGACTATGTGCTCGCCATCAACACCACGACTGAGGGTGCCAACATTTTCTACACCCGCGACAACACCGACCCGACCACTTCGTCAACGCGCGAGCGTTATGCTGCCCCCCTCGACATCTGGCAGAACGACACCATCCGTGCCGTAGCCGAGAAGGAAGGTATGGCCACGTCGCCTGTCGCCACATTCGTGAAAAACGACTTGAAGGTTGCCGCCCCCGAAGTAGCTATTTCTGATGGTCTTGTCATCACCATGACAGCCGAACAGCCTGTGCCCATCGACACCCGTATCTACTATATCTATAAGGACGGCAACTCGTGGCCCACGCGTCCAAGCACGGTCGAACAAGTCATCTCGCAGTGCACACTCTTCGACAGCGAATTCCGCCCGACGAAACCGGGACGACTCTACGCTGTCGCCATGCGCGACGGATGGATAATGTCCGACTGGAAGGACTTTGACTACTATACCGACTACTACTTGAAGGCTCCTACCTTCTCTGAGAATCAGAAGGACAGCCTCCTGACCATAATGTCTGCAAACGGGGCATACATTTACTATACAATGGACATGTCCGATCCTTCTGACATGATGAACCCCTCTCGTATGCCTTATAACAATCCCATCACGATAGAACGCAACGACACCGTACGCGCTGTTGCCGCCAAGGAAGGGATGTTTATGTCAGAAGTCGCACAGCACATCATCAGCTGGGTGCAGCTGCACCAGCCGGTGATTGAGTTCACAGGCATCTACTGCAACATCACGCAGGACAAGCCCGGCTCGACCATCTACTACACCACGGACGAGACCGACCCGACGCGCTCCACCACACGCAAGGTGTTCACCGAGCCGTTCGTGCTGACGGAGCGCACCGTCATCAAGGCCTACGCCGTCAAGGAACGGTACAACGACTCGGATGTCGCCTCGCGCACCTTCGACCCCACAGGCAAGTCGTGCGCCAAGCCGTCCATCTCGGGCGATAAGACGACGAACCTGATTACGATGAACACGACCACCGACGGTGCCGTCATCTACTACACCACCAACGGCCTGACGCCGACGAAGAGCGACCGCGTCTATACCGAGCCGTTCGAGGTGACGCAGAACCAGACCATCAAGGCCATCGCCATGATGGACACCTACTACGACTCCGACGTCACCACGTTCGACGTCGACTGGTTCACCGTCGCCCGTCCCGTCATCACCGTCGATGGCATCTTCGTCACCCTCACCTGCGCCACGCCCGACGCCCGCATCTACTACACCACCAACGGCAACCTCCCGACCACCGAGGACAACCTCTACACCGACGTGCTGACCATGACGGCCGACTGCACCATCAAGGCCTTCGCCGTCAAGGACAACTTCAATGAGTCGCAGGTCGTCACCGAGGTTTACGTGCAGGCCGACCACACCTGCGGCACACCCACGTTCAACCGCGTGCCCGGCACCAACTACGTGTCCATCAGCTCCTCGCCCTCCGACGGCACCACCATCTACTACACCCTCGACGGCACCACCCCGACACGCGACAGCCAGGTGTTCGACAAGGAGCGCATCTACATCGAGGTGACCGAGAACGGCACGCTCCGTGCCCTCGCCGTCAACCCCAAGCTGTTCGACTCCGCCGCGGGCGAGTACACCATCGACTGGTTCAAGGTCGATACGCCCCAGTTCGCCTACGACGACGATGGCCGCCTCGTCATCACGTGCGACACCGCCGGCGTCACCATCTACTACGCCTTCGACCGCGAGGCCACCACGGCGTCGGCCGTCTATCGCGAGCCCATCGTGCTGACCGACAACCGCACCGTCTTCGCCTTCGGCACACGTCCCCACTTCCACGACTCGGAGATGGCGTCGCACAAGCCCGGAGCCTTCGTCTGCGACGACGTGACGTACGACTACAACGGCCGCTACCTCACGATGGCCTCCACCGACGGCGCCACCATCCACTACACGCTCGACGGCAGCGACCCGACCGCCTCGTCCCCCGCCTACGCCGAGCCTGTCGAGATCACCGCCCTCTGCACCGTCAAGGCCGTCGCCATGAAGCAGGACTACACCGACTCCAACGTCACCTCCTACGACGTCACCTACCTCTTCAATGGCGAGGATGTCGATATGAGCGAAGCCGGACACCTCGAGGAGGCGTTCAAGTGGCTGGGCGGCACCGAGGGGCTGACGTCGCTGCCCGTGGGCGGACAGGTCAACGACGACGACCTCCGCTTCATCAAGGGCATCAGCACGCTGGAGCACCTCGACCTCTCGAACGCCACCGTGGCCGGCAAGCGCCTGCCCGGCGAAGCCTTTGCCGGCATGAACATCGTCTCCTTCGAGAGCCCCCGCGAGGTGGGCGAGATAGGCGAACACCTCTTCCAGGGCTGCAAGCGCCTGGCCGCCATCGTCTGGAACGCCAGCAGCGCCATCCCGCAGAGCGTGCTCGACGACGTGGAGAACCCCAACCTGCTGCTCTACGTCAGCTCGTCCAACCTCGCCCCCGCCACCTACACCGGCAACCTCGTCACCGGCGGCGTGGCCACCACCATCACCCTCAGCGACACCGAGTCGGGCGGCACATTCTTCTGCCCCCAGCGCTTCTATGCACAGGACATCCGCTACACCCACGAGTACAAGCAGCCCACCACACCCCGCGAGACGCAAGGCTGGGAGACGCTGGCCCTGCCGTTCGACGTGCAGACCATCACCCACGAGACGCGCGGCGAGATGGCGCCCTTCGCCAGGGACGCCGACAAGGCGAAGTACAAGCCCTTCTGGCTCTACACGCTGTCGGAGACAGGCTTCGTCCGCGCATCCGGCATCGCCGCCTACACGCCGTACATCATCAGCATGCCCAACCACAGCAGCTATGCCGACGACTACATCCTTGCCGGCAAGGTCACGTTCAGCTCCACGGGCGTCTATGTCGATGCCGACCAGACGCATATCGGCACGAAGGGCTCCATCGACTTCGTCCCCTCGCTCCAGCGCCTGTCGCCGTCGAACAGCATCATGAACATCAACCTCATCGAATGTAACGACCCGTCGGGCACATGGCACGCCAGCGGCAGCGCCTTCATCCCCGGCCTGCGCGAAGTGCGTCCCTTCGAGGCCTACGCCCTCGACCACTCCCTGCAGGCCACCCCGCTCCGCATCGGCGACCTCATGGAGGGCGGCGCCACCGACATCCTGAACGCCGGGATGGACGAGCTGGAGCGCACAGGCCAGCGTGAAGGCGTCTTCGACCTCACCGGCCGTCAGATCTCCGTCAGCGAGGCCGACCTCCGTGGCCGCCACCTCCTCGAGCGAGGCCTTTACATCATCAACGGCCAAAAAGTCGTGATTAAGTGAGAGAAGTGAAAGCCTCCGAAGGAGGATTAATGGATAATTGACGATTGCCAATTATCCATTAATCCTTTGCGCCCTCTTACGGCATCAGCTCGCTGGGCAGGCGCTTGACCTTGAACTTCGACAGCGTGTCGTCCTTCATCAGCGTCGAGGGACGGAAGCGTATGTTCACGCCCTTGATGTAGCTGGCCGGGTCAAACGTATCGGCCGGGATGGCCGACTGCGCGAAGCACTTGCCCTTCAGCTCCGTGTAGAAGATGCCGAAGTCGTCCAGCACCACGTTCTGGCCTGCCAGCAGAGCCACCTTCGCATACTCCTTCAGTGCCGTCACCACAGCCACCACGTCAGCCTTCGAGAACGTACACTTCGTCACGATGCGCTCCACGATGTCACGCGTCGAGAACACCTCATTGTTCACTGCGCGGCAGGCCGCATAATCGACCCCCTCCGCGCCCTTGGGGTTCGTACACCCCACCACCTTGTAAGGAATTGCCATAATGAAAAAACTGTTTTAGTTGTTGTCAATGAATGAAAATCGTAATACTTGCGCCCTCGCGCCCGGCCGTCAGGCATAAAGCCCGCTCGGCACACGTCGGTACGAAGCCCTGTCCCTCACATACGCCTTCAGGTCGGGCGCAGGGTTGAAGCGGATGCCGGCACCCTTGATGTAGCTCTTCGGGTTGAAGTCGTCCGTCGGAATCACCGACTGCGGGAAACACTTGCTGCGCAGGCGTGCGCGGAACGTCCCCAGACCCTCCATCTCCACCGCATTGCCGTTGCGCACCATGCGGCTGATTTCCGTCAGGTAAGCCTTCAGGATGCCCATCACGTCGCCCTTCGTCACGCTCGTTGCCTCGTTCAGGTCGTTTACGAGCGTCTCCAGGTCGTAGTCGCCCGTCTTCTTGCGCGAGTTGCAGGCATAGGGGATGCCCTCCGCACCCTTCGGGTTCGAGCAGGCGATAATCTGGTAGTTGATAGCCATTTTCTTTTCTCCTTTCTTTTAGATTGTTAATACTCATTTCCCCGCCTCCGTCCTCTCGGCCACGACGTTCCTCGCGATGTGTCGCCGCAGCCGTATGTCAGGCACGAAGCGGAGCATATACCGTCGGATGATGCCGTCGAGGCGGAACTCCCGCGCCTGCGTCTCGGCGAGTGTGCACTGTCTCGCGCTGATGCAGATGCGGAATCGGCCGAAGTTCCTGAACTCGACGGTCTTTCCGGCAAGCAATGCCATCCTGGTGAACAGCAGCATCGACTCCATGGCGGCCGCCACGTCGGCACGCGTCAGCGAGCACGACTCGCTGATGTCGTCGCACATCTGGTCGAAACCATACGTCCCGCGGCTCACCGCACGTGCCGTCGCCATCCCTTCCTCATGCGTCCGGGGATCCATGCTGCGAATAATCTTACACTGTATAGACATAACGATTGATATTTATGGTTTGACAATTTACGATTTACTGTTTCCTGCGACTGGTTTTCATGCTTCATTCCTCTTTCTTCGTTTTTCATATTTCATGCTTCATTTTTCATGCTTCATTTTCGAGGCACCTGCCTTGACGTTTTCACCCTCGACGACCCCCCGTTCCAGGCACCTCCTCACCGCCCCTGCATCAACTTCGGTGCAAAGGTACTGCCTTTCCGCCACACCGGCATAAACCCTGACCGCGCTTTTTGTCCGTCGCCCCAAAAAACGCGGTCACCCCCCCCAAAAAAAACGCCTTCAGCGCCCTCCATCGGCGTTCCTCAGCGCCGTTTCCCCTCCTGCCGCACATTCCAGCGGGCGGCAGGCCGGATTCCCCCCCCCCTACCCCCCGCGCATCGTTGCAGCTGTTGCAGTGTTGCAGTGTTGCAGTTCTCTAAAGGGTTTCCACCAACCCCAAAGGGAATTTCTATATTTATATACTATATAAATATAGAGCTATTTTTTACCCCTCAGAATAGCTGTTTGAGAACTGCAACACTGCAACGCTGCAACGCCGCAAGCCAGCTCTATTCGAGTTTGTGAAACTTGAGTGCCTTACACATCTTTGCAGCGACAATGTCTATCATACTGGTTCATGGATATTTCAGATTTTTTCAGTATTTTACATGAACTATTCTTTTTTTCGGATTATTTTTGTATTTTTGCGCCAAAAACCCATAAAGAAGAAAATGCAAGTAATAAAAAAGGAATCAAATTATCGCATTAACACCCATTCAAGCCAAGAGCGTGTCAGAGGAAGAAAAAACGTATTAAGTAAGTTGGCTGATATACAATGGGATTTCCCTAATGCCAAGCCTTCCGTGCTTAGCAATATCCATCCATACCCTGCCAAATTTATAAGCGAGATACCATCAAATCTGATAGACTGCCTATGGGAGGGACAGGGCGACTTTGTTTTAGATCCTTTTTGTGGTAGTGGTTCAACGTTGGAAGCCGCACAGAAGTTTGGGATACCTTCAGTAGGCGTAGATTTGAACCCTATAGCTTGCCTCATATCCCGCGTAAGGACAGAAGCGTGTGACAAAGAACTACTTTCTATTTGTCAAGACATTATCACATCTTGCAAGACAAGCCCACTACGAGGTGACGTTCCCTCTCTACCCAACATTGACCACTGGTTTATACCTGAAATCCAACAGTCATTGACCCGGTTAAAGGCTGAAATTGACAGATATGAAGAGAGCAGATATTACGATGCCCTTTGTTTCTGTTTTTCAAGTATCATTGTGAAGGTGTCCAATCAGGATAGCGACACACGATATGCCTATAGGGACAAAAGACGGTCTTCTGATGATGTGTTTTCATATTTTCACCACTCGGCAAAAAAACTGGTCAGTGCCAAGAATGATACACCACAGGCAGAGGTTCACGTTATAAATAAAAATACTTTAAAGCTCAATGCCGACGATTTACCTGGTAGCATAGGTATGGTCATTACCTCTCCACCCTATCCGAATGCATACGAATATTGGCTCTACCATAAGTACCGAATGTATTGGTTAGGCTATGACCCGATTGCTGTCAAGAATGAAGAAATAGGTGCACGAGCCAAATACTTCACAAAAAGTAGCTATGATGGCTACGATTTTGCCGGGCAAATGTCAACCCTACTCAACATTCTCTATCCCCTCTGTGCAAACGGAGCTTATCTTTGCTTTGTCATTGGGCGTTCGAAAATACATGGGAACATTTACAATAATGATGAGATCATCTCAGAGGCAGCAGCACATTCAGGTTATCACCATGTGACAACCCTACAGCGAAACATGAATAACAAGCGTAAATCTTTTAACCTGACCCATGCGCGAATCGACAAGGAGTATATAGTAGTACTACAGAAATGAAAGACGTAAAACTGTTTTGGATGCCGTACAAACTGTTCCCTTACGAGAAGGTGTTAGGGAGGAGGGAGGTCATGTCCTTACTTCAACCAGATGAAATCACCGAGGACGGGAAATGTCTCTTGGCAGCAGGATGTAAAAATCCTGAAGCTTCAGAGCGACTAGTCTATTTCTCGGCTTATCTCCTTGATGGTGCCACACGCTATACGTCTCAATACGTACGCGAACACAATGGTGGAAAGAAGCAGAATACGCGATATTTCGCCCACGGCATCCACGAGTATAAAGGCAAGTTCAACCCACAAATAGTGAGGGCAATAATGAATATTTTCAATGTTGATGACAATGCCCTTGTATTAGACCCCTTCTGTGGTAGTGGCACGTCGCTGCTTGAAGCACAACTTCAAGGATGTGAAGCATATGGCATAGACATAAACCCTATGGCAGTTTTCATTGCTAAAATAAAGACGAACATCATATTCCATCAAAAAGATATTGCAGCTTTCGATATAGATCGTTTTGTTATCAGTGTCCAGCAACATGCACATTCTGACTATTATACGGAGAACGACAGGTCTGAATATCTGAGAAGTTGGTTCCGTGAGGATATTTATGATTTTATTGAATCGTGGAGGGCTGAAGCCAATACTATTGACAACGCCACCGTTCGCGGCCTTTTGTTATTGTCGATGAGCAATATTCTGCGCGATTATTCTGAGCAGGAGCCTTCTGACTTACGCGTCAGACGGCGCAGTTCGCCATACCCTGAAGAATCCATCAGCGAAGCATCTGTGAAGAGTTTTCTGAAGTGTCAGACGAAAATAAGCCAGTTCTATGCGAATCGTCAGCCGGAATCGTACAAGCATACGCATATCATCAATAAAAGTTCCTCTGCAGTTATCCCGGATGATTTTCCCCTTTTCGACCTTGCTGTTACCAGCCCTCCATACGCTACCGCTTTGCCTTACATTGATACGCAACGATTAAGCATTGTGTGGTTGGGACTAGACGCTCCTAAAAACATCAGGGCATTGGAGTGTTCCCTGACAGGCAGCCGTGAGACGATGACAAAGCGTGAGCAGGAGAAATGGCTTCTCGCTATGAGAAGGAACACCAAAGGACTTTGCGAAACAGTGACTTCATTCTGCCAGTCGCTGCAAAGTCGGCTGAGCAGTCGGGATGGATTCAGGAAACAGAATACGCCATTCCTGCTCTACAGGTATTTTGCCGAAATGTCACAAATGTTCTGTCGCATACATGGTGTACTGAAAGAAGGAGCATATTATTGCCTGGTTGTTGGCTACAACAAAACGAGTATAGAAGAACCACAACTTATAGATACTCCCGCACTTTTGGCAGAAGAAGCCAAGATGCAAGGATTCCGTTTGCAGGAGATTATTCCACTGGAAACATACCAGCGCTATGGCCTCCATGCCAAACAATCCATCACAGGCGAAGCATTGATTATATTAAGAGCATAGCATTATGGACTTTACACTACAGCCAAACATTTACTCTACTCTGAACCCAGCTGCGCCAAACCTGCTCTCGCTTTTGGAAACAGTATGGATATCCGATTTGACTGAACGGAATTTGCTCGGCAGGGGTTCAATGTACATACTATCCGGTTTCTCAAATTTCAATGGCGGCGTCCGCTTCTTTAACCACATAGAACAACATATCAGCAAGGGTGGAAGATGCCAGATTATTCTCGGTGGCAGCAGCAACAACAGACAGAGGATGTCGAGTCAGCAGATAGTAAAGAAACTTCTTGACATCGGATGCGATGTTGGCATCATAAACAGGAAAGCTATTTTCCATGCAAAATGCTATGGATATAAATGCAATGAGGGTAGTAGCCTTATTGTATCCTCCGGTAATTTTACAAGCCGTGGTTTGACACAGAATGTCGAAGCTTCCATTCACTTGGGGTTTAATGACATGCTGAGCTTCCACTTCGACTGGGATATGATGTTTGAAAGTATAAAAGCCCAGAAGTTTGAATACTACCCGGCATCAAATAATCCCGATGCTCCTTTCTGGAAACTGCTTTTTGATGAAAAAAGGGGACACGTTGAAGAAGAGGATGCTACTGATTCTTATACAACGATGCTTATAACATTGAGTTCTGCAGACACAATCAGGGTCAACGCTGAAAAGGGCACAAGGGAAAACCTGGGCAGTCAATATTTTTGGCTCTCAAAGGATGCTTTCGATTTTTTCCCCGTTCTTGACATTCCTAACAAGCGTGGATGGAAAAAGACTTATCAAACACTCATCAACGTCGAATACAAGGACCTGGGCATCAGGCATGAAGAGAGGGTAACCTTTGAAGCAGAGAACAACGTTGATTTCCGTTTGGGCACAACAAGGCTTAGGAATACCAAGATTGCCAAGCAGGGCGATCTTGCCTCCCTGACAAGGGTAGGAGAAAAAGACTATGAAATGCGAATCTTCAGGCAAGGTACTGCGGAATACAACGAATTCATACAGTATGCGGTGACCTTCATCGGTCATCAGGGTAAAAGGTATGGCTATATAGACAATGCCTCTTTTTATGCAAAACTGAAACAATACGACAAATAGTTCTCAAACATACCACTATACTATATTCCATTCTGTAACAGAAACAAAACTACTTGTTTTCCTGAAACCCAACTTGGAATTTATACATGGAAGGCTTGTAAATAAAAGTTTTTCAGATTTATAAGATATAAACGATAAAAGTAGAATCAAGATGACACGACTTCGGATTGGATGAAGGCATTTTTCAGGGTTTGTTAATTTCAAACGACGACGCAAAATCTACGAGGATATGGCAGTATATTCCATTTATAAGTACGAACTGAAGAAAATCAGTGAATTGGAGGCAATGGGGCTCTGTGGCGAGTCGCAAGAGACGCCGCTGTCGTTGGCTCAGGAGGTGTTCGACGGACTCTTTCAGGGGGTGCGTCCGTTGAATATCGCCAGGGAGAACAAGGATAAGGTGATTGTCCCGCTCGAGAACGAAATCACTTGCAAACACGACCGCACAATTATCCTCTTAGTGTGTAACGAGAAGATACATAAGTATATAGAGAAAAGAGACGAGCACGAACTGATTTCGCACCCCGGCTGCTACGTCATTATCGACAACCGCGAGGGTATTGCCCAGATGGCCATAGAACGCTCTCCGTCATTCCAGAGCGATCCCGACAAAGTGTGCCAGCTGCTTCAGCGTGCCATCAACGACAAGCTGGCTGCTTTCCGGCTGAAGATCGAGATTCGGTGCAAGGTGCGCGAGGCACCTTTCTGGGAGGTCATCCAAAAACAGACAGTGGAGCACCAAGACCGTGTGAAGTGGATAAAATTCAACTTCGGCGTACCCGAGGAAAGTGCAGGCATTGATGCCACAGACGAAATGAAAGCCATGATCAGCGGCATGAACCGTCTGGGACGTATCATGGGTGCAGAGAAAGGCCAGTACGTATATAATGCCAGCGAGACAGGAACCCTTCATATCGACCAGACGGAAGAAGACATGGCTCAGATAATACACTATTGTTCAACGAATGCCTACGACATCAGTGTGGGTTTCCGTTATTATGGCGTTTATCGCTATGGCAGGGAGGAGCGTGCCTTTGCTCAGTTGGAAGACCATGTGCTGGACGACTTCATTCACGAGCGCCCTACCACCGACCATGAGGGTAACGGTGTATGGGGGCTGCACCTGTGGCTCGACAATATGCGACGAATGTACGAAGACTACCGCGATGCTACGCCTGCTAAGAAGAAACGAAAAAGAAAGCCTAAGAAACAAGTTGCTTGACGGCAGATTGCTTTTCAAGGCATTCCAGACACCTGTTCGCGACTACGAAGCGGGAGCCGGAGGCTTCCGCCTGTCACCCGAAGAGGTGCTTTGGCAGATATGTGTGGTGCTTGACCATATCAAAGAGCAGCAGGAAGATGCCTGGCACGATGTCCGCCGTTTGTGGAACGACACCTACGTTGACTATCGCGACCTGTCGAATGATGGAAACGATGAGGCAATCAGATTGTTTGCTACGCTGACTGTCTTTGCCGTGCAAGTGTGCCTGACAGCTGCCGACGAGCCCCTTTACAGGACGATGGCCCTTGACATTGCCAGTCAGTTGGCGGCTGAGGGCGGAGTGCCGCAAGGGATGGAGGCTGCGGTTGTGAACAACATTGCACGTTTAGGATCGGAGAAGTTCACGGCTGCCGTGCAGGCCTACATGGACAGCGAGGATGACTGGCTGTCGGAGGATATAGAAGAGGTGCTTGAAAATATACCAGACGTGCTACCGAGTCGGCCTGAAGGAAAAGAAGAGTGTGCAGGAAAGATGTCCCAACTGACCAACCGCCAGCTGATGATTCTCTTCGACCTCTTTCTCAACAAGGGATTCTCGCCCGAGTATTGCAACCAGAAAGCCCTGGCTACGTTGCTGTCTCGCGTTTCAGGGCGTTCGGATGGCAGCATCAGGCAAAAGATTAGAGAAGGTGTTGATTTTGATAAAGAGGATGTCCACGACGATGTCAACCTGCTGGCACAACTGTTGGAGCCAATCGACAGTTCTTTGGCAGGAAAAATGAAAAAACTTATAGAGTAGATTTACTTTGTAGTCCCCGTGTAGTACTACATACCCACTACACTGCTATTACCTTTGCCCACGGATTTCAAAATGAAGTCTGTGGGCTTTCGTCGTACTGCCCGCTTCAATAACTTTATAAACAAACAGATTATGGACGTAAAAATCCTAAAGGTAGTGCGCCAGGGCGAGGCCTTCAGCGTACAGACGGCGAAAGCCGAGACGGGTCAGCTGCAGAAGTGCAACATCGTGCTGCGCGAACTGGGCGGCGGAAAGTTCGAGAATGAGTTTGTGTGCGCCATGCTGGGCAGTCTGGCGGCATGCAGGTTCCACGAGGGGGATGTGGTTGCGGCTACCCTCCGATTCTCTACGCACGAGCATCAGGGACAGGCGTTTCAGGATGTATTGGTCACTGATATCGTGAAGCTTAACCATTAATCATTAACCCTGGGTTGAAGACGAGGAAGTCTCGCGAGATTCCCACGAAAAGCGGAAAGGTGGCCACCCTTCTACGACTTCTCCTCGAAAAACAATTCAGAAAAACAATGGAAAAATCAAACAAAAACGTGAGAATGATGACGCTGGAAGGTCTGATGACCTACGGCCAGTTGGACAACGGGCTGCACACGGCCGACTTCACCTGCTGCGCGGATGTGGAGCTGGAGCCCTATGTGGCGCAGTGCAAGGTGCAGGCGATGAGGGACGGCAACGTCTATGTGACGGAACTGCCCAAAAGAGTGAGGAACAGGCCGCTGTTCCGCGACGACAACTGCTCGCTGTCGCTGGGACGCGACGGGCGGTACTACTTCGTGTTCTCGCTGCCGGGACAGCTGGTGGCGGATCTGCCGGAGCTGCTGGTGCAGCAGGCATGTGCCATCGCGCAGAAAGTGCATGAGCAACTGGTCATTAACATTGAATAACTACGACTATGGTGAACTTAGTGTATCGTGTGGGCGGCGTGAAACATTGCCGCCCCATCAAGAGCCTTGCGGAGATGACGGCGGTGTGCAACGCTCCGGAGAACGTAAGCAACTGGCGTATGTACAGGCAGACGGGCGAGGAGAAGTACAAGCGAGCGCTGGTGCAGGTGAACTACAACTGCCAGGTGCCTGACGGCGGACTGCTGAAGGGGGTGAAGACGGTGAGCCCATTCTTTTTCTACGACATCGACTGTGGCAATCGTGAGGAATGCCGCCTTATCATCCACCAGCTGCTACGGATGAAGGAAGAGCTGGGGCTGGTGGAGGTGGCCGAGTCGGCAAGCTATGGCGTTCATGCTGTGGCCCGCCGGATGCCTGGGCGCACTATACTGGAATCGCAGGTGCGCATCTCCATGATGACGCGTACCGAGATGGATACGAATAATAAGGAGAACAACCGTGTGGTGTTCCACGGGCCGATTGACGCTGAAACGACTCCGCTGCTGGACGAGGCGCTCTTTGCCGAGTCGCTCTCCGACGAGGACGCTGCTGCCGAGTATCAGCGGCTGAAGGAACGTGAGGCCCAGGGCTTGGAGGAGGTGCCTGCCGGTGCCAAGAGGTCGGACAAGCACTATCGACCTTGGGAGGAGGACGTTGCGGCGTTGCAGTGTTGCAGTTCCCGGCAGGCATCCGTCGGCCTTCAGTCATCGGTGGCCTTCGACCCCGAGGCCCGTTACAACGGGGTGCTGTTCAGGGACATCGTCGCGAAGTACTGGGAACTGTTCAACGACGGCAAAGCGCCGGCTGAAGGCGACCGCAACGTGCTGACGTTTGAACTGGCCGTGACCCTGCGCAGCATCTGCGGCTACTCTGCAGAGAAACTGCTGCAGGTGGTGCCGAACTACTGGATGGCCTCCGACGGCACATGCAAGCCAGAGGATAAAGCGGAATACCGCAAGACGATAGAGAACGCGCTGAAGGAGCCGCGCAAGGGTATGCCCTACCGGCTGAAGCAGGTGTTGGAGGCGCTTCGTTCGACAGCGGGTGTGAAGGCCTGCGGAGGCACGCTGTCCTCGCCGCCACCTATGCCGAAGCGGCTGCCGCCGCTGATACGGCTGTTGACGAAGAACGTGCCGTGGTCCTACAAGCCTGCTGTGGCAAGCGCGGTGTTCCCGGCGCTGGGGGCTCACCTGCACGGCGTGAAGTTCCGCTACTGGGACAACGTGGAGCACGAGGCGACGTTCATGAACGTGCTCATCGGTCGCCAGAGTGTCGGCAAGGGTTCCATCAAGAAGCCCATCGAGTACATCATGGAGGACATACGCCTGCGCGACATCCCCAACCGGCAGCGCGAAGCTGAATGGAAACAGAAGAATCCGAGCGCGCGGCAGAAGAAGGACCCGCGGCCGACGGACATCTGCATCCAGATGCTGATTGACAACCTGACGGATGCGGTGTTCAACCAGCGCATCGTCGATGCCAACAACAACGGCGAGCGGTTCATCTACACCGTTGTGGATGAGATAGAGGCGCTGAAGAAGGTGACGTCGCGCGGGACGGTGGACGAGGTGGGACTGCTCATCCGCAAGGCGTTTGACAACTCGCTGGCCGGCCAGGAGCGTGTGGGCGCCGACTCGGTGTCGGGCATCGCCCCGCTGCGCTGGAACTTCAACGCCTCGACCACACCGCCCAATGCGCGAAGGTTCTTTGCAAGGATGGTGAACGACGGCACGGTGAGCCGGCTGGACGTCTCGACCATCATCGCGAGCGACGACGACGATGACAAGCCCCCCGTGCTGGGTATCTATGACCAGCACTTTGCCGACGAGCTGAAGCCCTACACCGACCGCCTGGAGGCTGCCAGCGGGCTGATTGAATGCCGTCAGGCGCATCGGCTGGCACTCGCCATCCGACAGGAGAACCGCGACACGGCACGGCTGTATGAGTCGGAGGCATACAAGATTCTCTCGTATCGGGCCAACGTCATTGCGTGGCTCAAGGGGATGGTGCTGTATGTGGCTCACGGCTACGAGTGGTCGAAGGAGATAGAGGCTTTCGTCCGCTGGACGCAACAGTACAACCTATGGTGCAAGATGCTCTACTTCGGCCAGCAGCTGGAGCGCGAGCTGAGCGACGAGGCGGCGATTCAGCTTCAGTCAGGGCCACAGAATCTGCTGGAGATGCTGCCCGATGAGTTCACCCGCGAGCAGTATCGACTGATGCGACAGAGCCAAGGCCGCAGCGGGGACGGGGAATCGACCCTTCGGAGCTGGCAGAGCCGGGGTCACATCGCCTATGACGAGACCAGCGGCCGATATGTGAAGACGAAAGAATACAAAATGAAATACAGCGCCGCCCGATGAAACCACAGAACACACTGACAGAGAACAGCCAGTATGCCGAACTGGTGCACTGGAACGGAATGACGGGGGCGTGGAAACGGTTTTTCGTCGCCCATGTGGACAAGTGCCGCGGAGTATGCACGCTGCGCATCCTGGACAGGGAGCGGGAGTGCCTGAAAGAGGTGTCGATGCAGATAGTGAGGAGTGCTCCGCCGCCCGGCGTCTGCATGGCGAAACGTGGGCGCAGATATAGGTTTGAGCCGGCGGAGGGAACTGCCGTGAGCCGCGAGGTGGCCTATGCGTTCAAACCGATGCTGATGGCCGTCGGCATGGTGCCGAAGGGAATCTTCGCTAAGGTGAGGCTGTGGAAGGAGTGACGCACACGGGCGTTACAAAATCCATGAAGGTGGGGCGAAAAAGCGACGTTCTGTAATTTTTTTCGTAAAAAAAGGACGAAAAACTTGCATTGTCGGCAAAACCGCCTTACCTTTGCAGCCGGAAAATAACAAAACGTAAGGAAACCGAGAGATGAGAGATTCCAGGAAGTTCTACTTTTATTACTTTTACTTTGCTTTCAGAAGGGAGTGAAGCGGAAAGTCGCGTATGAGTCAGAACCGACGTAATCATAAAACATCCATCCCGCTCCACTCCTTCCGAGAAAGAGCGGGATGAGATTTTTTAATAATGGATAATGGATAATTGGTAATTGATAATTAAACCTCCGGCGAAGCCGGAACTAAACCTCGGCTTTAAGCCGAACGTTTTCGTTAAGCCAAATGACCAAAGCAAAGCTCGCTTTAGCTTTGGCATGGCGAGAAAACGAAGGATGAAATCCAACTAAACCTATAAACCAAAATAAGGATAAGACATGAAGAGAGTAGCCATACAAGGCATAAAGGGTTCGTTCCACGACATCGCCACGCACGCGTTCTTCGGCGACGAGGAGACCCAGCTGGTGTGCTGCGACACCTTCGAGGAACTTTTCGACGCCATGAGCCACGACCCCGCCCTGCTGGGCATGGTGGCCATCGAGAACACCATCGCGGGCAGCCTGCTCCACAACTACGAGCTGCTGCGCGCCAGCCAGCTCACCATCGTCGGCGAGAAGAAGCTGCACATCGAGCACAGCCTGCTCGTGCTGCCGGACGACGACGAGGCCGACATCCGCGAAATCAACTCCCACCCCGTCGCACTGATGCAGTGCCGGCGGTTCCTGAAGCAGTTCCCCGGCTGCAAGATTGTCGAGACCGACGACACGGCGGGTGCCGCCGAGATGATCAGCCGCCTGGGGCTGCACGGGCACGCAGCCATCTGCTCCCGCGACGCCGCCCCCATCTACGGCATGAAGGTGGCGCGCGAGGCCATCGAGGACAACAAGCACAACTTCACCCGCTTCCTCTGCCTCTGCGACCCGTGGAACGCCGACAGCCTGCGCGACGTCCGCCGCGCGAACAAGAGCAGCATCGTCTTCAGCGTCCCACACGAGAAGGGCGAGCTGAGCCACGTGCTGAGCGTACTCTCGTACTACGACATCAACATGACCAAGATTCAGTCGCTGCCCATCATCGGGCACGAATGGGAGTATCTGTTCTACGTCGATATGACGTTCACCGACTACGCCCGCTATCGGCAGAGCATCGAGGCCATCCGCCCGCTGACACGTCAAATCAATATACTTGGAGAATATGAATCAGACTAATCCCCTTCCCTCCATCCGTCCCGCCGACCGCCTCGGTCTGGTGGGTGAGTACTATTTCAGCCGCAAGCTGAAGGAGATTGCGCGTCGCCGTGCCGCCGGCGAGGACATCATCAGCCTCGCCATCGGCAGCCCCGACATGCCCCCGTCGCCCAGCGTCAGGATTGAGCTGGTGGATCATACGCTGCGCGACCATACGCACGGCTACCAGCCCACCGCCGGCATCCCCGAGCTGCGGCAGGCCATGGCCGACTGGTACAAGCGCTGGTACGACGTCGATCTCGACTGGGAGACGGAGATACAGCCGCTCCTCGGCTCAAAGGAGGGCATCCTGCACGTCACCCTCGCCCTGTGCAACCCGGGCGACACGGTGCTGGTGCCCAACCCGGGCTACCCCACCTACACCTCGCTGTCGCGCCTGCTGGGACAGAACGTGGTCTATTACGACCTCCGCCCCGAGAACGACTGGCAGCCCGACTTCGACCAGCTGGAAGAGCTCGTAAACGACAAGTGCCGGCTGATGTGGACCAACTATCCCCACATGCCGACGGGCGCCCGGCCAGGGCGCAGGACGTACGAGCGGCTGGTGGATTTCGCCCGTCGCAAGGGCATCGTCGTCGTCAACGACAACCCCTACAGCCTCATCCTCAACCGCACGCCGAAGAGCATCCTGCAAGTGCCCGGCGCCAAGGAGTGCTGCATCGAGATGAACTCGATGAGCAAGAGCCACAACATGCCCGGATGGCGCGTGGGACTACTGGCCACGAACGCCGAGTTTGTACGCTGGATACTGAAGGTGAAGTCGAACATCGACAACGGCATGTCCTACCCCATACAGATGGCTGCGGCAAGAGCTTACAAGGAGTCGCACGCCTGGCACATGACGAACAACATCACGGTCTATAAGAAACGACGTGTGGTGGCCGAGGAAATCATGCAGGCCCTCGGCTGCACCTTCGACCCCCGCCAGGTGGGCATGTTCCTCTGGGGACGCATCCCCGACCGCTATGCCTCGGCCGAGGAACTGACGGAGCGTGTGCTGAACGAGGCGCACGTCTTCATCACCCCCGGCTTCATCTTCGGCTCGGCAGGCGAACGCTACGTCCGCATCTCCCTCTGCGCCACGAAGGAGAAACTCGCCGAAGCGCTCGACAGGATCAAGTCATTGAAAGACCTATGATATATCTGATTAGTGAACAGTGAACAGTGATCAGTGAACAGATAATACTACAGGAAATGAAAAATCGACATACGGGACATTCATCTGTTCACTGTTCACTGATCACTGTTCACTGGTTTTTTTACTTCCGACACTTGAATAATTCCTAATTCCTAATTCCTAATTTTAAAAAAGGATGGAACTCGATTTACAACCCCTCAACCTCCCCGGCGTCTCAGCCGAACGCCCCCTGCTCGTCGCGGGCCCGTGTAGTGCCGAAACCGAAGAGCAAGTGCTCGAAACCGCCCGCCAGCTGCGTGCCGGCGGCATCCATATCTTCCGCGCCGGCGTGTGGAAGCCGCGCACCAAGCCCGGCGGCTTCGAAGGCCAGGGCGAGGCAGCCCTGCCCTGGATGAAACGCGTGAAGGACGAGACGGGCATGCTCACCTGCACCGAAGTGGCCACGCCCCACCACGTGGAGCTGGCGCTCGAGGCCGGCATCGACATCCTGTGGATTGGGGCACGCACCAGCGCCAACCCCTTTGCCGTGCAGGAGCTGGCCAACGCCCTCAAGGGCGCCGATGTGCCCGTGCTCTACAAAAACCCCGTCAACCCCGACCTCGAACTGTGGATTGGCGGCATGCAACGCCTCAATGCCGCCGGCATACGCCGCATGGCAGCCATCCACCGTGGCTTCACCTCGTTCGAGAAGACCATCTACCGCAACCTGCCCATGTGGCACGTCCCCATCGAGCTGCGCCGCCGCATCCCTACCCTGCCCATCCTCTGCGACCCCAGCCACATCGGCGGGCGGCGCGAGCTGATTGCGCCCCTCTCGCAACAGGCCATGGACCTCGGCTTCGACGGGCTCATCATCGAGAGCCACACCCATCCCGACGAGGCCTGGAGCGACGCCGCCCAGCAGGTCACGCCCGACGTGCTGAGCATCATCCTCGACAACCTCGTCATCCGCAGCACGGCCGACACCACCGAGAGCCTCAAGTCGCTCCGCCGACAGATTGACGAGATGGACAGCGAGCTCATCCAGCTCCTCTCCAAGCGCATGCGCATCAGCCGCGAGATAGCGCTGTTCAAGAAAGAGCACAGCATCGCCGTCGTACAGCCCAACCGCTACAGCGAGATTCTCGACAAGCGCGGGGCGCAGGGCGTCCTCTGCGGCATAGGCAGCGAATGTGTCAAGACGGTCTTCGAGGCCATCCATACCGAAAGCGTCCGCCAACAAATCGAAATCATCAATAAATAGTTGGAGCTCAGGAGTTCAGACAATAGCGATGCTAACGAAAGCCTGCATGCAGAAGTATTGTCCCCGTTCAGGCGGATTTGCAATCCGGCTGCGACGAGAAGGGGATTTGTAATCCCCAGCAAAAGGCCAGAGCCAATGGTGAGGGATTGCAAATCCCTCTATTCAAAGCGGCCGGATTGCAAATCCGCCCGAACGGAGGAACGGATAATATCTTTCTTCCTGACATTTTTTCTTAACTCTTAACTCTTAATTCTTAACTAAATAACGTTCGTAGTAAAAAAGAGAAAAATGAAAATCCTTGTCCTCGGAGCCGGCAAGATGGGCTCCTTCTTCATCGACTTGCTCAGCTTCGAGCATGAGACAGCGGTCTATGACATCGACGCCCGCCGCCTCCGCTTCATGTACAACACCCAGCGTTTCACCGCGCTCGACGAGATAGAGCAGTTCCGTCCCGAGCTGGTCATCAACGCCGTCTCGCTCGACCACACCATCGACGTCTTCCGCATGGTCACCCCGCATCTGCCGTCCGAATGTATCCTCAGCGACATCGCTTCCGTGAAGACGGGGCTGAAGGACTACTACGACACATGCGGCTTCCGCTTCGTCTCCACCCACCCCATGTTCGGCCCCACGTTTGCCAACCTCGGCGCCCTTAGCAACGAGAATGCCATCATCATCACCGAAGGCGACTACATGGGGCGCGTGCTCTTCCGCGACATCTACAGCCGTCTCGGCCTCCATATCTGCGAGTACACCTTCGCCCAGCACGACGAGACCGTCGCCTACTCGCTCTCCATCCCCTTCGTCTCGACATTCGTCTTTGCCGCCGTCATGAAGCATCAGGACGCCCCCGGCACCACCTTCAAGCGCCATCTCTCCATCGCCAAGGGCGTGCTGAGCGAAGACCGCACCCTGCTGCGCGAAATACTCTTCAATCCCCACACCAGCGGGCAGGTTGCCCAGATACGCAGCCAGCTGAAGGAGCTCATCGACATCATCGACCATAAGGACTCTCCTGCCCTCAACGCCTACATCGACCGCATCAAGGGGAATACTGGATTATTTAGTTAAGAGTTAAGAACCGATGGAGCAGCGAGAGCAAAATCAAACTTGTTTGAATTTTGCCGAGTCGCGAGAGAGGAAAAACGAAGTTTAATTAAGAGTTAAGAAAAATAGTCCTGCAAGCGGTTTCGCCTGCGGACGGAAGAGGGGAAGGAAAAAACAGCATACAAGACATTTTTTCTTAACTCTTAACTCTTAACTCTTAATTCTTAACTAAAAAATAAGTGTCACTTGGGCGGGGAACATGTAGGCAGGGTCGGCGCGGACGGAGAGAGTGCTGCGGAGGGTGCTGGCGCGGCGCTTCACACGGCCTTCGAATAACGTCTTATCCTGACAGACCACCCTGACGGGCCGGTCGAGGTCGAGCATGGCGTCAGAGAGCGAGAGGGTGAGCGAGGTGTAGTCGCAACGGGTGATGCGAATGGTGTTGCCGTCCATTTCGGCACGTACCTCCTTGCCCTTCTCCAGCTCGTCACGCGGGGCACTGAGCCAGTAGAAGTGCTCGTGCAAGGCGTCGCCCTGCTGCCAGACGATGCGGCGCGGATAGGGGTTGCGGACATATTGCGCCATCCACGTGACGGCAGCGGTATCCACACGGTCCATCCAATGCCCTTTGTCGGGCACGATGTGCCCTTCGAAGACGTAGCCTTCGGGGTCGGCACGATGGAGAGAATCCATCTGTGCGATACGAGCAGCACACTCGGCATTGCGGTTGTAGGCGGCATCGTTGGCTCCGCACCAAATCATGAAGGGGGTGTTGCGGAGGCTGACGAGCGAGACGTCGCCCGGGTGTCCGGCCATCATGGAGGCGGCGGCCCATGTGTCGGCCATGCGGGGGCCAAGGCGCCATACGCCATCGCCACCGGCGGAGTAGCCCATCACATAGACTTTGTTGGGATTGACGTGCAGGTGGCTGACTGCCATCAGGATGATGCGGTGGTAGAAGGCGTCGAGTTCGGACTTAAAGTGGAGGTCCCACGTGTTGAACGGCGCACGGGGACAGAGATAGACGGCATTCCGGGGCCGATAGAGTACCTGCTGGTTGCGCCATTGTCCGTCGTTGAGCTGGGGCGGTGCTCCCCCGCCGCCGTGGAGCGAGATGAAGAGCGCCAGGTCGTCGGCGCCCTCGGGGGCATAGACCGTCCACGCCAATGGCATGACGAGGTCGCCATCCCGCACCTCCTTGTTGTTATACACATCGTCTGTAGCTATGCGGATGGAGTCCATCCATTCCGCCTTCAGTTTTTCTGCCTGACGCGCTGCCTCCGACGCCGTCAGGGATTTGGCAGAGGAACAAGAGGCAAGGAGCCATACCAGAGAAAAAAGAAGTGTGAAGATGGAAAAACAGATGATTCTTTTATCAGAGAACGGTACTATACTTTTCATAAGTCGAGACTCTTTTTTTATATTCGTTTTAAAGAGAAGCTTTCAATTGTCTGGTGGCGCGTTGGATCATGTCGAGGGTGCCGGAGCCGTCGCTGACGTATTTGACAACCATCTCGGCGTAGTCGATGGCGTCCCTCAGGGCAGCAGAGGGCTGCGGGACGGCTTTGGCCTGTTCGAGCAGGGGCAGCAGGTCGTCCATGTCCTCCAGCTCGGGCAGGTTGCCCGGGCGCATGGTGTTGAGGGCGGCATTGAGGGCGGCAGCCTGACGGTTGATGTCCTCCTGTGTGCGGAAGAGGTTGTCGAAGACACGCTGCGAGCGGTCGTACTGCTCCATCATGCGGCGGAAGCCGTGCCGTGCCCAGGGGGCATAGTCGGGCACTTTGACCTTCATTTCGTTCCACGCCAGCTGGGCGTCGCGGCGGGTGCGTGCCACCTGCATGGCCTCGCGCAGGGGGGCCTCGTCGAGCTGCTCCTCGTCCTCGGCATCGGTCTGCAGCAGCTCGGCAGGGAGCGTGGAGGTGTCGCTGGCGGCGCCGATGAGGTTCATGCGCAGGTAGTGCGTGACGTGACGGTCGGCGTCGTAGTCGGGGATGAAAATCAGGTCAGGGGTTGGGGGTTGAGGGTTAGGGATGTTTGAAACGCTAGCCCTTGCCCTAACCACTAACCCTTCACCCCTGACCTCCTTGACGTCCACTTCGGCTTCGTCCCATGCACGGATGTCCTTGGCAGCCATCACCAACGGCCCCTGCATGACGGCGCCAAGCCACTGGGGGTCGAAGGTGGTGGTCTCGTTGCGGCCTGTTGCCGCCAGCTCCATCTTGTCGGGGCCGAAGTCGATGTGCGTGGTATAGGGCATCGTCACCTCCACGACATCTGTCTTCCGCCAGCGCCGACGGGGAATCTCCACGTAGCTGCCGGGCTGGAAGTGGTCAGCCACAGGCTCGCCGTTGAGGGTGACGGAGAAGCCGCTGGTGGCCCAGTAGGGTACGCGCAGCTTCATCGTGAAGGGGCGTGTGGCGCGGCGGAAGAGGCCGCGGAAGCCCTTTGTGACGCGGATGACGGATTGCTGGGCGGGCCACGTGCACGTCTGCTCGAGGGTGACGCCTCGGGCGTCCCAGCGTGCCGTGGTGGGCAGGTAGAGTGCCACCCACAGCGTCTCGTCGCCCCTTCGTGCCGAGGCGTCGGAAACGAAGTAGGCCGCCTCCTGGTACTTCACGTGGTTTTCCACACCTGTGCCGCCGCAGCAGCTCGATTGCGGCGTCTCGTTGCCCCAGGGCTTCGAGGCGTCGAGGCCGACGGCATACTGATAGACCACGCGGTATTCGTGGGGATTGACGGAGCCGACAATCTGGTTGTAGAGCACGCGCTCGTAGTAGTTCATGTAGCTGGCATCGTCGGGACGGAAGCCGTTCAGGTCCTTCGTGAGCTTGGCGAGGTTGTAGGCGCAGCAAGTCTCGTTCATGGTAGGCTCGGGGAAGCGGTCACGTCCCCACCCGCCAACGTTGGTGTTCATGGCCAGCATCTGGGTGTAGGGCTGACGGAACATCTCTCCGTTGCCCACGCCGCCCATGGCATAGCGGTAGCGCCCCTGAATCATCGTCCAGAAGTTCTGCGCCACATGGTAGTAATAGGGGTTGGTGCCAGCGCGATAGATGCGCAGGGCACCCGTTATCATGGGGATGTGCTGGTTGGCATGACGTGTGCGGATGGCATCGACGTTCTTCGCCAGGGGGTCGAAGAAGGCAGGACTGTCGAAGTATCCGGCAGCCTCCAGCAGACGGGCGCTCTCCTCCTTGTCGCGCACCATCCCGGAGAGTCGTGCGAGCGATTCGGCCATGCCGCCCACCTCGCCGGCGATGTACATGTTCCACATCTCGTAGCGGTTGCCGGGGGTCTGACGGCGCTCCTCCTGCGTGCCGTCGCTCTTCACGTAGGTGCGGTAGTGCAGGCGGTTCCACACCCATAGGCCCATGTCCTTGGCGACGAGCAACGCCTTGCGGCGGATGGCCTTGTCGTCCATGTAGGTGGCGATATCGATGAGCCCCGCCAGCTGCTTGTGTACGCTGTAGTAGGGCGCCCACACCCACCCCTCGTTGTTGTAGGGGCGGTACATCTCTATCAGGGCACAATGTTGGGCAGGGATGGCGTTCAGGTAGCCGTAGCCGTAGTGGGCATAGTCCTGCTTGTAGGTGTCGAAGTCGGCCCACGTGCCTTTCAGATTGCGCAGTTCCTCCTCGGGGGCGAGGTCGCGTGCCTCGCGGTAGCGGCCCAGCTCCTTGTCATAGACGAAGGTGCGTTCCTGGCACATGCGCAGCTCGTCCACCATGGTGCGGATGTTCTCCTTCAGCCGGGCACGCTTCTCTTTGTCGGGGCAGCTGGCATAGGCCATGGCCAAGGCGCTCATGTAGTGTCCGCTGCCGTGCCCCTTCAGCTTGGTGGTGGGCGAGTCCCAGCCGTCGCTCTCGGGATAGCCCTCGGTGGGGAGGCCGTAGGTGTCGCGGTAGTTGTAGAGCTGCTGGCGGACGTCGAGGCTCAGCAGTTGGTCGATGTCGAGGTCGCGATTGTGTGTCAGTCGGTTGCTGCCGGTCAGCATCACCTTGTCGAGGGGCAGCGGCTCGGCCACGGGACGGGCGTCGGGCACCTCCCACGCTTCGTCCGTCACCCTCACCTCAGCCAGCAGGGGGTAGCCGTTCGCCGTCGTGTTGTCGCCCGTCACAAAGCCTTTCACGGTGTACGAGGAGCCAACGGGCGTCTGCGCGGCATCGGCCTCGCGCATCTCGGTGGACAGGCTGGCATTCGTCCAGCGCACCTGCCGCCACTCGTGGCTGCCGTCGGCATACGTCACCCACACCTGGAACGGCAGGCGCGGAGCCGTGCCCGCAGGCGTCGCCACGCGGACGGGTTCCACACTTCGGATGGCACGCTCCCCTGCCCTCGCACCCGGCACGCAAAGAACGACGCACACCACAGCCAACAATCGTACTGTTTTTTTCATAGTCAATCGGTTTTTCCGGGCAAAGATACGATTAAGTTCGGATAATTGCAAATAAATTTGCATTATCACTCACTTAATCGTATCTTTGGAGCCGAAAATGTGACAATATGCGAAAAAGCAACTACGACAAATATCCGTCAACGGCTGTTGATGGCCGTGTCACGGTCGGATGGAGCAGGATAACCGATGCCCTGCAAAACGCTATGGGCGAGGCTCCTGTATGGGCCATCGACCTCTACGTAGGCAGCTACGAGGAGGATTTTCTGGAAGTTTTCAGAGGTCTGGGACGCGAGGTGGTCGATGTGCGTACCCTGATGCGCCCCGAACAGGAGCTGCGTCAGCTGACCGAGCGCTTCATGACAGACGACGTGCTGTTCGGCTACATGTCGAACATCCGCATCGGCGAGTACTTCGTTCCTGAGCGAATAGAAGCCCTGCAGCGACGCATCGCGACGGGCGAACACCTTATTATAATAGGTACGGGTGCAGGCTACGTCACGCCCGACGACAAGCCCGTGGTCTATGCCGACCTGGCACGCTGGGTGATTCAGCAACGCTTCCGCCGCCACGAGGTGAAGGCGCTGGGCATAGACAACCACACCGACAGCCCCTCGGTACAGTACAAGCGGGGCTACTTCAACGACTGGAACATCTGCGACATCCTCAAGGACGACCTCTTCCAGGCAGGGCGCATCCGTTTCTGGATAGACCATAACGAGCGCCAGACGCCGAAGCTCATCACCCACGCCCAGCTGGTGCAGGGGCTGGAACGGACGGTCTCGCGCCCCTTCCGCGTCGTGCCCTTCTTCGACCCTGCCCCCTGGGGCGGACATTGGATGAAGGAGGTGTGCGACCTCGACCGCAGCCAGCCGAACTACGGCTGGTGCTTCGACTGCGTGCCGGAGGAGAACAGCCTGCTCCTCGACGTGGGGGGCACACGGGTGGAACTGCCGTCGCAGAACCTCGTGCTGTGGCAGCCGTGCCGCCTGCTGGGCGAGCGAGTGTGGAGCCGCTTCGGACGCAGCTTCCCCATCCGCTTCGACTTCCTCGACACCATGGGAGGCGGCAACCTCAGCCTGCAGGTACACCCCACAAACGAATTCGCCCATCGTGAATTCGGGCTGGCCTACACGCAGGACGAGAGCTACTACCTGCTCGACGCCAGCCCCGATGCCGTGGTCTATCTGGGGCTGAAGGAAGGCATCGACCGCCACCAGATGGTGGAGGACCTGCGCGCCGCCCAGCGCGGGGAACGTCCGTTCGACGCCGAGAAGTACGTGAACAAGCTGCCCGCCCACAAGCACGACCACTACCTCATCCCCAACGGTACCATCCATTGCTCGGGGCACGACAGCATGGTGCTGGAAATCAGTTCCACGCCCAGCATCTTCACCTTCAAACTGTGGGACTGGAACCGTCTGGGACTGGACGGCAAGCCACGCCCCATCAACGTGGAGCGCGGACGCCACGTCATCCAGTGGGAACGCACCACACCCTTCGTGAAAGCGCAGCTCTGCAACCACTTCGAGGTGCTCAGCCGCGAGGAGGGCATCATGGAGGAGCGTACGGGACTGCACCCCAACGAGTTCATCGAGACCCGCCGACACACGTTCAGCCGTCCCGTCAGCCACGACACCTGCGGAGGCGTGAACGTGCTGAACCTCTGCGAGGGCGAAGAGGCTGTCGTCAGCAGCCCCACGGGCGCTTTCCAGCCTTTCACCGTCCACTATGCCGAGACATTCATCATCCCCGCAGCCGTGGGACACTACACCATCACACCCCCCGCAGGCAAGACGTGCATGACCATCAAGGCAAGCATCAGGCCATAACCCCATCAGCACATTCAGCCTAAACGGAATAATCAGCATTTCAGCATAATCAGAAACCATTAAACCTAATATTATGAGTAAAAACAAGAAAATCGTGTTGACGCTGGATGCCGGCGGAACAAACTTTGTATTTTCTGCTATCGCAGACAACGAGGAGATTATCGAACCCGTACGCCTGAAGGCCGTAACCACCGATACCGAAGGCTGTCTGGCAACCCTTGTGCAGGGTTTCACCACCGTCAAGCAGAAGCTCGACGTGGAGCCCGTAGCCATCAGCTTCGCCTTCCCCGGCCCGGCTGACTATGAACGGGGTGTCATCGGCGACCTGCCCAACTTCCCCTCCTTCCGCGGAGGCGTGGCCCTGGGTCCCTACTTGGAGAGCGTGTTCGGCATCCCCGTGTATGTAAACAACGACGGCAACCTGTTTGCCTATGGCGAGGCGCTGGCAGGCGCCCTGCCGCGCGTGAACAAGGCCCTGGAGGAGAGCGGGTGCAAGCGGCGCTACAAGAACCTCATCGGCATCACCCTGGGCACAGGCTTCGGCTGCGGCGTGGTGATTGACAAGGTGTTGCTGAAGGGCGACAACGGCTGCGGAGGCGATGTGTGGTGCATGCGCAACGGCATGTACCCCTTCGTCATCGCCGAGGAGAGTGTCAGCATCCGTGCCGTACGCAGGGTCTATGCCGAAATGTCGCACGAGGAGATTGGCGACCTCACGCCGAAGGACATCGGCGACATTGCCAACGGCACGCGCCCGGGCAACATGAAGGCCGCCCAGGAGAGCTTCCGCCAGCTGGGCCAGGTGACGGCCGCCACGCTGGTGAACGTGCTCAACATCGTCGATGGTATCGTCGTGGTCGGCGGAGGGCTGTCACACAACGCGAAATGGATTCTGCCCGGTATGATGGAGGAGTTCGCACGGCCTGCAGGAACCTTCACGGGCAACCTGCTGCCCACCCTGCAGTCGGAAGTCTATAACTTCGAGGACCCTGAGCAGCGGGCCGCCTTCCTTGAGGACAAGGACGTCTATGTGGATGTACCGCATAGCGACAAGCAGGTGCTCTACTGCGCCCAGCGCAAGGTGGCCGTCACCGTCTCGGAACTGGGTGCCAGCAAGGCCATCAACCTCGGCGCCTACAACTACGCCATTCAGCAGCTGGAAAGATGAAAAACAAGAAGCTAATCCCCGTCATGCTGTGCTTCTTTGCCATGGGGTTCGTGGACCTCGTGGGCATAGCCAGCAACTATGTGAAGGCTGACCTGGGCCTCACGGACTCCATGGCCAACCTGCTGCCCTCGCTCGTGTTCTTCTGGTTCCTCATCTTCTCCATCCCCACCAGCCTGCTGATGAACCGCATCGGACGCAAGCGGACGGTACTGCTCAGCCTGGTCATCACGGTGGCGTCGATGCTCATCCCCATCTTCGCCCAGCAGTTCTGGCTGCTGCTGATAGCCTTCTCCCTGCTGGGCATCGGTAACGCGCTGATGCAGACGTCGCTGAACCCGCTTGTCGATACGGTGATGACGGGCGGCAAGCTGGCCTCTACCCTCACCTTCGGCCAGTTCGTCAAGGCCATTGCCTCCTTCATGGCTCCGCTTATCGCCGCCTGGGGCGCCGCAGGCCACATTCCCGCCTTCGGGCTCGGCTGGCGCGTGCTCTTTCCCATCTATATGACCATCGGCATCCTTGCCACCCTACTCCTCTACGGCACGAGAATCAACGAGCAAAAGTCCTCCCCCAAACAGCTTCAGACGAGCGTAGGCAAACAGTTTGCCGATGCCCTGCGCCTGCTGGGCAACCCCGTGGTGCTGCTCTGCTTCATCGCCATCGTCTGCCACGTGGGCATCGACGTGGGCACCAACACCACGGCACCGAAGGTGCTCATCGAGCGGCTGGGCTGGACGCTCGAGCAGGCAGGCTTTGCCACCAGCCTCTACTTCATCTTCCGCACCGTGGGCAGCCTGCTGGGCAGCTTCATCCTCGCCCGGATGAAGGAGTGGACGTTCCTCCTCATCAGCATCCTGATGATGGTGCTCTCGCTTGTGGGGCTTTTCGCAGGCCACAGCGGGTGGATGCTCTACGGCGCCATCGCCCTGATGGGACTGGGCAACAGCAACCCCTTCTCCATCATCATGGCGCGTGCCATGCGTGCCGTGCCGGGCAAGGAGAACGAGACGTCGGGACTGATGATTATGGGCCTTTTCGGCGGCACCATCTTCCCCCTGCTGATGGGTTTCGCCAGCGACAACCTCGGCCAGGCCGGCGCCATCGCCGTCATGGCCCTCGGCGTCATCTACCTCCTCTGCTTCTGGGCCAGCGGCAAAAAACATACATCAAACATCAGATAATATGAGGCGTATAGCTCATTTTGCAGGATGAATTTGAGTGGTAGGTGTTCAATAGCTCAAATTGCAGGATGAATTTTTTGACCAATAGCTCATTTTGCAGGATGCACCCCCTTCCAAATATTTGTTTCACAATTGTTTTGAGCGATTGAAACTTTTCAGGGTACAATTTGACGGTTGAAAACGCACAATAGCTCAATTTGCAGGATGCGTCCTCCCTGTTAGATTACTGCTAA
>Ga0208297_1001079_pt1 | contig 32397 bp, 25 predicted proteins | sample LMS_cellobiose_e_FD_187367 | JGI IMG/M metagenome (GOLD analysis project Ga0208297, IMG submission 187367) | Rumen-fistulated moose microbial communities from Alaska, USA - LMS_cellobiose_enrichment (SPAdes) (version 2) | ecosystem: Host-associated > Mammals > Digestive system > Stomach > Rumen... | reverse complement strand
GCAAAACCCAGCCAGATGGCCCAGTAATCTTCCTTTTTCCACAAATCAGACCAACGGGCGCGCCCGTCGTCCACAACCACATTCGATTGTTCTGCCATAACTCCTCCAGATTAAAACACGCTTGCTGCCAGAAGGCCCCGCCGGCCCTCCGACGTCACCCCGGAAAACGCGGGGGGAATTGCTTGCACTAAAAAAACACAAGCATCAGCTGATTGTCAAGATATTCCCCTTTACTGAGAGGGAAAGCGACATACTGCCCGCAGTAGGTAACCATTAGAATTAATATATAATCTCATATTTTTAGAAAGTAAACATCATTCTGAAAAGCCGCTTGTGCTTTTTGCCGCATGCGCATCTATGGAACACCTATGCTTTGCCGCCAATCAAAAGGATGGTCTGGGTCAGCAATTCGTTCATTTTCAGGATATTTTTCTGAAAAACAGAGAGGATGGCATCCCACGACACCGTTTCCTCATCCTCGCGCCAGCAATCGTAGTCCGTGCTCATACCCACCGCCGCGTAGGGCAGCCCAGCCTCTGCTGCCAATGCCGCCTCGGTGGCGATGCTCATATTGATCACATCTCCGCCCCATGTCCGGAACATCCGCGATTCGGCGCGGGTGGAAAAGCGGGGCCCCTCGATGGTGACCACCGTACCTCGCGGATGAAAACGAAGTTTGAGGCGTTCGCACCCCTGAATCAACGCCTCGCGCAGAGCTGCGTCAAACGGCTCAGCCATGCTCACATGGCGGGGGTTATTCGCTTCAAACATTTCGTAAAACGTATTTTTTCTCAGCCGCGTGAAGTCAATGAACTGATCCAGGACAACCATGTCTCCACGCCTGATTTCCTCACGCAAGGACCCCACAGCCGTGGTGGCAAGTACATGTGAGCACCCTATTTCCCGCAGGGCGTCTATGTTGGCGCGATAATTAATCCCGGATGGCGTCAGGCGGTGTTCCGCTCCATGCCGGGAGAGCATAACCACCGGAACCCCCTGAATCTCTCCTGTCATGAGGGGAGAAGAAGGCTCGCCCCAAGGTGTTTTCACGCGCACTTCGCTCACGTTTGACACGATATCGGAGCGTTCAAAACCACTGCCGCCAATAATACCGATCAATCCCATACGTATTCTCCCTGAGCAGCTCAAACATGTGCCCGAGACATCATTCATGCTAAAGCCATTCCAATGTGCGTTCGTTTGCGAAAAACGACGTGAAATGCGCCGGCGGATTTCCCCGTTATCTTATCTCCTCCCCCGCGAGCAAGGCCAGCAGCCTGGCGGTTACCCGCGCGGGGTCTCCGCCAAAGGCAAACACCCCGTCCTGGTGCCCCGGTGTCACAACAACGCCTTCTCCCGGCAATTCCTCCGCAAGTTTCGCCACAGCGAGAGCCATGGCGGGCGTACCATAAGCGACGTTTTCAGGAGTGCGCGGGGTCTCACGGGCCATGAGCCGGGCGAACAGATCGCGGCTGTGCACGTGGATCACGCAGCCGATATCTTCACGCGCTGCGTAAATGGCCGCATGCGTCATAGATTCTGACGAGGGGCGAACAGGTCCCGACGAAAGCAGATAATTTTCCGTCGGGAAAGACGCCTCAACCACGGCGAAATCCGCCGCGCCAAGCTCACGCGGAGCACCAGTGCCTGTCCCTGTCACAAGAAACGAGCCGAAAGCCAGCGGGATCCGGCATGACAGGTTGCCAAAACCGATCCCTCCGGACAACCCGACAAGCCCCGCGTCATGCAACCCGGCACGAGCCTTCGCCAGCCTGGCCACATGATGGGACAGCGCCGCCGGCAAATCGCAGACACTGTGGGCGGCCTGGAATTTCACTACTCCATCCTGCGCATCTGTTACGTCGTCAGCACGGGAAGAAAGGCGATCCGCACCGGCTTCCGCCTCTGGGAAAAGTTCGCAGATGCCGGCCTCTGTCGCGGGGCACAGGCCACGCTCAGTCAGAAGACCCGTGATCAGGCGGGCCGGCGTCACATCAAAGCCAAAATTGCGCGCGGGCGTCGCCTCGGGACAAACGCGCACGGCGGCCAGCGTGTTGTCCGGCAATGCTCCGGTCATCAGCCGCACCTCATCCTGTGAACGTTCCTCCACAGGTATTTCGGCCACGCCGTCGCGCATGGAGAAATCAAAGGTTGAGGAGGGGAAAACCACATAAAAAGGCACGTGGTTGTCATGCGCGGCCAAGGCCTTCAGGTAGGTGCCGATTTTATTGGCCGCATCGCCGCGCCGCGTTACGCGATCCGCGCCCACAAAAACCATGTCCACCATGCCGTGCTGCATGAGATGCCCGCCGGCATTATCCGTCACGAGATGATGCGATACATTGTGAGCGGCCAGTTCAAAGGCGGTAAGCCCAGCCCCCTGATTGCGGGGACGGGTTTCATCCACCCATACATGCACGGGGATACCGGCATCCACTGCGGCATATATAGGGGAAAGCGCCGAACCGTGATCCACAAAGGCCAGCCAGCCCGCGTTGCAGTGAGTCAGCACATTGACGACAGCCTCTTCTCCGCGGGCCAGCTTAGCTTCGTGCGCGGCCCGGATAAGGGCAAGACCGTGCCGCCCGATATGCCGGCAGAAAGCGGCGTCCTCATCGGCAATGGCCGTCGCCGTAAGCAACGCGGCGCGCACCTTGTCCTCCACAGAGAGCTCCCCCTCCATGGCTGTCATCTGCCGGTGCACGGCACGCGCGAGATTGCCCGCGGTGGGGCGGGCAGCGGTGAGATGCCCGGCGGCATCGTCCATTGCCGCGTCAAACTCCGCCGGGGCACAATGCGCCGCCTCTTTCGCCGCAAGCCACATGCCCCATGCCGCCGTCGCGCCGATCAATCCGGCGCCGCGCACGGCCATATCGCGAATCGCTGCGACAGCATCCTGGAGACTGCACAGTTTTTGCCAGACAACCCGATGCGGCAAAACACGCTGATCAAGAATCCAGACGGTCTCCCCTCTTCGTTCTATGGTACGGTGGTACTCGCCGTTGATGCGCATACAGCCTCCAGTCGCCTTCCTTTTTCAGGTACAAAAATCCAGACGACACGACAGGCGCATCGTCTGGAACAGGAAAAAAGGGCTGCCCGCCCGTGGGGATCCCATGCTTACAATCCCATAATGTTATAACCGCAGTCGTTGAAGAGCACTTCGCCGGTGACGGCGGCCGACATGTCGGAAGCGAGATACACGGCGGTATTGCCCACATTTTCGGTCGTGACGTTGCGATGCAGGGGGGCGTGCTCCTCAATGTGCGAAAGGATGGAGCCAAATCCTGAGATCCCGGACGCGGCGAGGGTCTTGATGGGACCGGAACTGATGGCGTTGACGCGGACGTTCTTTACGCCCATATCCACGGCGAGATACCGCACGGAAGCCTCCAGCGCGGCCTTGGCCACACCCATGACATTATAGTTGGCGACAACCTTCTGTGCGCCGTAATACGTCATGGCGATCACCGAGCCCCCGGGGACGAGCAGCGGTTCAAAAGCATGACAGAGCGCCGGCAGCGAGAACACCGAAATATCCATGGCCACATGGAAGCCGTCGCGCGGTGTGTCCACAAAGCGGCCCTGCAGCGCTTCACGGGGCGCGAAGGCCACAGAATGCACCAAAACGTCAACAGCGCCCCAGCGCGCTTTCACTTCATCCACAGCGGCGCTTATCTCGGCATCACTGGTCACATCGCAGGGGAAAGTAAAATCTCCGCCCAATTCTTCAGCAATGGGAAGCACGCGTTTTTTGATGGCGTCACCAGCATAACTGAAAGCCAAAGATGCGCCTTCGCGGCGAAAGGCGGATGCGATGCCGTAAGCGATGCTGCGCGTGTTGGCCACACCGAAAATCAGCGCCTTTTTCCCTGTCAGCAAGCCCATTCTTTCCTCCAGATAGTCGCGGGGCATACCCGCGACTCGCCGGCAAAGCCGGAAATACGCCTGGAAGCCTGGAAGGCTTCCAGGCCAGTCTGTTCAGATCTTCAGTTCTCTGCCTGTCAATTTCCGGTACGCATCAAAATACTTCTGGCGTGTTCCCTCAACTATCGAGTCAGGAAGGGCCGGCGGCGGCGGCGTCTTGTCCCAGGGCTGGGCGCACAGCCAGTCACGCAGAAACTGCTTGTCAAAGCTGGGCTGGCTTTTGCCAGGCTGATACAGCGAGGCATCCCAGAACCTCGAGGAGTCCGGCGTCATCACCTCGTCAATAAGCGTCAGCACGCCGTTCACCAGACCGAATTCAAACTTGGTGTCGGCCAGAATAATGCCGCGCTCGGCCGCGTAGCTGCTGCCCTCTGCATACATGGCGAGCGAAATATCACGCACGGCCCGGGCGGTTTCCTGGCCAAGCACTTTCTCGGCGCGTTCCATGGAAATATTTTCATCATGTTCACCCATTTCGGCCTTGGTGGCCGGGGTAAACAAAGGCTCGGGCAGTTTGTCGGATTCTTTCAGGCCCTTGGGCAGCTTGTGCCCACATACTTCGCCTGTGGCCAGATAGTCTTTCCAGCCGGAACCAGCCAGGTAGCCGCGCACGACGCATTCCACCTTCAGAGGAACAGCCCGCTTAACCAGCACCGAGCGGCCTTCGAGCTGCTCACGGTGGGCGGCGAGGGGCGCGGGATAGCGGGAGACATCGGATTCTTTCAGATGGTTGGGAACAATTTTTTTGAACCTGTCCATCCAGAACAGGGTGATGCTGTTTAAGACCACGCCCTTGTAAGGGACGGGCCGGCTCATGATCACGTCAAACGCGGACATGCGGTCGGTGGTCACCAGCATCAGTGTTTCGGCATCAATCTCATAGATATCACGAACCTTGCCCTGGCTCAACAGCCTGTATTCAGGGATATCGGTCTGAGTGACGACTTGCATGACATCCTCTCCGCTAAAAGGTTACTTTCCCGCCCTGCATTCCATGGAGCGAGCATGCGCTTCAAGCTGTTCCATGCGGGCCAGACGGGCCACAGAAGCCGCCCGCGACGAGGCAAAAGCCGCGTTCGCCGCGATAATGCTCATTCGGCGGGTAAATGTTTGCACGGACAGGGCCGACGAAAACCGCGCCGTTCCCATGGTGGGCAGCACATGGTTGGGACCGGCCATATAGTCGCCCAGCGGCTCTGGCGACCATTCGCCAAGAAAAACCGCTCCCGCATGCCGTATGCGGGGCAGGAGGCTCCACGGGTCACGCACAAGCACTTCCATGTGCTCCGGAGCGATACGATTGGCCAATGCCAGCGCCGCGTCCTCGTCTGAAAGTATCACCACGCTCCCCCAGTCTGCAAGAGAACTCCGCGCGATGCCCTCGCGCGGCAGCTCCTGAAGCCTAGCCCGCAGCCTCTCCAGAAGCCTCGGCGCGAACGCCGCATCCCACGTCAGGCACAGCGCGGAAGCAGATGCGTCATGCTCAGCCTGAGAGAGCATGTCAGCCGCCACCCAGTCAGGATTGGCACTTCCGTCTGTCAGGACCAGCACTTCGCTGGGGCCGGCTATCATGTCGATCCCTACCCTGCCCTGCACCATGCGCTTGGCCGTGGTCACCCAGGCATTGCCCGGTCCGGCGATAACGTCCACAGCGGGAACTGATTCTGTGCCGTATGCCAATGCGCCTACTGACCACGCGCCGCCGACGCGGTACACTTCCCGCACGCCGATGTGATGCGCGGCGGCGAGGATGCAGGGATTCAGCGTGCCATCCCGGCGCGGCGGCGACACGACAGCCACTTCAGGAACCCCGGCAACCAGGGCAGGAATGGCCGTCATCAGCATGGAGGAAATGAGCGGCGTCTCGCCGCCACGGCCGCCGGGCACATACAACCCCGCGCGATCGACAGGCACCACCTGCTGGCCGAGGACAGCCCCCTCCCTGGCGGTGACAAACCACGACTGATTTTTCTGTGCCTCATGAAAAGCGCGGATGGAGGCCGCAGCTTCAGCTATGACAGCCATATCGCCGGGACTGACCGTGCGTGCTGCGGCGGCAAGTTCCGATTCGGGCACGCGCAGGGGCGGGCGCATGTCGGGACAATCATACTTGCGGGTAAATTCAATGAGCGCTTCATCGCCCCGGCGGCGCACAGCCTCCAGCATGGAACGTACCGCTTCGTCGCGCGAGGAGTCTGCCTCCCCGCGGGCGGCCAGCCTATCGAGCAGAGGCTTCCAGTCAGCCTCTTTTGTAAAGACATACGTTTTGCAGGGCATAGTTAATAATCCTTATTTCGCGTACCCAACAGCGCGGCGCTCGCGGATGACAGTAACACGGATCTGCCCGGGATACGTAAGATTTTCTTCGATTTTGGCAGCGATGTCCTTGCACAGCATGTAGGTATCGTCATCATCCACATTTTCGGAATTTACCAGTACGCGCACCTCACGCCCGGCCTGTATGGCATAGGCTTTGGACACACCTTCAAAACCCGCGGCGATGTTTTCAAGGTCTTCCAGCCGCTTGACATAATTTTCAAGCAATTCCTTGCGCGCCCCGGGGCGCGCCCCGGAAAGCGAATCCGCCGCCTGCACCAGCACCGCCAGGGCCGTTTCAGGCCGCACTTCTTCATGATGGGCAGCGATAGCGTGAATAATGTCCTTGCCTTCATTGTATTTCTTGGCGAGGTCTGCGCCAATGATGGCGTGAGGCCCTTCAACCTCGTGGTCCACAGCCTTGCCGATATCATGCAGCAGACCGGCGCGCTTGGCGCGTTTGATATCCATACCCAGTTCCGCGGCCATCATGCCGCACAAAGCGGATACTTCCAGCGAATGCTGAAGGACGTTCTGAGTGAAGCTCGTGCGATACCGCAGCTGCCCAAGCAGCCGCACCAGTTCGGGATGGATACCATGCACGCCGGCGTCAAATGTCGCCTGTTCGCCCACCTCACGGATCTGGACATCCAGTTCCTGTTCGCACTTGTGCACAATATCCTCGATACGGGCTGGATGAATGCGCCCATCCTGAATGAGCCGTTCAAGCGCCATTTTCGCGACCTGGCGGCGCAGGGGGCTGTACGCAGAAAGAACCACCGTCTCCGGCGTGTCATCAATAATCAGGTCAACGCCCGTAGCCGCTTCCAGAGCGCGAATATTGCGTCCTTCGCGCCCAATGATGCGGCCTTTCATGTCCTCGCTTGGCAGAGGCACGGCGGTAACGGTATGCTCGCTCACGTAATCGCCGGCATAGCGCTGTACAGCGCTCGCGATAATATCCTTGGCCTTGCGGTCGGCGCTTTCCCTGGCCTCCGCCTCAATGACACGCATCATCTTGGCGGCCTCATGCCGAGTCCGGGATTCGATTTCCCGGAAGAGCTCCGCCTTGGCTTCTTCGGCTGTCATTCTCGACACTTCCTCAAGCCGGCGCTGCTGCTCGTCAGCTTTAGCCGCCAGGGCCTCTTCGGCTTCCTGCAGGCTTCGTTCCTTACGGGTCAGCTCTTTTTCAGAAACCAGGAGCTCATGTTCTTTCTCGGTACATTTTTCCACACGTTCCTCAAGCCGTTCACTCTGTTCCTGCAGCTTGCGATCACGGATCTTGAGCTCACGCTCCAGTTCTTTGAATTCCGTTTCCAGTTCCCGTTTCTGATTGAACAGAGCATCCTGCCCCTGGAGCAGAATTTCTTTCTTCTGGGCCTGAGCCTCCTTCCGCGCCTCTTCGACAATACGGCTGGCAAGTTCGTCCGCGTCCCCTAACCGTTTGCGTGAACTGTACTTGTGCAAGGCATATCCCAGAAGATATCCCAGAACCAGCGCCCCCCCCAAATAAACCCACTGGATGGGATTGATATCATTGATAAACGAAAAATAATTCATTCTATTCTCCCGCGCAGCGCCCTGCCACCCACACAACAGTATGCGAACCTGGCGCAACACCTATATGATCAGGCCCGTGGCCCGCTAAAATTATGGTCCGGCAAGAAACCAGACCGGCAGGAAGCCGCTACGGCTCCCTGCGTCACATCAGGCAGGCGGAAAAAGCAGAAGGGAGAGCACCCCGGACAAACTGCCGGGAAGGGGAAGGCAGGCGCACCGTGCCGGAACGAATAACGCCGTCAGGCGGGAACGAAAAACCGTCCCCGCCCTTCAGCGGAAGGATACCCCAAAAAGCCGTGTCGTCACTATGACGCAAAACCTAGATATATCTAGGATGGGAGCCCCGGCCAGACCTTCAGGCTTCCTCACAGCGGAGGATGCGCACCGATCCGGACACATCAGCCCCTGTGCTGTATGCTTGTGAGGTTAGCGCCACAATGGGAATCACGTACCTCCCAGGGTAACTTTCCCGCCGTTTTCGACGGAATCATCTATACGCTTCAGCAGAGCAGTCAGACGTTTCTCAGCCGATTCCAACTGCCGCTGCGACTGCAACAAATCGTCAGCAACTCCCAACGCCAGGAGAGCGAGCACCTGTTCTTTGCTCAGCAATCCCCCGCCGCTTTGCAATCTTTTGGCGTGCTCCTCCACGAACTCTTTGGCTTTCTCCATATCATCGGGATCGCCATTAGTCCGGAAGGACACCCTGACTCCGAATACGCTCAGCTGATAGGTGCGCATCCGAGGCTCAGCCCTGATCGGACTTGGGCTCCTCGACATTTGCGAGATGTCGATCCAGCCGATCCACGAGGGCGCTGATCCTGTCTGCCGCAACGCCTCGCGCCTGCCGCTCGTTTGCAAGCTGTTCACGCAGGGCGTTGTTCTCGGCACGCAGCTGATCCGCTTCGCCGGAGACCTTACGCAACGCGGCGACCTCTTCCACAAGGGAAGCCACCCGCTGCTCGAGTATATCCAAAAGATTAACGAATTCCATGAGTAGAACCTACACGTTTTTCACTTTTTGTGCAAGCGGCCGCCTTACGGCGCCCGTGCGGCGGGGCAGAACGCAGTCCTGCTTTCCACCGTTTCTGAAAAAGTATCCTACGCCCAACACGAACGCTTGCCAAGTCCCTTTTGCGTAAACGGCAATGAAAAATTTACGCAGCCTTGCAAGAAGTCGTGAACCGGAGGAGCGCGTCACAGGGGCCGACGGCCGCCTGACCAAAACGCGCCCGGCGGCTTCCCGCCGGAAAAAGCCTTTTCTTCAGCCCCGTCTGGCGGCCGGACACGGAACCGTCAGGCCTCCATTTTTTTTATCAGCGCTTCAAGGTAGCGTGATTTAACCTGCTTCATAGCGAGGATTTGCTTGATCGGCGGCAGGCGGAGAATCACACCCAAAACGGCGGCCAGGGCACGATGGCTCCACAGCACGCGGTTATCAAAGATAAGATCCTGCAGCTGGCCGCGTTCAATGGCCATGACTACGGCGCGATGCGTGGAATCAAGCGGCGTGATGACGCGTTTTTTTCTGGGTGCCAGCTTCAGCGCTCCTGTCGGGCAGTTCTTGACGCACACCCCGCACCCCAGGCAAATGGATGCGTCCAGCCTGGCTTTGCGCCGCGAAGGACGGGACGGATCGTGAGCGGACACCATGCCCATGGCTTCTACCGGACAGATATTGGCGCATTTTCCACAGCCGGTGCATTTGCTCTCGTCCACCTCGGGCAAAAAGTTGGTGGTTTCCACTGGATGCAGCATGCCGAAACGCCGCGCCGCGATCATCGCTTCGCAACAGCACGAACAGCAGTTGCAGATGTAATTCACCCGGGTGCGGGAATTTTCGCCGCACTGCACCAGATTGTAATCCCACGCCTTATGAAGCAGATCCATGCACTCGGCCTCATCCACTTCACGCGCGTATCCATGCCTGATAAGCGAAGTCGCGGACGTGTTGAACGTCATGCAGATATCCTGGGGCGCGTCACAGGCCCGTCCCATGTGCGACATCTTGTGGCGGCAATAACACAGGCTGATGCCGCGGGAAGTGGCTGTCCTGATGACCTCGGTGGCGCGTTCATGATCAAGGATGGTGACGCTGCTGTCCGCAGGCAGGGCCGGTTCGTGCACAAAAGTCCGGATAAAACTGGTTTCGCCGCCTACGAACAGATCCCGGATGAATTCCTCCTCAACATTCATGTACTGATAATAAAGCTGGCCCAGAAGGTGCTGGTCGATATCCCCGCGCGTGCGCATCATGGAAAATTCAAAAAACCCGGCCATAGGAGGCGGCAGGCAGTAACATGACTCGCCCCGCTGTTCCACATCAACCAGGATGGCGCGCCCTGTCAGCGTATCAAGTATCTTGCGGGCTTCAGCCTCGCTCATCTTCCAGATCTCGGCGGCCTTGGCCGCGTTGAACGGCTTGATGGGGAGCTGGGCCACAAGCTCGGCCTCCCGCTCCGTAAACAAAATTTTCAGGATATCATACAGCGTCCTGGACGGCGCGGCGCCCTGCGGAAAACGATTCAGCCGCTCCACCAGTTCAGCATACCCGGAACGATGGGCAAGATGTGACATATGCCGCCCTCCTTGTCTTTTCTACTTGAAACGGCGCGGCAAAACCTTTTGTCGTGCCCGGGCGACAGCCAGCGTCCCCTCCGGCACATCGCCTGTGATCACAGATCCAGCCCCTACAAGCGCTCCCGCGCCCACCGATACAGGGGCGACCAGTGCGGTGTTACTGCCAATAAACGCGCGCTCGCCTATGCTCGTACGATGTTTGTTCACGCCGTCATAGTTGCAGGTAATGGTACCGGCGCCGATATTGGAACCAGCTCCAACATCGGCGTCGCCAAGGTATGTGAGATGGTTGGCCTTGGCCCCGCAGCCGAGGCGCGCCTTTTTCATTTCAACAAAATTGCCGGCATGGGCCTTTTCGTCAAGCACAGCGCCGGGGCGCAGCCGCGTGTACGGCCCCACCAGCGCCTCTTTGCCCACCACGGCATGATCCAGATGAGAAAAAGCGCGAACCTCCGCCCCTTCCATGATGACACTTTCCGATACGACACAGAAAGGACCAATCTGCGCGCCGCGCGCCACCGATGTTCTGCCGTACAGCTGGCACGGTCCGGTGATTGCCGCCCCTGGTTCCAGCTGTACAAACGGCCCCACCGCAACGTGCTCAGGGAAATGGATCATCACTCCCGCCGCCAGGTGTGACGCTACAATCCGGCCGCGCAGGGTCTCTTCAGCAGCGGCCAGTTCCAGGGGGCTGTTTACGCCAAGCAGCGCGGTCTCTCCCCCGCACGGAACGGCCCGCACAGAAAAACCATTTTCCAGCGCCAGCCCCGCCAGATCCGTGATGTAGTATTCGCCTCCCGCATTGTTTTTCGTCAGGCGCGGCAGAAGTTTTTTCACCGCATCAAGATTCAGCACATAAACGCCAGCGTTGATTTCCCCCGTGGGCCTTCCCCATACCGCCGCGTCGTAGTCTTTGGCTTCAATAATACCCGCGAACGCGCCGTCACGCCTGACGATACGTCCGTAACTGCCGGGCTCATCCAGCATGAGCGAAGTCACAGCCACATCAGCGTCGCCGGCGCCTTCCAGAATCGATTCAACGACTTCCGGGGAAAGCAGCGGCATGTCTCCGTTGACCACAAGCACCCGCTTCATCCCCGCCGCGCAAAGCGCCGGCAAAGCGCAGCCAAGCGCGTGCCCGGTTCCCAGCTGCTCAGCCTGTTCCACATAATTGAGAGTTTCACCGAAAGCCGCACGCACAAGAGCCGCACCGTGCCCAATCACGACCCAGACACGCTCGCCGAAAGAAGGATGCAGCGCCCCGGACACAAAGGCAAGCATGGGTTCGCCAAGAACGGGCTGAAGGACTTTGGGAGTATCGGAATGCATCCGGGTGCCTTTCCCGGCGGCAAGTATCAGCGCACAAACGGTATCTGGCTGCATCATGGCGTATTCTCACGGCGTTTCAGGTTAGTAAGACATGGAGCGGCCGTTCCTGCGACCGGGAAAGGAGCTCTCGCGAAAAATTTCACCCGGACGCATTTTCTTCCATAGCCTAGCAAAACCTCGAACAAACGCCAACCCCGGTAGAACTTGTTTGCCCACCTGTCTTGACCAACACTGCGAGATGTCTTACGCTTAAATATTATGAACTGGGACTGGGATAAACTTCAGGAAAAACGGCAGAGGCAGAACTGGGGCCGCGCTGGTTCACAGCAAAACCACGAAGACCCGCAGAACGACGACTCAGACGACGGCGGGCTTCGTGAAGAACGCCGCCCCGGAGGGCCTTCCGGGCCATTTGGCTCCGGGGGAAACCCTTTCGGCAATGTCCGGCTGCCACGTTTTTCCGTGTCTGGCGGCGCCGCGAAATGGGTGGTTCTGGTGCTTGTTGCGGTGTGGCTGCTTTCCGGCATTTACATCGTAAACCCGGACGAACAGGGGGTTGTCCTGCGCTTTGGCAAGTACAACCGCACCGTTGAAGCCGGTCCGCATTACGCGCTGCCTTTCCCCTTCGAAACGGTGGACAAGCCCAAGGTTACCCAGGTACAGCGCGTCGAAGTAGGCTTTCGCTCGGCGGATCAGAACCGCGTTTTCAGGCAGGGGCAGTTCCGCGCCAATCCTGAAGAATCTTCCATGCTCACAGGCGACGAAAACATCGTCAACGTTCAGTTCAGCGTCCAGTATCAAATCAAAGACGCTGTGCAATACCTTTACCGTGTCACCAATCAGGCCGCCGTGGTCAAAAAAGCCGCTGAAGCCGCCATGCGCGAAGTCATTGGCAACAGCCTCATCGACTCAGCGCTCACCGACGGCAAACTGCATATCCAGCAGGAGGCCACCACACTGCTCCAGGATATTTTGGATCGCTATGAGGTGGGCGTCCGCGTACTTGCCGTCCAGCTGCAGGACGTTCATCCCCCGAAGGAAGTCATCGACGCTTTCAAGGACGTGGCCAGCGCCCGCGAGGACAAAAGCCGCATCATCAACGAAGCCGAAGCCTACCGCAACGAACTTATCCCCAAGGCCCGCGGAAAAGCCACCGAGATCGAAAACCAGGCGCAGGCCTACCGCGAAACCCGCGTCCGCAACGCCGAAGGTGAGGCCAAACGCTTTCTTGCGCTCCTTGACGCCTACAACCAGGCAAAAGACGTGACCAGACAGCGCATGTACCTTGAAGCCATGGAAGAAATCCTGAGCAAGCCCGGCATGGAAAAGCTGATCCTGCCCGGTGCCGCCGGCGATAAAACGTTGCCGCTTCTGCCCCTGTTCAGCCCGTCCGCTCCAGCGGCGCCTCAGGGGAAGTGAGAGCCATGACCAAAAAAATTCCTATCATCCTTATCGTACTGGCAGTACTGCTGATTCTCGGTTCGCAGTCCATTTTCGTGGTTCACCAGACCCAGAAAGCCATGCTTATCCAGCTTGGCGATCCCATTGAGCATGTGTACGGTCCCGGCCTGCATATGAAGCTGCCCTTCATCCAGCATGTGGAATATTTTGACGCCCGCATTCTGGATTATGACGCCCGCTCCGCTGAAGCCCTGACCAGCGACAAAAAAGCCATTGTCCTTGACAACTATGCCCGCTGGCTCATCGATGATCCTCTGCTTTTCTACCGGAGCGTACGCACCATCCCCCGGGCCCAGGCCCGGCTGGACGACGTGGTGTACTCGCAGCTGCGCGCGCAGGTAGGCCGGCATACCCTCACCGAAGTTGTCTCCGGAAAACGCGCCGCCATCATGGCCGACGTGACCAAACGCACATCGGACATCATGAAACAATACGGCATCAAGGTCGTTGACGTCCGCATCAAACGCACCGATTTGCCCGCCGAAAACCAACGCGCCATCTTTGGCCGCATGCGCGCCGAACGAGAACGGCAGGCCAAACAGTACCGCTCGGAAGGGACCGAAGAAGCGCTGAAGCTCCGCTCCGATGCCGACCGCGAACAGGCCGTTCTCCTGGCCGAAGCCAACCGCCGCGCTTCCATCATCCGCGGCGACGGTGACGCGACAGCCGCCAGAACCTTCGCGGAAGCTTTCCAGCGCTCTCCCGAATTTTATGCTTTCCAGCGGGGGCTGGAGGCACTGAGGAAAAGCCTTCAGGAAAATACCCGCATCATGCTGACTCCGGACATTCCCCTCCTTACGCCAATGATCAACGACCACAAGGAATGACGGGGGCGCGGGGTGACCTCCTTCCAGGATATCTATAACCGCATTCTCTGCGCCACCAACATCCGGACGCAGACGGAGCTGGCCGCAATCCTTGAAATCCGCCAGTCCAGCATCTCCGACGCCAAGCGCAGGGATTCCATTCCCGCTGACTGGTATCTGAAACTGTACGAAAAGTTCCGGCTCAACCCCGAATGGCTCAAACAGGGAAGCGGTCCCATGTTCCTCCGGCCGGACGATACATCTCCGCCCCTCCTTGCGGAAGCCGCTCCTCCGCCTTACGCGGATCCGCTGGCCCGCGCCGTTATCGTGCCCGTATACGGCATGGTTTTCGCCTATGATGGCGCGCTGCCCCCGCCTCCGCCGCCTGTTATCGGCAAGATTGCCCTGCCCGCCGCCCATGCGGCCGAACATATCGCCGTTCTTTCCGTTGAATCAGACAGCGCCGCCCCCACTATCCGAAAAGGCGCCCAGATCGGCGTCAATACCGCTTCGCGGCTGCCCGTTTCCGGCCAGCTTTTCGCACTCTACGTTCCCTACGAAGGGATCGCTGTCAAACGTATCTTCAGTGCTCCAGAGCAAGGCGGGTTCATTCTTCGTTCCGACGCCCCCGGCTATCCCGAAGCTTTTCTCTCGCCCGAAGCGTGCAAAGCGCGTCTTTTCGGGCAGGTCGCCTGGACGCTCCAGACTCTCTAGCCCATACGCACTTCCTTAAAAAAACGTACCGCCCGCGCAGCTTGCCCCGCGGAACGCTGAAGCGGCATCACCGCGACAAGCGGCCAGCCTCTCCCCTTTTCCACGAGTGCTCTCCCCGCGCATTACGGCGCGCAGGCAGGCTATCAGTCCGCGAGAGCCACCAAATCGTATTCGCGGGTCTCCACAATGTCGGCTTCAACCAACGCGCCGGGCGCGACGCTTGCCCCGCTGATGTAGGTCAGTCCGTCAATTTCCGGCGCCTGAAACCACGCCCTGCCTGTATGCAGGCCGGGCCATTCCGGGTGCGGCGCGTCCACAAGGATAGGCAGACGCTGGCCGTCAAAACGGGCCAGCCACTGGGCACTGATGTCTTTCTGGATTGACATGATTGTATCGCGGCGCCGTTCTTTCACGTCGTCAGGCATCTGTTCGGGCATGAGCGCGGCGGAAGTTCCTTCTTCGGCCTGATAGGCAAACACGCCAAGATGCTGGAAACGCACGTCCTCCACAAAACGGACCAGCTCGGCAAAACAGGTTTCTGTTTCACCGGGAAAACCGACAATCAATGACGTGCGCAGCGCGGCGTCGGGGAAAACATCCCGCAGGCGATCCACCACCTTGCGCGGATTGGAGGCAAAAGGCCTCCCCATGCGGCCCAGGATCTCCGCGCTGGCATGCTGAAGCGGCACGTCGAAATAAGGTACAAAAGGCGCGCCGGCGGCTTTCAGATAGTTCAGCAGCTCCGGCGTCAAACCCGAAGGATAGAGGTACAGCAGCCGAAGCCGGTCAAGGCCCGGCAAAGGCAGCAGACGATCCAGCAGATGACGGAGATCGGGCCGCCCCGGCAAATCCGCTCCCCAGGCGGTGACATCCTGCGCCACAAGCACAATCTCGCGCACGCCGCCATCCAGGAGCGCACGCGCCTCTTCTTCCAGCACAGCAGCCGTGCTGGAGCGCAGCGGGCCGCGAATCTTCGGAATCGTGCAGAACGAGCAGGCATGGCGGCACCCTTCGCTGATCTTAAGCCACGCGAAAGAAGGGGAAGTGCTCAGCAGGCGGCCTTCCGAAGCAGTTCCGGCAAGCCCAAGGGCATGGCGCAGCAGAAGAGGCCAGCGTGCCAATTCGGCATTATCAAGCCAAAGATCGACCTCCGGCAATTCCGGCGCAAGCTCCGCCGCCGTATAGCGCCCCACCAGACACCCGCCCACGGCCAGCAGGGGGCGCGGCTTTACCCCCTCCAGATCGGCTATGGCCTGCGCTATGACATGCACTGATTCCTGCACAGCGGGGGCGATAAAACCGCAGGTGTTGATAAAGACCAGTTCGGCATCTTCAGGCGTTTCCACCGCCACGATGTCCGCCCCCAGCGAACCTAACAGGCGTTCGGTGTCCACACGGTTCTTGGGGCACCCCAGGCTGACGGAATAACAGCGAATTTGCGGCATATGGCTCTCTGAAAAAAAATGATGAAGCGGCTTCGCGCAAAAATACTTTCCAGCAAAAACACACCGGCTTCCAAACGGTGTGAGCATGTCCGCGGGCCGGAGGATTGTCAAGCCGGCAGGTAACCAACGCCGTCGGCGTAGCGTTTTTTCCATTGCGCATCGCGGTTGACGCTGTCCCTCCCGCGCGTGTATATGGCGGTACGGGGTATTGCGGTTTGCCGGCGGCAGTGCAGGAATCTGTGCAGGCTGCGGTTTCGGATGGCGCCGCCCTTTTTCTGCTTTTTCCGCAGAGACGGCTTTGTACCCTGAAATACTTACCAATACATCACGCAATATCGGAGGACGGATGGCCCCCAAAACGACTGTGGTTCTCGCTACCCGGAATAAGGGAAAGATTGCGGAACTGGCTGGCCCGCTGCTGGCTTTTGGCGTCTCGGTCGTCGGGCTTGACGCCTTTCCGAATCTCCAGGATATCGAAGAAGATGGCGTCACTTTTGAAGAAAACGCACTGTTCAAAGCCCGGACGGTCGCGGCCGCCACAGGACTTGTGGCCATAGCCGATGATTCGGGCCTGTCTGTCGACGCCCTTGCCGGCGCGCCGGGCGTGCATTCAGCGCGCTATGCCGACGATCTGCCCGCGATTCCCGGCGAAAGCCGTGACGAGCGCAACATCCGCAAGCTTCTGGAGGCCCTTGTCCATGTCCTTCCGAAAGACCGCACGGGGCGCTTTCATTGCGTCATGGCCGCGGCTAGGCCAAGCGGCGACGCCATCACCGCCGAGGGGATTTGGGAAGGACATATTCTCACCGCATGCCGCGGCGCCAACGGCTTTGGCTATGACCCGGTATTTCTCGATCCTGAATCAGGGCGTACCGCGGCTGAACTGTCCCGTGAAGAAAAAATGGCCGTCAGCCACCGCGCCCGCGCCCTGAAAAAACTGCTGGAAAGCTGGCCCGCTTTCTGGAAGGCCTGCTAAGTCCACGGAGGCCCACGCCTTGCCATGAACGAAAAGGGCAGCACCTCCCCCATCGCTACGCTGCCCTTTCGCACTAAAGGCTTTTTCCGGCGGCGGCCAGAGCCGCGTCAAAATCAACAGCCATTTTGATTTCAGGCACCATCTGCATCCAGGTAATGCGGCCGACGGGGTTTACAACCAGCACGGCGCGCGTCAGCAGACGCAATTCCTTGAGCACCAGACCGTAGGCCAGCCCGAACGACAGATCGCGGTGATCGGACAAGGTTTCCACTACACTGACGCCAGCTGCGCCGCACCAGCGCGCCTGCGCGAAAGGCAAATCGCAGCTCACGGTGAGGATACGAACATTCTCCCCAAGAGTCGCCGCTTCGGCGTTGAAACGGCGTGTCTGCATATCGCAGACGCCTGTATCGAGTGAAGGCACGGTACTGATAATAAGCGTACGCCCCCGATAATCCTGAAGGGTACGTGGGGAAAGATCGTTGGCAAGTGCCGTAAAATCCGGAGCCATGTCCCCCGCCTGCACGGGAGTGCCAAGCAACGTCATGGGGTTTCCCCCAAAGGTAACAAGTCCGCTTCGTTCTGCGGGCATAACGTTTCTCCTGTGTTTGAAGTGAACAAGCCGCGGCGCTGCCTGCGGCATTGATATTTTCTGACATTAGCTGATGGCCGCTCAAAAGTAAATGATGATTATTAGTTACGTTAATTGGGGAGCTTTTTTCTGAAATCATCCATCCTCCCCAACGGCTGCATCCCTTATCGCGTTTTACCAAAAAAGAAAGGGCAAATCCTTCCCCGCGCAACGGGGTATGGATTTGCCCTCTAAATTTGGTAGCAAGGGGGAGATTTGAACTCTCGACACTGCGGGTATGAACCGCATGCTCTAACCAACTGAGCTACCTTGCCAAACCTGAGGTGTTCTCATATAGCCCGCCTTGGACGAAATGGCAAGCGTTTTTTGACTGTTTTTCCGCGGAGGGAAAGAGCACCAAAAATTTCTTTCATAATCCTATAAAGTAAAGCCAGCGATACCCTGCCCTATGTCTGCCTCCTCTTGCGGAGGAATGGCAAATGCGGCACACTACCTGCTGGCTAACTCCGACGATCGCAGGAAGCTCGCCGGATACCGGTGTGTTTTGCCGGGAACAAGCTCTGACGGCAACCGCCCAGATCTTTCCTTTTCTTTCAGCCACGGATTCCCCCATGCGTCCTGTCCATTTTATCCATGCCGCCGATCTGCACCTGGGCGCCCCTTTCCTCGGCGTCAGCCGTGACGCGCCCGCGCATGTCACCGACTGCCTGCAGGAAGCAGGCTTTACCGCCCTGACCCGTCTGGTGGATCTCTGCGAACGGGAGCGCCCGGATTTTCTGCTCCTTGCCGGCGACATCCACAATCAGGAAGAACAGAGTTTGCGCGCCCGCCTACGGCTGCTGGAGGCCTGCCGCCGGCTGGATGCTCTCGGCATTCCTGTTTTCATGGTGCATGGCAATCACGATCCTCTGGGAGACGCCTATTCCTCCGTGCGGCTGCCGGACAACGTCACCGAGTTTGGCGCCGCGCCGGAAGTGCATGAAGCCCGCGGCGGCGACGGCAGGATTCTGGCTCTTATCCATGGGGCGAGCCACGCCTCCGGAAAAGAACATCGCAACATCGCCGCGAAACTGCAACGCCGTGATGTGCCATGCCTGCAAATTGGCCTGCTGCATACCACCCTGGGTGCCGAAGGCGAGCGCTACGCCCCTTGTTCCATGGATGATTTCATCACTTCCGGGCTTGATTACTGGGCCCTGGGGCATGTGCACGAACAGCGGATTCTGCGGGAGAATCCCTTTGTGGCGTATCCCGGCGTGACACAGGGCCTCAATATCAACGAAAAAGGCTTCAAAGGATGCCTCGTTGTGGACGCCGCTCCGGGCGCTCAGGGCTTTGCCATACATGCCCGCTTCGCGCCGCTGGGGCCGGCAGTCTGGGATGTGCTGAATATTTCCGCCGACGGCGCACAGGATCTTGGCGCACTGGAAACAGCCATACAGGCTGAACTGGCCAGAGCCGCCGCAACCGCCCCGCCGGAATGCCAGCTTCTTCTGGTACGCCTTGTTCTTGGCGGGCGAACCGGTCTTGACGCTGAACTGCGCCATGCGGATGTACGGCATGATTTGCTCGAATCCGCGCGTACCTTCACAGGCGCAAGGCTGTCTGTATGGGTGAAGGATCTGCATGTCCGCACAACACCTCTGATCGACAGGCAGACCTTGGCCGGGCGCAGCGACCTGGTGGGTGAAATTTTTCGGACAATGGAGCAGTCCCGTGACGATGACACCCTTGCCAACGGCGTCGCTGCCGCAGCAGCCCCGCTTTTCACCGCTGCGCGCGTCAGGCGGATCCTCGCCCCGCTGACCTCTGACGAAATCGCCGAACTAGCCGCCGACGCAGAAAACCTGTGCCTTTCTCTGCTGGAGAAAAACTGATGCGGATTCGTGATATCCATGTCGAAGTCTTCGGCCTGCTGCGCGATGTGACAATCCGTGGGCTTGCGCCGCGCCTGAACGTTTTCCTGGGCGATAACGAATCCGGCAAAACGACGCTTCTGGATTTCTGCCGTGCCGTGCTGACGGGTTTTCCTGTCCGGCCTGCGGGGCGTGACAAAGCATACCGGGACAGCGGAAGCACCGGCGGGACCCTGACGCTGGACACAGAGCGCGGGATGCTGAGTCTGACCCGGCACCCCGGGCCGGGAGGCGGAGAGCCCCAACTTATGGATGCCGCAGGACAGCCTGTGGACCGTTCTGAATGGGACAGGCTGATGGGCGGCATCACCCGTGAAATTTACAATGCCATCTACGGGTTCAGCCTCACTGAGCTTGAGCGCATGGAAACGCTGGACAGCGCCCAGGTCCGCAGCGCACTGTACGGTTCCAGTTTCGGGGCTGGTCTGGGCTCTCCCAACGCCGCCATGGACAAACTCAAAAAGGAGATGGACGGCCTGTTCAAACCGGGCGGCTCCACCCAGCCCGTGGCCAAAACCGTCAGCGAATGGAATGATCTTGACAAAGAAATCCTCGACGCGCGCCACAACCTTTCCCGATATGACGGCCTTGCCGCTGAAAAAGAAACGCTTGCCGCTCAACTTGAAGCGTTGAAAAACGCATATGACTCCCGCGAACGTGAGCGCCTCCGACTGGAACGGACGCTTACCCTCTGGAGGCAATGGGACGAATGGCGCCAGTGCGGAATGCAGCTTGACGAACTGCCTCCCCTGCCGGACACGCTGCCAGAGAACGGGTTCGACAGGCTGCGGCAGCTGGAGGAACGGCTGGACGCGGCGACAGATCAGGCTTCTCAGGCGAAGGGCCGGTTCGAGACGGCAAGCCGCCGTCTGGCCGCCATATCCGTTGACGACAGACTGGCCGACGCCCTGCCGGAAATCCAGCGTATCGGCGGATTTTTGAGCGGATGGGTCAATGCGGTCCAGGAGCTTCCACATCTTGAGGCCGAACAGCGCCGCATCGCCGAAGAACTGGCGCGGGGCCTGGCATCACTTGGCCCTGGCTGGACGGAAGAAAAAATTTATGCCGCCGCACCGACGTTTACCCGCCGGGAGATGCTGTCACGCCGCGAAGAAGAGCTGAGCGCCGCGGCCAGCGCCGCCGAAGCCGCGGACAGCGAGCTGAGGAGCGCTTTGCGCGCCGAAGAAGCCTCGCGGCAGGCGCGCGATCTGGCGCAAGCCGCGCTCTTCGCCATCCCCCTCCCGGTTTTTACGCTGTCCGCGCAGGAACAAGGGCAGTTCCAGAGAACTCTGGCCAGAGCCGAAGAGGCCGCGGCGGATCTGCCCGAAGCAAAACGGCTGCAGCAAGATGCGGCCAGCGCGCTTGATCGGGCAAAAGATACACTGCGCATCGCGCCGGACACGGATACGCGGACTGCCCTGCAAGGCCTTGAGAAAGCGCGGGACGAGGCGCATGAGCGCGCGAAAGAAGCCCTCCTCCATGAGAACGCTGTGGAAGAAAAACAGCGTCTGGCGGAAAAACTTGAAAGGGAGGCCGCAGACGCGGCCGAGGGGCGCGATCTGCTGGTACGCCGCAAAGACGCCCTGCAGGCCCCTGACAGGACGTCGCTGGACTCCCTCCGCATCAAGGTAAGGCAGCTGCGCGGCACGACGGCCCAGCTTGCGCCTGCGGAAGCGCTCCTTGCTGGTCTGGAAGAACAATGTGCGGAGCAGAAAAAGGAAAAAACCACCCCCCATCTTTTCTTTGCCATGCTGGCGGGAGCGGTCCTGGCCTGCGGAGGCGCCGCGGTTGCCATCCGGGGGTGGGACCCGCAGGCTGTGGGGACAGGGCTGCCGCTGACGGTATGGCCAGGGCTTGTTGCTGTTCTGGCGGGGCTTTTGCTCTTGAGCTTCAGCCGTGCACGCGCCGCAAAAGAGCAGAAGCAGCAGACACGGCTTACCGAAAAACTGAACGCCCGGCGCGACGGCGCGGCAGCGCGCGTGCAGGCATTGCGCGCCGACATCAATAAACTGTCGCAGGAACTTCCGCTGCCTGTGCCCGATTCCGGTGAGGGAGGTATCGATCCTACCCATATCGATGCGCTGGAAAACCTGCTGGATGAACAGCGCGAACGCATGCTTGAAGCTGAAAGGATAGAACGGGAAATCCGTTTGCAGTCCGCGGAAGCTCATCGCCTCGATCAGGCCGCCCTGGCAGCGACCGAAGAGCTGGCTGCCGCCGAGGAAGAAGCCCTCGCGGCCCGGCGCCGCTGGCAGGAACTTTTCATGCGTCACGGCTTGAACCGCGCGCCGGAACCCGACGAAGCGGAACTTTTTTTCACCCGCCTGGACACCGCCCGCGCGGCGCTGGAAACACTGGATCAGAGAACTGCGGAAACCGCCTCTCTGCGCTCCCGGATTGGCGATCTGGCAAGCCTTGCCGCGAATCTCCCCGACGGGCACCGCCCGGCGGATAACGCCGCTTCGGACATGCTGTTTGCCTCCGTGCGCGCGCTGCTTGAGCACTGCCGAGAAGCTGACCGGATTACCGCTGAGCATCACCGCGCCAAGCAGTCTTTCAGCGAAGCTGCGGCACGCTTTGAAAGCGATGCCCGCTGCCGCATCGAAGCTGAAAAGCGCTCCGGACAAGCCACAGCCTCTCTGGACGCAGCCAGAGAACAATGGCGCTCCCTGCTGGCAGATATGGGACTGGATCCTGATCTGTCGCCGGCGACGGCACGCGATGCTGTTCAGTGCATTGTCCACATGGGAGATTTGCTGACGGAGCGTGACCGCCGCGAACATGATGCCAGACTGCGCCGGAAGGAAGCGGCAGCATTCGCGGAGCCGCTGACCAGCCTGTGCGCTTCTTTTGGCCGGGAGGCCGGCGAAGCCCCGCGCGCGGCATTTGACACTCTCCTGGCCGACTCACAGGAGGCCTCGGAAGTACGGACCCGGGCCTCGCGTCTGAAAGAAGAAACCGAAGAGCGTGAACAGGAATGGCGCGAGGCGGAAAACGCGCGGCAAGCTGCCGAAAAACGGCTGCAGGAACTCCTGGACCTCGGGCACACTGACAGCCGTGATGAATTTATACGGCTGGTGGGGCTCGCGGCCCGGAAAAACGAACTTGCCAATAGCCGGAACAGGCTGGAAACAGAATTGCGCCTGGCTGCGCGGGATGAAGCCCGCCGGGAAGGACACGAGGCTCCGGACGACGCGGCCTTTGCCTCATGGCTGAACGCTTTTGACGGCAATGATCCGGACGCCCTGAGCCTGCAGCTGGAGACATTGGAACAGGAATTAAAAGAACTGAAGAACCAACAGGATGATACCCTGAAGCAAGCCCACGGCGTTGACATAACCCTTCGGGAACTGCGCTCATCCAATGATCTCGCCGCGCTGCGCCAGAAACAGGAAGGCGTTGCCGCCATCTTGCGCGGCCACGCGCTGGCGTGGACACGGCTTGCGCTGGCAAGGCAAATGATCGAACAGGCCAAGACGCGTTTTGAGCGTGAACGCCAGCCCGCCGTCATCCGCGAAGCGTCGCGCCTGTTTTCGCTGATGACAAACGGCGCCTGGAGCGGCCTCACCTCCGATCTTGACAGCAACGCCCTTACTGCATTGCCTTCCGCAGGCGAGCCGATGCCCGCCGAGCTGCTCAGCCGGGGTACGCGCGAGCAGCTTTACCTCGCCCTGCGCTTTGCCCACATCAGCCTGCACAACGCGCCGCCCCTGATCATGGATGACATCCTCGTGAACTTTGACCCCGGACGCGCCCGCAGCACGGCCGCGCTTCTCGCCGCGGAAACGCCTTCTGCGGGCATCGGCGACCGTCAGGTACTGTTCTTTACCTGCCACCCGCAAACAGCGGAAATGCTTGCCGAGCTCGCCGATGATGTCGCCCTTTTCACCATGACGTCAGGAACTGTCGCCCGAAGCTGAACTCCCGCCGCAGACGGCAAAGCCCCGCAAGCTCCAATCTGCGAAGCGGGATGATAAGTCATTGCCTTGCCCCAGTTCTGGCGCATTCCCCCGCTCAGTGGGCCAATGATGCCGCCGGCAGAAGACGACAAATCCCCGCCAGTACCGCCCTGCCAGGCAGTTTTTTCTTGACAGGTCCAGAAGAAAAGCCTATCTCTCGCACCTTTCACCTTCCGGAGCGATTCTTCCAAGGAGGAATATATGCCGTTGCCAACACTCAACTTTTCCCAATTGCGCCAATCGGTTCTCTGGAACCTGTTTCTGCTGACCGCTGGCAGTTTCCTGTTCGCCTTCGGCGCCCAATGCATCGCGGCCCGGCATGGCTTTCTGACTGGAGGTGTGTACGGCACGGGCATCCTTTTATGGTACGGCACTGACGCGCTCTCTCCTTCCCTCTGGTATGCGCTTATCAACATACCGTTGTTTCTTGTGGCGCTGTTCAACGTAGGCCGGCGCTTTTTTCTCTACAGCCTCTACGCCACCTTCACCACCATCGTGTTCGGCCAGTTCCTCGCCTTTCAGGTCCCCATCGAAAACCCCTTCTACGCGGCCGTAGCTGCCGGGGTTATCTGCGGCACCGGCGGCGGCATCCAGCTGCGCACATTGGGCAGCGGCGGCGGACTGGATGTGGTCGGCGTCATCCTGAACCGCAAATGGAACATCGGCGTCGGACGTTTCGCCTTCTGCTTCAATGCCGTGCTGTTTGCCTGCGCTGGCTGGACCATCGCGCTGGACATGGTTATCGTTTCATTCATCCAGGTGTTTATTTCCTCCTCGACACTGGAGTATGTTCTCAGGCTTTTTAACCAGCGCAAGCTGGTTTATGTGGTCACCGAAAACGGTGAAGAACTGTGCGAGGCCATTCTTGCCGAAGGCTACAGCGGCGCGACCCTGCTTAAAGGCAAGGGCGCTTACAGCGGAGATCCCCGCGAAATCATCATGACCGTCACGAACAATATCCTTCTGCGCAAGCTTGAGGCGCTGGTATACGACATCGATCCCCATGCCCTGTTCATTGTCGAAAACACCTTCTATGTCTCAGGCGCCAAATATCCCCGGAAAAACGTTATCTGAGGCGAACTTTTCCTTCACATAACAACCACAGGCGCCAAACATTCAGGGGCCTCGCAAAAAGATGGAAAAAAAACTTGACGCCAGCTAAGGAAGAGGCTAGTTACTTTCTCGGTTGCGCCAGTAGCTCAGCTGGATAGAGCAACAGGCTACGAACCTGTAGGCCGGGAGTTCGAATCTCTCTTGGCGCGCCAGAAATTTAAGGGGTTACGTTTTCACGTAACCCCTTTGTTTTTTCCCGATCACATTTTGCGTCATACCCCATGCGTCCTGACGATGCTCCGTGTAAAAGCGAAAAGCACATGGCTAACGCTCTCGCGTTGGCGGAAGCGGATGGGCAAGGCGAGCATGGCGGCGGCAGGCATGGTTGCCGCCAGCCATGCGGATGGCACGATAGACATGCCCATGGATGGAGGTTCAGGCGAGGAAATCAAGCGCGGAGAGAATATGGATACTCAACGCGTTGTGTAAGTCCTCAAGTTCCACGTACTCGTCAGGCGCGCCCATGTTGGCTCCCTGCAGGCCGCAGTTGACCGTGGGGATGCCGAAACGGCGGGTATGCTTCGCGTCCGTTCCGCCTATGCGGAAGGTACGCACGCATGGCTTCCCCCAGACTTCTTCGGAATTTCTGCTGACGATATCGAAGATTTCATGGTTCGGATCGGACGTCATTGGCTCAACGGTCACCATGGTCTGGATATCCACACCGGGGAAGGCGGCAGCTGTCTCCTTCGCGGCCTGCACGGCCTGTTCAGGATGGGTTCCAATGGGCATACGTACGTCAACGATGGCCTCCGCCGTCGCCGGAACAAGATTTGGAACGGTGCCAGCCTTGATAATGCCGATATTCGTTGTGACGCTCCGGATTGTTTCCGTTTCTCCCTGCCCTTCAAAGGATTCAGAAACTTCCCTTGCGGCAAGGATGGCCTTTTCCACAGCTTCAGGCATATTCACGGGAATAGCCGCAAGCCGCCTCTCGAAATCCGGCAATGCCGCGATAAGCAAATTCACGGGGTTCTTCGTCTTGTGAGCGTGCGCGCCGTGTCCGGGGCGGCCTGTTGCGGTAAACCTGAAACGGGCGCGCCCCTTCTCCCCGAAACGCAGCACCCTGGAAGAGCCGATGTCCGCAATGATAGCGGCGTCTGCCCGCATCAGCGGTTCGTGTTCCATCAAAAAGCCGGTGCCAAGTTTCCCTCCGTTCTCTTCATCCCCTACAAGGCTCAGCACAAGCTCACCATTCCACTGATCTGCATGTTCGGCAAGGAAACGGAACGTCATGAGCATGCACACACTGCCGGCCTTCATGTCTGCCACGCCAACTCCGTACAGCTTGCCATCCTTGAACGTCCCGCCGAACGGCGGCATCGTCCACATTTCCTTGCCAGCAAGGCAGAAGGTGTCAAGATGCCCGTTCAGCAACAGACGCTTTCCAGCTCCCTTACCGCGAACAACGGCAATTACGTTATGTATCGGCTCCTGCCCGCATACGATGCGCACTTCCGCATTGGGCAGCCTGTCCAGAAAATTCTTGGCCCATGCCGCCGCCTTGCGTGTATCCGAAGGCGGGGTTTCTGTCGGCATGCGGACCAGCTCCACCGCCATCTGCTCTGCCTCGGGGAACAAGAGGCGCACTTCATCAAGAATGGATTTGTGATTCATATCCATCGTTGCTCCGGGATGTTGAGGTTAGAAGAGAAGACCCTGCGAGACGGTGACGTTGAGCAGTTTGGAAAAGCACAGGTACTGCAGGACGGTCATCCCAATGGCGAAGGCGACGATCTGTATGAGCCGTTTCACAGAACAGGATTCTTTGAGGAAAATGAAATAGCTGTAAGCAAGCATAAGAACCATGCACACCAGCAGAGAGGCATAGAAACCCAATACGGGAATGACAAAATAGCAGGCCAGACTCAGACAGAAGTGCACGGCGATGCAAGCCTTCACCCTGCCTGTGAGCGGCTTTCCCTGCTTTACGGGAGCGCAGGCTTCCGTAAGGCACACGAGCGCGCCAATAATGATGATGGACCACAGGACCCACTCAGGGAAGATACGGCCACTGCCTGTGATGTTCTCACATTCCTTCAAAAGCACGGCGGCGGCCACCATGAAGGCGACAGTCAGCCAGATATCCAGCCGTTTGAAGTTAGCGGCGAAGAAACGGATTGAGGAAAAGCTGTAGGAGCGGAACGCGCTGTTCTTGCCAATAAAGAGGGGCATGATGACGGCGAGCACGCTGATGGCCATAAGGGTCCCGGACATGGGCGTGAAAATGAGCAGGTCCGCCACGCTGTCCATGGTTTTGGCGCGCATCATAGTTGTTGTGAGGGCTTCCTCGATGATTGGCCCGAGCACAAGCCCCAGGCCGATGGATACGGGGGCTATCCTCGCCTTGTTGCACAGATAGGCAAGGCCGCCGGAAAACAGCATGACGAATACGTCAAACATGCTGCCGCGCAGAGAGAATGCGCCGATGACCCCAAGCGATATGACGCCCGCGATGATGAAATACTTCGGTACGGCAAGAATTTTGGTGCATATCCGCGCCAGCACATATCCGGCGGGAATCATGCCGATATTGGCGATGATAAAGCTGATGATGAACGTGTAGGCGACATTGCCGTTGGTTTCAAACATGGTCGGGCCGGGAATGAGGCCCTGCGCCATCAGGCCGCCGGCAATGAGGGCCGCGGCTGGTGAGCCTGGGATGCCAAGCGCCATCATCGGCACCAAGGCGCCGCCCACGCTGCCGTTGTTGGCGCTTTCGGGCGCAGCCACGCCCTCGACAACGCCCTTGCCATAGTCCGCGGCCTTCTTATCCCAGCGTTTCGCCTCGTTGTAGGCGATGATTGCGGCAATGCTGCCTCCTGCCCCGGGAAGAGCGCCGACCACGGTGCCGATAAGAGAACCAAGCGTGAGGATCCATTTGCAATGTGAGGCGAGATACTTCCCAGTCCTGGAGAAGATGCCGGGCTTGTGGTCGTATTTGGCGATGTACTCCCCTTCGGACTCGATCAGATGCAGGATTTGTGAGATGGAAAAAAGGCTGATCATCATGACAACCATGTCCAGCCCCTGCACCAGCGGATAGTAGCCAAAAGTAAAGCGGGGCATGCCGCTCGCGCGATCCAGCCCTATGGTGGAGAGCGCGAGTCCGATCGCCCCGGCCATGAGCGACTTGAGCGTGGCACCCTTAAACATCCCGGCCAGCGTTGTCAGGCCGAGAATAGCCAGCCAGAAAAATGCCTCCGAACCGAACTGGAGGGCAATGGTGGACAGCGGTTCGAAGAACAACAGCAGCGCCACGGCGCCGAAGATGCCGCCAAAAGCGGATGCCAGCAATGCCCCGTATAACGCCTCCTCTGCCTGCCCATTGAGGGTCATCTGGTACCCGTCAATGGTGGTGACGAACGAGCTTGGCTGCCCCGGCACATTGATAAGAATGGATGCGTTTGCACCACCGTATGTGCCGCCGGCGAAGATGGCGCCCAACATGATGAACGCCGCATCAATCGGCATACTGAACGTAAACGGCACGCATAACGCTATGGTGGTTACGATGGTGATGCCGGGGACCATCCCGCCGATAATCCCAATAACCAATCCGGCAAACATAATAACGATGTTCAGCGGCGAGAGCGCGGCGATGGTGCATTGGACAAGCTGGGAAAAAAGTGTGGTTTCCATTGTGAGCCTTTATGAATTGCCGTGGCGCGGCGCGAAGAGTGAGAAATGGGCCTCCGGTGTCCGAAGGCCCATTATTTTATAATACTATTTGTACTATTCCAATGACTTGGCAAGTTTCAGCAGTTCCTCGGCCCTGGGCACAAAGTCGTTGATCATCTTGGTCACTTCCTCGGTGCCGATGAATTCGATGTCAAATCCGGCCTTCTTGTGGCGTTCAATGACTTCAGGCTTGGAGTAGATCTTCTTCAGGCCTTCAACCAGACGGGCCTTCACTTCAGCCGGCATACCGGCAGGCGCGAAGATGAGGCGGTTCTGGGGGGAGACCACGTCATACCCCATTTCCTTCATGGTGGGGGCATCCAAACCGTTGACTCGTTCGGGTGTGGCAACGGCAAGCAGCTGCAGCTTGCTCATTGCGGACATGGAGGCGCCGCGCAGGGTCATAAGATAGTCGATATGCTTCCCAAGAAGCGCGGTGACGCCCTTTGAAGCGCCGTCATAAGGCACGATGTTGATGGGGAGCCCGGCCTGCTTCAGCATGAGGGTGGCAAGATGGGACGGCCCGTTGCGCTCCACGGCGGCAACGGAAATCTTGTTGGGGGTTTTCTTGACGAGATCGACGAACTCCTTGAATGACTTGACGGCATCACCAGCACGGTTCACCAGGATGACAACGTCGGAAGAAGGGGCGCACAGGTAATCGAAATCCTTCATGGTGTACTGCCCTTTCTTGGCAATCGCGTTGATGAGCAGCAGCGGGAAACCTGTTGTGCCCATGGCGTAGCCGTCGGCGGGCATGGACTTCAGTTCGGTCGCGCCGACGCCGCCATCGGCGCCTGTACGATAGATGAAGCTGAGAGGCTGGCCAAATTCCTCCTTGAAATCCTTTTCGATCAGGCGGCCAACTTGGTCAGCACCGCCTCCGGGGGGGAAGGGCACAAGGAATTTGACTGTTTTTTCGGGGTACGCCGCCATGGCGCTGCCGGTAAAGAAAGCGGCCAGCGCGAGGGCGAGAAACAAGGAACCGATACGACGCATGTTTTCCTCCAATGATAGATGTTGTTCCGAAAAAGCGGCAGTTCGAGACATATATGCTATTTAACCGCCAAGTTAACCATAGCGGATGCTAGGTTAAAATGCAGAGATGCTGTTTGCCGACGGACACAAATCAACACAAGGCGTAAACAATCAATCGTCAAACCAGGCGGCGATCTCCTTGAAGTCCGCCCTGGCGCCGGGGTTGCGGCTGAGGAGAAGGATCAGCTTCAGCCGTGCCTTGGCGGCTGTCAGCTCCCCAGCGGGAATGACGCCGATTTCTTTCGTGCGAATGACACCGCCCGGATACCCGTATATATCGAGGACACGCCCGGCGGACGTGCGCGTTGTCAAAATGACGGGAATTCCCTTCTTTATGGCACGTTCCAGGCCGGGGACGACATCAGGCGGGATGTTGCCCCGTCCAAACCCTTCAATCACAAGGCCATCCACGCCGCGGGAAACCGCGAAATCGACATACTCGGAATCCGAACCGGTCATCAGCTTGATAATGTCAACACGGGCAGCGATTTTTTCCGGACAAACATGCTGCCGTTTGGTCGGCTTGCTGCGGACGACGACGCGGTCGGCATCAACGTAGCCCAACGGTCCCCACCATGGGGACTGGAACGTATCCGGGTTTGCCGAATGGGTTTTCATCACAATCCGCGCCGCATGAATCTGTTCGTTCAGCACGACGACGGCGCCGATACCCCGCGTGCTGTCGGCCACAGCAGCCTTAGCCGCGCAAAGAATATTCTTCGGCCCGTCCGAGCTTATCTCTGCCGCGGAACGCATAGCTGCAGTAAGACATACCGGCTTGTCGCCGCTGACTGTCAAATCAAGAAAATAGGCGGTTTCCTCCAGCGTATCAGTACCATGCGTGATAACCACGCCGGCGACCGAAGGCTCCTTCATGGCGTCGCGCACCATGCCGGAAAGCCTGAACATGAGCTCCGGCGTCATATGGGGGCTCGGGACATTCGCGAACTCGCGCACGTCAACTTCGCAGACATCATCAAGGCCAGGCACGGCGGCCACGAGATCTTCCCCGCTCACCGCAGGTACAGTCCCTTTGACGGGATCGAACTTCATGGCGATTGTTCCCCCCGTCGTCAGAAAAACAACTTTCGGTTTGGGCATGCGCTTGCTCCTTTTCGTTTTCACCGCACATCTGAAGTCAGACGCTCAGCGTTTCCAGACTTCCCCGATGCATGCGCCTTTTCAGCACTTCCGTCGCCGCGCCGATATTTTTGTACAACTCTGGTACAGCATACTTGATCACGTTGACATAACGCCGGACGTCGGCATCAGTAATCGTGGGAATGACATGTTCGTCAATATAGGATTTGGGCAGGAAAAGATTCATGACAGCCGACGTCCCGGGCATGCTCCCAGGCCCGCCGACGATTTCATGAAGCGCATTCGACATGAACGTAACCCCGCCGGCATCCTGACTGGCGAAGCGGATGATTTCGGCGACAAGCTCGACTTTTTCACGCGACGAAGTCGCAAACCGCAACTTATGGGCCAGTTCCTCAAGATGCGCGCCGACCTTCTCGGTAAGGCCGCACAGCGCGCCGGGGATTCTTTTCAATGCGTCCTTCGGATTGATGTACTTGTAACCAAGTTTTTCCAACGCCGCTATATAAGCGTCGGCAACAACCACGTTGTCATCATCTGCATACGCCCTGACAATAAAGGTAGGTTCCGTGAGCGGCAGACACATCGACTCAACAAAAACCTTGCCTTCGATTACGAACGTCGGCAGCTCATGCAGCTTCAGCGGTTCCATGACCGCAGTTTTGCCATACAAAAATCCGTTCCCTTCAAGATCCTCGTTGGGACCAAGGCCGCCTTCAGTGGCATTGCATACAGCCATAACAGACACGGGCAGATCGCCGAAATCAACGACGGTTCCGGCGATCAGCCCGCAGTTTCCCGGAATGTTTTCCGGACTGACAATGAATTTATCCGGATAGCTCTTTACGAAGCTGTCAATGGCGGCATTGGCCATGGCCGTCTGCAAGGCGACGGGAGCTTCCATGGCCCCCTGACCGTAAACGCGGCCAAACGTCTCCTGCGCCAGAGCCTGCGTCCGCACGGCCTGCATTCCCTCGACATAATGAGAGAGACGGGCTTCCTGAAAGGTGATACCTCTGCGCGCACTGCATCGCCCGATGCCTCCTGAAACGGTTTCAACTTCGAAACCGCCCCGGCATCCGACGGTCGGACGAACAGCACGGATCTCCAGAGACAGATCCGTAGCCTCCTGCCACAACGCAAGGACGGTTGCCAATCCGCCGGAATCATCCTGCACGAAACCGTCGTTGCTGTGGGCATGCCCGCAACCGGCATGACCTGAAACACCAAGCACGCCCGCTGATTTCGAGCTCAATGACAAACGCATCGCTACCTCCTGTTGGCAATATCAGCATGTTCAGAAAACCACCCGCCAGGCTTACGCGGCGGCCGCCAATCCAGGATTGTTGATTACCGGATTAAAAGAAGGTCAGAAACAGCGTAATGATAAAGGACACCAGCAGGCCGAAGGCAATGGACGGACGCTGGAAGGCGTTTGCCGTCTTGAGGTCGGACCCTTCAATGACCGGAATAACCGTTGCAAGAGCAGCCACGGGACCGCCGGTAAGGAAGTACTGGGTCAGCGCGCCGCCAGAAGCGGCGGCAAAGGCGGCGGCGAAAGGATCCGCGCCTGTTTGCAGCACAATCTGAAGGAAGGGCACGAGCACTGCCGCGGACGCGCCGTAGGACTGTGTCAAAAACGCGGTCAGAACGGCAACACAGAACATGATCTGCACGGGGGCCACGCTCAGAATCGGCTTCACCAGATTCGACAGCGTATCCACCAGGCCAACCTGACGGATGACGGTGGCCATGAACAGAAAACCGATTGTGGCAACCAGAGGCGTGGCGATGCGGCCAACGCCCTTCATCATTTCCAGTTCCGATTGCTTGGGGTCGCGCTTGGCAAGCAGCATGGCGAAAACGGCCGCGATGATGCCGAC
>Ga0208297_1001073_pt1 | contig 32564 bp, 20 predicted proteins | sample LMS_cellobiose_e_FD_187367 | JGI IMG/M metagenome (GOLD analysis project Ga0208297, IMG submission 187367) | Rumen-fistulated moose microbial communities from Alaska, USA - LMS_cellobiose_enrichment (SPAdes) (version 2) | ecosystem: Host-associated > Mammals > Digestive system > Stomach > Rumen... | reverse complement strand
TTAGCAGTAATCTAACAGGGAGGACGCATCCTGCAAATTGAGCTATTGTGCGTTTTCAACCGTCAAATTGTACCCTGAAAAGTTTCAATCGCTCAAAACAATTGTGAAACAAATATTTGGAAGGGGGCGCATCCTGCAAAATGAGCTATTGGTCCTTTTTCATGACTGTCGGTATTATCTAAATGGTTATGCAAGAAGAAATCTCTAGTTCATTATTCGGTTTCGGTTAAAGGATGGTGCAAAGATATAGGCACAGACATTTCATCGATGCAAAAGTACATCTTTTTCTCGTAAATACAAAAAAATGCTCTTTTTTTGAGAAATCAACGAACTGGACACAAAAAGCCCGGCGACGGGAAAAATGTCGCTGGGCTTGGGTGAAGGCAATGACGCGGCGCCTCAGAACGCTGCCTGGCCGGGGGTGCGGGGAAAGGGGATGACGTCGCGGATGTTCTGCATGCCGGTGACGAAGAGCAGCAGGCGTTCGAAGCCGAGGCCGAAGCCGGCGTGGGGACAGGTGCCGTAGCGGCGCGTGTCGAGATACCACCACATGTCCTTCATGGGGATGTGGAGCTCGTCGATGCGGGCCATCAGCTTGTCGTAGCTCTCCTCGCGGACGCTACCGCCGATGATTTCGCCTATCTGCGGGAAGAGGACGTCGGTGCCTTGGACGGTCTTGCCGTCGGCATTCTGCTTCATGTAGAAGGCCTTTATTTCCTTCGGATAGTCGGTCATGATGACGGGGGCACGGAAGTGGTGCTCGACAAGGTAACGCTCGTGCTCGCTGGCGAGGTCGCATCCCCAATAGACGGGGAACTCGAACTTCTGCCCTTTGCTGACAGCCTCTTCGAGGACGCGGATGCCCTCGGTGTAGGGCAGGCGGACGAAGGGGGTCTCGACGACGTGGTTCAGACGCTCCAGCAGACCGGGATCGACCATCTTGTTAAGAAACGCGAGGTCATCGGCACAGTTGTCGAGGGCCCAGCGGACGCAGTACTTGATGAACTCCTCTTCGAGCTCAGTAAGGTCGTCGAGGTCGTAGAAGGCCATCTCGGGCTCTATCATCCAGAACTCGGCCAGGTGGCGGGGGGTGTTGCTGTTCTCGGCACGGAAGGTGGGGCCGAAGGTGTAGATGGCGCCGAGCGCCGTGGCTGCCAGCTCGCCCTCGAGTTGTCCGCTGACAGTGAGGCTGGTCTGCTGCCCGAAGAAGTCCTTCGAGTAGTCGATGCTGCCGTCGTCCTTCCGCTTCAGGTCGCCCAGGTTCAGGGTGGTCACCTGGAACATCTGGCCTGCGCCCTCGGCGTCGCTGGCGGTGATGAGGGGGGTGTGGAAGTAGTAGAAACCCTTCTGGTGGAAGAAGGTGTGGATGGCGATGGCCATGTTGTGGCGGATGCGGAAGACGGCACCGAACGTGTTGGTGCGGGGACGCAGGTGGGCCACCTCGCGCAGGAACTCCATGGAGTGGCCTTTCTTCTGCAGGGGATAGGTGTTGTCGCACTTGCCCAGCACCTCTATCCGCCGTGCCTGAATCTCGGCAGCCTGTCCGCTGCCGACGCTCTCCACCAGCTCGCCTTCGACGCTGAGGCAGGCTCCGGTGGTGACGTCCTTCAGCTGCTCTTCGCCGAAACGGGCCAGATCGACAACAATCTGAATGTTGTTGATGGTGGAGCCGTCGTTAAGGGCGATGAAGTTGACATTCTTGTTACCGCGGCGCGTGCGCACCCAGCCCTTCACGTCCACGATGGTGCCGAAGGCGGGCGCCTTCAGCAGGTCGTTTATCTTCGTTCGTTTCATTGCTTAATTGTCAATTATCCATTGTCAATTATCCATTATTCATACGCTCCCATGCGCAGCATGCCCACTTCCTTTTCGGTGAGGAAGCGCCAGTCGCCACGGCGGAGGTTCTTCTTCGTCAGGCCGGCGAACTGTGTGCGGTCGAGACGGACGACATGGTAACCGAGGGCTTCGAACATGCGGCGGACGATGCGGTTGCGGCCGGAGTGTATCTCCAGCCCCACCTGCGTGTGGTCGGTGTCGGTGGTAGTGTAGCTGATGGCGTCGCAGCGGATGACGCCATCCTCAAGTTCAATACCGTTCAGCAGCTTCTCGAGGTCCTCCGCAGGGATGGCCTTGTCGAGCCGGGCGTGATAGACCTTCTTCTTCATATAGCTGGGATGTGTGAGCTTGGAAGCCATCTCGCCATCGTTGGTAAGCAGCAGCACGCCGGTGGTGTTGCGGTCGAGACGGCCGACGGGATAGATGCGCTCCTTGCAGGCGCCCTTCACGTAGTCCATGACGGTCTTGCGCTCCTGCGGGTCATCAACGGTGGTGACACAGTCCTTGGGTTTGTTGAGCAGGATGTATATCTTGCGCTCGATGCTGACGAGCTGGTCGTGGAAGCGAACTTCGTCGCCGCGCTTCACCTTGGTGCCGAGCTCGGTGACGACCTGTCCGTTGACGGTGACCACACCGGCCGTCATGAACTCGTCGGCCTCGCGGCGCGAGCAGACACCTGCATTGGCCAGATATTTGTTCAGACGGATGGGCTCGTTGGGGTCAACATACTCTTCGCGATACTGAATCTGCTTTTTCTTGTTGTACTTCTCGCTATACTTGAACTTCTTCGGCCCCTTGAAGCTGCCCTGGGGACGATAGCCGTCATTGCCATACGGACGACGAGGCATGCGGGCGCCTTCCTCGGGCTGGCCTTCCCAGCTGTTGCCCTGCTCGTAGCGGGGCTGATAGGGGCGCTGGGGACGGGATGCATAGTCCTCACGGTTGTTGTAACGGGGCTGATAGGGGCGCTGGGGACGGTCGTAGGGACGGCCCTGGCCTTCGCCATAGGGGCGATGCTCGCGGTAGGGACGCTGCTCGCCCTGATAGGGGCGCTGGCCTTCGCTGCGGTTATCATTGCCGTAGTAGCGCTGGGGGCGGTCGTAGGGACGGCTCTGGCTTTCGCCATAGTAGCGCTGGCCTTCGCCACGGCTGTCGCTGCCATAGTAGCGTTCGCGGTTGTTGTAGCGGGGTGCATGTTCGTCGCGGCCTGGCTGCTCATCGCCTTGCGCATTGTAGCGGGGCTGGTAAGGGCGATGGGGACGCTCTACCTTCTGGTAGCGCGGAGCACCGCTCTCGCGAGTGAAACGGGGACGAGGCTGACGCTCTTCGTCCGCAGGACGGGTGAAACGGGGACGGCGAGCAGGCTGCTCGCTCTCATTTGTGCCTTCAGCAGCATTGGATGCGTTTTCAATGAAGGTCTTTTCTTCTTCTGTTGCCATTGTTGTTTGTTTTATATTTTTACCTTATTTAATAGGGAGGCCTCACGGCCTGGATGATGTTTGATGAATGATGTATAAATTGTCAAATTCCCGTGTAATTGGAGGGGGTGATGCGGCGGAGCTCGGCCTTCAAGGCATCGGGAACCTCCAGCGTATCGATGAAGGCATGCATGGAGGCTTCCGTCACGCGGCTGTTGGTGCGCGTCAGCGCCTTGAGTGTTTCGTAGGGATGGGGATAGCCTTCGCGGCGCAGGATGGTCTGCACGGCCTCGGCCACCACGTTCCACTGTCCGTCGAGGTCGCGACGGATGGCCTCTTCGTTCAGAATCAGCTTGCGCAGCCCCTTGAGCGAGCTCTGAAGGGCGATGACGATGTGGCCGAAGGGAACGCCTACGTTGCGCAGCACGGTGGAGTCTGTGAGGTCGCGTTGCAGGCGCGAGACGGGCAGCTTCGTGGACAGATGCTGCAAAATGGCGTTGGCCATGCCCAGGTTGCCCTCGGCATTCTCGAAGTCAATGGGGTTCACCTTGTGGGGCATGGCGCTGGAGCCCACCTCGCCAGCCTTGATCTGCTGCTTGAAGTAGTCCATTGAGATATACTGCCAGAAGTCGCGGTTCATGTCAATCATGATGGTGTTGATGCGCTTCATGGCATCGAAGATGGCGCCGAGGAAGTCGTAGTTGGAAATCTGCGTGGTGAATTGCTCGCGCTGCAAGCCCAGCGTGTCGCCGACGAAGCGGTTGGCAAAGTCCACCCAATCGACATCGGGATAAGCCACATGGTGGGCGTTGAAGTTGCCGGTGGCTCCGCCGAACTTGGCGGTGATGGGCAGCGCCTTCAGCACGGCCAGCTGTTGTTGCAGGCGGTAGGCAAACACCTTGACTTCCTTGCCCAGCCGCGTAGGCGATGCCGGCTGCCCATGCGTGCGGGCAAGCATGGGCACGTCCTTCCACTGCTCGGCGTAGATGTCGAGCTGGGCTATCAGCTCCTCCAACAGGGGGTAATAGACATCGTCCAATGCCTCCTTCACCGAGAGGGGAACGGAGGTGTTGTTGATGTCCTGCGATGTCAGGCCAAAGTGGATAAACTCCTTATAGGGCACCCACACGGGACGTTTGTCGAACTCTTCCTTGATGAAATATTCCACAGCCTTTACGTCGTGGTTGGTGACAGCCTCGAATGCCTTCACCCTTCGCGCATCGTCTTCGGAAAACTGCCGCCAGATGGGGCTGATGTCGAACGTCTGCTCAGGATGGAGAAGGCGCATCAGCGTCACGAAGTATTCACACTCCACGCGGACACGATAGCGGATGAGGGCATACTCCGAGAAGTAGTTGCCCAGTTGTTCGGTCTTGTTCCTGTATCGTCCGTCGATGGGCGACACTGCCGTTAGCTCATTCAGTGCCATAGCCGGTATGTTCTCTGGTGTTTTGTTATCCTTGCTTTCGTAATTCGGCGACAAAGGTAGTCGTTTTCAGGGGAACGGCCAAACGTTTTCAGCTTTTATAACTATCAGCGTTCAAAAAGTTGGCTTCAGAGCCCGATAACGGCCTGCGAAGGCGGTATTTCGTCGCCGTCGTACACCACGGTGCTATGCGACAGATTGGCGAAGACGCTGATGGTGTCTGTCCCCGCAATGCGTCGGAAAGCCAGACAACTGTCACCCACCTGGGGTATCAGTTCAAAGGAGGCCTCGGGAGCCAATGCGGGATGGGTGTGACGGAGCTCGGAGAGGAAGGTGTAGAAATCGGTGTATTCGTTTGCCGTCCAGTTGGGGCTTTCGTCCTTCTCGAAGAAGGCGAAGCGGTGGTCGAAGCCCACCTCCTGACCGGTGTAGATGAGCGGTTGGCTGTGGGGAAGGAGGAAGGTGAGCATGGCCATCAGGCGATGGTTCTCGCCCATGCGTTCCATCTCGGTACCCGACCAACTGTTCTCGTCGTGGTTGCTGGTGAAGGTGAGGCGCCAGTAGTTACCGGGCACGGTCTTGGCGATGGAGTCGTCCTTCAGCACATACTTCGCCAACACCTTGGCTGCCTTCCGCCCCCGGGCTACATCGTTCATCAGGTGGTGGAGTTCCCAAGCGTAGGAGGCGTCGAAGGCCTGATGCAGCGCCGGGTTCTCGCCCTCGGCCAGATAGTAGGTATCGGGGAAGTCCTTGCGGAAACGCTCGTACATCGGTTTCCAGAACGACACGGGAATCTGATGGGCGACATCGCAGCGGAAGCCATCCACACCGCGCTCCAGCCAGAAGCGCATGGCATCTTCCATGGCGGCGCACATGTCAGCCGGACAGTTTTGCCAGTCGAGGGGAGCAATGTCTGTCCAGTCGTACTGCACAACGGGGTTGCCTTTTTCGTCAAGCAGATACCACTCTTTCAGGTGGTCTCCAACCCAGACGGCATCGGGCGAAGTGTGGTTGGCCACCCAGTCGATGATGACGTGCATGCCCAGCTTGTGGGCATCGGAGAGGAAGGCATCGAAGTCGGCCATGGTGCCGAACTCGGGGTTCACCTCCTTGTAGTTGCGCGGGGCATAGTAGCTGCCGAGCGTTCCCTTGCGACCCTTCTCGCCAATGGGGTGGATGGGCATGAGCCACACAATATCGACACCCATCTCGTGCAGGCGAGGAAGGTGCTTACGGGCAGCATCGAAGGTTCCTTCAGGGGTGTACTGGCGGACGTTCATCTCATAGACAACGCCGCGATGCCAATCGGGCTGATAGGTTTCGAGGGCGGTTGCTTTCTTCTGGCCTTTGCAAGAGGTAAGCAAGGCGACGAAGACAAGGAGAATGTAATAGACTTTTTTCATGAGTTTTATTGTAGTTAAGAATGAAGAGTTTTACATCTTAAAAGCATCGAGAGCGACAGTCGGTTTACCGCCGGAGAAGGCACCGTAGTCGTAGCCGGTGCGCGACTTCTCGCTCTCAGGCTCCCAATAGAAGATACCGCCGAAGAAATCGAGTCCTGCTGTGTTCTCGAACACGTAGGTGAGCATCTCCTTCGCCGTCTCGGGCTGAGCGGCGGGCATACCCACCTCGACGAGGATGACGGGACGGGCGTAGCGGTCGTGCAGCAGGCTGAGGTTGCGGACGAAAGCCTGCGTGGCGGGCTTCCAGTCGGGGTAGCCGCCATTCTCCCAGTACGAGGGATAGAGCGATAGCCCGATGACGTCGTACTTCGCCCCCCCCTGCGCCATCAGGTCGTAGAACCACTGGTTCTCGTCATACTTGTGGCCGTTGCTATGGTGGAGGATGACGAGTGCTTCGGGATAGACGGCTTTGACGGCATCGTAGCCAGCTCCCAACAAGCGGATGAAGTCGGCACCTTTGTTGGCATTGCTGACGCGGCCCACCTCCCACAGCATGCCCGTGTTGACTTCGTTGCCCACCTGCACCCACTTGACAGCTATACCGCCCGCCTTCAACAGCTGAAGGGTTTCCCGTGTGTGGCGCGCGACAGCTTCGGTCATCTGTGTAAGGTCATAGTCGGCCCATGCCGCAGGAATAGTCTGCTTGCCGGGGTCGGCCCACGAGTCGCTGTAGTGGAAGTCTATCATGATGTCCATACCGAGTGCCTTGGCACGCTGCGCCTTCAACAGAACGTCCCTGGCGTTGTTGTATCCCTCTTTGGGGTTGACCCATACGCGATAGCGGACAGCATTGAAGCCCAGCTCCTTCATCAGCGCCGTGCACTCGCGCTCCTCGCCGGCTGCGTTGTAGAATGTATATCCTTTGTCTTCCATCTCGGTCACCCAGCTGATGTCGGCACCCTTGGCAAAAACAGTTACGACAGCCGTTGTGGTGTCAGACGGTGTGTCCGGCTTATCCGGAGTCACCGGATTGCTCGGGGCACATGAGCAACAAAAGAGCAACAGGGCAGATAGAAACAAATATCGCATCGACTTACTGTTTATATACAACGGAAGAGTAGGCACCCATGCTGATTCCGCTGCTTGTCTTGCTGACAGTGCCGTTGGAAACCAGCTCGTGCTCGGTGGAATAGCCGGAGAGGGGAACCGTCACTGTGCTTCCTCTGAAGTTGTGCACCACGAGCACCTTCTCCCCGTCGCAGCTCATTTCCCAGATGGCGATGGCGCCGTCGCTGGACGCTACCTCCTTGATGGTGCCCTTTGCGAGGGCTTTGCAGGCGTTCCTGGCCGTTCCGAACTTCTTATATACATTCAGTATGGAGGCGTTGTTGGTTTGCTGGGCCTCTACGGAGATGTCGGCGGTGAGCATGGCGTTGTCCACCTTGCCCGCCAAGCCATTCCGGGCACATTGCTTTCCCGCTTTATCCCAGAGGATTGGTGTGCGTACATATTCGTCGCCCCCATCCTTCGAGCCCCAGTAGCCCAGTTCCTCGCCCTGGTAGATAAACGGTTTGCCGGGAATGGTCAGCAGCACGGCAGCGGCCAGTTTCTGTTTATCCAGGTTACGGCCGATTTCCGTTGCAAAGCGGTTCTGGTCGTGGTTGCTCAGGAAGAACGACGTCACGGCATCGGGGCGCTGGGCAGTGTGGTCTGCCACATAGCGGCCGACGGTGGCGGCAAAGCCCGTGGCGTTTCCGCTCTTGATGACGTCGCGCAGCTTATAGCCGAAGTCGAACTCGAAGCAGGAGGTAAGGCTCTTGTAGTATTGCTTTTCCGTGTCGTGGCCATCCCATGCCTCAGCCACCATGAAGATGTTGTCGCTATGTCCGGCCGCTTTGTACGTGGCGTTGCAGTGGTCGTACCACTTCTTCAGCAGCGTCAGGTTGGACGAAATGCTGTATGAGCCGATGCCGCCGCAGATGTGCTTCACGGCATCCAGACGGAAGCCGTCCACACCCAGGTTAATCCATTTGTCTGCCGATGCAGCCAGGCTCTGGAAGCAGGCGTTGTTCTCTGCCACGGAAACATCGCCGTAGTTCAAGTCAGGCATCCAGTCGCTGAAGCAGCCCATGTAATACAGCGTTTCGGTGGAGACGTCGGTGAGCTCAATCTTGTAGCGGCCGTTGCCCGTGAAGAAGATGTCGGCGCCATCAGCCACCAGCTCCAGCGGCGTTCCCACCTGAAGCGTCGTATTCCCCGACTTGGCGCCGAACTTCGACCCGGCATTCCAGTTGGGGTACTTGCGCACCAGCAAGCCCCATCTGCCGTTGATGTCCATCACCAGATAGTAGCCGCCGTCGCTCTTGCGGACGAACTTCACACTCTTATCCCCCGCGCCGTCCTGCCACATATACAGGTTCCAGCTGTCGGAGCCGGCCGTGACGCTCTCGGTGGTGGGGGTAATGGTCAGTTTTGGCGAGCCGCCTGTCACTTGCTTCCATTCGCCGGCCTTGTAGGAGGTGCCCGTCAGCATGGGGAAGTTCTTGTAGTCGGCCGACGGATTGGCACTGAAGAAATAGTAGTCGCGGTAGGGGCTGTCGGGGTTGGCCACGGCATCCCGGAACCAGGCATTGTCCTTTCCGCTGTGGTTCAGCACATAGTCCATATAGATGGCAATACCTTTTTTATGCGCTTCTGCCAACAGTTCCTTGAAGTCTGCTTCTGCTTTCCCGGTGGTCTTCTGCCCCACGGCATAGAGGGGATTGAGGGCGTAGTAGTCGTTCACGTCGTAGGCGTGATAGGAGCTGGAGGGATGTGCCGGGGAGAGCCAAAGGGCGGTGACACCCATGTCCGCAAGGTAGTCGAGCTTGCTCTGAATGCCCTTGAAGTCGCCTACGCCGTCGCCATCGCTGTCAGCAAAGCTATATACCAGCAACTGGTAGGTGGTGCCGGACAAACTGCCCGATGCCGTCGGCGTTTCTATCGGCGTCCCGGTATTCTCTGTCCCGTTCCCGCCTGTGGAGGGAACATCGGGCTTGCAGGCCCACAGCACCACCAGCGCTGACAGGAGCCAGAATGTGATAACTTTTGTTTTCATCGTTGCAAAAAAGTTTTTGTTTCTTGTCATCTCCTCACCGGAGGGGCGTAAAGCCCTTCGCCGTCCCGCATAGGAGGAGCATTGCCTCCGTCGCCGTCTCTCATCGGAGGTGCCCAGTGGCCACCACCGCCAGGGCCCCATCCGCCACCGCCGCCGTTGCCGCCGGTGTAGGAAGAGAGACTGACCGACGTGCCGCCGGAGGCTGTGCCGCCGGTAAGGCCGAAGCCGTTCCATATGGACGTGCCGCCAGAGGTGGTGATGTTGCTCTTGAGCGTTGTGGTGCCGGAGGTGGAGACCACCAGCGGGGTGCCCATGCTGTTGTTCGACGGCACCTTGAAGGCGAGCGCCAGAGTGTTGCCGTTGTAGAGACCGTACCACGTGCCTTTGCTGTAGGACGAGGTGGAGTAGCACGTCTGGGTGAGACTGCTGCCGCTCTCCAACCCGCCTATGGCTACGATGGTGCCGCCGGTGACGTAGAGTTTGTAGCCGCCCTCGGTGTTGGCGTCGATACCCACCTCGGGCGAACGCGCGGCTACGGCGAAGACGGTGCCGCCCTTGATATAGCAATTGCCGTTGGCGTCGAGGCCGTCGTTGCCCGTGCTGTTGCCCATGACAAAGCCGCCGCTGATGGTGAAGTCACTGGCGGAATTGATGGCGTCGTCGCTGCTGGTGGCATAGACCGTGCCACCGCTGACGGTGATGGTGCTCTTGCTCTCGATGGCCTCGTGCGACGAGGCGGATGCAGTGACAGTTCCTCCGGTGACGACGATGCCGCCGGAGTAGCTATAGGTGACGTTGCGTCCGCTGCCACCCGTTTGGGTGCGTGTGCCAGCCTTGATGGCCTTGGCCGAGGCGGTGTAGCTGCTGCTGTAGCGATACTGCGAGGCGGTGTTGGTGGCGCTGACGATGCCGTCGGCAATGGTGAGCAGGCCGTCGGCCTTGATGCACTTGCCACCTGTGCCGGTGTTCTTCAGCGTAAGTGTGCCACCGCTGATGGTCATGTTGCCGTCGGCACTCAGTCCGGCGCTGCCCTTGGCGTCGCGTTCGGTGCTGTCGTAGGTGCCGTTGCCGGATGTGGTGACGTTCACGGTGCCGCCGCTGATAATCAGGTCACCCCCCGCCTTGATGCCTTTCGTGGCAGCCGAAGTGACGTTGATGGTGAGCGTGCCGTCCTCGATATAGATGTTGCCGCTGTCCTCGTCCTCGTGGCCGTCGGTCTCGCCGGTAGCGCTTTCGCCGTCGAGGTCGCACTGGATGCCGTCGTCGCCCGTGCCACTGATGGTGACCGTGCCGCTCTTCATCTGGAAGTAGCCGTTGCAGCTCAGTCCGTCGCCGACGGCGGACGTAACGTTGAGCGTCAGGTTCTTGACGGTGATGTAGTCGCCGCTCTTGATGGCATGGGCGGTTGCTGCCTTGACGGTGAGTGTGCCGCCCCCTTGCAGCTGCAGCTGGCCCTTGCTGTAGAGACAGGCTTTCTGCGAGCCCCCCGCGCCATCGGCGAGCATATTCTCCGTGCCGCTCTTCACGCTCAGTTGGATGCGCTTTTTGTTGGTGATGTTGATGGCGGCACCGCTGGGATTGGTGAGCGTCACGCCCGCCAGCTGCACGGTACACTTGTAGGCGCCGGCAAGGGTGAGTTCGCCGTCGGTGGAAGTGCCGCTCAGCACGTAGGTAATTTCGTCGCCATCGACGTCGCCGGTGTTGGTCTGCTCGATGGTGACGTGTGCACCGCTGACGGTGACCGTGACATACTGTGCCACGTTGCCCGCCACGCTGACGGTGGCCTTCTGTCCATCAAAGACGACAGCGACCCGGTTGTCCGACACGGCGGTACCGTCAACGTAGGCTTTAGTGATGTCGCCGACGTCAAACGTCTTGCCGAGGACGGAGAGTGCCGTGCCCCCGGCATAGGCCATGTCGCCCGTCTGGTCTGCGGGGAACAGATAGGTCACGTCTCCCGTCACCACGCACAGCGTCTGAGCCTGTGCTACCACGCTAACCAGCGCCACAAGGACTGCCAGTCGCCTCATCGCTTCATCAGTTTTAGCGTTTCGCTACCTGATTTCACCACATAGATGCCGCATGGCATCTGTGCCTCGGCAGCCTGCAAGCTTTCGAAATGTCCCATCGAAACACCTGTCACAGAGAACACCTCCACCCCGTCGCCCCGCGCGGGGAGGGGCTGTACGGCAGTAGGCTCAGCCGTGAAGTACATCTTGCCGAGGTCGGCGAGCGCAAAGGAGCAGGTGCCGTCGGCATTGGTAGCCGTCAGCGCGCCGTTCGAGAAAGTCAGGGTGAGCGACGTGACGGACACGGCCTTCACCGTTCCGTCGGTTGTCTGGAATGCCAGGTAGGGGTAGTCGTCGGCCTGCACGGTGAGCATCACGCCCAGCGCGGCAAGCATCATGCAAAGGATTCTCTTTTTCATAATCTTTTTCTCCCAATATGTATTTGACTTGCAAAGATAGTGAAAAAAATGCGATTAATCGAGAATAAACGAAAAAAATTTTTCGTTTACCGAGCGTTAGCATTTTAGACTGACAGACTATCAGGCTAACAGACTATCTTTTTTAGACTGACAGACTTCAGACTTCAGATAATAGCTCTGCAACAGCGCCGTCCACGAAACATTCATCTGTTAGTCTGAAGTCTGAAGTCTGAAAGTCTAAATGGATATTTTTCAATCTTCAATCTTCTTTATTTGCTGCAGGTGGGGCAGATGCCCTTGATGACGTACTCCGTCTCCTGGAGTTCCCAGCCGACGGGGATGGGGACGGCGGGGATGTGGACGTCGGTGAGGCAGTAGGTGCGATGGCAGCGGGTGCAGGTGATGTGGACGTGTCCGCCACAGTGGCGCGTGTCGTTGGCGGGGCAGACGCAGTACTTCTGCGAGCCGGTGCCGTCGTCAATCTCGTGCAGCAGGTGGGCGTCGGTGAGCGTAGTGAGGGTACGGAAGAGGGTGGAGCGGTCAACGGTCGGCAGCGCCTCTTCCAAGTCGGCAAGCGAGAAGGCGTCGCTGAAGCCGTGGCGCACCTGGCGCCAGACAAGCAGGCGCACCGCCGTCACGCGGACGCCTGCATTGTCGAGGGTCTGTTCGTCGGAGATGAGGTCTCTGTTCATGACTAATGGTCGTGATGATGATGCGGGTGGCGCATATTCCGGACGAGGGCGTAGAGGAGGAGGACAACCAGCAGGCCGGTGCATGTCCAGCTGAACCATGTGCCCATCTCTGTACAGTGTTCCATCTGCACCAAGGCGCCGGTGAACCACTGGCGGGGCAGCAGGTAGTCGATGACGGCTCCGAAGGCGACGGCGCCGCTGATGATGCTGGCCAGATAGGCGACGAGCGTCTTGGTGCCGAGGCGGTGACGGATGACGAGGATGCTGGCCATGTTGGCTGCCGGGCCGGCCATGAGCAGCACCAGCGCCGAGCCGGGCGTCAGACCCTTCAGCATCAGGGCGACGGCAATGGGGATGGAACCGGTGGCGCAGATGTACATGGGGATGCTGATGGCCAGCACGAGCAGCATGGAGAGCCACGTGTTGTCCTTGAAGACGGCAAAGAACGAGTCGGGCACGAGCACGGTGATGAGGGCGGCGATGACAAGACCCACGACGAGCCACTTGCCGATGTCCTCCACCATATCGACAAACGCGTAGCGTAGCGCCACGCCCATTTTCTGCCAGAAGTTCATGCCGCTATTCACCTCGGCATGGTGGCAATGGCAATGGCCTTCTTTTTCAGACTGACAGACTTCAGGCTTCAGACTGTCAGATGAATGTTCGTGGCAATGGCAGTGTTCTTCCTTCTCCTCGTCGTGGTGGTGGCAGTGGCAGTGCTCTTCCTTCCCCTCATCAGTGGGTTGGAGAGAGGCTTCATTCTCTTTCTCGTTCTTCGTAGCGGCATTCACCAGCGAGCCGCCGAACAGCGCTGTGACGAAGGCCACGATGGGGCGGATGATGGCGAAGGGGAGCCCCATCAGAGAATAGGTGGCGATGATGGAATCGACGCCTGTCTGCGGTGTGGCAATCAGGAACGACGCCACGGCACCCTTCGAGGCGCCCTCCTTGCGGAGCGACATGGCGGTGGGGATGACGCCGCACGAACACAGCGGCAGGGGCACACCGAACAGTGCCGCATAGAGCACCGAACGGAACGTGGGCTTGGCAAGGTAGCGCGTGTAGTATCTGCCGGGGATGAAGGCATGCATCAACCCCGCAATCAGAAAGCCCAGCAGCAGGTAGGGCGACATCTCACCCAAGAGGTGGAAAATCTGATGGATAATCTCGTTCATTGTTACAAGCTGTTTTATTGTTTCTGCTGCAAAGGTACGCATTTCCTGTCAAACAGCCTACACCCCACCGGGGCGAATGTCTGTTTTTTGCAACCCGGTTGCAAACGGTGAATCTTAATTTTTTTCTATCTACAAATCTACAAATCTACAAATCTACATATCTACATTTCCCCCCCGCCCGCGCCCGCGCGATTATATATATAATGGAAATATATATATAATATGATATATAATATATATTAGAAATCCTCTTCTTCCACTATCTACTACTGCGCGCGCGTGAAGAGCGTGTAGATATGTAGATTTGTAGATTTGTAGATTGAAATGGAATAGAACTACAGCGCAGGCAACCTACACGACAGCGCAGTCCTCCCGCACGACAGCGCAGGCAAATAAAATGAGAGAGCACTGCGCTATTGAAGAAAGAAGGGACGAAAGCCGCACAGCAAACGCCACTTCTAACGTAGAAAAGGCAGAAGGGCAGAGTCCTTCCCTGCCCTTCTGTCATTCTCAGGATACGGATTACTCACCGGCTGTCACCGTGATGGTCTCGTTGGCTTTTTCATAACGGATAACATAGGTGCCGGAAGCATTCTCCACGCCGAGGTTCTTACCGTTGTTCACTACCGTCACAGGTGTACCCAGTTCGACGTTGTACGGCTCCACGTCGCCTTCAGCGCCGCGGTTGACAGGCCAATCGCGGTTGAAGCGAATCTTAAAGCCACCTTCGACGGCAAACGGCACACTGGTAACGATGCCGGGTTCGTTCTCCTGCATCTCAATGTCGGTGTCCCACATGGTGCCATTAATCTCGCCAATGACCGACCACGAGCAGTTGACAACCATCAGACGGTCGCTGTCGGCATAATAAACAACCTTGTAGTAGCTGCCTTCTTCAGCATTGGCGCCAAGATTCTTGCCGCCCGGCCATGCCTCGATGGCCACGCCACTGGTGATGACATACGGCTCCACGTCGCCTGTGGCACCGCGGTTGACATCCCAACCGCCGCCGAAGCGAATCTTGAAGCCGCCTTCGGCCTTGAATATGTCGCTTGTCCAGACGTTGCCCTCTGAAGGAGTCATGACGAAGTCGGTGTCCCACATGGTACCGTTCACCTCGCCGATAACAGCCCAGCCGAGGAAGAATATCTGCTCCTTAGTGGCGTTATAGACCACCGTATAGGTGCCGTCTTCCTTCACCGTGAGGTTCTTGCCGTTCTGCACGGCCTCGATGACGTCGCCCATGCCAAGGGCAAAGGGTTCGACATCGCCCGTGGCTCCGCGGTTGACATCCCACTTGTTGTCGAAACGAATCTTGAAGCCGTCGCCAGCCTTCAGTTCGACGGGGCTGCTGACCCAGAGGCCATTCTTCTCTGTCATATAGAAGTCCTTGTCCCAGTTGGAACCGGCAATGACGCCGATGAGCGACCAGCAGTTCTGCGGCAGGGCAGCATCGACGGTGATGGTCTCGGCGATGGGATCATAGGTGAGGATGTAATCGCCATCAGCCTCCACAGCAAGGTTCTTACCACCCTGCACAGCCGTCAGCGGTGTCCCAATGGTGACGATGAACGGCTCCACGTCGCCCTCGGCACCGCGGTTCTCTGCCCAGTCGGCATTGTGACGAATCTTGAAACCCTCGTTGGCCTTCAATGTCAGGACGGGGCTGTGCCAGAGGGCATCATCGGTCGGAGTCATGAAGACGTCGCCATTCCAATCGTTGAATTGTCCGATAACACCCCAGACATTACCCTCGCTGACGGTGATGGTCTCGTCGGCGGTGTTATAGACAACCTTGTAGAAGCCATCGGCAGGAACAGAAAGGTTCTTGCCGCCACCGACTGCCTTAAACGACTCGCCGAGCGTCACCACATAGGGCTCCACGTCACCTTCAGCACCGCGGTTCTCGTCCCAGCCGGCATCCTTGCGGAGCTTCCACTGGTCGCCAGCCGTCAGTTTGACGTAGCCCGTCCAGACGCCGTCGGCCTCGGTCATGGCCACATCGCCATTCCAGTCGTTGATGCTGCCGACAATGCCCCAACCCTGATAGGTAGGCTGCGGCTGAGGCTCGGGGTCATCCTTACCGGCCTTCGGCTCGTCCTTGCCGTACATGTTGGCGTCGATCTTGACCTCGTTCTTGTTGAGGTCGAGATAGATGCGGTACTGACCGGCCTCGCAGGGGATGTTGGGGCCCTTCATGGCGGCATCGGCGCCCCATTCGGCGTCGCCCCATGTATGGTCGGCGCGGAACTTGAACTCCGTGGCCTCGGCAAAATCGACGTCGGCGTAGAAGCGGACGTAGTCGGGGTTGTACTGCATGTCGATTTCGCCTTCGTCGGCCCAGCCGTTGAAGGCACCGATGATGCTGATGACGTCAGCGCTCCACTGCTTGGTGAGCACGAGGCTGTTCTTGTCGAACGAGAAGCTGTAGAAGCGCTTGCTGTAGGCGGTGACGTTGGTGTTGGAGCCGTTCTTGAGCTGCAGACTGCCTGCCTCGGCGGTCTGCTCGCCGCTGTCGTCGTCGAAGCCCCAGTTGCCGGTGGCGTCGCCCCAGTCGTTGGTGCCGGTGACCTTGATGCCGTTGGCGGCCTTGTCGGCCAAGTCAACTACGCCGGTGTAGGTGTGGCCATCCTTCGAATAGTTGTAAAGGTACTGGCAGTTGTCGAAGTTCCAGCCGGCGTAGTCGCCCTGGACATAGACAATCTCATAGACGTCTTTGTCGAGCAGAGTAGCCTCATAGACGCGGAACGTGGCGGCCTTTACAGCCGATGCGGTGGAGGTGGTCTCCACAGCGACGTTCTTGTCGGTGAGGGCGTTGGCGACGAGCCTGAACTCGGCCTGGAAGTCGGCGTCGGACGACGCGCCGAGGTTGAGCAGCGCGGTGTTCAGGTCGGGCTGCTTGACGGTGATGGTGCCCTTCTCGGTATCGACGGTAGCGGCAACCTTCTGCATGGGGTCGAAGTCCGTGCCGGCCTTAGCCACATAGAGGGTGTAGGAGACGGGGACGGCAAGGCCGAAATCGACCTCGGTAAAGGTGATGGTGATGGGGTCGCCATCGGGAGCGAGGGTGACACCCGTCACGTCACCCAGCGTCTGGGGGTTGACGCTGTCGGGATTATAGACAGCTACGATATTGTCGTCGGAGCAGGACCATGCAAAAAGTCCGAGGACGGCAATCAGTGCTATGGATAAATGCTTTTTCATTGTGAAATGTCAATTATCATTTTTATTAATTATCAGTCATCAATTGTCAATTATCAATTATCAATTGTCAATTGTTCAATATCCCTCGTTCTGGATAAGGTTGCCGTTGGCGTTGGTGTCGCCGCTGGTGAGGGGATAAAGGTTGTAGTGGCTGTCAACAGCAGCACCTCCGGCTACGCCGCCCTTGAACTCCCAGAGGTAGTCGCCGCTGGTGTAGAGGCCGAAGCGGACGAGGTCCTGACGACGATGTCCTTCGAAGTAGAGCTCGCGTGCACGTTCGTCGAGGACGTCCTCCTTCGTATAGGTAGTCAGGTTGTCCAAGTTGGCACGGTGACGGATTTTGTTCAGGTAGGTTAAGCCTTTATCCTTATCGGCAGCGCCGCGGGCAGCGCACTCGGCATACATCAGGTAAGCATCGGCACTGCGGAAGACGGGGAAGTCGATATCGACAAAACCGGCAGCCTGGGCAGCCGTACCGTCATGGTTGACGTTGCGGAACTTCATGCTCTTGTAGCCGTTGCTGGCACCCACGTCGTCGCGAATCTGGTCAACATACTGGTCAAAGCCGCCTTTAAAAAAGGTGGCACGGGCGTCGTTGTCTGCAAACTTGCTGGTGAAGGTGCCCGTGAGGCTCAGGCCCGACCAGCCGGACGAGATGCCCATGTCGCCAGCGGCATCCATGGTGCGGGTGTCGTCGCCGGCCACGCTCCATGTGCTGGCAAAGACGAGGAAGTTGGTGCTGCCGTATGACTGCAGCGTCAGTCCGTCCTGCGGAGCTACGAAGATGAGCTCGTCGCCGCCGTAGTTGGTGTTCTTCGTCCAGAGGTGGTTGTCGGCCATGAAGAGGTCGGCCCAGTTAGTGTGAAGGGGATACTCGGAGATGATGGTCTCGCAGAGGGCGGCGCACTTGTCGTACATGGCTTCGCCCTTCCAGACCTCGGCGTTCAGATAGAGCTTTGCGAGAATCATCTGCACCAGGCCCTTGTCGGCACGGCCGTACTCGTTCTGACCGACGGCGGCAAGGTCGCTGCCGTCGAGCAGGCTCTGGGCCTCGGTGACCATCCAGTCGAAGAGGTCGGGGCGCATCTTCTGCTCGGGGCCGGTGGAGCCGACGCTGTTCTCCTCGGTGGAGAAGGGGATGTTGCCGAACATGTCGATGGCGTGGTAGTAGGAGAGCAGACGCAGGGCGCGGGCCTCGGCGATGTAGGCGGCCTTGTCGGTGTAGCCTTCGATGTCCGTGGCGTTGCTCTGACGGATGAACTCGTTGCAGAGGCCAATCTGGTAGAAAATGCGGTAGTACATGGAGAGGACGAACTCGTTTGAGCTGTTCCAGGTCATGTTGTGGATGTCGGCCAGGTTGCCGTCGTTCCAACAGCAGGTTGCCACGTCGGTGGAGACTTCCTGCAGGTTGACGATGGCACGCATGTACTGTCCGTAGCCGCCATCGACGCCGTCGATGTCGGGGCCGCCGTCGGGGCCGAAGGAGCTGGAGCAGCAGAGGCCCTGATAGCACTTGGCCAGCAGCGCCTTGAAGGCGTCCTGGTCCTTGAGGACGTCCTTCGGCAGCTGGATATTCTCGTCAATGGGCGTGACGTTGAGGTCACCGACGCACGAGCTGAGGCCAAGGACCATCGCTGCGCTGACGCCCAGAATTGCAAATATACTCTTCTTCATAGTTTTCATATCCGTTATGCGATTAGAAATTGTATTTCAGGCCCAGCATGTAGGTGCGGGGACGGGGATACATGTTGTTGTCGATGCCGCTGTAGATTTCGGGGTCGATGCCCTTGTAGGCGGTGAGGGTGCAGACATTCTGCACGGTGCCGAAGAGGCTGAGGCTGCTACGGCCCTTGAGGTCGAAGAGGTAGCTCAGGGTGATGTTGTCGAGCTTCAGGAACGAAGCGTTCTCGACATACATGTCGCTGAAATACTGGGCGAAGTTGCTGAAGTTGTGCTGCTCGGCCGTGCGGTAGCGGTTGTTGACGAAGCCGTTGGTGGCGAGGTCGGTGAGCAGGTCGCCGTTGGAGGCAATGTTGTTATAGACGTAGTTGCCCACGTTGGCGTGTGCGCTGGCGGCCAGCGTCCAGTTCTTGTAGCTGACATTGGTGTTGAAGCCGAAGGTGAAGTCGGGGGCAGCCTTCTTGTAGCAGTACTTGTCGGCGTCGTTGATGGTGCCGTCGCCGTTGCGGTCCACGTACATGCCTTCGATGGGCTTGCCGGCTGTGTCATAGACCTGCTGATAGACGAAGAAGCTGTAGGGCGACTGTCCGGTCTGATGCACCTGGATGGTGTTGCCGGTGCCGCCGCTGATGCCGCCGGTAGTGACGCCGTAGTAGTCGGGGCGCTCGTCGTCGGTGGTCAGGCGGGTGACGGTAGTCTTGTTGTAGGCCACGTTGAAGCCCAGCGTCCAGTTCCAGTCGCGGGTCTCGACGGCGACGGCGTTGACTTCAACCTCTACGCCTTGGTTCTCGAGGTCGCCGATGTTGGCGTCGAGATAGTTGGTCAGGTTGGCACCTGCTGCCACGGGGGTATAGTTGAGGAGGTCCTTGGTGAAGCGCTTGTAAGCATCGATGGTACCGTAGATGCGGCCGCCGGCGAAGCCGTAGTCGAGACCGACGTTATAGGTGGTGGTGGTCTCCCACTTCAGGTCGGCGTTGTAGCCGTCGGGACGGAGCGGGTGGAACCACTGGTTGCCGAAGACGTAGTAGCTCTGGTTGGTGTTCCAGGTGTAGGTGGCCAGCGTGGGATAGTCACCGCTCTGGAGGTCCTGCTGACCCGTCTGGCCGTAGCTGAGGCGGAGCTTGAGGGCACTGAGGGCGTCGTAGTCCTTCAGGAAGCTCTCGTTCTTGATGTTCCAGCCGAGTGCAACGGAGGGGAAGAGGCCCCACTTGTTGTTGGCGAAGCGGCTGGTGCCGTCGCGGCGCAGCGTGGCGGTAATCATGTAGCGGCTGTCGTAGCTATAGTTGGCACGTCCGAAGAAGCTGACGAGGAAGTACTCTGTCTTGTTCGTGACCGGGGTGCTCAGATAGTAGTCGGCAGCGGTCTCGGCGGTGCCGTCGGCCTTGAACTGCTCGTTGAACGACTCGGTGTAGAAGTGCTGCCAGCTGTAGCCGCCCATGAGGTCGAAGAACGACTTGCCGAAGTCGTGGCTGTAGTCGGCATAGGCCTCGAGGGTCTTGTCGGTGTGCTGCTGGCTGTAATTGGTGTGGTAGCCGGAGCCGCTCTGCTTGGTGTTGTGGAACGACTGCTCGGTGCCGGGGGCTACATCGACGGTGCCCTTGGAGGAGGTGCGGTCGATGCCGAGGTTGAGGTTGAAGCGCAGGTCCTCGAAGCCGTGGATCTTATAGTCGAACTGTGCGTTGCCGATGAAGCGGCGGGCGTTGCTGCGGTCGTTCTTGTCGTTGAGCAGGGCCATGGGGTTCTGGTTGGCCATGGTGTTGCAGTTGCCGATATCGAAGGTGCCGCGGCCGTAGTTCCACCAGCTGTAGCCGTTCAGGCCGTTCTCGTCGCGGACGGGCTTGGTGGGGTCGTACTGCACAGCCTGACCGATGGCATCGGTGTTGGCAAAGCGGGTGTCCATGTTCATCAGCTTGGCATTGAGGTTGACGGTGAGGTGCTCGTCCATAAGGGTCGGGGTGAGGTTGGCCGAGAGGGTCTCACGCGACATCTTGGAGGTCTTGAGCGTACCGCCCTGGTTGAGGTAGCCGAGGCTGACGCGGTAGGGCATGTAGTTGTGCTTGTTACCCACCGAGCCGCGGACGGAGGCGTTGGCCTCGTAGGTCTGGGCGAGCTGGAAGATTTCCTTCTGCCAGTCGGTGTTGGCATCGGTCAGCAGGCCGTAGGCGGCCGAGCTCTCGCCGTAGGTCTTGGCCATGAGGTCGCGCAGCTCCGGGGCGCTGAGCACATCCACATACTTGGTGTTCTGGCTGATGGAGCTGGTGAGGTCCACGTCGATGTGGGGAGCGCCGGTGTCGAACTTGCTGCCCTTCTTGGTGGTGATCATGATGACGCCGTTGGAGGCGCGGCTGCCGTAGATGGCGGTGGCGGAGGCATCCTTCAGCACGGTGAAGCTCTCGATGTCGCTGGGGTTGATGGACGAGAGGGCGCTGGCGGTGCCGCTGATGCCGTCGTTCGAGACGGGCAGTCCGTCGATGACGATGAGGGGGTCGTTGCTGGCCTTCAGCGACGAGCCGCCACGCACGCGGATGGTGGCAGCGCTGCCGGGGGCACCGTCGCCGCTGGTCAGCACGACGCCGGCCGACTTGCCCTTCAGCAGGTCGGTGGGTGACGTGACGACACCCTTGTTCAGCTGGTCGGCCTTGACGGCGGCCACCGAACCGGTGAGGTCGTTCTTCTTCACCGTACCGTAGCCGATGACGATGATGTCTTCCAAAAGCTCTGCATCCTCTTCGAGGGTGACAGAGACGTTCGTTCTCCCGTTAAGGGCGACCTCCTTGGACTTGAGGCCGATGTAGGAAAAGACGAGCGTGCCATTCGGGTTCTGCACGTTGAGGGTGAAACGACCGTCGAAGTCGGTTGTCGTACCGTTGGTCGTTCCCTTCTCGAGGATGCTGGCACCCACGACGGGACCCATCTCGTCTGAAACTACTCCCTTAACCGTGTGTCCGCCTTGGGCGAACACCAGGGTGGTCATCAGGCAGAGTGCCAGGATGGCCACGAGTCTTTTTTCAATTCTTTTCATAAAAGCCTTGGTTAAATGAATAATTTATTGTTGGGGTTATTGTTTTCGGTTTTTTTCTTTCACCAGCATCACGGCCAGGCAGCCGAGCAGCAGCAGCACGCCGGCAGCAATCAGCATCGAGGCCTGCGCCCCGCCCAGAGCCTTCAGCAGCACGCCTCCGAGCGCCGCGGCCACTATCTGCGGCAGGCAGATGGTGCAGTTGAAGAGGCCGAGGTATTCGCCCATATGCTCGCCGCTGAGCGAGTTGGTGAGCAGCGTGAAGGGCAGCGCCAGCATGGCGGCCCAGGCAAAGCCGATGAGGAAGAAGCTGACGAACAGCACGTACTGGTCATGGATGAACGCTGCCGACACGAAGCCCGCGGCACCCAGCACGAGGCTGGTGATGTAGGCGGTCCTCAGGTTGCGGAAGCGGGGGATGAGCGTTGCCCACACGATGGAGCCCACGGCCTGCACGGCAAACAGTACGCCCACCCAGTTGCCGGCTGCCTGATAGCCGGCCGACGCCACCTCGGTGGTGCCCCAGCAGTTGGCGGCCACGGTGCCGTTCGTGTAGGTCCACATGAACAGGAAGGCGGCCCAGCAGAAGAACTGCACCAGCCCCACCGTCCAGAACGTGGCCGGCGCATGGGCCAGCAGCTTCACGAAGCCCGGGCCCTTGCCCTTCGCCCGTTGCGGCCGGCGGCGCCACTTGCCATCGGCGTCCTGCGTCCACTCCCGCTGCTCCACGCCGTGGAACTCGGCATACTCTCTCGGGTTCATCTCCTTCACCTTGGCGAAGGTGAACAGCACGCACAGGATGAGTAGCGCGGCACCCGTGTAGAAGCTCCACTTCACCGTGTCGGGCACCACACCCTCGGGGGCGGTGTTGCTCAGCCCTATCCACGTGAAGAAGATGGGGAACAGATAGCCGAACAGCGAGCCGGCGTTGCAGAGGAACGACTGTATCGAGTAGGCCGTGGCCTTCTGCTCCTCGTTCACCATGTCGCCCACCATCATCTTGAACGGCTGCATGGCCACGTTGATGCTGGTGTCGAGGAAGATGAGCGAGAACAGCCCGAACCACATGGCGGCATTCAGCCCCAGCAGCACATATGCCGCCGGGAGGTTCAGGCTGCCGGCGTTGGGCAGCAGCACCATCACCGCCACGGCCACCAGCGCACCCGCCAGCAGGTAGGGTTTGCGGCGTCCCCAGCGGCACCACGTGCGGTCGCTCCACTTGCCGATGAACGGCTGCACCACCATGCCCATCAGCGGCGGCAATATCCAGAAGAAGCTCAGCTGGTGAGGGTCGGCACCCAGCGTGGCAAAGATGCGGCTGATGTTGGCACTCTGCAGCGCATACGCAATCTGCACCCCAAAGAAGCCGAAGCTCAGGTTGAACATCTGCCAGAACGTCAATTTGCGTTTTTCCATGTATTTCGCGAATAAAAAATCGGGCAAAGATAACACCTTTTTCTTTTCCCCACCGTTTTTTTTCAGTTTTTAACGCTTGACCGCGATTTTTCGGACAAAAAAGCGGAAAAAAACGTTCCACTTTCCTTTTTAAATTGTACCTTTACGCCCGAAATTAGCGTCTTTGGCGCCAAAGGCGCAATTGAAAATTGATAATTGATAATTGATTTTTCATTGTCCATGTCTTACCATTCTCCATTTTCCATTATCCATCGTACATCGTCCATCGTCCATCGTACATCGTACATCGTCCATCGTACATCATACATCTTCCTGCTGACGGCCTGCACGGGGGCGCGGGCAGCACCCCCCGTGGACGACGAGCCCATACGCTTCGCCGACTACTTCTACGACAAGACCATGCGCATGGACTTCTACCACTGCGGCAATGCCACCGAGGAGACGTACTACTTCGACGAGCTGCGCGAAGAACCCTACTTCGCCGGTTCGTACATCTCGCTGCGCGACTCGTTCAACTACGGCAACCAGCGTTTCGTGCTGCTCGACAAGGAGACGCGGCGCGAAATCTACTCCTACCACTACTGCACGCTGTGGGGCGAGTGGCAGTGCACGCCCGAGGCCAAGACCACGTCGCTCGGCATGCCCGAGAGCGTCGTCTTCCCCTACCCCCGCCGCGACGCCGTCGCACAGATATGGTCGCGCGGCAACCCCCACGACCCCGCCGTACGCAAACTCCACGCCACACAGCCCTGGACACTGAAGTTCGAGCACGAGATAAAGGCCGACAACTACTTCGTGCGCCGTTTCTCCCCCCTCTACGAGACGCAGGACATCCACGTCGTGGGCGACCCGCACACGTGTCTCGACATTGTGTTCGTGCCCGAGGGCTACACGGCCGACGAGCGCGACGTCTTCGTCCGCGACTGCCGGACGTTCGCCGACGAGTTCTTCCGCTTCGAGCCCTGGACGACGGCCAGGCAGCGCGTCAACATGCGCCTCGTGTGGGCGCCGTCGGCCGAGAGCGGCGTCTCCATCCCTGCCGCCGGCAAGTGGCGCCGCACCGCCGTGGGCGCCAGCTACTACACCTTCGACTCCGAGCGCTACCAGATGACCTACGACTACCAGGCCGTGCGCGACATCGCCGGCCACGCCCCCTACGACTACATCTACATCCTCACCAACTCCGACAAGTACGGCGGCGGCGGCATCTATAACTTCTACGGCGTCGGCGCAGGCCACGACCGCGGCGGCACCTCCGGCCGCGTCCACGTACACGAGTTCGGCCACCAGATGCTCGGCCTCGGCGACGAGTATGTCGAGACAGGCAACACCACCTCCGACCAGTACGACCCTGCCGTCGAGCCGTGGGAAGCCAACCTCACCACCAAGGTTGACATCAGCCGCAAGCCGTGGGCCAGGGGCACCGCCCCCGCCGACCCCGTGCACGGAGCCCCCCTGCCCGAGGGCGGCGGCTATCTCGAGCACGGCATCTGGCGACCCTACGAGCACTGCCTGATGAACACCCTCGCCTACCCCTTCTGCCCCGTCTGCCTGCACGCCATCACCGACTACCTCAACTACATTACAAGATAAAACCACCACCCCATGCGTACATTGTCCATCGTCCATCGTACATCGTCCATCGTACATCGTACCATCCGCCTTATCCTTGCCTGCCTCCTTGCAGGCGTGCCCGGCAGTCCGGCTGTTAGCCAGACTACAGCTATCAACCTCGTCTTCATCGGCAACAGCATCACCTATGGCGCCACGCTCGCCGACCCCTCCACCCAGGCACCGCCCGTCCTCTGCGGCCAGCTGATAGAGGCCGCCACCGGCGTACCCACCCACGTCTATAACGGCGGTCACTCCGGCATCACCACCTTCGGCTTCATGCCCGGGCGCGACGACTTCGCCCGCGCCGTCGCGGCGGCCACCGAGCTGAAGAAGAACGGCGGACGCCTCTACTTCTCCATCATGCTCGGCACCAACGACAGCGCCATCCGCGGCACCGAGGGCGCACCCGTCAGCCCCGACACCTACAAGGCCAACATGCAGGCCATCATCGACACCCTCGTCGCCCGCTTCCCCGACAGCCGCATCGTCGTCAACTACCCCATCTGGTACAGCCCCAACACCCACAACGGCGCCACCTACATGGAAGAGGGCATGAACCGCCTCCACAGCTACTACCCCGTCATCGACCGTCTGCCCGTCCGCCACTGGCAGGTCACCGGCGGCAACCGCGGCGTGTGGGAGTACTTCAGGGACAGCCCCGACCTCTTCACCCACGAGCAGGGCTACGACGGCATCTTCTACCTCCACCCCAACGCCATCGGTGCCCGCCGTCTGGCCGAAATCTGGTCCCGCAGCCTCCTCCACCTCATCGCCGCCGACGGCATCCCCGTCGATTGGCTGAAGCCATAGCCTGACATAGCCTATAGACAAATCCTGATTCCTAATTCCCAATTACACATGAAGCTCCCTACTCTTAAATCAGCAACCCTTGTGGCGGCGTTTGTAGCCGCAGGAGCCGCCCAGGCTCAGTCCGTAACCTTCGAGCAGGACCGCTCGGCCCGCGACGCCATCGGCTGGCCCTCGCACCGCGCCACACCCGTAGTGGCCGACTTCAACGGCGACGGCATCATGGACGCCTACTACGGCGGCACCTCGTGCGCCAACGGCTGGCAGGTGCGCGGCGTGCTCGTCAAAGGCTTAGGAGGCGGCGCCTTCGAAAGCGACCTCGAGCCCGCCTACGAAGACTACGAAACCCAGGAGCGCGTGCCCATGACCGACGACGAGGGCAACGTCGTCACCGACGACAATGGCGACGTCATCTACCTCACCGACGACACGGGCGAATTCATCTACGAGACCGTCACGCGGCAACGCGTGGTGGGCATGAAGAGCGGACTGCCCTTCTCGGCCTACGGCATGGCCTCACAGACGCTCGATTTCAACCAGGACGGCCTCATCGACCTGCTCATACAAAACATCGGCGGCAACGACACCGGCACCGACCAGGGACTGGTGCTGGTGAAGAACAACGGACGGAGCAGCAAGAGCCATCAAGCTCGCTTGAATGGCCGGGTCGTGACGGACGAAGGCGAAGCCAACGGCGACTTCACCTTCAGCGTCGTCGCCGACTCTGTGCTGGCCTCGCTGACGATGAACGGCGCCGGCGACGGCTGGAACGAAGGCAACGAGTATGGCGCCGTGGCCATCGGCGACTACGACAACGACGGCTTCCCCGACATCCTTTACCAGACGTGGGGCTGGAACCGTGCCGACGACCAGTGGCGCCGCGACGCCCTGCTGCTCCACAACCGGCGGGGCGAGGGCTTCGAGGTAGCCAACGTGTTCCGCCCGCTGCCTGCCGGTGTCCCCGAGCCCAACCGCCTCGGCATCTACGTGAAGGAACCCGACAGCATCACCCTCGACGAGGATGGCGTGGAGATTGTCGTGCCAGGGCAGTGGACCGACACCCCCACCTACGCCCTCAAGCGCATGTCAAACGGCAACGTCAACTTCATCGACCTTAACAACGACGGTTGGCTCGACATCGTCATCTCCGGCTGGGCCGACGGCGACGACACCGAGCGCGGCGGCTACGAGCTGCGCTACTACATGAACACCCGCGACGGCTGGTTCCAGGACGCCACCGACCAGCTCATCCCCTCCATCACCGATGCCGCCGTCTTGGATGTGACCATCGTCTGGGACACCTGGGGGGGGACGGACAACATCCTCACCGTCATCGACTACGATCAGGACGGCCGTCAGGACCTCTTGCTCGTGGGCTCGGCCGTCGGCCGCGACGGCAAGCAGGCATACGTCCTCTTCAACCGTGGCGAGCAGGGCGACGTCATCCTCGAGGAGTATGCCACGAAGCTCGTTCCACAGAGCGGACTGGGAAGCCGCACCTTCATCCTGGCCGACTTCAACGGCGACGATGTATGTGACAACTTCACCCGCGGCTGGACCAGCTACGAGGGACGTAACGACTGGGCCGAGGCCATCTCGATCAGCCGCGGCGGCATGGACAACTACGACATCACCGTCCACGGCCACGAGAGCAACTTCAACGGCGCCTACGTCGGCGAGCGCACCACCTCGTTCGGCGACCTCAACGGCGACGGCAAGCTTGACATCGTCGCCACCGGCTGGACCGACAAGGGCGACGACTTCATCCCCTCCTACAACCAGGCCGACTTCACTCCCGTCGCCCCCGAGAAGCCCGAGGGCGTCGGCGCGCGCATCGAGGACGGCAACCTCATCGTCACATGGGACGAGGTCTCGCTGACGGGTACCTACGGCGACGCGCTCTACAACGTCTATGTCAGGAACAACGCCACGGGCGCCCTCCGTCAGGTGGTGCCCGCCAACCTCGCCACTGGCGCCCAGCTGGGCTACAGCCGTTTCGGAGCCTACGTCCCCGGCCTCGGCGTCAGCCAGCCCAAGGCCATGAAGATCTTTGCCGACATGCCCGACGGCTCCTACACCGTGGGCGTGCAGGCTGTCGCCTACACCTATGCCGCCAGCCCCTTCGCCACCGTCACCGTCGATATAGACAATGGTATCGCGCACGTGCGTGAGAACGGCCTGCAGCTGTTCCGCCAGGGCGACATGCTCGTCGTGCAGTCCTCCGCGGCTGCCCAGCCCGTTGCCATCTACAGCGCCGCCGGTCAGCAGGTAGCCGCCGGCGTCACCGGCACACCCGTCGCCCTGCCTGCACAGGGTACCTACATCGTCCGCTGCGGTGCCGAAACCCTCAAAGTACGTCTCTGATGCGCCTTAAACTCCTCCTCCCTTCTATCCTTGTCGCCTTGTGGGCGCTGGCCTTGCCCTCCGCAGGGTGCCGCGCCGACGAGGTGTTCACCCACGGCCAGTGGAAGGTGACCTACGTCAGCGAGACCAGCACCGTCAAGCTCAACCGTTTCGATGCCGCCGCCGGCGCCTACCGCCCCGTCATCATCAGCTCCGTGCCCGAGGCCAGCTACCGCCTCGGCACCGATGGCCCCAACCGCACCGTCTCTGCCAGCGACTTCGCCCTCGTGGAAACGTCCACCGTACCCACCGCCGACGCCTTCGGTACCGGCACACGCTTCTCCATCATCTTCCGCCAGCCCGAGGGCGGCAACGACGTCACCCTCACCCAGCACTTCGACTTCTTCGACAGCCACCCCTGGCTGCTCACTTCGTTGGAGATGGCCTCTGCCGACACCCTGCAGTCCAACTACCTCGCCCCCGTCAGCACCCGCCAGACCTACGCCATCTTCACCGCCTCGGCCCACAACCGCATGCTGCGCGTGCCGTTCGACAACGACAACTTCGTCCGCTACGGACGCTACCCGCTCAACACCGCCATCACCTCCTACGAGGTCACCGCCCTCTACGAGGGCGAGAGTCGCGGCGGCATCGTCATCGGCTCCGTCGATCACGACCACTGGAAGAGCGCCATCGACATCGACGCCGCCTCCGGCAGCCGCATCAAGGCGCTGCGCGTCTTCTCGGGCGTTGCCGACAAGATGACGTGGGACGTCCTGCCGCACGGCCACCTCGTGGGCGACACCATCCGCTCGGCCCGCTTCTTCATCGGCTACGACGACGACTGGCGCCGCGGCATGACCGCCTTCACCGACGCCTGCAACATCGTCGTACCCCGGCGCACGGGCTGGACCGACGGCACCCCCGTGGGCTGGATGAGCTGGAACGTCATGGAGACGAAGAACAACTTCACCGACGACAGCGAAATCATCGACTACGTCGGCACCGTGCTACGCCCCCTGGGCTTCCACAACCGCCAGAGCGCACCCAACATCATCAGCATCGACGCCTGGTCGAATCTCAACAGCAGCCAGGAACGCCAGCTCTGTGCCGAGGCCGCCTCGCTGGACGCCGTCGTCGGCTGCTACGGCAGCCCCTTCAGCCTCTGGTGGAACGAAAAGGACCTCGACAACACCTACTACGAGAGCAGCCTCAGCCGATATACCGCCCGCGACGTGGTGCTCACCGGCCACGGCCAGCCTCTCAAGTTCGAGGGCGCCTTCTGTCTCGACCCCACCCACCCCGCCGTCAAGGCCAGCATGGCCAAGTGGATACAGCAGCAGGTGCAGCAGGGCTTCCGCTACCTCAAGCTCGACTTCATGACCTGCGGCATCATACAGGCCGACCGCTACTACAACCCCGATGTTCACACCGCCGTCGAGGCATACAACGAGGGCTTCGCCTACTTTTGCAAGAAGGTCGATGAGGCGAAGGCCCCCATCTTCATCGTCAACTCCATCTCGCCCCTCTTCCCCTATCAGTATGCCAACGCCCGCCGCGTCTCGTGCGACACGTGGGGCAGCATCAGTTGGACGGAGTATAGCATGAACGCCCTCACGGCCGGCTGGTGGACCGACGGCCTCTACCAGTTCAACGACCCCGACGGCGTGCCCCTCCTTGGCAACGGCGATCAGGGCGCCCTCACCCTCTCCGAGAACCGCGCCCGCCTCACGGATGCCGCCATCACCGGCATGGTGCTCCTGGCCGACAACCTCAGCACGAGCAACGTCTCGGGCAAGGGCAACCCCACCGTCTCGCGCAAGCGGGCCGAGAGCCTCCTCGCGGGTGCCGACTTCTGCTCCCTCCTCGGCAGCGGACGCAGCTTCATGCCCGTCTATGGCTACCGCGAGCACAACGGCCAGCCCGAGGGCGCCGAGAACTTCGCCATGCGGCGCGACGGCGACACCCTCTACGTCGCCGTCATCAACTACGACGACTCCTCGCCCCTCAAGGGACAGCTGCCCTTCGCCCTGCTCGGCATCGGCGCCGACGACTGCCACGCCATCCGCGAGCTATGGTTCGGCCAGCACGTCACCCCCACGGGCACCGGCGCCGACGCCGCCCTGCCCTACGACGTCCCCGCCAAGGATGCCCGCATCTACCGCCTCACCCTACGTCCCTCCGGCATCCACACCCTGCCCCCTACCCACTCAACCCAAACCCATATCTTCACCCCCACCGGCATTCCCTTCACTCAAGCCCCTAATTCCCCAACCCATATCCTCCTCCAAACCACCCGCTACGCCGACGGCACCTCCGCTACCGTCAAGCAGTTCCATCCCTAAGAGGAACATTTTCATGGCTATCGTGCTTGCATGCTTAGATTGAAGATTGAAGGTACATGCTTTCTTGCCTATTAGTCTATCATAGCGCATACGATTCAAACCACAGAGCCCCCTTTCTACACCACAGCGCCCCCTTCTAAAACGAAAGAAGGGGGCGCCGTGAAAACATGGAATCTCCCCTACTCTCCCACGTGGAAGGCGACGCGGAGGTCTTCGACCTCGGCATCGGTGATGGGGTGGAGCTTGCCGACGGGTGCGGCCATGATGAGCGAGCGGGCGCTGAACTCGGCCACCTCGAGCTTGTCGAAGGTGCTGAGCAGCGTGTCGCCCGTCACGACGATGGAGTCGTTGGCGAGGAAGGCGCAGGGGTAGCGGGTGAACGACTCGGCCACGGCGTCGAGGTTGTCATACTGCGAGCCGAAGGGGAACTGGGGTACGTCCTGCAGGAAGATCCAGCTCTCGGGGATGGTGCGGGGGTCGAACTTCACGCCGGTGGTGCAGTAGCCCATGAGGGCGGGGCTCTGCGTGAGGATGATGCTGTTCACGCGGGGGTTGCGACGGTAGATCTCCTGATGGAGGGCGACGGAGCGGCTGGGCACCTTGCCGGCCTCGACCATGCCGCCGCGCACCTGCACGATGTCGTCGGCGTCGATGTCCCAGCGGGTGACGCCGGGAGGGGTGATGAGGAAGTCGTCGCCACGTCCCCAACGGACGCTGGCGGTGCCGTACGAGCTGCACATCAGTCCCTGGTCGCAGGCACGGCGCACGATGCGGCAGATGTCGGCACGCAGGGCACGCTCGTCGCTGGGATGGCGCACGTCCATGAAGTGGGGATAGTGGGTGGGGATGCTCTGCTCGTGCTGCAGGATCTGGTCGTCGGTGAGGTAACGGGGGGTGCCGAGGGTCTTGGCGTTGAGGATGGTGCGGGCACAGAGCTCGAGGGTCTCGAAGCGCTGGTAGGCGTCGGCGATGTCCTCGCCCATGAGGACCACACCGTGATTTTCCATGATGACGGCCTTGTAGTCGGGGTTGCGCTGGAACTCGCCGGCAATCTTCTCGCCGAGCAGCTCGCTGCCGGGCAGGGCGTAGGGGGCGAAGCCGACGGGGCCGCAGACGGCACGCGCCTGCGGGATGATGCTCGTGTCGGGTACCTCGTGGACGATGCTGAAGGTGACGAGGGCTGGCGGATGGGCGTGGATGACGGCTTTCAGGCGCGGACGAATCTTGTAGAGGGCGCGGTGGAAGGGGTACTCGCTTGAGGGGCGGTGACGGCCCACGATGGTGCCGTCGGCCTTGACGCACATGATGTCGGCAGGCGTCAGCGAACCCTTGTCGATGCCGGCAGGGGTGATCCAGATGTCGCCGGCGTCGTCCATGATGGAGAGGTTACCGCCGCTGGTGGTGGTCATGCCGCCACGATAGATGCGGCTGATGATGAGCACCAGCTGCTCGGCAGGGTGCATGAGTTGGGTGTTGAGTTGTTTCATTTCCTTTTAAATAATATATCAATACATACAGGACGATGGTCGGAAGCAGATTGGAAATTAGGAATTAGGAATGAGGAATTAGGAATTGGCTGCGCAAGGTTTCCATCCGCAGGGATAGCTGACTTTGTCTTTTCTTGTCGCGACTCGGTCAACTGTAGAGACGCGGCATTCCGCGTCTCCCCTTTGGCGTTCGCAGCTCCAAGAATTTCTAATTCCTCATTCCTAATTCCTAATTTTACGATGTAGTCGATGGTGACATCGGGGACATCGGCGGGATAGGTGCGGACGGTGGTATCGGTGAGGATGGTGAAGCGCTCGGCGAGCGAACGGATGAACGGTTCGTGGGGCTCGGCGTTGAAGTCGCCCGCCAGATAGAAGGGTTTGCGGGGAATGAGCGCGGCGACCTCCTGCAGGATGGGCAGGGAGAGCATACGGTCGGCAGGTGTCAGCGACAGATGGGTGGAGGCGAAGACGTAGTCCCTGAACTCAGCCGCCACAACCATGCGGGACTCCTCGCGCCCAGGCAGGGCTCGCCTCACGACGGAGAGAGGCTGGGTGCGGCAGAGGATGCCCACGCCGTACTTGCCTCCGTCGTAGTCGATGGCAGGGGCATAGACGGGCATCATGCCCGTGAGCGCCGCCAGCTCGCCCAGCACGTCGCGACGGCCGCTGCGGGCCGTCATGCTGTCAACCTCCTGCACGGCCACCACGTCGGGCCGACAGGCATTGATGACGTCTGCCACCCGCTGCAGGTTGTTCACGCCGTCCATCCCGATGCCGTTGCGGATGTTGTAGCTCATCAGCCGCGCCGTACCCTCCGGCTGACAGGAGGCGAGGAAAAATGAAAAAAGAAAAACAAACAGAGCAGCGAGAGCAAAGGAGCTTGCTCGTTTTGCCGAATCGCGTTGTTTGAAAACAAAGTTAATGAAGAATGAAGAATAAATAGCCCTATTGAATGAAGAATGAGAGATGAAGCTGTTTGTTTTTTGGGAGTTCAGGAGTTCAGGAGTTACAAGAAGTTCAGACGATACCTTTGTATGCAGGTTGTCGTCAGTAAAACTATTGTCTGAACTCCTGAACCGATGGAGCAGCGAGAGCAGAGTCAAACTGGTTTGAACTCTGCCGAGTCGCGACAGAGGAAGAGCGAAGCTCAACTCCAGAACTCCTGAACTCC
>Ga0208297_1001071_pt1 | contig 32585 bp, 45 predicted proteins | sample LMS_cellobiose_e_FD_187367 | JGI IMG/M metagenome (GOLD analysis project Ga0208297, IMG submission 187367) | Rumen-fistulated moose microbial communities from Alaska, USA - LMS_cellobiose_enrichment (SPAdes) (version 2) | ecosystem: Host-associated > Mammals > Digestive system > Stomach > Rumen... | reverse complement strand
CGCAGCTCCCTCTTGATGAAGTGGTCCAGAGGCGTCAAGACCACGTTCGCCGTGGTCTGGCTGATCAGCGATCCGACCTGCATCCCGATTCCGGATATGCGTTCCGCGGTGGTGACATCGGTGCAGTGGAGCGGGAGGCCGAAGGGCCTGCCGTCACAGCGGATCGCCGTCTCCAGAAACCACATCATATCGGGATCGTCCAGCGGACGTCCCAGCTCCCGGAGCTGCACTTCAATCGGGATCCGGAAGAAGAACTTTGCCACGTCCATCTTTCCGACATACCAGCCCTTCCCCTCCACCATCTTCATCCAGTGCTGCAGCTGCTTCACCGCTTTCAGCGTTCCGCGTCCCGGGATACTGCCGTAAGAGTGCTCATACATGCTCCTGCTGTAAATAGGCCAGAGTACCTTATAGGCAGCGCAATTGACCACCCGATCATAGAACGGTAGCGCGTGGATCAGTCGAAGCTTCGGGAAGTATTCGTAGAAGGGGTAAAGCTGGCCCGGCTCGTACATCTTCCATTGGAGCCGGTTGAGTGCATCAATCAGATTTTCTTCGAGGTGGGCGGAATAGTCCAGCACTGCCGCCTTGTACCGCTTTTGACGGCGGGCAAGGAGGTAGCCGTCGTACAGGTTGTCGAAGGTAGCAAACCGCTCGAATACATGCGAGTGCTTTTCCATACCGTCCAGTCTCCCCGAAGGCCGTTCCTGACAGGCGCCGTACCTCCGAAGTGGCCGGAACGCCGGTGTCTCGGCATATCATTTTTCTGCCATTGCTGACCGAGGAAACAGACCCCTTTATCATCGTTGCACTGGAGCATACCCGTGGGCATGGCACATCTGGCGGGACGATGAAGCGGCGCGGAAGCCGATGTTCGTGTTGGAGTTGGAGCGGGCGTTGTTGCCGTTGAAGGACGCGACCCCATAGGTCGTGTTGTTGTAGTTGCCGCCCGAGTAGAAGAAGCGCATACGGTCCGTTCCCTATGATGAGGATTTCTGGCCGTTGACAGCTTTCAGCCAGCCCCCGATCATCTTTCCGATTTCCACCAACTTATCCGACCATACTCCGTAGGTGTGGACGGAGATATAGTGCAGATCACAGGATAGCCGGATGTAGACCATCAGCTTTTCGTTGGCTACGTCCATCTCCTGGAGGGTGGTCTTCTTGTAGTATTTCTTTTTCGCCTCGATGCACCGTTCCATGAGGATATCCATCTGTTTCTTGATGTCGGCGACCAAGGTGAACTTTTCGCTTTTCGGGAACTGAGCCGTAATCGGGTAGGCGTATTTCATCATGTCATAGATCTTCTGCTGGATTTTCAGGTCTTCTGCCATGATGCCGCCCCTCGTTCCCGAATAATATGCGAATTATACCATCCGGAAACGAGGGAAAGGCGGTTTTGGAAAGAAATAACGGAATACGTTATTTTGAAATTTTGCGCGACCGCGCTTCGCGCGGTAAGAGGACGGAGGCCCCGCTACCGCGGGGCCATCAGGTCACAGTCAGGCAGAGGGCAGGTTGACAAAAGCGGCGCGGAAGCCGATGGACGTGCTGGAGAGGGAGCGGGCGTTGTTGCCGCCGAAGGACGCGACCCCATAGGACGTGAGGCTGCAGCTGCCGCCCGAGTAGAAGAAGCGCTCGTCTGCCGCGTTGTTGAAGTAGTTGTTCTGGCCGGAGAAAAGCTCCGTCTGGCCATTGTACTGGAGCATTCCGAGGTTTGCCAGCAGGAGCTTCGCCTCATCGCTGATGGAGGCATCACACACGATGTTGGCAAACGTGCAGCTGTGTTCGCCCGGAGCACTGTCCGTGATGGTGGTGTTGTAGGTCAGCTTGGAGCTCACCCAGTCCATCTTGATAGAGCCGGAGGTCGTGCCGTTGCCGTCCGGGGTGATCAGCGTGCCGTCAGAGGCCTTGATCGCTTTCCACTCCGCGGAGGTAGCGGCCTGGGACTTGGCAGAATCGGCGGCGTTGTTGTTGGCGAGGATCTGCAGCTCACCCTTCACGGTGCGGATACCGCCCATCCACTCCCACACATTGCCTTTGAGGTCAGCAATGCCGGAAGGCGTCTGATCGTGATACCAGGTCAGAGGGCCGGTGCCGGTGGCGGTGTGCACCGCGTAATGGGTGGCATCCGTGGTAGCCGGAATGGCCTTATAGTTGCTCTCGGTAGAATCCTTGCCGTAGTTGTTGTTGCCCTTCGGAAGCACGCCGTTGTTCTGCATCCAGCGGACCAGAAGGCCCCACTCCATGCGGGTCATGACGTGCCAGCCGGCTCCCTTTGCCTCGCAGGCCTGGCGCGCAGCATCAAAGGTGATGTTCGCCTTGGGGTCCTGACCGGGAAGAGAATAGGCGCGGCTGTTCTGGACGATGTTCTGGAATTTGGAGATGTAGATTTCCGGAACCTCCTGGCCGTTTACGATAAAGGCAGGGTGCACGGCGGTGGAACTGCCCATACCGAGATCGGCATAGGTCATCTTGGGGATCTTCACCATGACAGAGGGCATGCCCTTGTCATCGAAAAGGATCTCGTTGCCGGGGCAGACGGCCTTCAGCGCGAGGGCACTCAGATCGAAATTAGCAGGCATTTTTCGTGTTCTCCTTTCTTATTCGATGCTCCACAGGGAGAGTGTCACCTTGTCCATATCAATGGGCAGCGGCGTGGGCGGCTCCGGATCCTCGCCCTCTCCGGCCTCGTGATACTCGTACTCCTTGGCAGGGATGTCGAGCTCGGCAACGTAGGCGCGGCCGGCGGCGGCCCCGATCACCAGCTCCTGGTCTGCGTCATAGCAGACGTCGATGTGCTCCGGATCATCCTTCTGCCGCTTGGCCAGATTGATGGTCAGGTCATCGTCGAAGGTGATCTTCGTGCCGTTGACCTCGTAGGGGATTTTCGGGCCGGCATTTTTCTCAACGATAATCATTCTGTGAATCCTCCAATCACAATATAGTCCACCACAACGCTGCTCGCGCTGCCGGTGGTTTTGAGCTTGAAGCCGTTGGTCAGCTTGTCGAACACCTCCACCTCGCCGGGATTGCCGACGGCGGACATGATCTGTGTGATAACGGCATAATGGGTGTCCGGCATATAGGTCGCCAGGCTGACGGTCTGCTGGCTGTTGTTGAACGGGAACGCCAGGGAATTCGTCAACGTGACGGTGCCGTACTGGGCTTCGATCTCGTGCTGCCGCACATAGTCGAGCAGCAGCCCGAAAGAGATCTTCCGGTCAAAGAGCTCGGCTTCAAGATCTGCGTCGGTGTATGCCTTGGAATCACCGGACGCTGCCTTTTTCGCCAGGAGATAGGTCAGCAGGTCCACCGGTCACACCTCCCGCCAGACGCCATCGGGGCCAAGCAGATAGGTGTGCGTCAGGTCCTGCGTATAGGCCACGCTGCCAGGTCCGGCGATCTCGCCGTTGACGTTGGGCGTGAGCGTCGGCAGGTTGGCAACATCAGCCGCCGAGCTGATGATGATTTCCCGGTAATTGGAATCGCTCTTGTTCCCGGCCTTTACGATATCGGTCATCAGGCACCTCCCGTTACGAGATCGGCGTCGAGACGATCTTCGGCACCACAGCCCAGGCGACGGTCACGCTGGAAGCACTGCCCGTATAACTGAGCTTGAAGCCGTTCACCAATTTGTCGCTGACCTCAATCTCTCCGATGTTGCCTGCGCTGGCCGTGACCTTCGTTTCGACATCGTAGTAGACATTGTCGAGCGACGTGCCGAGGCTGATCGTCTGGATGCTGTTGTTGAAGGGAAACTCCATCGAATTTGTCAGGCTGGCCGTGCCGATGATGACGGAGTTCTTCTTCTTGATGTAGTCCTCGATCTGATCTACCCGCCAGCCGGTCTGACGGGCGAAGTTGAGCAGAAGCGCAGCTGCTGCGTGGGCGTCCACGATCCCGCTTTCGATGTTGTTGAAGTTGGTCTGATCCTGCGGCGTACCCTGCTGCATGACCGTGCCGGCCATGGTGATCCTGTAGAGGCCGCCGCCGAGGTCTTCGATCCGAAACACATTGGACGGATCCGTAACGTGATCGAGCCAGGTAGTCCAGTCGTACATTTAGCTTGCCACCTCCGTGATGTGAAAATCGAACCAGTACAGAATACCGGTCTGCCCCGTGTTGATCGTGATGGAAACGTCCTCATGGGCGAACAGTTCCCCGGCAGAGTTCCAGAGCTCCACACGGTTGACTGTCATGGAGCTGCCGCCGGAGTTGATGTTGAGCTGCGCCCGGACGGTGCCGTCGCTTTTGATCGTCACAGCGGAGAGCGGCACCCTTGTAAAGGTACTGCCGACACGGTACCGGGCATAGGCGATCCTGCGCTGGGTGAAGTTGCGGTAATCCGCAAGCCCTGCGGCATCAAGCATTCATAATCCCACCTTTCACAAAATTCCACCCGGCGCTGTACCGCACAGGCGGGCGCTATATGCAAGCCCCTCTCCGGAGGCGCTGGCACTGATGTCATCGGGGAAGATTGCCCCCTGCACAGCCCTGGCGGGGAAAGTACCCGCTTCGATCTCGCCGGTGGCTGGGTTGGCGTAGACAAGCCCCTCCGGGTGCGTTCCGATCTGGAGCAGGCATTTGAGGATTTCGCCGAGCCGCGCCCGGTCTGGGTAAGTGCCGGTGATCCTGCCCCAGTACGCCACCCAGCCACAGGTCAAGCGAATGCCGACGTTGACGGTCGTGCGGTAGACGATCGCTTCCAGATGGCTGCGCAGCGATTTGTATGTGTAAACGGCCTTCAGGATCTCCGTGTTGGAGATCGGGATAATCGGGAAGCCGGATTCCAGAGCGACACGGAATGAGTACGGATCCCCGTCATAGTCAAACCATTCCTCGATGTCAGAGCGCGGGTACAGGGAACGGATCGCCTCTTTCACGGCGCCGGTGGTGCCGAGGTGCCGATGCACATAGTAGCTGGTCTTGATAAGATTCCGTTTTGCTTCGATGGGATAGTCGAAGTTGTACCAGTCGATCTTGTAGTCCCGGGCAAGAATATCCAGAACGTCCTCCGGGAGCTCGTCGATCCGGGTGTAGATCTCCGTCAGCGGGATTTCGTCCAGGTGAACGCCCAGCGCCTCGGCGATTGCGCGAGCCAGAGCGTTCATGCGCCGGTCCTCTAACAGAACGGCGGGCAGCTGCGCCATGAAGTTGTCAACGGAATAGCGGTGCGCCTCAGTCATCTTCGACGCCCCCGTTCGTAATGGTGATCGTCCCGATTTTCCCGATCTGCGGGATGAAGTCGCTCGGATCGGGGTCATCTCCTTCATCGTACACGGACATGTTGCCGTCTCGCAGGTGCGTGTACTCCGGCTCGGTCAGGTCCACGCGCTTGATTCCGGTACCCATGAGCAGACTGATCAGCTTCGACGGGTTGATATCCCGGCCAAGCTTGCCCTGCTGCCACATGATGTAGGACTGCACGGCCAGCGCGACGTCCGAAGCGAGATCTGCGCTCGTCTCTGCCTGGTCGGAAACGTAGTAGGTGAATGTGATGTCGTAGTCCACTTCGTCGGGATCTTCGACAAGGACGTGGTCGGTCAGCGGCCGAACAGTATCGGCGCTGCATGCATCCAGCACAAGCGCCTTCATCGTTTCCCCGGCTTTCCCCGGGTACTTCACACCGCCGCCGTAATCCTGCCCGTCGGAGTCCAGTACATACAGCCTGATCTCCCCGCCTTCTGGGGAGTTGACCACGACATCAGCGATTTCGGAAGACACAGCTTTCGCGTGGTAGATGTAGCCGCCCTTTGCGCCGGCGGTCGAATAGCCGTCGAGCGACGCGCGGAGCAGCTCATAAAATGCAGCGTCAGACATCCGGGCAGAGCCGCCGTCCGACGCCGCGGTGTTCTCACACGCGGAATAGTAGTCGTAGACGTCGACGATGGTGTTGATCTCGCCGGCGGCATATCCGTTTCCGGCCGAGCCGGGTGTCTGGCAGCGCACCGTCGCGTCAATGTAGGTTTCGCCGATGGGTACCCAGACATCCTCCGGAAGCTCCCAGTAAAGCGTCTGAGCGCCGTCTGTGACGCGCGTACCGGCGGGGATCAGTACGGCGCTGCTCTGCGCCTCTGAAATGTGAAAGCGCATGATGCAGGCCGCGGCCGTGGCCTGCGGGCGTTCCTCGGCATAGAACAGCTCCGCAAGAGCGTCCAGGTTGTCGCCGTCAGCACGGCTCGGAAGATTCTGATTCGCCGCATAGTTGGTCTTGACTCTCTCGGCCAGAATGATGGACGCAACCCATGAGATCATCAGCCGCTCCGGGCTGGCCGGTCTGAGCGTTTCGCCCGTCAGCTCCTCATACCGAGCGATCATCTGCGCCTCCAGCTCCTCCGTGGTGGTCGGGACAAATTCGTATTCAGGACTCCTGCTCAATGATATCCACCTCCACTTTCGGAATCAGGACGCCGGAGCTGTCCTGTGAAAAATCAACCGAGAGCACCTCTGCCCTCGGCTCGTATTCGGCGATTGCTTCCCGCACCTCAACGATCAGCGTCGGCAGCGCCGCGTTCATCGGCGCGTCCAGAAAGCGCATCGGAGGCCCAAACTCTCGGAATAGGGGGACGGTTTGCTGACAGGTGCGAAGGATGATCGCCACGTTCTGCAAGATCGCCTTGGTGCGGTCTTTCTCGTTCAAGGAGATCTGTTTGCTGGGTGTTACGATGTATGCCATAGCCCCACCTCCTATTTGAGATATTCGAGCAGGCTCAAAGAAACGGTGCAGTGTGTCATGTCGCCTTCACCGTCGAAGAACTGTGCTTTTGTCTGGTGCTGCTGGATGGTCCAGCGGTACTTCCCGTATGCCTTGCGCCCGATCACCAGCGGGAGCGGCGTCCCCGCACGCTCATACTGAAAGAGCTTAGCGATCACCGTCTGAGGGTTGACGCCGAGGTATGCGGAAAGGACAATATCGAATTTCATCTTGTCCGGGTCGATTCCGACGAACTCCGTCTTGGCGTTGGTAAGGAGGCGCTGATGTGTCGCATGCCGCGCGGAGCCGGACCAGTTCATGCCTTTCAGCGTCATCACGGTTTCATCGGAGACCTCGAAAACGATGTCCCCAAGCATTCCGATACGCATCAGCTGATCCCTCCCAGAATGAAGCCGTCGGCGTTGAACACCGGGAGATAGAGAACAAGCACGGTGTCGTTGACCTTCGGCATCCAGTATGTCGAATATGATCCGGGCGAATGGTCGTGATTCGGCTCCGTGCTGGCAGAGCCGCCGCCCGAGTAGGTGTCATAGACGGCGTGCGTGTGCGCGCCATCCGGATTGATGAACAGGCCGCCTGCGAAGTGCTGCACCACGAACAGCCAGCCGGAGGTCATGTTTTCGCCCTGGAACTTTACGCGGGCCTGGCGCTTGTCGGCGTTGATGTCCGTAACGGTACCGACACGCACAAGGCCGGAGAGGATTTTTTCGACGTCCATCAGTACCCCTCCAATACTCTGCGCGCGGTCACGACGGTCTGATAGCCGGACGTGCCGACGCTGTGCTTGGCCTGCTCGATGATATACTTGCCGTTCCAGCCGCCCCAGCCGGCGAGCTGGATGCAGAGACCGGCGACCAGGTACGGATCGCCGGGGAAAGTGATCTGTGCCTTCCTCGCGTATTTGTTGTGCAGCCGCAGGTTTTTCTCGGCAAGCGCCTGGGCTTCTCCGATCGAGGACACGCGGCAGCAGAGCTCCAGCTGCTGGCTCTCGGTTGAGTCTGCGGACTCGTCCGTCGCCGTGGCCGAGATGCATACGCCGGTCGCCGGGTCGTTATAGAACACCCGGCAGCTCGCATACTGCACGTCTGCCGTTGACATGGTCAGCTTGTATTTGGTGTAGCTGCCGTCGCCCTTGGTGATCGTCCGGACTGCGGCCTTGCTCTCGTAATCCGCCTGGTCGAAGATCACGATGCTCTTATTTGTGGCCTTCAGGCTGCAGCCGGCATCGTGGCAGAGCTGCATCAGAAATTCGATGTCGCTCGTCATGTACTGCTCGACGCGGTGATAGAACGGGTCCTTCGCCGAGAGATACATACAGGTCATGCCGTTGGCCGCGGCCATTTCGTTGGCAATGCCGGAAAGGTTGTAGGCCTCCCAGCCCTTGGTCTTTTTCGTCTGCCGAATCCTCGACGTGAACGGCAGCGACGTGGCGCTGATCTTCACAACAGACGGCGGGCCGGAGCAGTCCACCTTGTCCAGCGTGAATTCGCCGGTCTCCAGGATGTCGTCTTTGCCGTCGCCGTTCCAGTTCTGCCGGACGAACACGGCGCTGATCGCCAGCCCTGCGCCTGTTGCAATGGCCGCCTCTTGCGCGGTGCCGAGCAGGGCAGCCCAGGTCTGCGGGCCACAGATGCCGTCAACGAGCAGACCGTTTGCCTGCTGAAAGGCGATTACAGCACCGCGCGTTTCTGATCCGAAAATGCCGTCCACGCCGAACACCGGGAGCGGAAAGCCGGCAGCGACCAGCAGACTTTGCATTTGCTTAACCGTGTCGCCGCGGCTCCCCGTTCTGACGGTCTCGGGGATCTTCGTATCGGAGCCTGTCGCGGCCGCGGAATTGGCCGCAGCTGCGTCTACGATCTCCGGAAGCCACTTCTCCATCCAGACGCCGTCGGTGTCCTGGAGAGAGATCTGCAGATCGTCCGCGTCGTCTTCTTGATTGTCTGTATAGGTCAGCGCGGTCAGATACGGCAGCATGGACGAAGTGATGTCCGTGCCGTCAAAGCTGATCTCTACACGGGTACGGCGGGAAATATCACGATCGCTCACGCACTCACCTTCTTCCACGGCGGGAGCGTGGAGGCAGGCGTCTCCGTGATATCGGGGATCGTGACGGTGACGCCTGCCGGGAAGATGTAGTAATCGAGCAGGGAGCGATTCGCCCACATCAGGTCTTTGGTGTGCTCACAGCCGCCCATCTGCTGATAGGCGATCAGGTCCCAGGTGTCGCCCTGTTTGGTGCTGTAGGTCTTCATCGGTATGCACACCTCGCTTTATCTTCCTCGATTTCCTCCAGCAGCTCTTCCAGCTGCTCCTTCAGATTTTCGTCATGCTCCCGGAGGACCGCTTCCAGCTCTTCGGGGTTCATGTCGCCGCTGATGTTATAGACCGGGGAGAAGGTCACGATATAGCTTCCGTCGCCCCGGTGCGTCAGCGCATCGGAGATCGCCTCTACCGCATCGGTGCGCGGCGTGGCGAACTGCGCGCCTACAATCGTTTCGGGGCCGTTCTCGCCGAGCCAGGCAAGGCCGGGGGCTGCGTTGTCTGTTCCTCCTGCGTAGCCGCGGATCTGCTTGAACAGCGTCGGCAGGAACGCCATGACCTCGATGTACTCCGCTTGGAGCTCTCTGGTCTCGGCGGCGGTCAGAATCTTCTCGCCGCCCTGCAGCATCATCAGCTCGGGGCCGTACTCGCCGACGAGGGCAAGGCCGGCCTCGGCGTATTCGGTGCCGCCGGCGTAGGCGTTTGAATACCATCCGTGAGTGTTGACGGGGTTGCTGTAGTTGCCGGAAGCGTTGCTCAGCGCAGCGGAGGCGTAGGCGCCCAGCTTTGCATAAGCAGATCGGACGCGAGGCTCCATTTCCTCGGCGGCGTCAATGAACGCCTGGATGGTAGCCTTGCCGTTTGCCGCAGCCTCGGCGCTGACGTCCAGCTCCTCAATGTCGCTGCGTAGCTCCTGCGTGAGTTCGTCCATCTGCTCGGTGAAATTGGTCTTGAACTCCGCGATCTTGTCCGAGGTTTCCTCCTGCGACTTCTGCAGCTCCTGCCACTGTTCGACCATCAATTTCAGGTCTTCATCAGAGGCGGCGGCCATGCCGGCGATCGCGGCGACGGACTCATTGGAGCCGTCCGCGAAGGAGGCGATCACATCACTCAGGCCTTCGATATCTCCGGTTCTTGCCCGAAGCGCGGCCAGGTTGTCGTTGTAGGCGTTCCAGTGTTCGATCTGCGAGGCGAGCGCGGTGTTGATGTCGTCCACACTCTTGGCAATGACATCGTCCGCCTCGTCCCAGAGGGCGTACTGCCCGGTAACGCTGGAATAGGCGGCCTCGTAGGCTTCCTGGTAGGCTTTGGTCAGCTCCTGCACTCTCTCCGTGACCGAGGCGATAGTCTCCTTGACCTCGGCGGTCGAATCGCTGCTGGCGCCGATCGTCTCCATGTAGTCTACCAGCTCATCCTTGTACCGCTCATAATCGGTTACGGCTGTGTCGATGGTCTCCTGGTGCTCGCGGATTTGCTCGTCATACTTTTCGAGCGCGTCCTTGGCGTCCTCGAGGGCTGCCTTCGCAGCATTGCGATCCTTTTCATACGGATTCGTACCTCTGCCGCCGGAATTGACCCAGTCTGAGTATGCCGTGGCAAGCTTGTCATACTCCTCTTGTAGCCTCTCGACGTTTGCCGCTTCCAGGTCGCGCATATGATAGAGGCCGTAGGTCTCGTCTTCGAGCTCGCGGGTGGCCTGCACCTGGGCGTTCATGGCGTCGACCATACCCTGCTGTGCTGCTTCATACCGCTGGGCTGCAGCCTGGGCCTTTACGGCAGATTCGAGCGCAGCGCCGTAATCGACGACACCGCTGACAACGTCATCATAGTTGAGAGCCAGATCGGGAACGACCTTGTTCAGTTCCGCAATAATGGCCTTCATTTCCTCCTGCGTCTCGACGGTCTGCTCCGTCTGGGACGCAAGTTCCTGAAGCCGGTGTACCAGCGCGAGGGTCGTTTCCTCGTTGGCGCCGATCTCGTTGAAGGTGTTGCGGTTGGAGTCCAGGGTGTCGTTCAGGCTGTCATTCAGCTGCTTGCAGCCTTCGATATAGTCATCGACCGTCTGCTTGTTGCTGTTGAAGCTCTCGGACAGGTCCTCGATCCTCCAGGCCAGATACCGGGCCTCTTCGGAGGTCTCGCCGTAGGTGTCACAGACCTCCTCATACTCGGCGCGAAGCTCCTGCAGCTGATAATACTGCTCCTTGGAGGTAGCGATCAGCCCGAGGGATTCATCGGTGTCTTCCTTCATTGCCGACGCCAGGCCCACGAAAACAGCCGTCAACGCGGCAACACCGGCCGTGACGGCCATGATGATATTCAGACCGGGGATGGATGCGGACAGGGCGGCGCTGGCGATTGCGGCGAGCTTTGCCGCTGCGGTGTATGCGACGATCCCACCTACCACCAGGCCAATGACGGCGATAAAGGCGGTGATTGCTTTGATCAGAGCCGGGTTCCTCTGAAGGAAGCCGTTGACTTCCGAAAGGATGCCCGCGAACATGCCGTAGAGATCAGAGAGAATGGGGGTGAACTGTTCGCCGACGGTGGTCTGCACGGCTTCCCACGCGCTGTTGAGCAGCGTGAGCTGGCCGACCATGTTATCCATCTTGACGTCGGCCATGTGCTGGGCTGCGCCGGTGCTGTTGTTGATGGCCTCGGTCAGCTTTGCATAGTCCGCTTCGGAGGCGTTGAGGATCGACAGCAGGCCAGCATAGCCGCGCTGTCCCGCAATGGCCATGGCGTTGTTGACGCGCTCGGCCTCGGTCATCTGATTGAAGTACCCGCGCAGCTGATCAATGGTGGTGGCGAAGTCAGCCATGGTACCGTCCGCCCGGACAGCAGAAACTTCGGCCTCGCCGAAGGCCTCGCCGGTGAGCGTGACGCCCTCCAGCAGACCGTTGAACACGTTGCGCAGCGCGGTACCGGCGTTGCTGCCCTTGATACCGGCGTTCGCCATGAGGCCGATCGCCGTGCTCACGTCCTCGATGGAGTACCCCAGCGCGCCGGCTACGGGCGCGGCGTATTTGAAGGTCTCGCCCATGACGCTGACGGAGGTGTTCGCATTGGCGGCGGTCGCCGCCAGCACGTCGGCGTAGCGCGCCGTGTCGGCGGCTGTAAGGCCGAATGCGGTCATGGAGTCCGTGACAATGTCAGACACCGTGGCGAGGTCTTCTCCGGCCGCTGCGGCCAGTTGCAACACGCCAGGCATGCCCTGCAGCATCTGCTCGGCGCTCCATCCTGCCATAGCCATGTAGCCCATGGCGTAGGCGCTCTCTTTGGCCGTGAACTTGGTCGTGGCGCCAAGCTCCTTAGCCATGGCGGAGAGCTGGGCAAGCTCCTCTGCGGAAGCACCGGACAAAGCCTCCACGTTGGACATGGAAGCCTCGAAGTCACCGGCGACATTGATGCACTGCACGTACCCCTCGTAGATCTCCTTCAGGGCTACGGCAATACCTGCAGCTGCGATCGCGGCTCCTGCGGCGCTGAACGCATCGGCGGTTTTCTTCCCGAAGCTTTCCGCGCCTTCTGCCGCTTCCTCCTGCTTCTTCTTTACGTCGCCAAGCTCGGCCTCCAGGCGCTCGCTTTCCTTTTCCAGATTGGCGGTGTCAACTCCGGCCTCCCGGAGCGCAGCGCCCATCTGATCGAGCTTTTGCGTCTGCTGGCCGAGGGCGGCGGTGGTCTTGTCGATCTGCTGCTGTTTGGAAAGCAGCTTGTTCTCCAGGTCAGAAGAGAACTCTCCAGTCTCCGAAATCTCCCGCTGGATGTTGTCGTACTGCTGCTGGAGGGTTTCGAGCTTCTTCTTGGTGTTCTCAACGGCCTGCTGCTGCTTCTGGTAGGCTGAAATGTCGCCTTGCGTCTTGTTCAGCTCCTGGATCTCCTTTTGGAAGCCGAGAAGCTGCTGCTGTGCCTTGCTGAACGTGCCGGCAAAATTGCCGTTCATCTGCGCGCTCAGCTGAAATAGCATTTCATATTCGCGGCGAGACGCCATAAACAGCCCTCCTTTCGGGACGAATTACTTCTTCTTCATGTCCTTCATGATCTCATTGTTCGTCTTGATCCATGCGACCAGCTCCCGCAACGGGCAGGACAGAAAGAAGGTCAACGGCGTTCCGTTGTTTCGTGCCAGGATCATGCATTGCTTTCGGAGCCAGCTCCCGCCGTCGTTTACTACGACCCCGCACGAAGCAAAAAAGAACGCGCCTTGCCGCGGATCTTCACATAGGCAGAGAGCGGCAGCTTCTGGAAGAAATCAATGCCGATCTTCATGCCGTTGCTCTTCCTGGTCGTGCAGGCCCGCATGGCCATCCGCAGCAGATAGTCTCCGGAAAACTCCGGAACGATGACGGGGCGGCCGGTCGCCTGCAGCTCCGCCTCAATGGAAAGGCTGTCCTGGGCGGTCAGCGTGCCGAAGTCGAAGGACAGCTTGTCGAAAGACTCCCCCTCGAAGGAGAAGGGGGTCGGAAATTCGTGGGTGTAGGTGTTGGGGCTGTTCTCAGCCTCTTTTACCGCGATCTCATACTCCTGCTCGTCAACGACGGGCTCGGCCTCGACCGCAGCGGCGGTTTCCTTTTTAGTACTCATGTTCTAACTCCTTTCGATAAATGGAGGCGCGAGAGACCAATTTGCCAGGGTCGGCAAAATGATCTCCCGCGCCGATCGGTTTACTTGCCGAGGGCCTTGCGGACGGGGGCGAGGTAGTCCACGCCGTCAACCATGCAGATGAAGTTCAGCGGGTCGAGCTCGCGGACCTTCTGGCCGTTGATCCAGGTCGCCCAGTAGCGGACGGCGTACTCGCCGGAGCCGTTGGACGGGGAGGCGGGGGCAATGCTGCCCACATTGTGGGTCTTGGGGATGACCACGAAGACGTGCTTCTCGGCCACGGCGTCGATGCTGTTGTTCACCGGGTCCTCATGCTGCTGCGCCACGCGCAGGTCGATCTGATGGCGGCGCGGCTCGGACAGGCGAACGCTCGCGGGGGTGGTGGTGCGGAAGTTGAGGCCGAGCGTCATGGTGTCCATGTGGCCCAGGATGATGGCCTCGACGTTGCCGGCGATCCCGGCGCCGTTGATGCTCTGCACCAGATTGGAGAGGGTCGGCATGGTCACGGAGGCCATGCCGGCGTATTCCTGACCGTCCTCGTAGACGGCAAAGTTGATGTTGCTCTGATCCATGTGTCAGTCCTCCTTTAAGACAGGGCGCTCTCCACATAGGAGGCGTCATACTCCAGCGTGAAGTCGATCTCCTGCGCGGGAGAGGGCGGAGTCATGAAGATGTGCAGCCGGACGATGCCCGCCATCAGATCGGTGACGGGATTCTCGGAATCGAGCATCTCCACGCGGGCGCCGAGCAGGTAGCCGCGGCCGGTCAGACCGTTGAGCCAGATGTTGCAGGAGTCCAGGATGCCGTCGATCAGACGACGATTCATCGGGGAGTCGAGCTTGCTCCAGAAGGTCTTGATCAGCGTGTTCGCCACCCAGTCGAACATACGGGACACGGGGATGAAGTAGTTCTTCACGTCCGTGTCGCCGGGGAAGCAGCCGGTGTAGTTGCCCCACGCCTTGAAGCCGCCCATGAAGTTGAGGCCGGTGCAGATGCCGGCGGCATTGAGGATGTTCGCCTGCGCGAGCGTCAGGGAAACCTCGGTGCCGTCGGAGAGGCACAGGCCATCCACGAAGATGGACTTGTTGGACGGGCTCTCATAGGGAACGCCGCCGTTGTTGGTGTCGGTCAGCGCGATCCTGCCGGCCTCGATGGTGGAGCCGTGGAAGATCTGCTCGCCCAGCTTGCCGCACGGCCAGCACACGATCTCCTCCTCGGTGAAGGTGCCGCCGTTCTTGGCGGTGACCGCAGCGGTGTAGCTGGCGGCCTCAATGTCGACGATGGCCTTGGCCTTGAACATGCCGTTGACAGAGGCAGCCTTCGCAGCCATGGCCGCGGCGACGGTGGCGCTGTCGGAGAAACCGGGGGCAACGATCAGATCAGGCACGACGCCGAACATGGACATGCACAGGTCGATCTTCTCCACGGCAGAGGCCACGGAGGCCGCGGTAGGCGGGGTCAGATAGTAGGCGGTCACGTTGTCCGTGCCGGAGGCCGGAGCGTTGACCAGGGTCACCTTTCCGGTGGATGCGTTGTAGGACGCGATCTCCACCTCGGCGCTACCCACGGTAACCTTCTGCACGGTCTTCGGCTTCGCGGTGATGGTGAACTCCTTCAGGGACCCGGTGCCGCTGAAAGCCTGCGTGGAGATCGTCTCCGTCAGCGGCAGGAAGATCACCGGCTGGCAGCCGGCCAGCTTGAAGTGGTGATACATGAACTCGCAGATACCGTAGTCGATCCAGTTGTCGGAGTAGCCCAGATGCTTCTCGGCCTCGTCGAAAGACGTGGCGAGGACAGGGACCTCGACGGCGGCGCGGTCTGCGGCGTCAACCGAGGCCAGCGGCGCAACGCCGAGAACAAAGGGGATGCCGCTGGCCGCAGCTGCCGGAGTGGAGAGCGCGGTAGCGGCTTCGGTGGTGAAAACACCATGATTAGCCATAATAGAATCCTCCTCTTATCTCCGGAGCAGCGACCTGTACGCGGCGTACAGGGGCTCTCCGGGTTTCTTGACTTTGACGCGATCTTCGGGCAGCGTGGAGCCGTCCACGATCAGCGCGGCGACCCCCGGGCGCTGCGAGACAGCGAGCTCCACTTCCGGAAGCTTGACAGCCTCCGCTTTGCCGACGGGGTAGATCGTGCCCTTCTGAATGACGCCCGGAATATTCGGGCCGATGTAACAGGAAAAGCCGGCGCTCTCGGCGTCGGCCTTCGCTGTCTTGGGGTTTTTCAGAGCCATTGGCGTACCTCTCTTTCGATAGCTGGGATCTGCCAGGTCGTCACCATTTCCGCGGCGAAATACGGGGCGGTGTCGTCGGGGTACACAAGGATCTCCGCGCCCTGCGTGAGATCGAGCATATACCGCTCGCCGATCACAACCCTTTTCAGCAGATAAATGCGCAGGCGCTCCGCCAGGCCGAGCAGCATAAGGCCGCCCTCCTGTTCGTCGTCCGAATACACGCAGAAGATGGTGCGGACCTGCACGGTAGAGGCGACGCGCTGGCCTTCCTCCTGGATGTCCTTGCCGGTGATCAGCTGATGGAGGATATAGGGGCATTTCTTGAACGCGCTTTTGGAATCGGGAAGCCGCATCAGGTAGACATCGGCCGCCCGGTAGGACTGCTCCTCGTCTGCCTTCTGGATGCGCGTCGGCAGGATCATATCCTTCACAGCCTCTGCGGTGACTTCTTTCAGTCGTTCCAGAAAGTCGACGCGGCTGCTGTCGATGTAGTTGATCATGTCAGCCTCCCCATCCATTCAGCACGCGAAGGATCTCGTGCTCCACGCGCTTGTCGAAAGTGTCCCGGATCGTTTCATCCATCTTCTCGACCACGTCCTCGTTCTGCATCATGTGTCCGGTTGACGGGCCGAATTTCTGTTCAACGGGAAAGCGCGGCGCACCGACGCGCTCAAACACGGCGATCGGCCCGAAGACCTTCTCCGCGAATGCGTGCTGCAGCGTGGCCGCGCCGCCGTTCCGCTTTACCTGCGTCGTGAGCTGGCCGCCCCGGGAATACCGGGTGCTGAACTCAAGCAGAGGCAGGACGGTACCGGCGAAAGAAACGCTCATGCTGGCGACGCCGCCGGAGCCTCCCTCGGTGCGGACCTTCTCTGTGACATTGCGCATGAAGGTGCCCTTATTGATGGTGTACTCCGCGGCGGCGAACTGCCCGGCTTTGGTCTTGGCGGTGTCTCCGGCGCGCTTCAGGGCGGCGTATGTCACCTTGAAGGCGCCACCGGGGATGCCTGCGAGAATCTTGTTGATACGATCAATGTTTTCGCTGCCGACGTTGTCGACGCGGATTGAACCGAAGCTCATTCGTCGATCGCCTCCAATTCCACACGGAGCATCCCCATTTCGCAGACCGAAGAGGCGACATAGAACTGACGGAAGAATCCGCCGCCGCCCTCCCGGTCGTTGATCTTGATGCGGGTGCCCTTCTCCGGCTGATTGCCGCCGAGATCACTCATGGCGCAATGCAGCACGGAGTGGACCAGGTAAAGCCCCTGCACATGATCGCTCGTGAGCTGGCGGCGGTCCTTCTCTTTCATGCCGGACAGAACGATGGGGATATCCGCATAGGTCTCTCCGTCGTAGACGACGGTGCGCTTCTCCGCAAACTCGTCCAGATTGAGAAAAACGCCGTGGATGTCCGCAGCAACCATGTCCTTGAAGCTCATACCACCGGCGCCTCCGCTCCCAGGTCGGGCGGGGTGTCGCCGTCATCGACGGCATCCTCGTCCTCGTCGTCATCCTCCGGATCAACCGGGAACTCCTCGGCAGAGATCAGCGCAACATAGTCGGCCTTCACGTTGCACCCGGACGTGTCCAGCCCCATGTCCTCCGCGAGCTTCTTCAAGTTCGCCTTGGTCATCGTGGAAAGCTGTTCGGGGTCCAGGGAGCCGCTGAGGGGCTCCTGAGAAGTTTCCGGGGCGGGCGTGTTCTCGCCCGTCCCGGTCTCGGCCTGGGGCTCCTGCGGCGTTGCAACGACCACAGCGGCCACGCCCATAGCGACAAGGCGCTCGGCCTCGGCGTCATCGACTTCGCAGGTCTGCCCGCAGTCGATCAGCTTCACGCCGAACTTTCCATCGGGAAGACCATAGGAGCCGAAGATCATTCTGATAGTCTTCATGGCTTACTCCTTTCCGCGCCCGATCAGCTGACGGCCTGGGAGGCATAGATGAAGGGGCAGTAGTCCTTGGGAGCAGCCAGAGGACGGGTAGCCAGACGCAGCTTGCGCTGATCGTTGGCCTGATCCACGACCAGCTTCGGAACGCGCTTGGCGGCGTGGGACGCGGGCTCGGCGTCGACCTTGTCGATCTGGGTGATCTGGCCGTACATCAGATGGCCGCAGCCGGGGGCGGTGACCATGACGGCCTTCGCCGGGAAGAACTTCTGGACGTTGTCGCTGTCGTCGACATACTCCTCGTCGACAGTGATCACGTTCAGGCGGTGGCCGCCGAAGTTGATGATGCCCTCGAAGGTAACGCCATCGTAGGCGCTCAGCTGCTCGTTGATGGCGCCGATGGCAAAGCCGCTGTTCTTGTCGATCAGCTCACGGAACTCGTCAATGGCCAGCAGCGCATCAGCAGCGGAAACGCCCAGCACCAGATCGGTGGCCGGCAGGCCGCGGCTGGTGAGCTTCCGAGCCATGGCGCGGACCTCGGCGCGAACGGTCATGAAGGTGATGCCGACAGCATCCCAGTAGTTCGCGGAGCTGATCGTGTGCGCATGATCTGAGGTGGAATCGTAGAACTGGACGTACTGGGTCTCGCCCTGGGTGTCGTTGTCGACGTAGGTCTGCATGGTGCAGGCGTTGTTCTGCATGACCTGGGCGCACATCCACTCCTCGCGGGCGGAGATCCGGCGCTCCATGTCGTCCATGTCGTCGCGCAGCAGACGGGCGGCGCGCTCGGCGGGGGTGGATACGGCATAGATAGCCTCACCAAAGCCGCGCTTGCGCAGATCGTCCATCGTCAGCAGACGGGAGGGGGCGATCCGAGCGGGCTCGTACTCGTGGATGGCGTAGCCCCGGCGATCCATGGGGATGTCACCGACGCGATCAGAAATGAACGCGGCCATCTTGCGGTCGCCCTTGCGGTACTCGGTCAGCACCTTGTCGGACCGGAAGATGTCACCCTCCCCGGTGGGGAAGTAGCGATCGCGGAAGAAGCTGGGCCTGGGCGTGACCTGCTCGTTGATCGCCATCAGGGTGTAGGTGTCGAAGAAATTGAGAGTAGCAGGCATAGTTTTTTACCTCCTTGCTTAGTTGGCAGCGGCGGCAGACTTGAACAGGATGCCACGCTCGCGCAGCTTGTCCTTGTCGTCCGCCGTGATGGTGTAACCGGACTTCACCGTGCACTTGTTGATGTCGAAGCAGCCGGCGACGTAGACCTCGGTCTTGACATCGTCGGAGGTGCCGACAGCCACATCGTCACAGAGGATGCAGTCGGGCGTCAGGGTCTCGTTGCTGGCGGCAGAGGTGCCGAGGGCGACCAGCTTGCCGTCGCCGGCGCTGCCGGAGCTCTTGGCGAGGATGGTGCCGCGCACGAGCGTGGCAGCGGTGCCGAGCTTGCGGATCGTGCCGCCACGGACAATGGGCTCGGGGATGACGTCGGTGATCAGCCCGTCAAACTCCATCTCGCCGACCTTGCTGTACAGGTTTTTCATGGCTTACTTTTCCTCCTTCTTGAAGATAGCTTTGATGCTGGCGCGCGCGGCGCTCATGAGCGCGTCGGGCGAGCTGTCATCGGGGTCCTCGTCGTCTTCGGCGGACGCTGCGCCGACGCTGCCAGCGCCGGACTTTTCCGCATCAGCGGTGGCGTCGGCCAGGAACTTACTGCCGGACTTGGCGGCAGCCTGCGCGGCCTGAAGCGCCAGCTCCGCGGCGGTGCAGGGTTTCTCGAACTTGGCCGCCTGAACCAGCGCGGGATCGAAGCACGCGGCTACCTCGTCGATGGCCGCGATCCTGGCGCGCTCCTCCTGGACGGCTGCGTTGATCGCCTCGGTGTTGTCGACGGCAGCTCTGGCCTCGGCCTCAACCTGAGCGACCTCGTCCGGGTACATTTCCCGGAGCTCTGCAAGGGTCATGGAATGTTCCTCCTCTTCGTTGCCGGGATTATCCGGCGTATTATCTGTCTCAACCGCGGCCGAGGCCTCGGGTGTGACCGTGGGGATATCGTCGGGCGCGAACATGCCCGGCGCAAGATGCAGCTGCCGGCCGCGCACGAAAAGCGTGCGACCGTCGGCGCTGGCCGCGATATTCGTCGGCTCGGCGTCTTCCAGCAGCTCGTCCACAAAGCCCTTTTCTTTGGCTTCGCGGCCCGTCATATAGGTGGTGTCGGCCATCATATGCATGATGACGGCATTCGACAGCCCGGTTTTTCGCTGATACACCTCGGACTGCATCTTGTCCCAGGCGTCGTTCTGCTCGGCAAGCTCGCGCATCTCGTCCGCGTTGTAGCCGCCGAACATGAAGGTCCAGCACTTGTGAATCATGATCAGGCTGGAGGGATTGGCCTTGACCGTGTCGCAGGCGCACATGATGATGCTGCCTCCGGACATGGCGACGCCGTCCACGATGCAGATCACCTCCGCGCCATTGCGGGAAAGCTCGCGCAGGCGGTTGTGGATGGTGTTCGACACGCCGGCGTCGCCGCCGTAGCTGTTCATGCGCACCGTGATGGTCTTGCAGCCTTCGATCTGCTTCAGATCTTCCAGGAACTCTTTCAGCGTGATGAACTGCCCCTCGATGGGATCTCCGTACCAGTCCGTGGGCTGGCTCTCGTAAATATCGCCGTACAGGGTGATCTCCGCGCTCTGGCCGTCGGTCGTGGCCATGGCGTAGGCCTTCTTGGTGATGGAAACGGCGGGCTTGCTTCGGAATGGGATCTTCATTTTCGTTTCTCCTTCCATACTTCGGATTCGGGGATATAGGGCGACCGCAGCCATTCGGCGATTCCGGCTCTGCAGTCCTCATTGCATGATCTCCGCAAATTGCGGGGACAGAACAGACAATAATCGTCGCAGAGATTCCAGATCACCACGGCCATACGCCAGACGCCCAGTGACATCAAGTGGTCAAAATTAGTCACCACCGCCATCACCGTCCCCGCCTCCCGGTTCGGGCTCCGTGGCCGCCGGATCAGCGGTACCGCCGCCGGCTTCTGAAAGCATTTCGTTCTCCCGGCGCAGCTGCTCGACGTTTTCCTCCCAGTCGCCGCCGCCGCGTTCGCGGGTGACCTGCTCGTGTGTCTTCAGGGCGTGGTTGATCATCAGCAGATCGGCCTTCGCCTCTTTCAGCGGATCGAGGCTGCCCTGTACCGGACCGATCCAGCGCGCCTCAGACCAGGACAGACGGCGCAGCGGATCATCGAAAAATCCAGCCGCCAGGATGCGGCGGCGCGCCACAGCTTCGGCGAGCCAGATCTCATAGACCGGCTGGCAGAAGTCCTCCACAAACCAGGCGCGGCGCATCTTAAAGCCCTCCCAGGCTTCCAGGAGCGCGCCCCGGCTTGCGCTGTAGGAGCTGTTGAACTCCTTGGAAATCACGTCATAGGGCAGCTCCAGGGCGGAACCGATCAGCCGCACCAGCGTCTTGGTGAAGGTCTCAAAGCCGGCAGTGGGGATATTCGGATTGCCGAACTCGATCTTCTCCCCGGGCTCAAGGTGCGTGACGGTACCCGGCCCCATTTCGTACTCGTTGTCGTCATCGGAGATCTCGCCGATGTCGCCGCCGTCAGCATTGATACCGACCTCGGAGGAAATATCTCCGGCTCCAACCTCGTTGATCGGAAAATCGGCAGGGTTGCTTTCGGTGACGATCCAGGCCGTGAAGAAGCTCTGCACCAGCGCGGCCATCAGCTCGCTCTCGGTGTATCGGCGCAGCTGCAGAAGCGGCTCGATCACCTGGGCGAGATAAGGAACGCCGCGGTACTGATCGGGGCGCTCTGCGTCGAAGATGTGCAGCACGTTCGGTAGTCCGGTGTTTTCGCCGAAGGCCAGCACGCGCGTCCATTTCAGATCCTCGCCGGCGAACTCCGTCGGGTACCCGCTGCAGATATGATAGGCGACCACGCGGCCGTTCTCGTCGACCTCGACGCCGTCATAGATTTTGTGGCCGGCCCCTTCTTCGTCCTCCGGGATGACGCCGTTGACCGTGGCGCCGCCGAGGACGCCGCTGCGGTATTTTGCCGGGGTGCTGACGCGGTCCGCCTCGATCAGATGCAGACGCAGGGAATACGGATTGAGCGGTGTCGGGTTGTCGCGCTTGATCAGCACAAAGACGTCGCCGCTGGAAAGCCAGGACTTCAAGGCGACCTGCTGCAGGCCGAGGAATCCGTTCAGCCCCAGCGCGTCGCAATTCTCGCGTTTGCACCACATACGGAACTCCGCTTCGGTGCGGCGCTGCCACTCCTTCGCCGCTTCGGAGGTCAAGCCGAGCAGCTCATAATCCAGCGTGCTTTTCAGCGTCAGTCCTGTGCCGACGATCTTGGTGCGATTGGTGTTGATCGCTGCCGTGGCCACCGGCGAGCTCATGTAGAGCAGCCGGCTCCGCTGGCGCAGCGTCATGTTGTTGCGGTTGATATCTTCATTCGGCGAGCCGCTGTTTGGGATGAAGCCCCTGAGCGCCCGCCGCGTAATGCTGGCTCCGGCCTCGCTGTACCCCTTGGCCTGGGGCGCGCGTCCGTTCATACTGATCGCCTCCCGTGTTCAAATAAAAAGCTGGCGCCCCGCGGCGAAAGGAGCGACAAACTCCGCGGGGTGCCAACTGACAAAAGCCCTGACCGGGGGCCTTCATCCAGGATCATTTTCGTGACGCCACGAAAAGGTGCCCGCCGCAACGGAGAATCGAAGCGGCGGGCTGTATCGCTTATGGCCTTTTCTCATTCCTCCGGCGCCGGAGGGGAGCTTTCACCGTCCATCATTCCTCGGTGGGCCCGGCGTTCATAAAACCAAAATCGCGGCCTTTTGGGCGCAACGTCTCCAATGTCCCTGTGATCGTGCATGTTACGCCCAAAACTGCACGTTACCAGTCGCGCGGGAGAACGCCCACGGCTTTGCGGGGGCGCTTGCCCTCCAGGGCTGCGGTCAGCTCGTCGATCTTCGCCTCGCACTCCTCGATCTCGTTTTTCAGGTCCGGGATGTCGAAGCGCGTGAGCTGGCGATCGTCGATCATGTAGGACTTCACGCCGCCCTCGATCAGCGCGATATAGGCGTTCTGGAGCTTTTCATGCACAGTCTCCCAAAAGGAGAGCCGCTGCCTGATGATTGTTCTGTCTGCCATAAAGCACCTCACCATTCATCATACTGTTCTTTCAAGCCGCGCCCTTTCTTCCGGCGCTTCTTTTGCGCCGGCGCGCTCGGCGGGGCGGAGCTCGCAGCTGCCGGATTCTTCTTTGCCGCTTTCAGTCTCCGGTCGATCTCGTCCAGGTTGACCGGCAGGGACTTATACGCCGCCAGCGCATAGTTGCGGCAGTCCAGCGCCTCGTTCCTCTCATGGCCGGGGATCTTCTTCCATGACCACGGGAGCTTTTTGTTCGGGTCGTAGACCTTGACCTCGGAGAGCAGCCCCTTAAAATAGGCGCTGCCGTAATCGTCCCGTCGGGGGAAATGACAATACTTCGGCCCGGTAGACTGGACTTTCAGATTGTCCATGATGATCTCCTTGCCGGAGTCGACGCCGAGCTGGTATTGCCAGCAGGTGCCGACCATGACGTTGCGAATCATGATCTTCTGCTTTTTCGGCGGGGCGGTATATGGCCGATCCTGCCCGGGCATGCCCTTGATGCAGAACAGCTTTTTTGAGAGCCGGGCAGCGCAATGCTGCCGGACCTCCATTGTGAAGTGACCGCCCTCGTCCATGAAGCTCATAGACTGCCGCAGGCCGACGCCGCACTCGAAGCGATAGACGTGATCCAGAACGTCGTCAAGCTGTCGCCAGGTGTCCTCGTCATCGGGGCGCCCCATGATGATGCCCTTGCGGATGCCCCAGGTCTCGCCGAAATGACCGTGCCCGACCACCTCGTATTCGAGGCGGTCATCCTGGGTGTCGATGCCGACGGTGAGCACCAGCACGCCCTCCGGGAGCTCGATGTCGCTCCCGTCCTCGCGCTGGCCGTAGTCCTCCCGGCGCGCCATCATGGTATCCTCGTCCTCCAGGTCGCCGCGATCCTCCCACAGCTCGCCGAAGCAGGTGTTGTAGACAACCTGCATCTTCCGGCTGCTGCCCATGGCCTTCAGGTACTTGAGGACGATGCTTTCCCACGTCGCCCATTGGCTGACGAAAGCATTGAGCCAGAAAGAGCGCGTCCCCTGCTCATAGGCGGCGGGGTTGTCCGCCTCCCAGTGCGCCGGTGCGTGCTTCATGGCCAGCTCGTCGGATATGCAGCCGCAGCCGGGGCAGACGTACCAGATCTTCGAGACCGTGTAGGTCTTCTGCCCGGCGACTACGGCCTCCTCATACTCAAAGCGGATGTCCGCCCATTGTATCTCGTGATATTCCCCGCAATGGGGGCAGCGGCTTTTCCACCGTTCCATTGTCCCAGTAGAATAGGCCGCCTCGATCGCAGAGGCGTTCTTGATCGTCGGGGTGCTGACCTCGAAGGCCATGCTGTTATAGAACGTTGTCTGCCGCGCCATGGCCAGGTCCCAGGGATCGCCCTCGTTGCCGGCGCTCGTCGCCCATCGGTCGCGCTCGTCGCCGAGGACGTATCGGATCGGCTTCGATGCCAGGGCGTGGGCCTCGGTGCTTCCGCAAAGGGTGAGGATGCCGCCGGGATAGCTCTTCTGGAGGATGGTGTTGTTGCTGTCCCTGCTCTTGGGATCGGCCACCTTCTTCCGCAGCGTGGGGCAGTCCCGGATCATCGGCGCGATACGGAGCTTGGAGTATTCCTTTGCGTCGATGGTCGTGGGGTGCACGAAAAGGATGCTGCCGGGGTCCTGGTCGATGATGTACCCGATGCAGTTGTTCAGCACCTCGGACTTGCCGACCTGGGACGCGGCCACCATGACGGTGTGCCTGATCTTCGGATCGGTAAAGGTGTCCATGACCTCGCGGAGATACGGGGTGCGTTCTGTGCGCCAGGGGCCTGGCTCGGCGCTGCTCTCTGAGGACAGACGCCGGTATTTCTCGGCCCATTCGGTGACGGTGAGATCTTCCGGAGGGATCAGCCCGGCCAGGCAGCCGGAGATCAGCCGATCAAGGCGCTGAATATCGGCGCTACTCGTCATCGGAATCACGCTCCGACCAGTCTCTCCGCTCGCGTACCCGCTCCTCGTATTTCTTCGGGCTGTAATGGTAGCCCGCCAGCTCGCGCAAGCCCTTGTTGACCTCGCGGCGCAGCACGTCGCTGACCTCGGCGGGCGTGTCGCAGGCGGCGACGTCCACGGCCACGCGGCCGGGCAGCGCTACCAGGAACCCCCGGAACGTGTAGATCAGGTCTTCTGTGATCGCGGCCACGTCTTCGGCCCGGTGCATGGTGCCTTTCAGTTCTTCCGCTTCGAGCTTGGCGACCATGGCCTTAGAGGCCTTGATCTGCACCTCGCTCTTGCGGCGCGCCTTTTCGAGCTTTACGTCCTCCTCGTCCACCGGCGTCGCGGTGGAGAAGCGGATGAAGCGCTGCACGGAATCGGCCAGCAGAAAGCGGCCTTTCTTCACGGTGGGCAGCGTCCCGTCCTGGGCGAGCTGCTGCACCCGCCGGGCGGTGACGCCCAGCACCGTGGCCAGCTCGGTCGTGCTGACCTCGGTTTCGTCAGTGATCTTCTCCTTGGTATCAGCCATGCGGTACCGCCCCCTCTCACATGCGCGCTTGACTACGCGCTGCCTCTGTGATACAGTATTGATACCGTCGATACCGTATCACGAGAGAGCGGTATGAAGTCCGGCTGTGCCAGCAGCCGGGCTTTTCTTTTTGCAGGGCTCACCGGAATTGCACCGGAGCGCCGCTGCGACGGCGAGACCCTTACCCTGCGTGTGATCTTATATTTGTCAGGAGGTGCACAGGCGGACGGCCATGGGCAAACCGCCCGTCTTTTATCTCGATTCCCCCGGAAGGACAGGAGAACGGACAGCAGATTGATAGTGTACTTCTATGAAATGCCGGATTTTATGCAAGTATGGATGCCGAAGCTTCCATAAAAGCGTAGCGAAATGCCCGAATTTGCGCTTGGTAACTGAGCGTTTTTCGGGGTCGACGAGCCCGCGACGCTCGGGGCGGGGCCGTCACAGTACCTTTTTCGGTGTTGCAACGCCGCTCTTCGCCTCTCTGCGGGCGTTCTCCGGCCGGGGCGTGTTCTGCATTGGCTCAAGGTGCCGCGCCCTCCTGCGCGTCTCTGTCGCTTCGTGCGTCGCTCTCAGATGCGCGAGAGGATCTCCGCGCGGGAGTACGTCTGCCCCTGGGCCATCATGTTGATGAACTCCTCCTTGGAGAAGTCCGACAGCCGGAAGATCTCTTCCGGACGCATACCGAGCTGGCGCGAGATTTCCTTGACGTCCTTCCCCTCGTCCAGGAGGCTTTTGACTATCGCTTTCATCGGCTCCAGCAGATGTGTGCCGCGGGCGCGATTGTGCGTGATGGTGCCGTACATGTCCTCCGATCGGTCCCCGTGGTGATCCACGATGACCACCGGGACTTTACCGCCGAGCTTCGACAGCAGCGGCTCGCGTCCGGAGACGGTCCAGCGGTGGAAGCCGTCGATGATCGTCAAGTCAGGGCGACACACGATCGGAAGCGTCCACCCATTCGTGAGGATGGATTGCACCAGCAGGCGCAGGTTCTCCTCGGAGACTTTGTTCGGGTTGTAGTCGTTGGCGCGGAGCAGGGAGCGATCCACCCACTGCAAAGAGCCCAGCGGGGCGAACAGATCAATTTCAGCCATTGCGCTCACCACCTTCCACGCGGAACTGCTTGGCATATTCTGCGTAGGCGCCGTACACGTTCTGGAATACGGCGCGCAGGGTGCGGAGCTTGGGATCCCCGGCTATCAGCGCATCGTGCATCTGCTTGTAGTCCTTGGGCCGCGCCATGCCGTCCACCTTCGTGAAGCAGCGCCGGTACTGCCGGGCTACGCGCCGGGTGGTCTCGTTGGTGAAATGGCGGTCGAAGTCCTCAAAGAGCATCTTTCGCACGAGTTCCTTGTAGTCGCGGGTGTCGCCGGCCTCGTTCTTCTTCCGGGTGCGGGAGTTGCGCTTATACCATTCCGTGTCCCAGTAGAGCAGGGTCAGGTAGGCATTCGGCTCCCGGCGCTCAATGCGCTGCCAGAGATCGGGGTCCGTTTCGGCGACGTGCTTCAGGCCGCGGAGGCTGTCGCAGGCGAAGAAGTTGGAGATCCGCAGGGAATGGCGGCTCTCGCCCGCCTGGTAAATCCACAGATACGCCTCCGGGATGTCCAGGTGGTGATCCCGGATGTACATCCACACGTCGTTGTCGGTCCAGTCGTAGATCGGATAGATGGTGTTCGAGCCGGTGATCCCCTGGCGGCCGAGGTTGAGCGTGCTCATGTACTGAAGCCGCTGCAGAGACTCCGCAGCGCGGACGCCGGTGAGCATGATGCCATCCTTCGTCACGCGCGGAAGGAAGCCCTGGTAGTTGACGCTGCCGACCTCGGTCATGTAGGGGCTGGACATGATGGCGAACGGTGGGGGCTTCCGCACCCACACGTCCTCCTTGCCCGGCTCCCAGGTGATCCAGCTCTCGTCATTGGTGAGCATATTGAAGCAGGAGACCTGCTTCAGCGGGAGGCAATACCAGTCGAACTTGGCTCCGGCCATGAGAAACTTCTTTCGCCAGAACTTCATGGCGTCTATGGAGCAGTCGTAGATCGCTTCCTCGTCGATGAAAATACAGGTGAGCTGCCCGGCGTCGATCGCACCGCTGCGAATCTGCTGATAGACCAGATCGGCCATGCAGATGGAATCCTTGCCTCCGGACAGGCTCATATAAACCTTGACGCCATTGGAGAAGACGTTGCGCACTCGCATGATCGCGGCGTCGACGCAGCTCATGGTGCCCTTTGCCCGCTTTACAGCCATACCTTCTCACCGCATTTTGGGCAGACCACGTACTTTCCTACGGGCTGCGCATCCTCGGTACGACCGGCATCTGTGTCGGTCGCAGCTGCAGGCTGGGCTGCGCGTGCTTCCTCCTCCTTCTGGTAGGTCTCGGCGGCGCCGGCCATCTCCGCTTTCTTTTCCTCGGTGATCAGGCCGTAGGAGGACATCATTTCGTCGATCTCGGCCTCGTTGGCGACAAGGGATCGCAGGAGCTCATCGTCGAAGCCGGGGACGTCCAGATCGTCGCCGAGCTCGGCAATGAACTCGTCAAAGGCCTTCATGTCGTCCACGCCCAGATCGAAGATGCGGTTGTCGGCCAGCATGAGCTTCTTCTTCTCGTTTTCGGTCAGACCTTCGACCACATAGCAGTCCGCCTCTGTGCGCCCCATGGAGAGCAGCGTTTCATACAGGCCGTTGCCGGCCAGGATGACGCCGTTCTCGTCGATGACGATAGGGCGAATTTGACCGAACATTTCCACGGAGCGTCGGAACTCCACCAGCTGCTTATCGGTGTGCATCCGGACGTTCTTCTCCGGCCGCTTCAGATCGGAGAGCTTCTTGGTGACGGCTTTCATGCCCTCACCGCCTTTCGCTTTTCGACCAGGTACCAGATGATCGCGGCCAAGATGCCCGCGCCGACGAAATAGATGCGCACCGACGCCATGAGCGTCCACATCCCCATCACGCCGAGCGGGATCAGGAACTGCCATCCGAGGATCAGCCCGGCATTGATGCCGAGGCCGACCTTCTTGCCGAAGGCGATATAAATGCTGTACATGGAGCTGGACAGGGTCGACGTGCCGATAATGGTGATCAGCACCGCCTTGATCATGTTCAGCGCCGGGGTGAACTGCGCCCAGGCCAGCAGGAAGGTGATCGCCATGTAGACGCCGAAAAAGATGCCGCCCAGGGTGAAGGCCAGCTTCGTGTTTACCGTGCGTGCCCCGTCCTCGTTTTTGTCGTTATAGTCGAGGATGCGGAAGAAGTACGGATAGGTGAATGGGCCGGGCAGCAACAGGATCGCTTTCCAGATGCCGGTTTTCATGTTCTCCGGCTCCAGGCCGAGGCCGATCACATTGTAGCCGCCCCGGGAGTGGAGCAGCGCCGCGATCGTGACGCCCAGAGCAAGGGCGTAAACCACCAGCCAGCCGAAGCCGTCCGTCAGCACGTTCCGGATCATGCCGAATTTGAGCAGGATAATCAAAAAGAACACGGCCAGGACGTAGGCGACGATGGTGCCGCCGGTCGAGCCGAAGACCGTGTCCGCGAATACCGTCTGCATTCCGTTCATGGAAAGCCACGCCTGGAAGACGCACATGATCCCGCAGATCCATTTCATGATCCGGGAGTTGAAGACCTCCCGCACCTTCGGAATCTTCAAGGCGACCAGCCCGAAGACGATGCAGGCCAGCGTATTGCCGAGCACCCAGATCACCGAAGGGATGATGCCGTAGGTCTGTGTCATGGCCACGCCGTTCATCAGCGATCCGATGCCTGCCCAGGTAGCGCAGATGCTCAGGGCGTAGTACAGCAAGGGGTTGTCTTTGAATTTCTTCTTGATAGCGACTAACATATCGCTTTCCTCCTTTTTGATCGTGCCTGCTGCCGGCTTCGGTTGGCGATCCGATGCCTGCCCAGGCCAGACCACGCGCAAGGAGTGAACGCGCAGCCGATGCCTCCTTCCCAAAAGATTGACGGCCACCCCCGGAGGGATGGCCGTCTGGCTATGTGAGGATTTTACAGGGTACACGATACAGATGTACTTGTGAGACTTCAAGATATACGATGCAACTCCGCGAAATTCAGCGCTCTGGCGCGTTGCAACGGGTCAAGGCGCGTTTTCTCCATCGAGGCCAACATTCTCCACACCCAAGTCCCGAAAGAAGCGATAGCAGGCCGCCTTGACGCTTCCTTCGGTAGTGTACTGTCCGAGGATCTGCGAGACCTCCTTCCAGGATAGGCCGCGGAGGAAGCGGAGCCGGAAGACCATGCGCGTCTGATCGTCCTCGATGCCGGAGACAAAGGCCTCGATGGGCGGCTCCTGCGCCTCCACTTCGGCGGTCAGATATTCGATGCGGGAGGTCAGGTCTGCAATCTCGACGGCGAGATCGCCCACCTTGTCTTTGACGCCCGGCGCGTGCGGCATCCCCGTCAGCTTGGCGGCTCCCGGCGTTGCAGCTGCGCGAAGAGACATAAGCAGCTCCTGTGCCTTATCCAGTTTTTCACGCAATGCCAAATGCTGATTCAGATCCTCAAGCGTCATTTTACCACTCCTCGCTTATTTTCCTCTGCGCATATCTCCCAGGTGCATCTGTTCATATTCTGGCCTCCTCGGTTGGACTTCCTCGATGGAGACGACGCGCACATCCCCGTATTTCTCCAAGTCCTGAGCTATGGCCTCTTTGATCCCGATGGCCTGTCCCGCCGGACGGTTGACATGAATGGTGATCACCAGCATTATCCCGACCTCCTGCGTACCTCTCTGATTCTCCAAAGGCCAAGGATAGCGTAACCCTCACAAAGACCGAATTGGGGCGCGTCCCGAAGGATATAGTTGATCTCTGCATAAATGCTTTTGCCGGTATAGTCGAGAAGCTCCCCGGCGTCATCGACGGTAATTTCCATCAGTCGCAGCGTGTCGCCGACCTGGAATCCTCGGTCATCTTTTCGCAGCTCGAAGGACTTGCCCTCAAACATGATCGCCCGGTAATATTCCGGGAGAATCTTCAGCTCATGTACCGCCATGGCGTCACTCCAGCACCCGGCAGCCGCAAGCCTCACATATACCGTGGAAATGGTCGTTAGACTTCGACCTGCCTCCGACGACCGTTCCCTTTCCTCCACACACAAGGCAATCATACCGCTCCACTTCCGGAGGCTCGTTGTAGGCCTTTGTGCGCTCGTCCTGGATAAACGGCTGGCCGCAGAAAATGCAGCGTTCTGTACTGTACGGCATATCCCCGCAAGCGGGGCAGATCGGGAAGCCCATCCCTCGCCCCATATAGTCCGACTCCCATTTCAGCGGTACCGGCGGCGCCTTGCCGTTCTGCTTGTCCTCCGGCGCGGGCTGGTGCTCGCAACCGTCGCACATCTGCCCGCTATGGCAGACAACATCATTGTGCCAATGGCACGGCCAGTTGGTAACATCAAAGGGTTTCATGGCTTATCCTTTCTGCGGATGATACGCCTGCACCCGCTCCAGCTTTTGCCGCTTCACGCTGAACAGCTTCCCGCACGAAAAGCATTTCCAGCGCATGTTTCCATTCCATAAAACAGGGTTCTTGTGCCCGCAATGCGGACATTTTGCAAGCCCAAAGACAGGTTTATTCGCCATCCTTCGCCTCCGGGATCCTCGGCAACGGCATCCAGTAAATGACCTCAAAGGGGACCTGTTCACCGTCTCCGTCATTCCACCTGTCGCCATCCCACCCGGCGAAATACGGCAGATAATTCGGAAAATCCGTTCCAGTAAAAGGCTCGCAGTCTTCAACAATCAGCAGGCAGCCAAAAGGCTCCTCCGGCATCCTGTCCTCGACGCTTATCCACGGCGTTTCCGTCAACCTTTTCACGGCTTCGTTTACCGCTGCGATATGCCCGGGGCTATGAACGCCCTTTTGCATTTGCTCTGCCGCTTCTTTCAAACGCTTTATCAAGTCGCTCATGCCTTGTTCCTCCGAAACTGCCCAGCCTTGGGGCAGGTGCTCCAGTGGGAGACATAACCGGTGCCGGTGGCCTTGTTCAGTTCCCCGTCGAACTCGCAGCTGAGGACCATGCCGTTGGGCGTCACGACCTTGCCCTTGGCTTTCGGCTTCTCCCAGTATGTGACCGGTGCCGGATCGCAGGGGATAGACTTCCCGCCGAGCGTCCCGATCCAGATGATCTCGGCACCGCAGCCCTTACACTTCGCCATGATCGGCCTCCTTCAGCAGCTGCTCCGCTCGGGGCTTCAGCTCTGCCATGAGCTTCTTCTGCGCGCTGATGATCTTGTTCAGCTGACCGATCATCTGTCGGATGGTCTTTTCCCGGAACTTCCCCATGCGCGCCCTCCTGATCTTCCTCTGGAGCTCACCACGCTCGGCGATCATCCGCTTCATTTCCGCATCAGCGGCGAGGATCACATACTTCCGGCCGCAGGAGGGGCAGGGGAAGAACTGGATCTCCAGATCGGCCAGCGTGACCGTCTCGATATCGACGGGCTCGATCTCGAACTCGTCCAGGCAGTTATTGCAGGTAATATTCACTTTTGCACTCCTTTCGCATAAGTCCTTGCCCAGTGTCGCTGGGCTTGTTTCTTCCGCGCCACCCGACACGCTCCGCAGAAGCGGTTTTCTTTGCGCTCATAAAACGTACCGCCGCAGCGGGCGCAGTATTGCGGCCTGATTCGGATGAACTCGGTACATTCGTCGCAGTCCGTGCAGCCGGCAGAGCAGCCGCCGATGTCGTCCCAGTTCATACACATAAACCGCTGCCAAAAGGGATCATAGCCGAGGTCGTTCATTCGTTTGCGAAGGATCGCATCGAGGGCAGATAGATCTCTGAGCACCTTCGTCCTTGTCCTGGACAACCATGCGGCTTGACCGACAGTCGGCTCAGGTGCGCCATCTCCCCATTCGCCGTCGCCCATCAGAACGCGTACTTTGTCGGCGCGCTCAGTCAGATAAACGAAATAGACCTTTCCACGGACGGCCTTCTCTGATTTTCCGAGAGCATTCCCGATGACCGTGTAGCTGTCACCGTGCCGGATGCCATTGGCAAGAATGCAATAATCATCCGCGGTCCATTCGTCGCCCCGGTTACTCGCTCTCACCGGGCGCTCCTTCAAACCGAGATCCGTACACCGGCGCTGGATCGCTCCGGCCGATCTGTGAAGCATTTCAGAAAGCTCCATATAACCGTAGCGGTGCTGCTTCAAAAGCATTCTCAGGCGGCTGTCATCGGCCGGTGTCCATGGGTCTTTTCTCTGGATGGCAAAAGCGGCGAAGTCTTTCCGGCGCTGCTCCGGTACCCAGTCCGGCTCCATGCCGAGCGCCAGAGGCTCCATTTTGGAAAAGTCGATGAAGGACCTGTTTTTCTCGGCCCACTCCCAGAATTCCTCGATGTAGACCACCCGCACGCTCTTCTGCTGGATCCTCTTGTAATGGACTGGCATTCCCCTCTGCTCCACCCAACTTTTC